>ENA-UEQK01001425-UEQK01001425.1-human-gut-metagenome-genome-assembly--contig:-NODE-1425-length-14729-cov-21.312722_pt1 | contig 14729 bp, 16 predicted proteins | sample MGYA00242939_ERZ507942 | MGnify/ENA primary metagenome ERZ507942 (study PRJEB26167, sample SAMN06115485) | human gut metagenome | host: Homo sapiens | place: China:Chongqing | collected 2015-03-30... | reverse complement strand
CAAATAAGCAACTACGATGACCCCGCCGTGGACAGAGAAACCGCAGAACTGCTGCACCGGCATTTGGAAGCTGAGAGCCGGCGGCGCTGCCCCGCTATATGGAATGCGATAGACCTCATCAGAACTCACGCCGCGAAAGGCCCGGCGCGCGAAAAGCGAACAGTGCGCTACCGCATTTATGGCGTGTTCCTGCTGGCGCTGGGCCTTTTGACGCTGATTCTTGGCTTGATGCCGGCAAAAACCACCGATGTGATCATTGTGGGCGGAGCCGTGATTATTGCAGGCCTGCTGGAGTTTGCCCTTGCTTGCGGAAGAACACCGCCGCGCATACCGGCGTCCTGCAAAAAGGAGGCGCGGAAAGCGCTGGAGCTGCGGCGCACCGTTGATTGGGAAAAGCGCAAAACCGCCATCCGCTTCGAGGATGCCGGCATAACGATCTGCGCGGAGGAGAACGAAGAACATCTCTCTTATACACGGATAAAGAGCGCCTTTGAATCATTGCATCTGTGGCTTGTGGTCTGCGACGATGAATGCGCGCTGCTGCTTCAGAAAAAGGACCTGAGGTCCGGGAACGCAGACAGCTTCCTCTCTGACATCATTTCAAAAATGAACACAGGAACAGATGCATCCGGCTGAACACGGCAGCTATGTGACGTTACCAGCCCGTTTGTCCCAGTGGGACTTCAACTATGGTCCAGCTATCGACAGAAGCATACAAATGAGCGATTACCAGAAGGATGATCGGAGGCAGATGAATAAGCGAGGGATAGCCTTTATAGTGGTAGATATCAGGGCTGTTGTCAGCAAAATGTAGGAACAAGAGGCCAATCGGCAGGCAACAAACATGCGAGTTGAAGCAGCATTTTATATCCGCCTAAGAAAGATCCAGTAGGCATTCGGCCACTGAGAACACACCATCTGATACCTCCCCCTGTTCAGAGCTTCTGAACAGCCATCCATGTTGAAAGCGGAGAGACTGCGATACAGCAATCTCTCCGCTTTTCTGTCGTGATCTCCTGCTTTGAGCGGAGAGGCCGAACCTGCACGACAATGAAAAAACATGGCTCCAAGCCGGGACAGGCGGTTCTTATGAGGTATCCTCACATCTGCGGCACTGTCGACGCTGTCCAAAGGCGGCCCACACTCATCCCTCTAAGTACGGGCATCGGATGCCCTGACTTTTTGCGGTCTTTTGAGGATATGCCTCCCCCGCCCACCACCACTAACCTCGAATATCCTTATGCCCACAGCGATATCGCTGTGGGCTTTTTTGCGCCCTTTGGGCAGCCTCGCTGCCGTAGCCCTCCTGTGTTCTGAAATTTGCATCCAACAGATTTCAGAATATGGAGGAACCAAAAATGTATGACAGACGGAGCATCTACGCACTGAACAAGAAAAATCCAGACGCCATTGTACTTCCAGACGCCGACGGAAATCTGATCTGCCTGACCTGCGCTGATTTCACCGATGAAGCAGAGTTTCGCCGTTGGAAGAGGTGGTCGGACCAGGACTTTCACGCAGAGGATAAAAGCGATGTGGAGGAAAGCGGCCACACCACATCGATGGACATGGTTCCGGAAGCCGCCCTTGCTGTTCCCAATGAGGAGGCTTTGGCAGAGGAAAGGCAGGTCAGAGAAGATCAGATTCGTTGTGCGGAGGCGGCGGTTTCTGGGATCAGAAGCATACTGACTGGGGCACAGTTTTACAGACTCCGGCAGTATTGCATCGAAGGGAAAACAGAGAGCGAAATCGCCGAAGCAGAAGGCGTCACACAGCAGGCTGTGTCTAAATCGCTGGTCTCCGCTTTGAAAAAAACGAGAAAATTTTTGAAAAGGGGTCCAAAAATGGTTGTGAAAAAGCCTGAAAAAAGATGATTAGTGAAGGGACAAGTATCCCCCATCTTCTGAACCTTGAAAAACACCGCCCAGGCGGTCATATCCGGTGACTGGAATACCTTTGCTGACGGCGCGAGCGTCAGACCGGGTGCGCGAGGACCACCTGTGCGGAGCATTCTCCGCATATTAGGACGGCCAAAGGAAGGTGCAGAGCGATACCCACCCAGGTCAAATGCAGCTTTGGCAGGCTGCTTCGCCATGACCCCGTCAGTTTACAATGATACTCCTGTACGCAGCTCCGAGAGAACCTCGGAGGGGTGAAACTCCCGTGACGCGCGCCAGCGCGGTTCCAGCCGCCGCCCTTGCCTGGGGAAGTAGTGTCGAATACAGGCAGCAACGCAAGAGCAAGAAGGCCGCTCCGCAAGGAGCAGTTCCGCCCCGATACGGAGCGGCCTTTTCTGCTTTGCGGCAGAAGTATGGGGATCGTCCACCTCCTCTTTCTCTTTTCCGCCATCCATTCTCTTCTCTCTTTTAATCCTCTGAACGGCCTGCATTCACTCCCTCCTTATCGCCCCGGACGATCCTCATATTTGTGCCGCAAGGCAAAATTCAGAAAAGAGGTACCGATATGGATCAGAACGTCAATTATTACGGCATCATCCTTCTGCTGCGCCAGCTTCGGGAAAGCGGCAGCTTCAGCGAAAAGGAGCTGCGGAGGGTGGCGGCACGGATCGCCGCGGACAGCGGCGCGGACATCATGATTTCTCTCTGATTTTCTTCATCTTTCAGTAGCTTTCTGAACAAGGTTGTGGTAGTGTTTGTGTTGCAAAAACAGGAGGTGAGCAGGCATGGCGGAAAAGCATCTGACAGACGGTACAACGGCACTGGCAGCGCAGCCCCGCGTCATCAAGATCGAGGCGGCGGAGAAGTCGCAGAATGCGCAGCTGCGGGTAGCGGCCTATACCCGTGTCAGCTCAGACTCCGATGACCAGCTCAACTCCTTCGCGGCGCAAAACCGCTACTACGCCGAGCTAATCTCCGGCAAGGCTGAGTGGCGCATGGTGGATATCTACGCCGACGAGGGCATCACCGGCACCTCCGCCGCAAAGCGGGAGGACTTCCAGCGCATGATGGCGGACTGCCGCAGAGGACTCATCGACCAGATCCTCGTCAAATCCATCTCCCGTTTCGCCCGGAACACAAAGGACTGTCTGGAGGCAGTGCGGGAGCTGAAGGAACTGGGCGTCAATGTCCGCTTCGAGCGCGAGGGCATCGACACCGCCAATGTGAGCAGCGAGCTCATCACCGCCATCTATGCCGCCTTCGCCCAAAAGGAGAGCGAATCCATCTCCGGCAATATGCGCTGGAGCTATCAGCGCAGGATGGAAAGCGGCGAGTTCAACACCTGCCGCGCCCCCTGGGGCTTCCGGCTGGACGGGAAAAGCCTTGCCGTCCACGAGGAGGAGGCCGAGATCGTGCGGCGCATCTTCCTCGAATACCTCTCCGGCAGGAATCCGCGGGAGATCGCGGAAATCCTGAACGCCGAGGACACATCGGGACGGATATGGAAATACAAGGCTGTGGATTACATCCTACAAAATGAGCGTTATGCAGGCAACGCCCTGCTGCAAAAGCGATACACGACCGCCACCCTCCCCAAGCAGCAGAAGATCAACCACGGGGAGCGCGAAATGTACTATGTGGAGGATAGCAACGAAGCCATTATTCCACAGGAGCTATTCGACCGCGCAAAAGAACTGCGGCAAAGACGCAGCGTCGGGCAGGCTGTCACCCATGGAAGGCTCTGCGTCCGGATGCGCTGCTCCTGCGGCTCCCGCATCCGGGCAAAGCAAGTCAATGGCAGATGGTACTGGTGCTGCTGCCGACATGATGAAAAAGGCGACTGCGTCATCAAGCCCGTGCCGGAAGCGCAGACGGATGAAGCCTTCCGCCGCCTCTACTATAAACTCAAGCATCAGAGCCTCCCCATTCTGGAGCAGATGCTCGAAACCCTCCAGACGATCCGTGATCGCAGGATGCTCTGGAGCGAGGACATCGTTTCCCTCAACAAAAAAATATCCAAACTCTCCAGTCAGAATCAAACGCTGGCCTTTCTCAAGCAAAACGGCCTCGTTGATCCTGACATTTTTATAGCCAAAAGCAACGAGCTGACCCGCCAGCTCCGGCAGGCCAAGCTGGACAAAGAGGAACTTATGGATGCCGAGGGGGATGCCACCGCCCAGCGGACGCGGGAGCTGATAGCCCTGCTGGAGGATGGGCCGGACTTCCTCGACCGCCCCGACACAGAGCTGTGCGGCGCGCTTGTTGCGGAAATCATCGTGGAGAGCAACGACACCCTCCGCTTCCTCCTGCATAACGGGCTGGAGCTGCGGGAATCCATTGAGAGGACGGTGCGATAATGGGAAACCGAAAGCAGCCCTTCGGCTACCGTATGACGCTGGGCGAGATCACGATCCAGCCGGAGGAGGCAGAGCTGGTGCGGTTTATCTTCCAAGGCTACAGCACGGGAGCTACGCTGGGGGAGCTGACCAAGGCACTCTGCCGACAGGAGATCCCCTACTATGAGGGGCGGACATGGAACAAAAACATGGTCTCCCGTATTTTAGAGGACAGCCGCTATATCGGAGAGAAAGGCTATCCGGCACTCATCGAGCCGGAGCAGCTCCGCACGGCAGCGGAAAAGAGGACGGCAAGAGCCTGCCCCCCGCAGAAAACGCCGGCGCAGAAGACCCTGCGACGGCTCTGCGGCGCGCCGCCTTCTGAGCGGGTTGAGAAGATCGTCACCGACCTGCTCAACGAGCTCATACGCTGCCCCGACCGTATTCAGCCAGCGGCATCCCAGATGGCCGCTGCCTGCGGGAAAACGCGGGAGGATCTGACCACCGCACTGGAGCGGCAGCCCATCGACGAGGACAACGCCAGAGCACTGCTCCTTCAACTGGCGGCAGAGCAATACGACACCATTGGGAACACGGAATACGAAACCGTGCGGCTGCGGCGGCTGCTCACCGGCCGCAAACCCATGACGGAGTTGGACGCGGAGCTGCTGCAAAGCGCGGTGTCAAAGGTGTGCGTGACGAACAAATGCGTGACCGTGATGCTGAAGAACAGACAGGTCATAGAGAGGAGAGATCCGCTGTGAACGAAACCGCCCCAAGAGTCATTAAGATCCCGGCAAAGCCGGAGTCGGTCCGGCAGGCGGAGCTGCAAAGACAGCTCAGGGTCGCCGCCTACTGCCGGGTCTCCACCAAGGAGGAGGATCAGGCAAACAGCTATGAGGTGCAAAAGGAATACTACACCGACAAGATCATGTCCAACCCCGTGTGGACCATGGCGGGTGTCTTCGCCGACAAGGGCATCACCGGCACCTCGGTGAAAAAACGCGAGGACTTCATGCGCATGATCCGCCACTGCCGCCAGAGGAAGATAGACGTCGTCCTCACCAAATCGGTATCCCGCTTCGCCCGCAACACGGTGGACTGCCTCTACTACACACGGGCTCTCAAGGAGCTGGGCATCGCCGTCATCTTTGAAAAGGAGAACATCAATTCGCTGGAGGAGGACAGCGAGCTGCGCATCACGCTCTCCGGTGCCTTCGCGCAGTCTGAGAGCGAATCCATCTCCGCCAATGTCACATGGGGCAAACGCCGCGCCATGGAGAGCGGAAAGGCGACCATCCAGTACAAATACCTCTATGGCTTCCGCAGGGGCGCGGACGATAAGCCGGAGATCATCCCGGAGGAGGCAGAGGTCGTCCGCTGGATCTACGAGCGATACCTCGCCGGCGCCAGCACACGGATGCTGCGGGACGAGCTGCATGAGCAGGGCGTGACATATTCCGAAAAGTCACCGCAATGGACGCTGCCTCATATCAAGAGCATCCTGCGGAATGAGAAATACTGCGGCGATGTGCTGATGCAGAAAACCTTTCAGCAGGATGTCATCAACCGCAAGGTCATCAAAAACACGGGGCAGCTCCCCATGTACCTCATAGAGAACCACCACGAGGGCATCGTCAGCCGCGAGAAGTACAACGCGGTGCAGGCGGAGATGGCGCGGCGCAAGGCGGCAAAAAGCCCCTCCAAGAGAGCATCCACCGGTCTTGCCGCCTACACCAGCCGCTACGCACTCTCAGATCGTCTGGTGTGCGGCGAGTGCGGAACGCTGTACCGCCGCTGCACGTGGACGCGCCCTGACGGAAAGCGCGTTGTGTGGCGCTGTGTGAGCCGATTGGACTACGGCAAGAAATACTGCCACAGCTCGCCCACGCTGGACGAGGCGCCGCTCCAACAGGCAATCATAGCCGCCCTCAACACCGTCCTGCCGGACTTGGATGGCCGCATCCGCCAAATCACGGAGGCGTTGGAGGCGGAGGTCATCCCGTTCCCTGGCAGCGGCATGAGCCTTGGTGACATCGACCGCAGACTGACGGAGCTGGAGGCACAGTTCCAAAGGCTGCTGGAAAAGGCGGCGGATGATCCCATCGCCTATGGGGATCAGTTCAAGGAGATATTGGACGAGCAGACCGCGCTAAAGGAGCTGCGGGCAACCATCCTTGCCGAGAATAAGAAACACGCCGAAGCGGATCGGCGCATCAGGGATGCCGCGGGGATGCTGGAAAACGCCGTGCCCCACATCGCGGAATGGGACGAGAGTGCCATCCGGCAGCTGGTGGCGCAGGTGAAGGTGCTGTCCAAGAACGAGATCAGCGTGACGCTCAAGAGCGGCATTGAGATCCGCCAGAGCATATCAAACTAAAAAAGGAGATGGGAAAATGGTATTTGTGACCGGCGACCTCCACGGAAATTTTGAGCGATTCAAACCAAAATACTTTCCCGAACAGGCGCGGATGACAAAGCAGGACATTATGATCTGCGCCGGAGACTTCGGGGGTGTGTGGTTTGGCGACAGCCGCGACGATGAAACGCTGGACTGGCTGGAACGCCTGCCCTTCACGCTTGCCTTTGTCTGCGGCAACCATGAAAACTATGATGCGCTGGAACGATACCCTGTTGCGGAGTGGCACGGAGGCAAGGTGCATCGCGTTCGTCCCCATGTTCTGCACCTGATGCGCGGGCAGATCTTTGAGCTGGATGGTTACCGCTTCTTTACCATGGGCGGCGCAAAAAGCCACGACATCGAGGATGGGATTCTGGAGCCGGATGCCCCGGATTTTGAGCAAAGGCTCATGACGCTCCGGCGCAAGCCAAGAGCGAGGTACCGAGTCAACCACATTTCTTGGTGGGCACAGGAACTGCCCTCCGATGAGGAATACGCCGAGGCGCGGCGAAAGCTCGACGCGGTCGGCTGGCAGGTGGACTACATCATCACCCACTGCGCTCCCACCAGCATCGCCCTCATGGGGAGCCGCCACAACGAGGCGGACCGGCTCACAGACTTCCTGCAAGAGGTACGGGAAAGAGCAAAATACCACTGCTGGCTGTTCGGCCATTACCACGACAACCGAGCCATTGACGAAAAGCATATCCTTCTGTGGGAGCAGATTGTGCAGATATTATAAAACACGACCACAGAGGAAAGAACAGCAAATCTGCCGTTTTTTCCTCTGTGGCCTTGATTGAATCGATACTAAGCTGGGCTTATAATCCCTGAACAGCATTTTTAATTACTAACACTACAATGCGATTGGCTCGACTCTTGGCGGCTTTCTTTGTCACAAACCACATTATTACAAGGTACACGAGCGGGATGTATAGTATTTTGATTGCCGTCACTAAGCTCATGTAGGCAACTGCTAAGACCCCAAATGCGATAAGTGTCATAACCAACAGAGAAATTGTTGACATACAGATATCTCTCGTCATCAACTGCATCCGTTCTGCGTCGATAACATTTCCACGCTCGGCATCTTTGCATTTTCGCAGAAGATCGTTCCACTCTGCGGTTTGCTGATTTGCTGGAGCATTTGATAAATGTGCAAACATTTCTTTTGCTTTTGCGAGATCAAATCCGGCTGCATCTATTTTACCAGAAGCTATATCTGTAAAAACGGTATCACTTGGCATATCTTTATAAATAATCTGTTGCTTAACTTTATCAGGCCAGAACTCATTCAAGATGAACACTAATGCACAAATTGCCCCTGCCAAGGTATCGATTGCAATCATACTGGAAAGTGCAGATAGTAGCCCTACTGCACCAATTGTATCTTTTACGTAGAATCCAACAGAAGCGACTGCAATTAGTAGGTAAGCCAAAACATATTGCTTTAGCTCCTTATATTTATAGTCCTTGATATATTCCACATTCATTTTCATATTGCCTTTTCATAAACCGTACGAATTGCTTTTACAAGTCCTAAATGCCTTTGCTGAAAAAGCTCTCGTTCTGATACGGTTGATCGAAATCCAAACTCACCGGCATCCTCAATATAGTTCATTAAGAATCCTGCATCTGACAATTCTTGTTTAGCGTAAAATATTTCAGAATGAGGATTTTTACCTTTAACGACATTGATACAATCGAGCCTTGAATTTTTCTGCATCGCACAAGAATTAATTACCACCAAGGCCTTTTTCTGAGACAATACGTGCTGTAAAATAGGCTGTACTTCCAAATTCATATGTGCAGTAACAAAAACTCCATATTCACCTTTGCCGGAGGTGCAGCGATAATACCCAATTGATTTTGTGAATTTGTGGTTACTTGGGCAATTACATTCAATCCAGTTGGACACCTTGACTCCTGTGATTTCTTGTATAAATTGATGCCGAAGAAGTAACTCTTCCGATGTGACCAATGCTTTAGATACTATCCAAATCACCCAGACTTGTTCTCCTTTTCGAAATAGAATGTGCAGACGAACAATCGGTTGGCAAATCAATAATTTTATCCTTAGTATTGTATGCTTGCCGATACCGCTCGTCCTTCATATATTTTACAATATCTTCGGATCCACCGCTATTAGGAGAAGAGCCAGTATTATCCGATATAAGGTAGTCCTTAGAATAAGCGTGTCCTCCGAGAACTCCAAAAATTGCCTTAGCATCATCTTCCTGCCCGTGATGTGGTAACTGAATGATATCATAGGTCATCAGATTTTTTAAGTAATCGGGTGAAGCATCTCCGCAGAGCAGCAAAGTCTTTCCATCATCCAGAGTACATTTCAATTGAACACTTGCGGCATTCATCACCGTTTCCGCAGCATCACCTTCACCGATTTTGTTATCTACACGATTATCAATCGCTTTGGTTCCAAAGCGGCAAGCTGGTCCTCGTACAACTTCTTGCTGTCAAACAACAGACGTCCTATCAGGGTAGACTTTCCATCGTCTACCGAACCGGCTGTCAACAGGCGTAGCAAGTCTTTCTGTTCATCCTTATCTAAATATTCCTTTATATTCAGTTTATTCTCCATCACCCATTCCTTCATTTTAAATTCCTACTTATCCATTTAAAAATATCCTTCACGTTTCTTCTGCTCCATACTGGCATCCTGGTCGAAATCAATGACACGGGTAGTACGCTCGCTTTTGGTAGTGGTCATCATTTCCTCTACAATTTTCTCAATCGTATCGGCATCACTCTCTACGGCCCCGGTCAAAGGCCAACACCCCAAAGTACGGAAACGCACTTTCTTCATTTCAATACGGTCCCGATATTCTTCGGGCAGTCGGTCATCATCAGCCATAATCAGATTTCCATCTATATTCACCACAGGACGTTCCTTGGCAAAATAGAGCGGCACGATAGGAATATTTTCCAAACGGATGTACTGCCAGATATCCAGCTCAGTCCAGTTGCTTAATGGAAACACACGGATACTTTCCCCTTTATGAATCTTAGCATTATAAATATCCCACAACTCAGGACGCTGGTTTTTAGGATCCCACTGATGAAAACGGTCACGAAAAGAGAATATACGTTCTTTGGCACGTGACTTTTCCTCATCACGACGTGCTCCACCAAAGGCGGCATCAAACCTGTATTTATCCAGCCCGTGAAGCAACGCCTGTGTCTTCATTAAATCGGTATGCACTTTGCTGCCATGCGTAAAAGGCCCTACTCCGGCATTAAAAGCCTCCATATTACTTTCCACTATCAAATTCCATCCATGTTCTTTGGCGTATTGATCACGGAACTCTATCATTTCCCTGAATTTCCATTTAGAATCGATATGCATCAAAGGGAAAGGCACCTTTCCCGGATAGAAAGCCTTCTCTGCCAAACGTACCATGACAGACGAATCTTTACCAATACTATAAAGCATAACAGGATTCTCAAATTCAGCTGCCACTTCACGAATGATATGGATAGACTCCGCTTCCAGTTCCCTTAAGTGGCTCAATTTATAATTTTCTTCCATTTTATAATGAATTATATTTTTTCTCCTTTTTTACCAACAGTGGGGAGCACTAGTTCCAACAAAGTATTGACCGACTCTTCCAAACTCAGCTTAGAAGTATCCAAAGATAAGGCAGGATGCTCCGGAGCTTCAAAAGGGGCGGAAATTCCGGTAAAGTTCTTGATTTCACCCCGACGTGCTTTGGCATAAAGTCCTTTCACATCACGTTTCTCACACTCTACCAAAGGAGTGCTGACATAGATTTCCAGGAAATCCTCTATCCCGATAATACGGGCAGCCATCTGCCGAAGCTCATTGCCGGGACTGATGAAAGCGGCAATGGTAATGATTCCCGTATCAACAAACAACTTGCCTATTTCGGCTATGCGACGGATGTTTTCCACACGATCCTCTGCCGAAAAGCCCAAATTATTATTGATGCCACTACGAATATTATCCCCGTCCAATATACGGCAGAGCAAACCACGTTTATGTAATTCACGTTCCAAAGCTATGGCAATAGTACTCTTACCGGAACCGCTAAGTCCCGTCAGCCACAGCATAACTCCCCGTTGTCCCAGCAGTTCTTCTTTATCTTTCCGGGAAAGCATACGGTCAAAGATAGGATATATATTTTCCTCTTCCATTCTCTATTTTCATTTTGTCTTTAACTTCATCAAAAAGGCCATATCAGCGGTATCAGAATAACCGAAATTATAAATGTCAATATATTCAACGGCAAACCGATACGTACAAAATCCGTAAACTTATAGTTTCCGATACCCTGCACAATCAAATTAGTCTGATAACCGATAGGAGTGGAAAAACTGGCAGATGCAGCGATGCAAATGACAACAAAAAAGGGCATCGGACTTACCCCCAACTGATTGGATAAGGAAAGGGCAAGCGGAAAAGCCAATGCGGCGGCGGCATTATTGGTTATCAGTTCGGTAAACAGATTTGTAATGATAAACAAAACAGCCAGCAACACATGCGGACTGTAGTCATCACTCATATCAATGATTCCATGCGCAATGATATCCGCCACTCCGGAATTTACCATGGCGCGACTTATAGCAAACGCACAGGCAATGGTTATCAAGATATCCCATGATATATATTTTGTATATTTACGTGCCGGAAAAAGTTTGGTCCATGCCATTATCACAGTCGTTACAGCTGCAAAAAAGAACATATCAAGATCAATACCGGGAAGTAATTCTTCCATAAAAGGCAACTCTCCTACTGTTGCCCCCACAATCATCAGCACCAATAAAGTCAATGCAAACCAACGTTTCTTTCTCCCGGCTTTCGGCTCGGTATCTTTGCCATTGGCCAATAACACGAATACAGAAGAATCTCCCCATGTAGAGATAAATGAATCATCCGCCCATAGCACCAACGTATCTCCCTCATGAAACTTCACCCGTGACAGATTCTCTACAATACTAACTCCGCTTCGTTTTATTTCTTTTACTTCAGCACCATAATGACGGACAAAATTAAAATCCCCCACCCTTTTATTGATACCCGGGAAACGAGCACCTATCACCGCTTCAACACGATGAAAAGAAGACGCATCCGCTTCCCCATGTTCGTCGCCTACCGTGTCTTTCCGGACCTCCGGCAACAACCTGGAAGAAAAAAACAACAAATAAACAATTCCTGCCAAAGCAATGAAAATGCCCACCCGGCCTAATTCAAACATACCAAAGCCCTTATATCCGGCATCTAAAATCATACCATCCACCACCAGATTAGTAGAAGTCCCGATAAGCGTACACATTCCCCCCAGTATGGTAGCATATGAAAGAGGGATCAAGAATTTAGTTGCCGGAATGCGGACAGATTCCGCCCAACGTTTAATAATAGGAGCAAAAATCACAACCACCGGCGTATTATTGAGAAAAGCAGAAACAAAAGAAATAGCGGGCAGCATACGTGCCTGCGCCTTCATGACCGTTGTCTTCTCTTGAGGCAGAAGTTTCTTTATCAACTGTCCCAACGCTCCCGATTGCCGGACTCCTTCACTGATCAGGAAAAGCAACGCTACGGTAATCATCCCTTTATTACTGAATCCCTCCAACATCTCTTTCGGAGTCAATATACCGAAACAAAGAAAGAGTACAGTAACAGAGAACAGAATCATTCCGGGACGCATTTTATCAAGGACTAATGCAGTCACCATCCCTATTAATCCCAAAAACACAATAATCATTTCGAATGTCAGCATCGTTTCCGGATATTAATTTCGTTTAACGACAAACCAAGGATTCAGCAAGTCCGGCTTGTTATATTTCAACGGTTCTTCTTTTCCCGCCTGATATATTTCTGCTCCGGATGCCTTGGCTATGGCATGACCGGCAGCCGTATCCCACTCCATGGTAGGAGCAAAACGGGGATATTCATCGGCCAGTCCCTCACACACTTTGCAAATCTTTTCCGACTGCCCCAAGTCCGTATGAGACTTTCTCTTTTCCTGTTAATTTCATAAATCCTCCTTGTTTTTCGGAGAAAAATGCGAGCCCTCTGGCGAGCAGAGGATTTTCCCCCTAATTTCTATTTCATGCCAAATGCAAGTTCTACAACTTTATATGCCCCATCGTAGATTCCTGCTTCTTTATTTTTTACAATGTTGTCACACATATCACAGAACATTGTTTTTTCCTCTAAAAACAGCTTCATCATCTGAAGTGTGTGTGGAATATCCCTGCACTCTAATGTGCCATCCCCGATCTCTGCTGAATGGATAGCACCCCACTGTTCATGACCGCCAACACGTTTGATAAAAAGTTTTGGTACCGGATAAAATGAAAGTTCGCTTGGCTTTGTGACAAGCACATCACAGCTTCGCATCAGAAGATTCGTGCAGTACACTGCCTCAAAAATATTTTCATGCCAGAAACCGTGGATTCCAATAACATCACCCGTAAGTGCATCCTCTGCAAACTTTTTCGTATCTTCCCAGTCATTAAAATGTTCTTTCGCATAATGTTTCATCTCCGGGATCTCTTTTAAAAGTTCTTCCCATACATTGCGGTAATCACCGACATTTACATAAAGTGCTGCTTTCTTTTCCTTGATCTGTGGCAGTAAATAACGGATGATTTCTGCAAAAATCTCTTTCTGTGCACCTGCACCGCCGATGGTTAAAAGGAAACGCATCGGCGTTCCTTCTTCTTTTCTCTTTTTTCTTGCAGCACAGTCTGTTTCAATATTGCTTACAAGCTCATGGTCGATGTAATGTCCCGTGTAAAAAAGTGCATCTTCCGGCATCGGACTTAACACATCATTTTCCTGCATGCCGTTTAAAATACGGTATCCCTGATATGCATAATGTGTCTGCACTGTGTGGATACTGCCTTCTGCCAGATGAAGTGCCATCTGCCAGTTGTCAGGAATTGCATTGACCACATATTTCATTCCGGCGTGAAGTGCTGCCTGTGCCGGCCATACATGCGTTGCGACAACCGGGATATCTTTTGGGATATTTGCATACACCGGAGCCATCAGTTCCGCATTTTTCTGGTCAGCTGCATTATAAGTCAGTTTACGAAATCCCTCATAGTTCATCGGTTCCCATACCAGACGGTTAAAAAGTCTGCTCTTCTGGGACAAACGGGAACCCATGGAATAAAGATCATTTTGCGCACTGATCACCTTTGTGCAGGTTGTCTGACCATAAGAATTTAAATCCATCCAGTATGGCTCATACCCAAGCGCATGCGCTGCGGAAGCGATCGCCATGGAAATGCGGTAATGACCAAATCCCATACGGATGTTTCCGACAATGATTCCTTTTTCCGTATTAAAATCCGCTGTACCTTCTTCGCCTACACGGATATCTGAAACACCGAGCTCCGGTCCGATATACGGATTTGCCTGAATCGAGGTCGGATAAATTTTTGTGCTGTCATCTCCGAATTTACGAATAAATTTCTGTTTTGACCGGACTGCTTTTTTATAAGCTCCCGGTGCAATGTTGTTTCCAAAAATCTGTTTTGATCGTTCTGTCATGGTACGATCTATCCTTTCTTTTCATAGTGTGTCGTTATTTTTTATATCCGGCAGTCATCTGCCTTTTTTGATTTCAAATTTAATAGTCTGTTCATCCATCTGAGCCGCTTTGACCCTCAAAATACCAACGCCCTCTTCTCCTGTCGTCTTGATATAAGCACCGCCCATGCCTCCCTGCAAGGAAATGATCTTCGGACCGATAATTGCGATTGGTCCCTCCGCGGATAACACAACCGGCTCTTGATAAAAGTTAACGATATTATTATTCTGATCCAGTGCACGGATACGGATTTCTGCGGCATCATAAGTATGTTCTTCAAACAGGCTCTGATGATCCGCTTTTGCATATAAATGCATGGATGTGACCGGTTCTTTTCTCACCGTTTTTACCACTTTTCCATCCTTTAGCGCCTCAAACCGGTAGCTCGTCGAAGTACCTCCCCAGTCGCCGATATAACGGTTATATAAAGCCACCGCATGGTCGTATTTCATAATTACTTTCCAAGACAAACCGTTATCCCAGTTGTAATTGTTCATCAAGGTAAACTCAC
>ENA-UEQK01001423-UEQK01001423.1-human-gut-metagenome-genome-assembly--contig:-NODE-1423-length-14736-cov-4.253974_pt1 | contig 14736 bp, 10 predicted proteins | sample MGYA00242939_ERZ507942 | MGnify/ENA primary metagenome ERZ507942 (study PRJEB26167, sample SAMN06115485) | human gut metagenome | host: Homo sapiens | place: China:Chongqing | collected 2015-03-30... | reverse complement strand
ATAATACTTTAATCATCTTTTTATATCTCCATTTAAATCTTGTATTTCTTCTCAAACGCTTGATATTTCAGGGTTTTTGATATTTCGTCCATCGTACTTCCTGTTGTATATATATCATCCACAAGTACGACTTTCTTATATTTTACTATATCTGATGTCAATTGGAAAGCATTTTTTAAATTACTGCGTCTCTGTAAATCATTTAACTCTTTCTGGGGTGTTGTATTTCTCACTCTTTTTATCAGATGCCTCTCAACAGGAATCCCCGTCTTTCTCCCAAGTGCCTGCGCAAATACTTCGGCCTGATTGTATCCACGCAGTCGTTTTTTCCGTGGAAACATAGGAACCGGAATCAACACCTCTGCCTCTGTCCGCTTCAGCCATGTCCCATACTTTTCTATTGCAGCATCCGCATAAAACTCTGCATATTCTCTTTTATTTCCATATTTAAAGCGGTACATTGAATTTCTTATACCACCCTCATAAACAAACACTGCCTTTCCCTGTGTATACACATGCTTCTTTTTCCCACAATCCGGACAAAACTCTTCCCGCTCATCCACAAGTGGTTTTCCGCATTTTTTGCATGCAGGTTCTCCTGCCACATGTACTTTGTTTTTACATGACGAACAGATTCCATTTCCTGCCGCATCGATTTCATCACAGATTGCACACCTTCGGGGGTAAAGGATTTCAAGTATCTGAAATATTATTTTTCTTCCATATGAGGAAATTCCATTTTTTCCGGTTTTCATAAGATCCTTTCCCGATCTCTCCTTGCAAAGGATATCATTTTTACATCATATATACCATAAAGTTTTTCTTAATTTTTTCTTACTATACAGATAAACGGATACACAATACTGAATAATAATAGTTGACGAAAACGATTCAGGTCTTTATAATTTGTTTATTAAAAGCGATAACACTTTAAAGTCCTAAAGGAGGATTCTATGAAAAACTACAGGAAAATTTTATCTGTCGTAATGACAGCAGCCATGGCTGCTTCACTTGCAGCATGCGGAAACAGCACAACAAACACAGGCAGTACAACAAATGCATCATCTTCCGATGCAGCACAGACATCTGATGCAGCAGCCACCGAAAGCGCTGCTGGCACCTCTTCCGATGGTAAAAAATACACGATCGGTATCTGCCAGCAGTTAGAGCACCCGGCTCTCGATCAGGCAACACAGGGATTCGAAGACGCTCTGACCGAATTACTCGGCGCTGACAATGTTACCTTTGATCTGCAGAATGCACAGGGCGAGCAGGCAAACTGCGCAACCATCAATAACGGGTTCGTATCTAACAACTATGATCTGATCATGGCAAATGCAACAACTGCACTGCAGTGTGCAGCATCAGCGACCAGCACGATCCCTGTTATCGGAACTTCTGTCACAGACTATGCAACTGCACTTGATATTGACAACTGGACAGGTTCCACTGGAACAAACGTATCCGGAACAGCAGATCTTGCCCCGATCGACCAGCAGGAAGACATGCTTGTCGAATTATTCCCGGATGCCAAAAATGTCGGTATTCTTTACTGCTCCGCAGAACCGAACTCTGCTTATCAGGCAGCAGAGTTTGAAAAAGCCCTCGATGAGGACAATATTTCCTATAAAGAATACACTGTATCGGATTCCAACGACATTGCTTCTGTCGTACAGAGTGCCGTCAGCGACTGTGATGTTCTCTATATTCCGACTGACAATACCATGGCAGGCAATACTGAATCCATCAACAATATCGCCCTTCCGGCAGGTGTTCCGATCATTGCCGGTGAGGAAGGTATCTGCTCCGGCTGTGGTGTAGCCACCCTTTCCATCAGCTACTATGACATCGGATATGCTGCAGGTAAAATGGCATACGATGTTTTAGTAAACGGCGCTGATATCTCTACCATGGATGTACAGTATGCAGAAAATGTTACAAAAGAGTACAATGCAGATATCTGTTCACAGCTTGGCATCACTGTTCCGGATGACTATACAGCCATCGCTGCTGAATAAAAATATTTTTGATAAGGGGTTTTCCTATGACAATACTTATGTCTTTAGACCCGATGGCTCTCTTCCGCTCCATGCCCGGCGCATTCGCGCAGGGGCTGGTCTGGGGGCTGATGGCACTGGGTGTATATATTACATACAGACTTTTGGATTTTGCTGACCTTACCGTAGACGGTTCTCTTGCCACCGGCGGTGCCGTTGCCGTAATGCTGATCCGCTCCGGCATGCACCCATGGGCAGCACTTATTTTTGCATTTTTAGCAGGCATGGCAGCCGGATTTATTACCGGAATCCTGCACACTGCACTCGGAATTCCCGGAATCCTTGCCAGTATTCTGACACAGATCTCCCTCTATTCCATTAACTTAAATATTATGGGAAGTTCCAATCAGGCTGTCAGTGTTGACAAATATCCGTTAGTGGTTTCCCTGCGGTATATTTCGGATTCTTCTTCCACAAAAATCCGTTTATTTATCACCTGTGTCCTGTTCTGTGTTGCAGTCGTAGCACTTTTATACTGGTATTTCGGGACAGAACAGGGACATGCGATCCGTGCAACCGGATGTAACCGCCAGATGGCGCGTGCACAGGGTATCAATACCGATTTCCATACTGTCGTTGCGCTGATGATCTCAAATGGTCTCGTCGGTCTGTGCGGTGGTCTTTACGCACAATATCAGGGAGCTGCAGACGTCAACATGGGACGTGGTGCCATTGTAATCGGACTTGCCGCTGTCATCATCGGTGAAGTCCTCTTTGGAAAATTATGTGCTGGAAAGCATCTAGCATTTGCGTATACCATGTTTTCTGTAATCGGTGGAGCGATCATCTACTATATTGTAATGAATATCGTATTGTGGCTGAAACTTCCGTCTGATGACTTAAAACTGTTTTCCGCCATCGTCGTGGCGATTTTCCTTGCATTCCCGTATCTCAAGTCCAAATACGGCAGGAAAGGGGTGTCTGTCAATGGCTGAAATGTTAAAACTTGATAATATCCATAAAACTTTTAATCCAGGAACCATCAATGAAAAAGTTGCACTAAACGGTGTCAACCTGACCTTAGAGGAAGGTGATTTCGTCACTGTCATCGGAGGAAATGGTGCCGGTAAATCAACTACGTTAAACGCAGTTGCCGGTGTATGGCCGATCGATTCCGGTAAAATATATATCGGAGGCGATGACGTTACTAAGTTATCCGAACACAAACGTGCCAAATATCTCGGACGTGTATTTCAGGACCCAATGACCGGAACCGCAACCACTATGTCAATTGAAGAAAACATGGCAATTGCAGCAAGACGTGGAGAAAAACGCGGGCTCTCCTGGGGTATCACTCATCAGGAACGTGACACTTACTGGGAGCTCCTCAAAACCTTAGATCTCGGACTTGAAGACCGTCTCACCAGCAAAGTCGGTCTGCTTTCCGGTGGACAACGCCAGGCGATCACACTTTTAATGGCTTCGATCAAAAAGCCAAAACTTTTACTGTTAGATGAACACACTGCTGCACTTGACCCAAAAACTGCCGCAAAAGTGCTTGAGATTTCCGATAAGATTATCTCAGAAAATCATCTGACCGCCATGATGGTCACACACAATATGAAGGATGCCATCGTACATGGCAATCGTCTGATCATGATGCATGAGGGAAAAGTGATTTTAAATATCTCCGGGGAAGAAAAAAAGAAACTGACTGTCGAGGATCTTCTCCATCAGTTTGAGAAAGTCAGCGGCGAAGAATTTGCCAATGATAAAGCGTTGCTTTCATAGCAACCGCTTACATGCTCCGCATGTATTTATGTAATGAAGCAAAAAGCTGCCATACAATATGACCGGTGTTAAAAACTTTTCATCGGCTGCTAATTGTATGGCAGCTTTTTATTATTTAATTTTCTTTTAAACGGTCGCAGAGTCCGCTATACCGCTTCTGCTGCGAGGTATTCTGAATCATCTGCTGAAAAGTCACTTCATTGCCGACTAATGTCACACACTTTCTCGCACGCGTGACCGCAGTATACAAAAGATTCCGGTTCATCAGCATCATAGGACCACTGAGCAGAGGAATAACAACTGCAGGATACTCACTTCCCTGCGATTTATGTATCGTGATCGCATAGGCAAGCTCAAGTTCATCCAATAGCTTATAAGGATACTCCACCATTCTTCCCTCGTCAAATTCAATGATCATCTGCTCTGCAAAATCATTGATCTGTCTTATGATCCCCATATCTCCATTGAAAATTCCGAGACCTTTATCCACAGTCAGACCATATTTTGTACGAATTTCCCACGCCAGCTGATAGTTATTCTTCGTCTGCATAACTTTATCCCCTTCGCGGAACACTGTACTGCCATACTCTTTCTCTACCTTATCATTTGCCGGCGGATTCATATAACGCTGCAAAATTCCATTCAGACGCTCTACTCCCAGCAAGCCTTTGCGCATCGGCGTCAGCACCTGGATATCATACGGCGTGGCATCTACGAATTTAGGTAATTTCTGTTTGATCAGCTGCAAAACCACATTTATGATCACATCCGCATCATATCTTTTTAAGAAAAAGAAATCCATGCTCTTATTGTCTAGCACCACTTCTTCTCCATGGTTGATCTTATGCGCATTGACAATAATATCACTGGTGGATGCCTGTCGGAAAATCTTTGTCAGCATGACCACATTGCAGGCATGTGACTGAATGATATCACGGAGCACACTGCCTGGTCCGACACTCGGAAGCTGGTTGACATCCCCGACAAGGATCAGCCTTGTCCCAACGGAAATTGCCTTAAGCAATGAGCACATCAGAGAAATATCCACCATCGACATCTCATCTACAATGATCACATCTGCTTCCAGCGGATTGCTCTCATCCCTTTCAAATCCTCCGCTTCCTTCAGCTCCTCCATTCAACTCCAACATACGGTGAACTGTCCGTGCTTCAAATCCGGTCGTCTCGCTCATACGTTTTGCAGCGCGCCCGGTCGGAGCAGCCAAATAGATTTCAAGTCCCTCCAGTTCAAAATAACGGATGATCGTGTTGATCGTTGTCGTCTTTCCGGTTCCCGGTCCTCCCGTGATCACAAGCAGTCCGTTGCGCACTGCCTCTTTGACTGCAGTTACCTGATGTTCATCCAGCGTCATTCCGCTTTTCTTTTCAATTCCCCGGATTCGCTGTTCTATCTCCATATCAGACACATCATAGCTTACATTGAGACGTTTCAACATGGTCGCTGTGTTTGCTTCCATGTAATAAAAGGATGCAGCATAGATCTGCGTCTGATCTTCCATCTGCTTTAATATGATTTTCCGCTCAATCGCCAGATCCATATACTGTTTTTCCACCTGTTCCGCCGTAACATTCAATAATTTAGCTGCACGCGGTGTCAGCTCCGTTTCAGGCAGATAAGTATGTCCCTCCCCACTTGCCTGAAGCAGTGTATAGAGTATTCCACTGCGCACACGGAAATCCGAATCCATGCGTATCCCGACTCTTGCTGCAATCTCATCCGCTGTCCTGAATCCGACTCCATCAATATCATCTGCCAGGCGGTATGGATTTTCCCGGATAATACTGTAAATATCCTGTCCATATGCCTGATATACTTTAACCGCAAGGTTCATTGTGATTCCATATTGCTGCAAAAAGATCATCGCCTGACGCAGATCCCTTTTTTCATTCACCTGACTGGCAATCTCCATTGCTTTCCGGCTACTGATTCCTTTGATCTCCGCAAGACGTTCCGGCTCTTCCTCTATGATCCGGAAAGTATCCTCCTTAAAACGTCTGACGATCCTCGCAGCCATGGCAAGTCCGATTCCTTTGATCGCCCCGGAACCAAGATACCTCTCGATTGCCTCTTCATCCTCCGGTGCTTTCTCCTCAAAACTTGCCACCTTAAACTGCTGTCCATAGGTCGGATGCTCTGTATACTCTCCCTGTGCCTCAATATTTTCTCCTTCTGCAATCGCAGAAAATACCCCTACGCAGGTGATCTCATCTTCTCCGCTTACCAGATTTAAGACGGTATAACCATTATCCGCATTTCGATATATAATGTGTTCCACATATCCTGCAAGACTTTCCACTTTTTTCTCCATTCCAGTAACTAATTTAAAAAATGCAGTCTAACGGGATTCTGAAGCAGAGATTCATTTTCCCATTAAAACTGCACTGATTTATGTACTTATCTGCACACCTTACTTCGCTGCGCCGATTTTACAAAACTGTATTTTATCTGCGCGCCTTTATTCAATATTATAATTACGTTTCATCTGCTCATAGAGCTGTTGTGTAAAACTGGTTCCAACTTCATCCACAACCTGATCAGCAACTTGTTCGATCACATTATCCATATAATAATCAGTCATCGTTGATGTAGAAGAATCCTCTTCATCATCATCCATCAGGCTCTCCTTGATCTCTTTTAAAACCTCTTCCACAAAATATGATTCAAAATCTTTGCATACCTGCATCAGTTCATCCTCGGAAGTATCCGAAGAAATACTGTTTAAGGAGTTCTGCAGAGAGTTTGCCTGATTTGCAGCTGCCGTATTCTTACTTGTATCGATCAATGATGAAATGCTGTCCATGGAAATCATATCATTTTTCCTTTCCTATATCCGCTGTCTGTCCTTAGCGTTTCAGATTATTTGCCTGCTCAAGCATCTCATCTGATGTCGTGATTGCCTTGGAATTAAGCTGATATGCACGCTGTGCGATGATCAGGTTTACCATTTCATCTGCAACCTGAACATTCGACCCCTCTAAATAATTCTGTAAAACCTTACTCTTAGTAAGATTTGCCGTCGTAGACTCATTCATGGCATTCCCGGATGCCGGTGTCACCGCAAGAAGATTCGTTCCTACCTTTTCAAGTCCACTTGGGTTGTTAAACTGGAACAACCCGATAGTCTGATTCATATCTACATAATTACCGGCAGCATTGGTATATCCAATTTTTCCATTTTCGCTGACGATCACTTTTTCTGCACTGATACCTGCCGGAAGATTGATCGGCTGGTTATTGGAATCTAAAACAGGATAGCCCTCATTTGTGCAGAGAGTCAATGTATTACCTGCATTTACAGACCATACAAAATCACCGGCTCTGGTATAGTAAGTCTTTCCATCTGCTCCGCGCACTGCAAAAAATCCATCTCCACTGATTGCAAAGTCAGTAGCATTCTCACTTGCCATCAGTGATCCCTGTGTATAAATGGAGGTGTTAGATGCCACCCTGGTACCGAGTCCGACCTGTGCAGAAATCGGTTTTTCCTCTCCATTTGCACTGGTTGTTCTTGTCTGAATGGTTTGATAGAGCAAAGATTTAAACTCCATCTTCTCCTGTTTATATCCAACTGTATTAACATTTGAAAGGTTGTTTGAAATATTATCCACATTTGACTGCTGTGCAATCATACCGGTTGCCGCAGTATAAAGAGCTCTCATCATAATTCCGGTTTACCTCCTGCTTATACCCTTCCTACCTGATTTACCGCTTTATCGAGTGTTTCATCCACAGCATTGATCACCTTTTGTCCTGCCTGGAAAGCTCTCGATATCGTGATCATATTAACCATCTCCGAAACAACATTGATATTGGATGATTCGATACATCCCTGTGTTACTTTCGCAGTAGACGCCTGACGAACCCCACCATTTACCAGATCATACATATTCTCGCCATACTTCGCCAGATAATTATAATCTTCTATATCTACAACACCGATCGTTCCGACCTGCTGGTTGTTCTGAAAAATATTTCCCTTTTCATCAACGGTGATCGGTAAATTCGGATCTACCTGAATACGTGCTCCTGCATCTGCATTCATTGCGCCATTCTGGTTTAACACATAATCGCCATCTTTCGTGACAAGATAACCTGCTGTATTTACCACAAAAGCTCCATCTCTGCTGTACTTCACAGATGTATTTCCAGCTTTATCTGTATAAGCGATCGCAAAAAAACCATCGCCATCCAGGGCAAAATCTGTAGAATTATCGGTTACCCGGAAATTTCCCTGACTGTAATCTGTATAAGTCTCTCCTATGTGTACCCCCATGCTCATGGTTCCAAGTTTTTGTGGCATACCATAATAGGAAGTATCCTTAATCTTGATTGCAAGTTCATCTGCAAATGTCTGGTTGGTAGCTCCTTCTTTCTTATAACCATTGGTATCTGCATTTGCAAGGTTATTGGAAAGAATATCCAGACGGTTCTGTTCATTGATCATTCCTGTATACGCTGTATACAATCCTTTTACCATGTAAACTCTCCATTTCTGCACAGCTTTTGTTCTTTTTATCACATCTTCCGTGCACAAAGCATATCTTCCATTTATTGTATCGGCAAATCTTTCATAAAATTAATCATCATCACGTTTTCCGGCTAAAAACTCTACGAATTTTCCGGTACCGATCGCAACGCATGTCATTGGTTCATCTGCAGTCATCGTATTGATTCCCGTGCGATCCTCAATCAATTCCTCTAAACCTCTGAGCAGTGATCCCCCACCTGTCAGCACGATACCACGATCTGCAACATCTGCTGCAAGTTCCGGTGGTGTTTTTTCAAGTACGGAATGTACGGCTTCCACGATCTGAAGCGTCGGTTCTCTGAGTGCCTCTTCCGTCTCCTCTGAGGAAACTGTTACCGTTTTCGGAAGTCCTGTCACAAGATTACGTCCACGCACATCCATCGTCTCAGCCTGTGCCTGTGGAAAACAGCTTCCGATGCGGATCTTGATATCCTCTGCGGTACGCTCACCGATCAGAAGATTGTGTTTTTTACGCATATAACGAACGATCGCCTCATCAAAATCATCTCCGGCGATCTTGATAGAAGTGCTGACAACCGAGCCTCCCAGGGAAATAACTGCAATATCTGCTGTTCCTCCTCCGATATCTACGATCATATTTCCACATGGCCTTGAAATATCAATACCTGCTCCGATTGCAGCAGCGATCGGCTCCTCAATGATTGCAACCTCTCTTGCTCCTGCCTGATAGGTTGCATCCTCAACAGCCTTTTTTTCAACCTCTGTAACACCGCTTGGCACACATACACTGATACGTGGCTTGCGGAATGTTTTTTTACCAAGTGCTTTCTGTATAAAGTACTTGATCATCTTCTCTGTAACCTGATAATCTGAAATAACACCCTGACGAAGTGGTCTGACTGCTACGATATTGCCCGGTGTTCTTCCAAGCATCAGTCTTGCTTCCTCTCCGATTGCTTTTATCTTATTTGTATCACGATCAAAAGCCACAACTGACGGCTCCTTTAATACAACACCTTTTCCTTTGATATAAACTAATATGCTGGCAGTACCGAGATCGATACCAATATCTGTACTCATCATTTTAAATACTTGCCCCTTTCGTCTCTCTGTTCCTAAAATCTATGGGTAATATTCCCATGTCCTCCCGGACACAGAAATGCCATTAAACCTATTTTTACATATACAGTCCTATTATATACAAAAAATGGGATTTTTCAAAGGTTTTTTTATGGCAGGACTGCATTTTTAAAAAAAATAAGAAAATCTTCATTCTTTTTTATTTATTTTGTTTATTTTTCATTTTATCATCACATTTTCATCACATTTTTATTTTATATTCTAAGAGTACTAGCTAATAAGTCCGATACAAACGGACCCAACCGTCAGTAAGTCTGACGGGCAGTATAATTTTTCATAACTCATGCTTCCCGGTTTTCCGCAAGGGATTCCGGGGAGTACTCCCCGAATGTAATAAGGCGCTGCAGTTGCAGCGCCTCTTTTGATGCAGTCAATCCTGCTTTCTTTATATTTTTACAGTTCTTACATACTTAAGATTCCTGACAGTTCTCCCTGTCTCTCTCAAGATATTTTTTCACATAATATCCCGTATAGGATCCCGGCACTTCTGCAACTTCCTCCGGTGTTCCCTGTGCGATCACAGTTCCGCCACCGTCTCCGCCTTCCGGTCCCATATCGATAATATAATCTGCCGTCTTTATCACGTCTAAATTATGCTCGATCACGATCACAGTGTTTCCACCATCCGAAAGTCTTCGCAGGATCTCGATCAGCTTATGGACATCTGCAAAATGGAGTCCTGTTGTCGGCTCATCGAGAATGTAAATCGTCTTGCCTGTGCTTCGCTTCGACAGTTCCGTTGCCAGTTTGATTCTTTGTGCCTCTCCACCGGAAAGTTCCGTTGATGGCTGTCCAAGTTTGACATACGACAGTCCCACATCATAGAGTGTCTGGATCTTTCTTGCGATTGCAGGTACATTTTCAAAGAATTTCAAAGCCTCTTCTACTGTCATGTCAAGCACATCATAGATGCTCTTACCTTTATATTTTACTTCTAATGTATCACGGTTATAACGCTTTCCACCACAAACCTCACACGGAACATATACGTCCGGCAGAAAATGCATCTCTATCTTTAAAATTCCATCACCTGAACATGCCTCACAGCGCCCTCCTTTTACATTGAAACTGAATCTTCCCTTCTTATATCCCTTCGCCTTCGCATCCGGTGTTGCAGCAAAAAGATCACGGATCATATCAAATACCCCTGTATACGTCGCAGGATTTGATCGCGGTGTTCTTCCGATCGGGGACTGGTCGATATCGATCACTTTGTCTAACTGTTCAATGCCAAGGATATCATCATGTTTGCCCGGAATACATCTTGCACGGTTTAAGTCTCTTGCCAGTCTTTTATATAATATTTCATTGGTGAGAGAACTCTTTCCCGAACCAGAAACACCTGTAATACAGGTCATGATACCAAGCGGAACCTTCACATCGATATTTTTAAGGTTATTCTCCCTCGCACCTTTTATTGTCAGAAATCCGGTCGGCTTTCTGCGCTCTGACGGAACCGGGATCTTAATTCTGCCGCTTAAATAAGCACCTGTCACAGAATTTTTATTTTTCATGATTTCTTCTGCAGTTCCGCACGCTACCACTTGTCCACCGTGCGCACCTGCACCGGGGCCGATATCCACTATATAATCCGCAGCAAGCATCGTATCCTCATCATGCTCTACAACGATCAGTGTATTTCCAAGATCTTTCAAATTCTTTAATGCACCAAGCAGCTTATCATTGTCTCTCTGGTGCAGACCAATAGACGGCTCATCTAAAATATAAGCCACACCCACAAGACCGGAGCCGATCTGAGTTGCCAGCCGGATACGCTGTGCCTCTCCACCGGAAAGCGTTCCAGTAGCACGGGACAGTGACAGATAATCGAGTCCGACTTCATTTAAAAATCCCACACGCGCACGGATTTCTTTTAAGATCTGATCTCCGATCAGATGCTGCTGATGACTTAACTCCATGTCATTCAGAAAACTTCCGAGACTTTTTACGGACATGGATGTAATCTCATAAATATTCTTATCCGCAACTGTAACAGCTAATGATTCTGCTTTCAGACGCTGTCCCTTACATGTTTCACACGGAGTGATACGCATAAACTGCTCATATTCCTGCTTCATGGTATCAGAACCGGTCTCACGGTATTTGCGCTGTACATTCCGGATCAGTCCCTCAAATGCCACATCATAAATACCTTCGCCACGCATTCCCTTATAATGTACCTTTAGTTCTTTGCCATCTGTTCCATGCAGGATCACGTATTTAATCTCATCCGGATAATCCTGAAACGGTGTCTCCAATGAAAAATGATATTCTTCGGTCAATGCTTTTAACACAGCATACGTAAAACTCGACGGATCTGTACAGGACTGCCATCCCATAACCTGGATTGCCCCCTCCGCAATTGAAAGACGCTTGTCCGGAATCATCAGATCCACATCAAACTCCATTTTATAACCAAGTCCGAAACAGGTCGGACACGCACCAAATGGATTATTAAATGAAAAACTCCGCGGTTCAATCTCTCCGATACTGATACCGCAGTCCGGACAGGAAAAACTCTCCGAGAACTGGATCGGCTCCCCATCGATCACATCCACCGTCATCAGTCCCTTTGACAACTCCAGTACATTTTCAATGGAATCTGATAAACGCTTCTCAATACCCGGTTTTACCATCAGACGGTCTACCACTATCTCGATATTATGCTTTTTATTCTTATCGAGTTTAATTTCCTCGGTCAGCTCATACATACTGCCATCTACGATCACACGCACATAACCGCTGCGCTTTGCCTGTTCTAACAGCTTCTGGTGCTCTCCTTTTCTTCCCCGTACCACCGGTGCTAAAAGCTGGATCTTAGTACGCTCCGGAAGTGTCATGATCTGATCGACCATCTGGTCAACTGTCTGTTTTTTAATCTCCCTGCCACACTTTGGGCAATGTGGGATACCGACCCTTGCATACAACAGACGAAAATAATCGTAAATCTCCGTAACAGTTCCAACGGTAGATCTTGGATTACGATTCGTTGATTTCTGGTCGATGGAGATTGCCGGAGACAATCCTTCAATTTTCTCTACATTTGGCTTTTCCATCTGTCCTAAGAACTGTCTTGCATAAGAGGAAAGTGACTCCATATACCGTCTCTGTCCCTCCGCATATATTGTATCAAACGCAAGCGATGATTTTCCGGAACCGGAAAGTCCGGTCAGCACGACAAATTCATCTCTTGGAATATCTACATCAATATTTTTCAGATTATGCTCATTTGCACCTCTGATCTTAATGTATTTTCTTTCACTTGTTTTTTTCATGATTTACTGTCCTTTTCTTATTACATATCACGCAGCATGCTCTTTAATTCCACCATCTTGTCGCGGTATTCCGCAGCCGCCTCGAAGTTTAGGTCTGCCGCAGCCTTCTGCATCTTCTTCTGGATATCTGCGATCAGCTTTGTAAGCTCGTCCCGGTTCATGGATTCCGGATCTTTTTTGAAATTCATTTCTTCCTTTGCTACCTTCTTAGATACGCTGATCAGTTCCCGCACAGATTTCTGGATCGTTGTAGGTGTAATGCCATGTTCTTCATTATATGCCTGCTGTATCTCACGACGCCGCTTTGTCTCCTCTATCGCGACACGCATGGAATCTGTGATCTTATCTGCATACATGATAACGTGTCCCTCACTGTTACGCGCAGCACGTCCGATCGTCTGTATCAGTGATGTCTCCGATCTTAAGAATCCCTCTTTATCAGCATCTAAAATCGCCACCAGCGTGATCTCCGGTATATCCAGTCCCTCTCGCAGCAGGTTGATGCCGACAAGCACGTCAAATACATCCAGACGCAGATCTCTTATGATCTCAGCACGTTCTAATGTATCAATATCTGAATGAAGATATTTCACGCGGATACCAATCTCACGCATATAATCGGTCAGATCTTCTGCCATCTTCTTCGTCAGTGTTGTGATCAGCACCTTATGATGATCTTTAATCTCTTTATTAACCTCGCCGATCAGATCATCAATCTGCCCCTCCACCGGACGTACCACAACCTCCGGATCAAGTAATCCGGTCGGACGGATGATCTGCTCTGTACGGAGCAGTTCGTGTTCATCTTCATATACATTCGGAGTCGCCGATACAAACAGCATCTGATCTATCTTGCTCTCAAACTCTTCAAAATTAAGCGGACGGTTATCCTTCGCTGATGGCAGACGGAAACCATAGTCGACCAGCGTTGACTTTCTCGACTGGTCTCCCGCATACATGCCGCGGATCTGTGGGATTGTGATATGTGACTCATCCACAATGATCAGATAATCATCCTTAAAATAATCCATCAGCGTATGCGGTGTCGCCCCTGCCGGAAGTCCTGCAAGATGCCTTGAATAATTCTCAATGCCGCTGCAGAATCCCGTTTCTTTCAGCATCTCTATATCAAAATTAGTCCTCTCCGAAATACGCTGCGCCTCAAGCAGCTTGTCCTCACCTTTAAAATACCGGATGCGCTCGTCCAATTCCTGTTCGATCGCTTCACATGCCTTTAAAATCTTCTCCTGCGGCACAACGTAATGGGATGCCGGGAACACGGCAAAATGCTCCAGTTCACATTTGATCTCTCCGGTCAGCACATCAATCTCTGTAATACGGTCGATCTCATCACCGAAAAATTCCACGCGTACTGCCGTATCTCCATAGTTTGCCGGAAAAATCTCTAACGTATCCCCCCGCACACGGAACGTACCGCGGTGAAAATCCATATCATTTCTTGTATACTGGATATCAACCAGGGCGCGGAGTACATCATCCCTGTCTCTCTCCATCCCAGGTCTTAAGGAAACCATCATTCCAAGATAATCTTCCGGGCTGCCCAGACCATAAATACAGGAAACAGACGCCACCACGATCACATCCTTACGCTCCACCAGTGCAGCTGTCGCAGAAAGGCGCAGTTTATCTATTTCTTCATTGATTGCCGAGTCTTTTGCGATATAGGTATCCGTCTGAGGCACATATGCTTCCGGCTGGTAATAATCATAGTAGGACACAAAATACTCCACTGCATTTTCCGGAAAAAACTCTTTCATCTCCCCATATAACTGCGCTGCCAGTGTTTTATTATGGGATATGATAAGTGTTGGCTTATTCAGTGCCTGAATCACATTTGCCATTGTAAAAGTCTTACCGGAACCTGTAACACCCAGTAAAGTCTGAAACTGATTGCCTTCCTCAAATCCTTTTACCAGTTCTTCGATCGCATGAGTGTCCGGACAGACCGTCTGGCACAAGCCGGATTTATCGTGATTACGGTAGGACAGCGAGGTGGGCATCC
>ENA-UEQK01001421-UEQK01001421.1-human-gut-metagenome-genome-assembly--contig:-NODE-1421-length-14748-cov-5.754618_pt1 | contig 14748 bp, 10 predicted proteins | sample MGYA00242939_ERZ507942 | MGnify/ENA primary metagenome ERZ507942 (study PRJEB26167, sample SAMN06115485) | human gut metagenome | host: Homo sapiens | place: China:Chongqing | collected 2015-03-30... | reverse complement strand
TGTTCGCGAAACACACGGTTTCGGAGTGCAAATATAGACAGGATTTTGTTAAGCACAAAATTTTCAACCGATTTTTCGGAAAAAATCCTATCTTTGACTGCGTCTTAGATACTCCGTCTCGGCATAATCAAGCTAACGCTTGCTTCTGCACTTGACTTTTCGTATCTTTGTATTACCGAACTTCAAGGTAGGCAGGCCGCATTCCGGCAGAAGCGACCGCCGCCGGAGTCCGGCCCGCATCGTTCCCGCCGGCGGAGCCGCTCCGTCCGCAGGCGATGCCGACCGCCGAAAACCGATATTCGAAACAAATAAAAACGATTCACCGAAATGAAAAAAACGATTCTGACCGCCCTGCTGCTCTTCGCCGCAGCCGCCGTCTTCGCGCAAAGCGAGTACAATTTCCAGCGCCGTTCGCTCTTCGAGAAACTGCCCGTGACCTCCAAGGACATCGTATTCCTGGGCAACAGCATCACCGACGGCGGCGAGTGGAACGAACTGCTGGCCAATCCCCGCGTCAAGAACCGCGGCATCAGCGGCGACCGTTCGAGCTGGATGCTCGACCGGCTCGATCCGATCGTCGGCGGGCAGCCCCGCAAACTCTTCCTGCTGATCGGCACCAACGACCTGGCGGCCGGTACTCCGGCGGCGGAGGTCGTCGCCAACGTCCGCAAGATCGTGGAGCGCTTCCAGAGCGAATCGCCCCGCACGAAACTCTATGTGCAGAGCGTCTTTCCGGTCAACGACTCGTTCAAGAAATACGCTGCCAAACACGGCCGTCACGACGCCGACATCGTGGCCGTGAACAAGGGCCTGCAAGCGCTGTGCGCCGAGAAGGGGATCGTCTACATCGACCTGTGGACGCTGCTGGCCGACAAGAACGGCAAGCTGCGCGCCGACCTGACCAACGACGGCCTGCACCTGATGGGCGAGGGCTACATCGTCTGGCGCGACGCGGTGCTGCCCTATGTGAAATAGAACGATCCGCCCGTCCCTTTTACGCTATTCCGCGCTTACTCCACCCACTGCACCCGCTCGACGGGTTCACCCGCGGGGAGCGGTTTGGGTTCGAAATCGGAGTAGCCCAGCGCGATGACGCACAGCACGCCGCACCCCTCGGGAATCGGCAGGAAGGTGCGCAGGTAGTCGACGGCCTGCTCGCCGTCGGGCCGTTCCTTGCTGCGGGGACGGCCGTTGACATGCACCCAGCACGATTTCAGACCGGCGTCGACGAGCGCGAGTTGCAGGATCGTAGCCGCGATGGCCGCATTGTCGACCCACAGGTCGCTCGCCGCACGATCGCCCATCACCACCACGGCCGCCGGAGCACCCGCGAGCGGCACGGCGCCGTAGTCGCGCATGGCAGCCATACGGTGCACCGTCGCGGCGTCGCGCACCGCCAGAAACCGCGTCGAACGGCTGTTGCGCGACGAGGGGGCGTGCAATGCCGCCTCGATCGCCTGCGCCAATACTTCGTGCGGGACTTCCTCGTCCCTGAATTTGCGCACGGAACGCCGTGCCTCGATCACCTGCTGAAAGTCCATAAGCGGAATGTTTTCGATTTTCGAGACAAATATAGAATGCAAACGCAAAAAACCGGCCGCAGACGGGCGGTTATTTTCATTTTTTGCGTACTTTTGTCGGGCAGGCTCGCCTTGTCGCTGCCCCTCGCGGGGGAGAGGAAAGTCCGGGCAACGCAGAGCACCGTCCAAGTTAACGACTTGATAGCCGTGAGGTTATAGGAAACGTAACAGAAAACGACCGCCCCTGCTTGCAGGGGTAAGGGTGAAAAGGCGGGGTAAGAGCCCACCGCGGCGGCAGCGATGTCGCCGGCCGTACGTCTGACGGGTTGCAAGACCGTGTATACCGGCAATTAAGGGTTGCTCGCCCGATGCCGGGGGGTAGGTTGCTGGAGGCGGCGGGTGACCGCCGTCGTAGATAAATGACAGGGGCTCCGCACCGGAAGCGCGCAGCGGAGTACAGAACCCGGCTTACAGAGCCTGCTAAAACAAAAGGATGCCTTCGGGGCATCCTTTTTTCCTTAAAAACGGTAGCGATTCCACGCTCCGCTGCATTGCGTCCGGATCGACGATCTCCAAACGGGCGGCCCCGCATTCCGCGGGATTCGGGCAGGGCGAAACTACGGATCGGCGCAACGAAAAAGGGAGCGGTCGAACCGCTCCCCTCCGATTGCAGGCCGCCGGCCGGTCAAAGTCCCATCTTCTTGCGGATAGGTGCCGGAATAGCCTTCTTGTTGACCATGACCGACATCGTCTTGTAGGCCACGAAAGGACGCGAGAAATAGTAGTACCCGTCGTAGGGAGGACGCACGCCCCACGAATTCTTCACCTTGTAATAATCGTTGCCCGCCTGGTCGACCGCCGTGCCCATGATCTGCATACCGTGGTCGTCGGTAGTCTCGTAGTTGTCGAACGCCTCCTGACGCATCTGCTGCGTGATGACGCGCTCCTTGCCGGGCTTGTCGAACTTGTAGAGCGCCGCCTCCTTCTCCTTGTCGGAGAGTTTGCCCCAGCGCTCGGCGTCGGTGCCGCTCATGCTCGTAAGGTCGGCCTCGGGCACGATGCCGATCGCCTTCGTACGGCTGAAACCCTTCTCGCTCACGTCCGTCCCCCAGAGCACCGTATAGTCGTTGGCCAGCGCATTGTCCACGACGGCCATCATCTCGTCGAGAGGCAGGTTCCAGACCGTCCCCCACATCCAGTTGTCGGGCACTTCGAGGATGAACTCCTCGTAGAAGGGGTGGTGCGTATAGGAGCTGATCTCGACGTAGTCGTCCATGTCGAGCCCCAGCGATGCAGCGAACGACTGCGGCGTATACTCCTTGCCCTTCCAGGTGAATTTTTCGGGTTTGGGACCGAGATAGGCGTCCAGAACGGCATCCAGGCCGCGCTGCCAGGCCGTCGTCAACTTGTCGCCGGCGATCACGGCGTCCATATACCCCTTGACGACGCGGTCGATCTCCGTGAAGTCGGGCAAGTCGGTGCCGTAGCAGAGACCCGGATAGACCTCCGTCGGCACGATGCCGTATTTCTTGATCCCGTCGGTCACGTCGCGCGAACCGCCGCCGACGGCCAGATTGAGCGAACCGTGCATACGGGCGTACTTCACCGCCTTCTCGAAATAGGCGTTGCGCACGATCCACATCGCCGACAGGTCGTACTCTCCGCCGCCGTTGCGCAGAATCTCGCTTTCGAGAAACGCGAGGGCCGAGTAGGCCCAGCAGGTGCCGCTGCGGTTCTGGTTCTTGACCGAAGTCACGGGGAGGGTCTTCACGTCGGTGAAACGATACCCCTCCTCCTTTTGCTGTTCCTGCGCCCCGACGCCCGCCGCGAGCAGCGCCAGAAGGGCCGTAAAAAGGAATTTCTTCATAAGTCGCATGAGTTTCGTTGAATTACGTCATTTCTTCGACGCGGCGACGATTTTCAGGCACTCGTCGAGCGTCAGTTCTTCGGGCTTCGTCCCCTTCGGGATGCGGTAGTTCTTCCCCTTATAGGCGATGTAGGCACCGTAGCGGCCGTTCTTGACCAGCATGTCGGGATCTTCGGCGAAACTCCGAATCGGCGTGTTGGCCGCCGTCCGCTGCGCCTGATGCTCCTTGATAAGCTCCACGCCGCGTTCGAGCGTCAGCGTGTAGGGATCGTCGCCCTTGGCCAGCGAGGCGAAGGTCGACTTGCCCCAGCGCACGTAAGCGCCGAAGCGCCCCAGCCCGACGACCATCGGCTCGCCCTCCCATTCGCCCAGCGTGCGGGGCAGGGCGAAGAGCGCCAGCGCCTCGTCGAGCGTGATCGACTCGATGAGCTGCCCTTTTTTAAGCGAGGCGAAACGGGGTTTCTCCTCGCCTTCGCCCTCGATCTCGACCATCGGCCCGTAGCGGCCGATGCGGGCCTTGACCGTGCGTCCCGTCTTGGGATCGGCACCCAGCACGCGCGCCTGCCCGTGTTTGTCGGACTGCGTCTCGATCGCCGTATCGACCATGCGGTGGAACGGCCCGTAGAAAGCGGCGATCATCTTGTCCCACGTGATGTCGCCCTCGGCCACGCGGTCGAACTCCTTCTCGACGTTGGCCGTGAAATTATAGTCGATGATCGGTGCGAACTGCTGTTCGAGGTAGTCGTTCACCAGCATACCGATATCGGTGGGTTGCAGCCGGTTCTTCTCCTTGCCGAAGCTCTCGCTGAGCGTCTTGGCCGACACGCTGCCGCCCGCGAGCGTCAGTTGTTCGTAGGTGCGCTTCTGCCCCTCCTTGCTCTGCTTGACCACATAACCGCGGTTGATGATCGTCGTGATGGTCGGTGCATAGGTCGAAGGGCGGCCGATACCCAGCTCTTCGAGCCGCTTGACCAGCGACGCCTCGTTGTAGCGCGCCGGCGGCATCGTGAAACGCTGCGTGGCCGTAATGGTCTGATAGAGCACCTCGTCGCCCGCCGAGAGTTTGGGCAGCAGCCCTTCGCTGTCCTCGGCCGGCTCCTCGTCGGTCGACTCCGAATAGAGCCGCAGGAAACCGTCGAAACGCACCACTTCGCCCGTGGCGACGAACTGTTCGCGGCGGCCGTCGATCGCGATCGTGATCGTCGTGCGGTCCAGCTCGGCCGAAACCATCTGCGAAGCGACCGTGCGCTTCCAGATCAGGTCGTAGAGCCGCTTTTCGGCCGGCGTACCCTCGATCGCCTGCCGCTCGATATACGACGGGCGGATCGCCTCGTGCGCCTCCTGAGCCCCCTTGGTCTTGGTCTTGTAGTTATGGTACGACGAATACTTCTCGCCGTAGAGATTCGTGATCTGCTCCTTGCACTGCGCCAGCGCCAGCGTCGAGAGGTTCACCGAGTCGGTACGCATGTAGGTGATGAGACCCTGCTCGTAGAGGTGCTGCGCGACGGACATGGTCTGCGAAACCGACATCCCCAGCTTGCGCCCCGCCTCCTGCTGCAACGTGGAGGTCGTGAAGGGCGGCGCGGGATAGCGCTGCACGGGCTTCTCCTCGACCTTGGCCACCGTGAAGGTCGCGCCGACGCAGCTTCGGAGGAACGCCTCGGCCTCCTCACGCGACTCGAAGCGCGTCGGCAGCTCGGCCTTGAAGAGCGTCCGATCCTTGTCCCCGGCGGCATGGAACTGCGCCACGACGCGGAAATAGGGGGTCGACCGGAAGGCGATGATCTCGCGTTCGCGCTCGACGAGCAGCCGCACGGCGACACTCTGCACGCGACCCGCCGACAGCGACGGCCGCACCTTCTTCCACAGCACGGGCGACAGCTCGAAACCGACCAGACGATCCAGCACGCGGCGCGCCTGCTGGGCGTTGACCAGATTCATATCGACCGTCCGCGGGTTCTCGATAGCCTCCAAAATGGCCCGCTTCGTAATTTCGTGGAAGACGATCCGCTTCGTCCCCTCGACCGGGAGACCCAACACTTCGGTCAGGTGCCATGCGATGGCCTCTCCTTCGCGGTCTTCATCGGAGGCGAGCCACACGGTCCGGTCCTTCGCGGCGCGCGTGAGTTCGTCCACGACCTTGCGTTTATCCTTCGGGATCTCGTAAACCGGCGCGAACCCGTCGGCGAGATTGATTCCCAGATCCTTTTTCGAGAGGTCGCGAATATGGCCGAAGCTCGACTTGACCATGAAATCCTTACCCAAGAACTTCTCGATCGTTTTGGCCTTGGCCGGCGACTCGACGATAACTAAATTTTCCTGCATCGTAAATCGTTTATACATGCGAAAACCTAAGTATCGCAACTTAGGTTCGCAAAAAGCAATGTGTAACTGCCGTCTCTATTTTATCAGCGTATAGGTCAACTCCATGTGGATCGGGGCGTTCTCGCCGGCCTTGATCCCGCCCTGCAACGCGATGCGGTTGAAGGTGAACAGATCGGTGGCCCCCGGCGCCAGATAGAGCGTCATCATCCGCTTCTGGGCCTCGGTGTACTGCCGCTCGCCCGTTTCGGAATCGATCGGCGCCTCCTGATACGCCCGCCACAGGCGTTGTATATGGCTCGAAATATTGAGCGTGTAGCATCCCAGGCTGCGGTTCAGATAACCGCCGTAGGGAAGCGTCACCTCGTACTGCTGTTCGTAATCGTAGGCGTAGTCGGACACGGGCGTCAGCGTCTTGAAATCGGTGTAGAGGCCCAGCCGGCTGATCGACGCGTCGAAACGTTCGATCACCTTCTGCGAGAATCCCTGCTCCCAGCCGCCGTCGGTCACGCCGTCCACGTAGATCGAGAGCAACGCCTGGTTGATCGCTACCGTCCGGTACCCTTCGTCCTCCTGCTCGGCCTGCAACTCGCCCAGCACGGAGAGGAACTCGTCGGTAAGCGTCAGCTCGACGAGCGCGCCGCCCATTCCCTCGACATAGCCCAATTCGAAGGGCTGCTGCGGCTCGACGGTTCCGCCGCCGGGCTTCTCGACAATCGCGTCGTAATCGATATAGCGCGTGTTGGTGCGCTCGACGGTGTTGACCGACACGTTGCCGTAGGTGGTCGCGTATTCGTCGTAGAAATAGAAGAGCGTCTGCAACGTATCGCGGATCAGCGTCGCATCGACCGAATCGCGGTTACGCCCGTAGAGCATCATGCCCGACTCGGCAAGCGTGGTGGCGAAGGTCGCGCCCGTGGTGCCGTTGAAATCGAGCGGCAGAATGGCCAGGCCGCAGAAGTAGTTCACCCACAGCGAATCGTTGGTATAGACCGTCGAGTCGTTCTTGTATTTGCCCTCCTGCATCATCAGCTCCTTGACGTAGTCCAGCCCCGCCGGCGTCGGCTCCAGCGTGACGGCCGTCGTGGCGGGCCCCGTCGTCGTCCCGTCGGGGAAGGTGAAGGTGAACAGCGGGTCGTTCTCGTCGACGCAGCCCGCCTCCACGGGATTGAAACTCGTGAAGAAGGTCGTATCGGTCGTGCCGTCGCCGTTGCCGTCGTTGTCCTTCAAATAGTCGTTGTTGAGAATCCGGTAGACGCCGAAGCGCTGCGGCTGGAGCGTGTCGCCCGCATACGAGGAGACGCTCAGGAGCAGTTGCAGCGAATCGAAGATCGGCCGGTAGCCGTACCAGTTCTTGCGGTCGGAGATCGACGCCCACAAATACTGGGTCATGAACCCGACCTTGCGTATGCCGAAGGTGTCGCTCTTGGTCGTACCGAAATAGCCGTAGGAGAGATTGGACGACTTGACGGAGTCGCTCATGAACATCCGGGCTTCGAAGCCTTTGCGGATGCTGTGCAGGCGCATCTCCATCTGCTGGTTGCCGGGCACGAGTTCGTACCCCAGCGTATCGTCGACCTCCGTACAGCCGGCAAAAGTCAGCATTCCCGCCACGCCCAGCACCAAAACGGCGTTGAGCCACTTGCGAACGCCTCTATAATTCTTCATAGAACTTATTATAATTATCGAATCCCTCCGCCTCCGGCGCCTGATACTCCAATACCGGCTTGCCGCTGCGGCGGGCATACTCCGCCAGGGCGGCATCGACCCCTTCCGAAGCGAGCACGATGCCGTCGGCATAGTCCATAACGAAACGCATGAGGTTTTGGTATGACGAATTGTCGAGAATTTTCAGATTTTCGTCCTGCACGCCTTCGTGTTCCACCTTGGCGCGGAAACCGGCGTCGAGTTCGCCGGGGAAGGCGTCGTCGTAGAGCGACACGGCGATCTTCACGTCGCGGAAGACGGGATCGTCGGCGAACATGTGTTTGAGGTAGATCGGAACGACGGCCGAGAACCAGCCGTGGCAATGCACGACGGACGGGTTCCAGCGCAGTTTCTTGACCGTTTCGAGCACGCCGCGCGCGAAGAAGATGGCGCGCTCATCGTTGTCGGCGAACCACCCCGCATCGTCGGAAAGCACCGCCTTGCGCGCGAAATAGTCGTCATTGTCGATGAAGTAGATCTGCACGCGGGCGGTCGGGATCGACGCCACCTTGATGATGAGCTGATGGTCGTTATCGTCGATGATCAGGTTCATGCCAGAAAGCCGGATCACCTCGTGAAGCTGGTTCCTCCGTTCGTTGATGCAACCGTAACGCGGCATGAACGTCCGGATCTCGTTTCCCCGCTCCTGCATCGCCTGCACCAGCTGCCGGCACAGCGCGGACTGCTCGGACTCCGGAAGGTAGGGGAAAATCTCCTGACAAACGTATAATATCTTTCCTGCCATCGCCGATGTGAGTTTATTTTACAAAGGCAGTGAAATTTTTCCGAAAAACCGCGCAGGGTCTGAAATCCTCACTCCCTCAGCCTCAAAGGAGCAGCATCGCGTCGCCGTAGGTGCCGAAGCGGTAACCCTCCTCGCGCGCGATCTTGTAGGCGTTCATCACGCAGTCGTATCCGCCGAAAGCGGCCACCATCATCAGCTGCGTCGAATAGGGCAGGTGAAAGTTGGAGACCATCGCGTCGGCCACCGTGAACTCGTAGGGCGAGAAGATGAACTTGTTGGTCCAGCCCTCCCCCGCATTGATCGTACCGTTGGTCGAAACGACCGTTTCGAGCGTCCGCATGACCGTCGTCCCGATCGAAACGACCTTGCGGCCGTTCCGTTTGGCGCGGTTGACGGAGGCGGCCGTCGCATCGTCGACGATGTACTGTTCGGAGTCCATCTTGTGCTTCGACAGATCCTCGACGTCCACCGTGCGGAAATTCCCCAGACCGGCGTGGAGCGTCAGGAAAGCGCGTTCGACGCCGCGGATCTCCATGCGCTTCATCAGGTGTTTCGAGAAGTGCATCCCCGCCGTGGGAGCCACCACGGCCCCCTCCTTCGCGGCGAAGATCGTCTGGTAGCGCTCGCTGTCCTCCGGCTCGACCTTCTCGCGCACCCAGCGCGGAAGGGGCGTCTCGCCCAGTTTGAAGAGCGCCGTCTTGAATTCGTCGTAATCGCCGTCGAACAGGAAGCGCAGCGTGCGGCCGCGCGAAGTGGTGTTGTCGATCACCTCGGCCACCATCAGGTCGTCGTCGCCGAAGTAGAGCTTGTTGCCGATACGGATCTTGCGCGCCGGATCGACCAGCACGTCCCACAGACGCAGTTCGCGGTTCAACTCGCGCAGCAGGAAGATTTCGATCTCGGCGCCGGTCTTCTCCTTGTTGCCGTACAAACGGGCCGGAAAGACCTTCGTGTCGTTGAAGACGAACAGGTCGCCCTCGTCGAAATAGTCGATGATATCCTTGAAAATACGATGCTCGATCGTGCCCTTGGCACGGTTCACCACCATCAGACGCGCCTCGTCGCGGTTCTCGGCAGGGTACTTGGCCAGCATCTCCGGCTTGAACTCGTACCCGTACTGTGATAATTTCATTGTCGGAAAGTTGAATTTGACCCTTCGTTTTCCACGCCCGGCACAGTCCGAAAGCGGTCTTGCGCCCGCACCGGCCGGATCTGTTTCTCTATCGCAGAAAACACAAAACAATCAAGGTATATACGTCGGAAAAACTATTTTGTTTCACTCTCCCCTCAACTTTTTCAGAAAATCATCCAATTGCCATGCCGCTTCGACGTCGTGCGTACCGCTGCGCGTGCGACGCAGCGAGGTGAGATAGGCGCCGCTCGACAGCGCTTCGCCGATCTCGCGCGCAAGCGAGCGGATATAGGTTCCCTTCGAACAGCGCACGCGGATCGTCAGCTCCGGCAGACGGCATTCCAGCAGCTCGATGTCGTAGATCGTGACGAGCGACTGCCGCATCTCGACCTGCTCGCCGGCACGGGCGAACTCGTAGGCGCGCGTCCCCTCGATCTTCTTGGCCGAATAGAGCGGCGGCGTCTGCAACCGCTCGCCCACGAGCGAGGCGAGCGCCCGTTCGACCTCCGGTCGCGTGATGTGGTCCGTCGGGAAGGTCCGGTCGACCGTGTGTTCGCGGTCGAAGCTGGGGGTCGTGGCACCCAGCCGCACGCCGGCTATGTACTCCTTCCGCTCGGCCTGCAAGGCGTCGACCCGCTTGGTCGCCCGTCCGATGCAGACCAGCAGAACTCCCGTGGCCAGCGGGTCGAGCGTACCGGCATGGCCGACCTTGATCCTGCGGTAACCCGCCTTGCGCAACTCGAACTTCACCTTGCGCACCACGTCGGTCGAACTCCAACGGTAGGGCTTGTCGATCACGGCGACATAGCCCTCCTCGAAGTTCACCCGCTGCAAATCGGTACTTTCCATCGTCTTACAGCACATAGGAGAGGATCGACACCGTACCCGCCGCCGCGCAGTAAAGCGCGAACCAGACGAGTTTGCCGCGTTTGACGATCTCGATCATGAACTTGCAGGCCAGACACCCCACGACGAAGGCCGCGACGAAACCGGCCGCCAGCGGCGCCGAGCCGATCGCCTGCGCGCCGAGGTTGCCCTTCATCAATTCCAGGAAGGTTTCGCCCAGGATCGGAGCCAGCACCATCAGGAAGGAGAACTGCGCCACCGTCTGCTTGCGGTTGCCCAGCAGCAGCCCCGTAGCGATCGTCGATCCCGAACGCGACAGGCCGGGCAGCGCCGCCACGGCCTGCGCCACACCGATCAGGAAGGCGTCGCGGTAGGAGAGCTGCGCCTTCTGCCGGGGCTTGGCGTAGTAGGCGAAAGCGAGCAGCGCCGCCGTCACCAGCAGCATACACCCCACCACGAGCAGGATCGCCGGCGACTCCAAAAGGGCGTCGAGCCGGTCTTTGAGCGTGAAGCCGACGATCCCGATCGGAATCATCGACAGCAGGAGTTTCAGCACGTAGGCCTGCTCCTCGTTGAACCGCCGCGAGAAGAGCCCCCGCAACAGGAGCGCCACCTCGCTCCACAGCACGACGATCGTGCTGAGCACCGTAGCGGCGTGCAATGTCACGTCGAAGAGCAGGTTCTGTTCGATCTCTACCCCCATGAGCGCCTTGGCGATTTGCAGGTGCCCGCTGCTCGACACGGGCAGGAACTCGGTAAGCCCCTGCACGATGCCCAGGATAATGGCCTCTATCGTATCCATCTTCTACCAGCGTTTGAGGATGGCGTAAATTTCGAATGCGAAACCGCCGATGACCAGAATCGGCGCCAGCGTGATGCGCCGCCACGAAAACATGGCGTAGTTGAACTCGTCGGGCGAGTCGCTGCCGCCGCCCGACATGAGGATCATCCCCAGCAGAATGACCGCCGCCCCGACGAGCAGCAGCACGTAATTTTTCGCCGAGAGCGGCATCTTGGCGTCGTTGGGATCGCCGATTTCATTGAATTTTTTCATTGCGTATCGTCTCTTTGTTTCTCTTTCTATTTTCCTAACCGGCGGAAGACCGTACCTGCCCCTCGAAACAGTCGGTAAACCCATCTCGCCAACCGCCTGCGGGACAGCATCCCCGAAGTCCCCTCCGAGGAGGAAATTCAGGAGAGGGTAAAATCCGGAAACACGGCCGCGGACCGTGACTGCACCCGTACGAAACCGGATACCGAACCCATTTCTGCTCAAACGTCCGACCCCTCAATACAAGTGTATCTTGTCCGACCTCATGTCGACGAACCGGTTGACCGATACGGCCGTAAAAAGCAGCGCGAGCGCCACGCCGCCGGCCATCATGCTTCCCACGATGATCATCGCCTTGGTCATCGCCGCGAGCGTCGTCAGTTCGGGCAGGGCCGCGCTCAACCCGTAGAGCGCTACGCCGAACAGCGCCGAAGCGCCGGCCCCTGCCGCCAGCCCCTGCCAGACGCTGCTGGCCAGAAAGGGCCGCATGATGAACCACTTGGTCGCGCCGACCAGCTTCATCGTATTGATGAGGTAACGCTTCGAGTAGATCGAAAGCCGGATCGTATTGCTCAGCAGAATCAGCGAAATGGCCAGCAACGCCGCAGCGAAGACCGCCAGCACCAGCTGGATCTTGTTCACCGTGGCGTGCATCCGCCGGATCATCGGCAGCGGGCAGGTCGCACGCTCCACGCCCCGCATCCCGCCGGCCTTGGCCATGAAGGCGTCGAGCCGCACCGAGTCGGCCGACTCGGCCGAGAGGTGCACCTCGAAACTGTCGTTGAGCGGGTTTTCGCCGAGCACCTCCTCGATCTCGTTTTCGAACATGTGGCGGAACTCCGCGTCGCCGATCTTCGTCTGCTTCGAGACGAACTCGATGTCGCGCACCATCTCGTCGCCGCGCAGGCGGCGTTCGATCTCGCCGCGCCGCAGCGAATCCACCCCGTCCGCCAATTCGACGGTCACCGTCACGCTCTCTTGAAGCGTCCGCGCCACACGCAGCGCGGCCGTCATCAGATACCCCACCGAACCGAGCAGGAACAGCACCAGCGCCATGCTCACCGTCGAGACGATGTAGGAGTTGCGCACGCGCCGTTTGAGTCGCTTGTTGTCTTTCATCGCTTTTTTCGTTTATACCACTCCGCAGCGGCCAGTCCGGCGATCAGGAGCAGGATCGCCGCCGAGCAAAGCCCCGTCACCCCCTCGACCGCTCCCCAGTGCGGCGCACGGAACCGCCACTCGACCGTATGATCGCCGGCCGGAAGTTCCAGGGCGCGCAGCAGGTAATCGGCACGGAAATAGGGTGTCTCGACGCCGTCCACCCAGGCCGTCCAGCCCTTGTCGTAGAAGATCTCGGAGAAGACCGCCGTGGCGGGCGCCGCGGAGGCGTATTCGTATTTCAGATAGTTGGGGCGGTATTCCGTGAGCCGGATCGTACCGCCGAGCGTATCGACCGCCGGAAGCGCCCCTTCGCGGGCACCCGTCATGCGGGCATAGTCGGCGGGGTTGACCACCGCCTGACGGCGCAGGTCGGCCGTCGCCAGCGCCGCCAGCTCCTGCTGCGGCGTCGAGGCCGTCACGACGTCGCTCACCAGCCACGCCGCACCCTGCGCCGTCGCGCGCAGATGCGCTTCGGGCCGCCCGTCGGCGCCCGGCAGGATGAGGTAACGGGTATTGAGCATGTCGAGCACCGCTTCGTCGTTCGACGAGAGGTAGCGGTCGATCACGTCCTGATAACGCGACATCTTCGCGCCGTGGTAGCCGCCCACCGAACGGTGGTAGTAGCTCGTCGTGGCGTCGTTGAAGGGGCTGACCGTGAGGTTCAGCACACGGAAGCCGGGCGTCGTGTCGCCGAGAATCAGCTTGTCGGCCCCGCTCGGCGTCCACTGCTGCCGGCGCGGCGACACGAAGTCGTCCGACGACAGGTAGCGCACGTCGACACCCCACAGATCGGCCGCGACCAGCACGCCCGCAAGCGCGACGGCCGCACCGCGCCACGCCGGACGCACGATCATCAGCCCCACGGCGGCCGCCGTGAGGAGCACGAAGAGCAGCGACCGCCAGGCGTCGGCCGTCATCATCGCGGCCCGCTCGTCGGCCATCGCCGCACCGACCTCCTCGCCGATCGTCGCGTCGAGTCCCTGTCGCAGCAGATCGTCGGCGCCGTTGGCCTGCAAAATACGGTTGAACTGCGCGGTCATCTGCTCCACGGCGGCCTCGCGGCCGAAATCGAAGAGCTGGCCGCCCGCCACGGCGAAGAGCAGGCACAGCCCGCCCGTGACGCCCGCGGCCCACGCCAGCGCACGGCGCAGCCGCGCAGCCGGAAGCTCCGCGCACCAGAGCCGCTGGAGCGCCAGCGCCGCCAGTAGCGGCACCGTCCACTGCACGACCACGAGGGCCATCGAGACCGTGCGGAACTTGTTGTAGCCGGGAAGGTATTTATAGGCCAGTTCGGTCAATCCCATGAAGTGATGCCCCCACGCCAGCAGCAGCATGACGAGGCTCGCCGCCACGATCCACCAGCGGTCGCGGCCGCCGACGAGCAGCGCCCCCAGCAACGCCAGGAAGAGCGCCGCGGCGCCCAGATAGGTGGGCCCGCCGGTGTAGGGCTGTTCGCCCCAGTAGGCGGGAAGCTGCTGCGCCGCCTGCGCCATGCCGTAGGGCGTCAGCGCCGCGGCGACGGGGCCGTCCTCCGAGAAGGCGCGGGCCGAGTCGCTGCCCATGAAATCGGGAATCAGCAGGTTCCAGCTCTCGGCACGGCCGTAGCTCCACGCCGTCGCATAGGCCAGATCCAGCCCGCCGCTCCCGGCATCCCCGGCCGCCAATTCCGAACCGCTGCGCGTGGTATCCTTCGCGTGCTGGGCGGTGTACCACAGCGGTGCGAAGTTCGAACCGAGCGCCAGCAGCCCTGCGGCCGCCAGCACCGCCGTACGTTTGGCGAAGGGTTTCAAGAGTTTCTCCCGCAAGGCGACGATGCCTTCGCTGAGCCAGAACAAGGCGGCCGCCAGCAGGAAATAGTAGGTGATCTGCGGATGGTTGGCGCCGATTTCGAGCGAAGCGAAGAGCGCCGTGAGCGCTCCGCCCCACCCCGGACGCCCTCCGCGCAGCGTCATCCAGATGCCGCCCATCATCGGCGGCGCATAGACCAGCGCCCACATCTTGGTCAGGTGCCCCGCCCCGATGATGAGCAGGAAATAGGTCGAAAGGCCGTAGGCCAGCGACGGCACGATTCCCACCCACGGATCGATCTTCATCATGCGGAGCATCACCCAGAAGGCGCACATGGCAAAAAAGATGAGTCCGGCGGGGATCGGCACGGCCCGCGTCAGCGGTACGGCCGCATCCTTGACCAGTTGTGCGGGATAGCGCACGTCGACCAGATAGGCGGGCATACCGCCGAACATCGAACCGATCCACTGCGGGTCTTCGCCGTAGGCCTCGCGCGTCCGATGGATCTCGCGGCTCGCCCCTTCGTACTGACGCACATCGTGTTGCGGCAGCACGTCGCCGCCGAACTGGGGCGCGAAATAGAGGGCCGCCAACGTGAAGAAAAGGAGT
>ENA-UEQK01001380-UEQK01001380.1-human-gut-metagenome-genome-assembly--contig:-NODE-1380-length-14995-cov-9.389596_pt1 | contig 14995 bp, 14 predicted proteins | sample MGYA00242939_ERZ507942 | MGnify/ENA primary metagenome ERZ507942 (study PRJEB26167, sample SAMN06115485) | human gut metagenome | host: Homo sapiens | place: China:Chongqing | collected 2015-03-30... | reverse complement strand
AATGAGGCAACGGTAGAGAAAGGAGCGCAACACTTCCAGTTCAAGGGGCGTTTTATTCTGACTTCCGTTAAATCGGGGCTGATCCCAACAGACGCAGCCGTGGGCAGAAGGATGGGCATGAAGATATAGATTGCTGCGGTAGCGTCCATGAACATACCGATCACGCACAGCAGCAGGAAAATCAGGATCATGACGGCGATGGAATTCTGAGTCAGGCCGGTGATTGCGGAGGAAACCAGAGCGGGGAAGCCGTCCAGAGTGAAGAGCTGACCGGCGGGCTTGGCAGTGATTGCAACAAACAGCACGGTGCCGGTGCTCTTGGCAACGGACATGAAGATACCGGGCAGATCCTTGAACGTCAGCTTCTTGTAGACGAACAAGGAAACGATCAGGGTGTAGAGCACGCAGATCGCGGCAGCCTCCGTAGAGGTGAAGTAGCCGGTATACATACCGCCCAGAAGGATCACGGGAACCATCAGAGCGGGCAGAGCGCGCTTAAAGCTCTTCCAGAGTCTGCCGCCGTTGAAGGGGATGCGGTGGCCAATCCCGTGCTTCCTGCAATAGAAGTAGTTATAGATCATCATGACCAGACCCAGAATCACGCCGGGGATGATGCCTGCGAACAGAGCCTGACCCATGGAGACCTGAGCAACGGAAGCGGCAACAACCATCAGAATGGAAGGCGGGATCACAGAGGCCAGCATGGAACTTGCCAGAGTTGTACCCCATGCGTAGGGGCTGGGATAGCCGGAACGGATCATGGCGTTGGCGCACAGAGCGCCGATGGAGGCCACGTCGGCAACGGAAGAACCGCTCATGCCGGCGAAGAGAATCGAAGTCATAATATTCACGTGGCCAAGACCGCCATGGATCCAGCCAACGACATCTTCACAGAAAGAAAAAATCTGCTCGGCAACGCCGCCCTTATCCATCAGGACGCCGGCCAGGAAAAACAGGGGAACAGCCACCATGGTGAAGCTGTTCATGGAGGAATACATCAGCTTGACGGCAGATGCAATCGTAGAGGTGTCATACATCAAAATGGCGCCCAGAGAGGCCATACCCAGAGAGACGGCCACGGGGATGCCAAGGAACATCAGAACAAGGAATACACCTAAGATAAAAAGACTCATGCCTGCTCACCCTCCTTATTCTCACGTTCAATTTCTGCACGGGTCTTGGCAGCCAGCTCATCAGCTTCCAGCTGCTCAGCGGTGGTTTTCAGTCTCCAGCCTTCAAAGCACCGGGTGTTCAGAACGCCGATGAAGCCAAAGACGGAACCGACGGGAACGCAAATGCCAACGATCCACATGGGGATGTGCAGAGCGGAACCCATTTCATTCATGGTGAACTGCTGAATGGCCAGACGGACGCCAAAGCCGATCAGGACAGCAAACATAACCAGATTCAGGATGTAGTACAGTGCGTGGCAGATCTTCTGCAAAATTTCAGGCAGCAGATTGACCAGCACGGTAACGCGGGAGGACTCGCTGTGGTTAAAGCCGGTGCCGACACCAACCCACATCATCCACAGGAAGAAAACACGGGTGGTTTCTTCGTACCAGGCGGTGTTGATGTTCAGAATACGGCTGAAAACGCCGATGATGACAACGATGAATAAGGCTGCAAGGCAAATACCGCCAAGCGCCATCTCTATCTTTTCGGCCATGCCGAAGAACTTCCTAAGCGGGGAATTGCTGTTTTCTGTTTTCACGCTATTTACCTACCTTCTCCACCGAATGTATTACACGAATGTTAGGGAGAAGCAGGGCAGCGGTGAAGCTGCCCCGCTCTCGTTCAGGATGTTATAAAAATGGATGATTAGTGATTTGCAGCGAACTCGATGGTGCTGTTCCACAGGTCGTCGTTATCAACGATCTTCTGGAATTCGGGATACAGGGACTTGGAAACCTCCTGGAAGGCAGCGAAGCCGGCCTCGTCCAGTTCGTTGTACTCCATGCCCTTTTCAACCATGAAGTCAATGTCAGCCTGATCGGTGGCATTGTCATAGTCCAGCTTCCACTGCTGCATTTCCTGAGCAGTCTCGGCGATCAGGGTCTGGAGATCCTCGTCCAGAGAAGCGAACTTATCGGGGTTCATGCCGATAACCCAGGCCTCAGCAATGTGGTTGGTAGCGGAGATGTACTTCTGAACCTCATAGAAGCTGGAGGAATAGGGGACGTCAGCGGGGTTCTCCTGACCGTCGATGGTGTTGGTCTGCAGAGCGGTGTAAACCTCGGAGAAGCTCATGGGAGTGGCGGAAGCGCCGCAGGCATTGAAGAAGGTCAGATACATCTGGTTGCCGGGGGTGCGGAGCTTGATGCCCTTGAAGTCATCGGGGCAGGTGATGGGACGGATGTTGTTGGTGGTCATACGGAAAGAACGGGTCCATGCAGCCAGGAACTTAACGCCCATGCCCTCAACGGCATCCCACAGGGGCTGGGAAACAGGATCGTTCAGGTAAGCGCGGGCAGCGTCGATGGAGTTGAACAGATAGGGGGTGTTGATCACGTTGAAAGCGGAGTCGAAGGAAGCGTACCACATGGTAGCCAGGCACAGCATATCCAGACCGCCGTCCTGCATGGTGGTGACAGCAGCGGTAGCGTCGCCGCCATACAGCTCGCCGTTGTAGTAGACCTTGACGTCCAGACGGCCTTCGGATTTTTCGTTCAGTTCCTTCGCGAACTCAGCGGCAGCCACACCAATGGAGGAGGACTCGGCATCGGGGACGGACAGATTCAGCTTGACAGCTTTGACGTCCGCAGTGCTGGAACTGGCATCGGAAGAAGCGGAATCAGAAGGGGCGGAGTCGCTTTTGCCGCCGCAAGCGGCCAGGGAGAGGACCATCATCAGGGTCAGAGCAAGGGCAATGATTCTTTTCATGGGGGAAAGGCTCCTTTCAAATGTTTTTGGAGTAATATTTGATTTTTAGCTGAGACGATGCCATGCGCTGCCGGCCGCCTGTGTGTTCAGGCCAATGGCCAAGGCATCATGATCTCGTCTCCACTATAAAATCCGTTGGTAAAATTCCGCGGCTTTTGTTACGGGATCGCGGAATACCCCTTCGGCATCGCCGGATGCAGCGCGCAGCACCGGGCTTCCGTGATGGAACGATCCGGGCGGAGAGCAGTCTGCGCTGGGAGCAAAATGCAACTTATATGACAACTGATATATCAGTTGCACATTTAACGATTGGATTATACAATAGCTTTCCGCAGCTTGCAAGTAGAGAAATTAGAAAATTCGGAAATTCTCCCAAACTGAAGAAAATTATGGCAAAAATTGTGTATTCTGCACGAAATAGCAGTTAAAAGAACGAAAAATGACGGCGAAAACAGGCGACAATATGTAAAAAATCAATGAAGAACGCCGGACGCCATAGAGAATATGGCCGCTGGCGGCCGGACAGGTCACGGTTCATACCGCCAAACCGTCCGACAAAAGCAGGGGCTGCATACCGATCCGATACACAGCCCCTGCCGGGTCTTTGAATCTTTTCGGCGGATATGTTCCGCTTGCAGGCGGCGCTTACAGCCCTGCCAGACGCCTGGCGGCATCGGCGGTAGTGCCGGTGGCGGAAAAATAGGCTACCAGAATCTTGCTCATATGCGTTGCTCCGTTTCCTGATGGGATTCAGTTTTCCAGCGCGGCGTAGTCCGCATCGCTGACAGGCTCGCACCACTCGTTGGAGGTGTTCTCACCGGGAACCTCCACCGCCAGATGGCTGAACCAGCTGTGAGCCTTGGCCCCGTGCCAGTGCTTGACCTCAGCGGGGATGGTGACAACATCGCCGGGCTTCAGGCTCCGGGCAGGCTTGCCCTCCTCCTGATACCAGCCCTCGCCGTCCACGCACAGCAGCAGCTGTCCGCCGCCCTTGGCAGCGTGATGGATGTGCCAGTTGTTGCGGCAGCCGGGCTCAAAAGTGACGTTGGCCACAAATACGGTCTCCTTGGGATCGGTGAGGGGCTTGAGGTAGCTGTTGCCCACAAAATACTGCGCGTAGGCGGTGTTCGGTTCGCCCTGGCCGAAGAAGCCGCCGTGGTTTTCCGGCTCGCTGCCGTTATAGACCTCCTTTGCCATGCGGAAAGCGGCCCAGGCGTTGGGCCATCCGGCGTAGAAAGCCAGATGGGTCAGGATCTCTGCCATCTCAGTTTTGGTGACGCCGTTGGACTTGGCTGCGGCGAGGTGATACTTCAGGGAAGAATCGGTGATGCCCTTGCTGATGAGGGCGGTGATGGTGACGATGGAACGGGTCTTGAGGGGGAGCAGCTCCTCCCGTGACCAGACCTCGCCGAAAAGTACATCGTCGTTCAATTCTGCGAATTTCGGGGCGAATTCCCCAAGGGCGTCCCGCCCTGCGGTTTGCTTGACTGCCATATCAGATTACATCCTGTAAATTAAACTGTTTTGCCCATTTCATAGGCCTGCGCCAGCGCTTTGTGACCGGCTGCCTCGCCGGGGCCGTTGACGCCTCCGGCAAATACGCTGCCTGCCAGACGGGCGCGGGCAAAGCAGTCGATCCAGCCTGTAAGGCCGCTTTCCGCCCGGTCAGGTACAAAGTCGTCATCCTCGGCGGCAGCGGTCATGAGATAGATGTCGGTGAAGCGATAATCACTGGAATAGAGCCAGTTGGCGCGATCCAGCAGGGTTTTCATCTGGCCGCTCATCTCGTAGTAATAAATAGGTGTGGCGAAGGCAATGACGTCGGCATCGTGCATTTTCCGGGAGATCTCCGCCGCATCGTCCTGAATGACGCAGCGTCCCAGATGCTGGCAGGCCAGACACCCCCGGCAGAACCGGATGTCCTTGCCCCGGAGCGTCACTTTTTCCGTATGATGCCCGGCATCCGCCGCGCCCCGGAGATATGCGTCCGCCAGCGCTTCGGAATTGCTGTTGGTTCTCAGACTGGTGGAAATGACCAGTACATTCTTCATAAGAGTAAGCCCCCTGTATGTTGATGGTTGACAGTTTGCACGGATGCGTGCTATACTGATACTATAATACTTAAAGTTGGCTTTAAGTCAAGAGCGGTTCTCCCGGAAAGGATGAATTTTCTATGAACTATTCCATTGGCGAGGTGTCCCGGATGTTCGGCCTGCCGCAGTCTACCCTGCGGTATTATGATAAGGAGGGGCTGCTGCCCCATATCCAGCGGCAGGGGGTGGGGATCCGCCGCTTTGACGAGCAGGCCATTGAAGCCCTGCGGGTCATCGAGTGCCTGAAAAAATCCGGCATGGAGATCAAGAACATCCGGCAGTTTATGGTCTGGTGCGAAGAGGGGGCTTCCACCTACCAGCAGCGGCTGGAGCTGTTTCAGCAGCGGCGGGCTGAGGTGGAGCAGGAGCTGGCCCGGTTGAAAAAAACGCTGGCCATGATCGACTTCAAATGCTGGTACTATACGCAGGCGCTGGCCACTGGCAGCGAGGACTTTACCTCCGCCATTCCGGAGGGACTGCCGGAGGAGATCCGGGCGCTTTACGAGCTTTCCCACGGCTGAAAGAGGCGCGGACAGGGCAGACTGACTATATGAGAGCATAAAGGAGGAGCCATATGCAGATCAAGGAACTTTTACAGGATGCGGAGCGGCTGAAAACGGAAATCACGGCAGACCGGCGCGTGCTGCACCAAAACCCGGAAGCGGGGCCGCATCTGCCGGAGACGGCGGCCTATGTAAAGCGGCAGCTGGAGGCGCTGGACTATCCGGCGCAGGAGCTGGCAGGGGGCGTTGCGGCGGACATCACCGGCGAGGACACCGGGCGGTGCATCCTGCTGCGGGCGGACATGGACGCCCTGCGGATCCGGGAGGAAACCGGGCTGGATTTCCAGTCCGAGAACGGGAATATGCACGCCTGCGGCCACGACCTTCACGCCGCCATGCTGCTGGGAGCTGCCAGACTGCTGCGGCAGCACCGGGAGGAATTGCAGGGAACCGTCCGTCTGGTGTTCCAGCCGGATGAGGAGGGATTCACCGGCGCAAAGGCCATGCTGGCGGCGGGCATTCTGAAAAAGAAGCCGGAGCCGCAGGCGGCGCTGGCGCTGCACGTCCACTCCGGCACACCGTCGGGACTGGCACTGTGCGGCCGGGGAACCTTTATGGCGGGCTGCACCCTGTTCCGCATCACGGTGCAGGGCATCGGATGCCACGGCGCCATGCCGGAAACCGGCGTGGATCCCATCAACATCGCCGCCCATATCTATCTGGCCCTTCAGGAGCTGATTGCGCGGGAGCTGGCGGCAAAAACGCCGGCGGTTGTGACCATAGGCCGCTTCTGCGGCGGGGAAGGCCCCAATATTATTCCGGGCGCGTGCGTGCTGGAGGGAACCATCCGCACCTTTGACCGGGAGGTGACGGCCAGACTGATGACCCGGATTACAGAGCTGGCGGAGGGCATTGCCAAAGCCTTCCGGGGCAGCGCCCGGACGGAAGAACTGGCCTCAGCGCCGCCGCTGAAAAACGACCCTGCGCTGGTGAACCGAATGGCGGACTGGGCAGAGGAGCTGCTGGGCAAACAGAGCGTGTACCGGCTGGATGAGGGCGGCATGGGATCTGAGGACTTTGCCTCCTACACCTATGAAGTCCCCAGCGCCTACCTGCTGCTGGGAGCCGGAACGGCGGCGGAAGATCCGCGGTTCGGAAAGCCCATGCACAATCCGCAGGTGGTGTTCAACGAGGACATCCTGCCCAAAGGCGCGGCGCTGTACGCGGCCTGCGCCATGAAGTGGCTGGCGGAAGCAAAGTAAATAAACTGCGGCAAGGCCCCGGAAGCAGATGCTTCCGGGGCCTTGCCTGACAAAGAGTGAACAGAAAAACGGGATCAACCGTTATTCCACATCCTGAAGGGCGTCGTAGCCCTCTTCGCCGGTGCGGACCTTGACCACGTTCTCAACGTCGTAGACAAAGATCTTGCCGTCGCCGATGTGGCCGGTGTAGAGTACCCTCTTGGCGGTTTCGATGACGCTGCGGACCGGGACCTTGCTGACCACGATATCCAGCTGGATCTTGGGCAGCAGGGTGGCTTCCACCTCTACGCCGCGGTAATACTCCGGCTTGCCCTTCTGGATGCCGCAGCCCAGCACGTGGCTCATGGTCATGCCGGTGATCCCCAGATCCAGCATGGCTTTCTTCAGGGCCTCGAATTTGGATTCCTTACAGATGATCTCCACCTTGGTGAACTTGGGGGTTGTGCCGTCAGACTCGTCGAAGGAGGGAACCCGCTTGACGGGAATGGCTTCTGCGGCGGGGACGTCGCCGGTGACAGCCACGGGAACGGTATCCGTTTCAAGGGCGGTGGTGTCAGGCAGCATGGCAAAGCCGGCGTAGGCGGTCAGCAGGCCGTGCTCGGAGACGTCCAGACCGGTGATCTCATCCTCAGGAGAGACCCGCAGGCCGATGGTGTGCTTCAGAATGGTAAAGACAATGGTGATCACAACTGCCACATAGAGGATAACGGACGCCACGCCCAGACACTGGATGCCGAAGAAATGGAAGCCGCCGCCGTAGAACACGCCTTTTTCCGTGGAGACGCCGGTGGCAAACAGGCCGGTGAGAATGGTGCCGAGAGCGCCGCAGACGCCGTGAACGGAAATTGCGCCCACAGGGTCGTCGATCTTGGCGACCTTATCAAAGAATTCCACAGCCAGCACGATGACGAGGCCGAACACAATGCCCATGATGGCAGCGCCCAGAGGATCTACGGCGTCGCACCCGGCGGTGATGCCCACCAGACCGGCCAGCGCGGCGTTGTAGGTCATGGAAACATCGGGCTTGCCGTAGCGCAGCCAGGTGAAGATCAGGGTCGTGCAGCAGGCAACGGCGGTGCAGAGGTTGGTGTTGAAGAACACCAGACCGGCGCTGACAATCAGATCGTCGGTGTCCATACCCACGGTGGAAGCACCGTTGAAGCCGAACCAGCAGAACCAGAGGATGAACACGCCCAGCGCGGCGAAGGTCAGGTTGTGGCCCAGAATCGCCTTGGGCTTTCCGTCTCTGCCGTACTTGCCGATCCGGGGGCCAAGCATCTTGGCGCCGATCAGGGCGCATACGCCGCCCACCATGTGGACGCAGGTGGAACCGGCAAAATCGTGGAAGCCCAGCTCACTGAGCCAGCCGCCGCCCCAGATCCAGTGGCCGGAGATGGGGTAGATCAGCAGGGAAATGGCGGCGGAGTAGATGCAGTATGCGCTGAACTTGGTGCGCTCTGCCATGGCGCCGGAGACGATGGTGGCGGAGGTGGCGCAGAACACGGTCTGGAAAATGGCGTAGGCCCACAGGGGAACGCCGGCGGGAAGGACATGGCTGTAGTCCTTCATAATCATGGGGTCAAACCAGCCGAACAGGCTGGTGCCTGCACCGAACATGATGCCGAAGCCCACCAGCCAGAAGCAGGGGGTGCCGATGCAGAAGTCCATCAGGTTCTTCATCAGGATGTTGCCGGTGTTTTTGGCACGGGTGAAGCCTGCTTCGCACATGGAGAAGCCTGCCTGCATGAAAAAGACCAGCGCCGCGCCCAGCAGGACCCAGATGGTGTTGACTGAACTGTATTCCATAGTTGATTCCTCCCAGTTTGTGTTTTCTTCCCCCCGGCGTATTTCCTGCATAAAAAGAAGACAATGGGGCCTTCCGAAACGGTAAGACTCCATTGCCTTGCACAGTTATGCAGAAAACATCAGAGGAAAAGAGAAAGCGCCTTAGAGAATGATCTCTAAGACGCCCTTGCCTTGATGTGAGGTATTATACACGCTTTGCCGGACTTGTCAACCGCCAAAAAACGATTTCGGCCATCTGATGAAAAGCGTCGGAATTCCGGCGGCGGCTTCTGGGCAAATTATCAAAATGCAGAAAAACCGAATAGGTTTTCCTGCCGGGGACACACTATCTCACGGCGAAAGCCAAAAAAATTCTCATGCAGGAGGAACCAACCATGAAGAACTGCACCAACAACGGCTGCCAGTGTACCCCCAACCAGAGCATCAACTGCACTGTCAACAACTGCGCGCACCACTGTCAGGATTCCAATTACTGCGGCCTGAGCTCCATCCGGGTGGGTACCCATGAGACCAACCCCACCGAGATCAAGTGTACCGACTGCCAGAGCTTTGAGCTGAAGTAAGCGGCGGAACGCGCCTGATCCCCGCCTGCCGGTGTGCCGGGAAATCCCGGTACACCGGCAGAACCCCCGGAGAACTTTGCGGAGAGCGGCTTCCATAGAGCCTGCCGGAAAACAGCGCCTACATATTCTTTGAGAGGGGGCGGCTGCATGGCGTCAGAATGGCCCGCCCGGATAGCCGGGGGCGCTGCGGGACTGGCCAACGGCCTGTTCGGCGGTGGCGGCGGGATGGTGTTCCTGCCCATCGTGTCCCGGTGGGGCGGGCTGGATGCCCGGAAACTGTACGCCACCTGCGTGGGCGTGATTTTCCCGGTGTGCGCCGTGTCCGCCGCCGTATATCTCTGGCAGGGGGAGATCCAGCTGCTGGACGCGCTGCCCTATCTGGCAGGAGGGCTTGCAGGCGGCTGGCTGGGCGGAAAGCTCTACGGCAGGGTGTCCACGGCGGTGCTGAAATGGCTGTTCGCCGGGTTCCTCTTTTACGCGGGGGTGAAGTATCTGCTGTGATGGACTGGCTGATTCCGTTCCTCTGCGGCATGGGCGCTGCGGTGATCTCCGCATGGGGCGTGGGCGGCGGAACGCTGCTGCTGTTGGTGATGACGCTGTTTTTGGGGGTGGATCAGCGGACGGCGCAGGGTATCAACCTGCTGTTCTTCCTGCCCACCGCCCTGTCGGCGCTGATCTGCCACTGGAAAAGCGGCTGTCTGGATTGTCCCACCCTGAAAAACGCCGTGCCGGCGGCGGTCCCGGCGGCTCTGCTGGGGGCGTGGATCGCCACGGCAGTAGACGTGGAGCTGCTGCGCCGCCCATTTGGAGTGTATCTGCTGCTCTCCGGGATCTCTCTGATCTTGCCGCAGAAGCGCAAAAAAGAATCCGGCAGCTGACGCTGCCGGATTTTCCGTATTTACTTCTCCAGAGCGTCGGTCAGTTCCAGCGTTACATCCAGAATCCGGCCGTCCCGCCAGATGGTCAGGGTCATCTCGTCACCTACATGGTGCTTCCAGCGGGCTTTCAGCACGTCGCCGCTGCTGAGGGTCTCCTGCCCGTCCACCGCCAGAATGTAGTCTCCGGCCTGAATTCCGGCGCGGTCCGCCGCGCCGCCGGGGGTGACGGCTGCATTCCCGGCGTCCGCCCAGACCTCCAGCCCCCAGAGGGTGTCCGTCAGCTGGGTGGGGATCTGCCGCACGGATACGCCCAGAACCGGCTCCGGCTGCAAGGCCCCGTAGGCCAGCAGATCGTTGACTACCCGCTCCGCCTGCACGGAGGGAATGGCGAAGCCCAGCCCCTCCACGGTGGAATACCGGGCGTACATTTTCATGAAGTTGATGCCCACCACCTGACCGCTGTCACTGATGAGCGGGCCGCCGGAGTTGCCGTTGTTCAGGGCGGCGTTGGTCTGGATCATCGGCATGGAGGTCTGGCCGTCCAGCTGCATTTCCCGGTTGACGGAGGACACGATGCCGTTGGTAAAGGTGCCGCTCATCTCCAGATCCAGCGGCGTGCCGATGGCGTATACCGCGTCGCCGACCTGAAGCATATCGGAATCCAGAAATTCCGCCGTGGGCAGGTTTTCCCCGTCAATTTTCAGAACCGCCAGATCGTAATTGGCATCGCTGGCGATGAATTTGGCCTCATAGGGCTGGCCGTTGGCCAGCAGTACTGTGCAGGCGGTTCCTCCGGCCACCACATGGTGGTTGGTGAGGAGATACCCGTCCTCCCGGAAGAGAACGCCGGTGCCGATGGACATACGGTTATCCCCCAGATCCACCGCCACAGTCACCACGGCGTCATGCACCTTCCGGTATACCTCCGGCGCGGAGAGAACGTACCCCGGTTCCGTTTCCAGCGTCAGACGCACGGATGCGTCCGGCTCTGCGGTGGGAATGGTAATGGGGGCTTCCTCCGCGTCCTGCTCCCGGTCGTAGTAGTAATAGTCGTCCTCCTCCTGCCAGTCGTCAGGCGACTGTGCCTGCCAGAGAAGCCATTGGATGCCGCCGAAGAGCAGGGCGATCACCGCAGCAATCGCCAGCAGGATCAGCAGCCCCTTCAGTACCCGGCGCTTTTTCCGGGGTTTTGCGGCGGAAACCGCCGCTTTTTCCGGGATGGCTCCCGGCAGGGGACGGGAATAGGTTTCCACGATCTCCGCCGGGAAATCCCGGCTGTATTCTTCAATCACCTCGCCCTGCGTCCGCAGGGTTCTGCGCTCACTCATAGTACCTCACTCTACCCGCAGAGAGAACGTGAAGGTGGTCACGCCGTTCTCGCTGGTCACGTTGATTTCTTCCTTGTGCTGCTGCAAAATGGTCTTGACGATGTACAGCCCCAGCCCGTAGCCGTCCTTGTCCTCGCTGCGGGACTTATCGCTCTTGTGGAACCGCTCGAACAGCAGCGGAAGTTCCTCCGCCGGAATGGTGTCGCCCACGTTCCGCACGGTGACGCGGGCCTTGCCGTCCATCATAACCACGCCCAGATAGAGGGTGGACCCCTCCCGGGCAAACTTGGCGGCGTTTTCCAGCAGGTTGTAGATCACCTGCGTGATCATGTCGTTGTCGCCCAGCACAAGGATCGGCTCGTCGGGGATGTCGGCGTCCACGTCCAGATGCCGGTCGTTGATCTTCTTTTCCATGGAGATCAGCACCCGGCGCATGGCCTCGCAGATGTCGAAATGGTTTCCGCCCCGGAGGGGGTCCATCACCTGAAGCTGGCTGACATCCAGCATCCGCCGCACCAGACGGCTGAGACGGCGGCTTTCGTTGGCGATGATCTGTAAATACTGCTTTTCATTCTCCGGCGGGATGGTGCCGTCCAGAATTCCGTCCGTGTAGCCGGCAATGGTGGTCATGGGGGTTTTCAGCTCATGGGAAATGTTGGCGATGAACTCCCGGCGCTGCCGCTCCGTCTGCTGGAGGGATTCCGCCATGTTGTTGAAGGAGGCCGCCAGCTCGCCGATCTCATCCTCCCGGCCGTAGTCGTTCATGCGGATGTCGAAGTCGCCCTCGGCGTATTGCCGGGTGGCGCGGGCCATTTCCCGGATGGGCTTGATCTGCCGCATGGTGGTGATGGAGGAGGCCATGAAGGAGATCATCAGCACCACGCAGGAGGTCATCAGCAGCAGTCCTGCAAAGGCCCGCCACAGGTTGTCAACGGACGCGGAGGTGGACACGGTAAAGACCGCCCCCAGCGTTTCCTGCGTGGCGGGATTCACCACGGGAACACCGGCGATAAACTGCTTGCTCCTGTAGATCTGATCCAGCCTGCTGCGGCCGGCCCATGTGCCGTCGTCAAGGACCTTCTCCATGACGGGCTGTGGGATGGTGACGGATTGCCCTGCCATGGAATCGTCCGTGGAGAGCAGCACGTGGCCGCCGTCATCGCAGACCAGAATATCCATCTCGGAGATCAGGGCGGCGGTGGCCGCCAGCTGCCGGAACTGCTCGTCCTTTTGCAGCTCCTCCATGGAAAGATACCGGCCGGTTTCCAGATACCGCACGGACAGCTTGCTGACCGCCTGGGCGCGCACGACCAGCTCGTCGGTTTTCTGCCCGCGGGCATAGGAATAGCTCAGGGAGAAGAAGGACACGCCCAGCAGCACCAGCGTCAGCGCCACCATGCCCACCGTGACGGCCATCTGCCGCCAGTACAGGCCGCGGAAATGCTTATGAAGCCACTTCATGGGTCACTTCTTTTCCCCTGCCTGGCCGGTGGTGGTTTCGAACTTGTACCCCACGCCCCAGACGGTTTTCAGCGCCCACTGGTCGCTGACGCCCTCCACCTTTTCCCGCAGGCGCTTGATGTGTACATCCACGGTGCGGCTGTCGCCGAAGTAGTCGAAGCCCCACACCTCGTCCAGCAGCTGGTTCCGGGTGTAGACCCGGTTGGGCGTGGAAGCCAGATGATACAGCAGCTCCAGCTCCTTGGGGGGCGTGTCGATCTTTTTGCCGTCCACGATCAGCTCGTAGGAGTCCAGATCGATGGTCAGCTTGTCATAATGCAGCTTTTTGCTGGTGTCGTTGGGGATCTCCGTCCGCCGCAGAACGGCGTTGATCCGGGCGATCAGCTCCTTCATCTCAAAGGGCTTGACGATGTAGTCGTCCGCGCCCATCTCCAGACCCTGAATCCGGTCAAAGACCTCGCTCTTGGCTGTCAGCATGATGATGGGTACCTTGCTGGTTTCCCGGATCTTGGCGCAGACGGCCCAGCCGTCCATCACCGGCAGCATGATGTCCAGCAGGATCAGATCCGGCTCCTTTTTCTGAAATTCCTCCAGCGCCTTGCCGCCGTCTCCGGCGATGCGGACGTCAAAGCCCTCCTTCACCAGATACATATGGATGAGGTCGGAGATATTTTTGTCGTCTTCCACGACCAGAATGTTGCGTCCCATAGGGTTTTCCTCCCGTTTTGCAGGCCGGGCGGCCCGCTTATGTCTGTGGTTTCTATTTTACCCCAAACCACGGCGGGGTGTTGAACGATTTGTAAACCTTGGCGGAAAAAGCGGCTTTCAGCCGGTTTCGGTCAGGGAACGGCAGTCGTGTCCGGCCTTCCGGGCCGCGGCAACGAATTCCCGCAGACCGGCGGCGGAAGCCGTAGCCCCCAGCCAGACGGAGACGTCTCCCCGCCGGTTTGTGATCCGATTCAGGAGGGAAGCGGCGTTGGAGGCGCTTTCCAGCTTGTAGCCGCTCCGATCCAGATCGGGGGAGAGAGGGCAGTATCCGGCCTGCTTCAGAGCCTGCGATGTGCGTTCGTCTGCGTTCCTGAGACAGACCAGCCGGGTCTTGCCCAGCGTGGCCCGGTACAGCGCGTCCTCCGCCTGCTTTAACAGCTCCTCCGGGCTGCCGGCGGCGCCGTCCAGCAGGATGCCGATGGTGTGGCCGGAGGCGGTCATCCGCCGCAGCAGCGCCCCGTTCTCCTCCATGAATTCCGGCGAGCAGTAGAAGGTGGCCCAGCTGCCGGCCCGATCCAGAACGTCCAGCAGTCCGCCGGTTCGCGAATCCCCCTCCAGACACAGGTGGATCCGGGCGCCTGCCGTGGGGACGGCGGGCGTTTCGGGAGCAGGCTCCTCGCTGTCGCTGACGCTGGGCTGCGAGTCCTTGATATAAGCGCTGTAGCGCTCTTCCATGCTGTAGGTGGCGGCGTTGGCGAAACTGCGGATGCTCATGCCGAAATCCGGTGAGCGCAGCCAGACCAGAGTGCCGTTCGGCACGTCAGTCACGGAGTATTGCAGACCGAAAAATCCGGCCACCACGGACGCCGGCACGAATACCGTGCCGCCGGATTGCACCGCTCCCGGCGCATAGGACGAGCCGCTGCTGTCCTGTACGGTTCCCTTGTTCCGATCAAACAGCAGGGCGCGGCGCTCCTTTTCCAGCACCATCAGCCCCTTGGCAGTGTTGTTGATGACCGAAACGCCCAGACTGGTAAATACCGATGCGGCCACATAGAGATAACCGCCGTGCCAGAAGGGCATGGAAGCGTCCGACAGCGGAAGAACGCTTTCCTCCGCAGCCACAAAATAGACCTTTCCTGCGGCCTGAACAGGAGATGAGAGCTGAAAGAGCAGCAGTATGCACAAAATTCCGGCGGCCCAGCGCTTTTTCATACAGATCCCCTCCCCACGGCACAGTATTTGAACAACATATTTTATCACAGAAACAGCGCGGTTGTAAAGCGGAGGCATACCGGGTTCACCTTTTTCAGAGCAAAATAGAAAAAATGAAATTTTTCCTTGACATTTGCCGGATTTCTTATATAATAATAAGGCTTGCAGTATGCAGGCAAATCCTTGCTCTCATCTGTGAATGAGGGCCATTTGTCCAGAAGGAGGTGCAAATATGGCAAAGATTACTGCCAATTACGAGGTCGTCTATGTGCTCGACCCTGCACAGGGTGAGGAG
>ENA-UEQK01001379-UEQK01001379.1-human-gut-metagenome-genome-assembly--contig:-NODE-1379-length-15021-cov-5.117372_pt1 | contig 15021 bp, 11 predicted proteins | sample MGYA00242939_ERZ507942 | MGnify/ENA primary metagenome ERZ507942 (study PRJEB26167, sample SAMN06115485) | human gut metagenome | host: Homo sapiens | place: China:Chongqing | collected 2015-03-30... | reverse complement strand
CGGGGCGGGTCCTAAGGTCTTTCACCCACCTATGAGCAAGCTCATGTGGGCTTAGACCTTTTGACCCTGGCATCATATGTATTACTTGCCGCTCTCTGCACTCTCAAGTGTCTCAGAGTGGAAGGTTACGGTGTATTCCACTTCATGAGGTGTGCTCATTGCCACAGTATCACCGATCATGGTAAGGGGTGCATCCAGTGCTTCCACCGGCACTTCAAATACGGAATTGCCCTCCGTATTCACCGGCAGATATTTCTCACCATTCACCAGCATGTAATCATAGTTCGGGCTGCTCCATTCCAGAGTCGCCATTGCCGCTCCGTCAGCTACCGTGATCTGGGTGGGGGACTGGATGGTGGCTCTGCCGCTTCCGCCCTCCATGGTCAGTTCGATGGTGTAGCTGCCGTCTTCTACAGTACTCAGATCAAAAGGGGCTACGCCACCCTCACTGTCCTCTGTCACCGGATCAGATACTACGACTTTATGGTCATACCATTTTCCCTTGGTACCGATCAGTGCCAGATCGAATTCCTCTCCAATCACGGGTACCGGTACATCGAAGCCGTAGACTTCTTCCGTCATGCCGTCGCTGTAAGTTACGGTATCCGTGGTGGGCTCAAGCAGCACTGCGCCATCTTTGGCTGCATCTTCCGCCAGACCCGGATAGAGATTCAGGATCTTCTTGGAGCCTAAGGAAATGTGAATGGTCATAACGCCATCTTTTACCGTCAGGGTTCCCTTGCCGTCACAGGCTTCACTGACATGAAACATGGAGCTGTCCGTGGAAAATTCAGCAGTGTAGACACCGTCAGGAAGCTGTGCTTCGTCCTGCGCCGTCTCCGTGCTGACAGTTTCCGTCGCTTCCGTGCTCTCTGTCGGTGTTACGGTGCTTTCCTGTGCGGCAACCGTGCTTTCTGCAGATGTCGCATACGCTGCCTGACCGGCACCACAGCCGCCAAGCAGCAGACAGGCACTCAGTCCGCCCACGATTATGATTTTATTCATTAATGTCTTTGCTTTCATTACTTATTTTAATCCTTATTTTATTCCTGATTTTAATTCCTATTTTAATTCTTATTTATTTCTCAGCCATTGCTGCTGCGGTATGTGCTACATACAGATCCTGGATAGCCTTGATCCCGCCGAGACCTGCGATCTGGGTATCCACGCTGTCGAACTTACCGGAAGCATTGAACTGGCTTAACCAGGAATCCTCATCCTCGCCTGCCATATCGTTGTTGGCATGATCACCTGCTACTACCATCAGGGGACGAAGAACCACTTTGGTGTAACCTGCTTCTGCAACAGCCTTGATGACTTCTTCACAGGCGGTCTCTTCCGGCTCACCTTCTACGGTTCCGATGAATACATTTTCATATCCCAGTTCATTCATCTGTGTCTGCATCTGGCTGTAAGATACCTTTGCAGTGTGGGAGGTTCCATGACCCATGAATACGAATGCCACGCCATCTTCCTTTGCAGCATCCAGGCTGTCATACCCAGCGGTCTTCACTGCTTCTGCGGTCAGATCTTCTGCAACAGCCTTCTTGTCATCATTTACTACGGCAGCATCAGAGCCTACCTCACCTAACAGGGGCTCAGCAACTTTTACAGATGCAAACTGATCCTTATACGCTTCTACAGCTTCCATCAGCTCGTCATACTCTGCGCCATGCATCAGATGCGTGGGCTGTACTACCAAGTTCTTAACACCGTTTGCCACAGCACGGTCCAGTGCCTGATCCATATTGTCGATATGCTCGTCATCTCTTGCCTGTATATGATTGATGATGATCTGTGCGGTAAATGCTCTTCTTACAGACCAGTCGGGATTGGCTGCTGCAATCGCATCCTCGATACCCTTGATATCAGCCACACGGCTGTCGTTAAAGGAAGTACCGAAGCTTACTACCAGAATCTCGTTCTCACCGATCTCATCCTGATTGCGGGGATCATCCTTGGAAGCATCTCCGGTATCTCTGCCGAAATAATCGGGATCTGCATTTTCTCCCTCTACCAGTTCCTTCTGTGCGTCGGTCAGTGCATCCCATGCTGCCTTAGCATCTGCGCACTGCTGGTCAGTATTTTCAGTTCTCTCCTGTACATAGATAGCGTCGATCAGGGCTGCTACTTCGTCAGCTGCTGCCTGATCTGCATCTTCGTTGCTCTCGGTAGCTGCGGTGGTTGTCTCTGCTGCCTGTGTGGTCTGTGCCTCAGTGCCTGCCTGTGCAGTGCTTTCTACAGTTGCCTGGGTATTACCGCATCCGGTGATGCATACAGCACCCAGTACGGATGCCAGTACTACTGCTACGATTCTTTTTTTCATGTTTCCTCCTCTGACAGATCTTCTGTCTCTTTTGATTTTGGGGCTTGCCCCGGTATTCTTAAATATGTAAGTCAGAAACATGTTTTTCGCAACAAAAACAAAAACCCTTTCCTGTATCAGGTAAAGGGTTTGTACACATAAGAAACGAATGCAAAAAGCTTCTGTCGCTTCTGCATTCCACACGTACAACCAGTTACTCGTGGCTTTGAAACAAATGTTTCTGTACAGCATTCAGGCAGGTCTCCCGGCTTGAAGATCATTGCATCCGCCATCTTCCCGGTCTCCCAGTGATCTATCGGCTTCAGCTCCCTAATTACGGTGACGAGTTCGTGCAGGACTTACACCTGCTTCCCTTTTCACCGGAGCCAGCTACTTACGTGACTGCTCCGGCACCTGAATACTCCATATTCAATTGTGGCTACTATATCACAGATTTTCTGAAATTGCAATGTCAATCAGTCATCTGTTCCACCGGCTGTCGGGATCAGTATACCTGAAAATTAGAGATTGGCGTCATTCCGGGCATAATTCAGGATCATTTCCTTTAAAAGCAGCAGATCACCTGTATAATCCTTGTTGTCCGTTGCTCCCCAGATAAAGCCACCTGCGTAATGGGTACACGCTGCCATCATGGTATGCACCGTCACACGCATGAACTGTTCCTCCGGAATATCCGTGCGGAAGGTCTTGTCCTCTTTTGCCTTCGCATACATCATATGAAGTCTTGTGTTGACGGAATTCAGGGATGCGTGGAAATTCGCCAGTTCCTCCTGCCGCACCGTCTGGTGTGTTATATAATTGTTGAAGTTGTCATTATACTGCAGCAGATCCTTATGGTTCTGATACATGCCGATATAACTGTCCAGCGTAAAAATAAATCTTCCGATGGCCGGAATATCGTGTATCGAAGAGATTGGTCTTGCCTCATCCAGCTTGTCCAGATAAGCCTTCCATTTCGATGCGCAGACCGCAATAGCCAGCTCCGTCTTATTGTTGTAACAGCGGAACAATGTGGCACGTCCCACACCGGCTTCTTTTGCGACCTCATCCATGCTGACCGCTTCGATTTTCTTTTCCACAAAAAGCCGGAACGCTGTATCAATGATCCGCTGGTTGCGCCCTTGCTCTTTATCCATCTGTTTCTCAGATTTTCCCATTTTTCTCTTCCTTTTTCATACATTCTTACTGTTCATTTTATGGTAAAAGGCTGTGACTGTCAACGACTGTAAAAAGCTAATGTAAAAGTGCCTTGCAGATTCCTACGAATTTTCTTGTATTTAAAACGCCAATATCGGCGAAAAAAAATACAAAAGCAGGTAATTTTGTATTATAAAAATGCTTTATTTTCGCCAAGTACGCAAATAAAAGAAATTCCGTACAAAAATTCCTGATTTCGGAACTTTTTTGTACGGAATCCATTATTTTTATACTATTTACACCAAACTGACTTATCAGTTACTTCTTCTGTCTTGTCAGAAGCGTAGCAGCTTCGCAGTGGCTCGTTGGTAAAGCCGAGGTGATATGGGGATTCCCGTACTTTTCTTTCAACCTATATTCATCCAGTTCAGTCATCAGTTCCACATATGCTTCTCTCAGTTCTCTCGGAGACATAGTTCTGGCAAATCCCATATACTTTTCATATTTCTTTGCTCTGCGTTCCTCTTCCTCTGATGCATATATTGTCTTTTCATTTTTAAAGCGATCTGCCTCAGACTCATCAAGACAAAGTGAAACAGCTACAATATGTTTGCATATGATTTTCTTTCCATTTGCCAAAGGACAATCGCAGGTGGACTTTCGCGGATGCTCCATATCAACATGAACATGATAATTTCCATCTCCACTACCTGCTACTATACCTTCGCAGCTTCCATCTTCATTAACAGTATACGAAAGAACTTTATTCTGTTTATAATATTCCATACCACGCCATACAGACTTACTACTGGCAATATCAATCACTCCCATAAAGTGCCTCCGTAAATTATTCTTTCTGTATCGGTCACCCTATCAGTCACCCCAACGGTCACCTTCTTTGTTTTATGAACAACTCTCACGATTTATACTAATTATCATCAGCTAAGCGATATCTTCTATTATTTGTTGTGCCTTCATATTCAAGCCCTGACATTTCTTTCAGTATAGCTCTTGTACGGGCAGGGCTTAATCCAATAGCTTGTGCGATATCCGTTGTCTTAGACAATCCATTTTCCTTCAAATACTTTCTAATCAACTGATAATTCTCTTCTGTTTTTCTATGTTTATTTGGTTCGCTTGTTTTGTTCGCTTGTTTTGTTCGCTTGTTTTGTTCGCTTGTTTCTTAAATTCAAGCGATAAACGAGTCCTGTCAGGATTATAACTTTCTTCCACCACAGGCATTGGCCAACCTTCATTCTCCCAAACTTGATAAATATCTGGAATACCACTGCCAGCTCTTTCACCAATACCAATCATATTAAACATCTTCATTAGTGTTTTATTTCTAGGATCTGAAATACCACCACGAAGCATCTGCTTTTTACCAGTGCGAATGCTACCAGGATTCTCGATAACCAACTTGTCATCTTCCTTCTTAATCACTACACCGCAAGGCAAGAAATAATCTGTATTAACCAAACAATTAACTAAAGCCTCTCGAACTGCCTTATGAACTGGAGTATCATCCACCCTCGTAATACCTTCAAGCTTAAAAGGCTTCTTAATATCCTTTGAAACGGCGGCATAGATGTTGATTGTGCGTACATCTCCACATTGTATCACCGTTGGATGCTCAAAAAAGTCAACTTGATTGTTTCCTCCATACCTCACCACCTTGTCCATGGTTTTTATGGTATGTAACAAAAAGCCGTCAAAATGGGGATTTTCTGCCGATTTATCTATGTGGAACATTTCCGATGCTTCTCTGGAGCGATAGTTATCGGAAATTTTCCACTCCACCGCTACTTTTCATTTTTTGCTTTGTGGTTGAATGCAACCCAACTAATTGCAGTTTTTTGCAATTCTTCTAATAGTTCAAGATGTTTGCTGTAATTAATAGTGTTAAGACATCTACGTTTTTCTGTGAGCTTTATTACATTGCTCGCTTTTCCTTCCAGCCCAGTTTCTCGTTCAGTTCCAACAATGACCTGCCCCTCGTCAGACAAAAATAATTCTAATGATTTGAATATGCTCCCTAAGTTTTCGGCATCTTGACCTTGCTGATTAGGAGTGTCAACCACATAAAAATTGAAAGGGCTATTTGTTCTATATAAATTATATAGATACAGAGCCGACTGATACATATAAACTAATCGAGGAGTTTCGCTTCCAGTACGGTCTATTATTTGCACAAAATCCCTTAGTTTGATGAATGTTTTAGGAAGATTTATCGCATCTGCTAAGGTTCGGCAATATCCTTCTATATCTTCTCTTATATCTTTGGAACGCTCTTTGGATTTCTTTTCGTTTATTTTCTCGTCAATTATTGCTATTTTAGAAACATATGAATCTATTTCTCCTTGTAAAACTTCCAATTGCCTCTTGCAGGATTCATATATCTCATACTGTCCCTTGTTTTTATAAAAAGAAGAATAAGATAGAAGTTGTTGAGAGTTCCGAACTTTTTGTTCAATAGACTGGATTTCTAAAGAGACACCGTTATATTTCTCCTTAAGTTCTTCTAATTCTTCTGTAGCAATAGATATGCTATTTCTCAGTTCTGTAATAAGCTTTTCACAATGAGCATAATCTGAAGTTATATTTAATTGTTCCTCTAATCCGTTTGAATAAATAGTGCCACAAATTGGGCAGACCAACTCATCTTCTTGAGTCATTGCAAATTCGATGTCCTTTTTTGTTTCTATGAGATTGTGTTCCACAACGTGCAATTTGTGTTGATTCACATATATATCATTTTCCAAAACTGTCATCTCTGCATTATAAGAAAATTGCATTTTCCTTAATTCTTCCGCCTTAGCAAGCAAAGATTCAATATCTGTTGTAACCTCTTCAACGGATTCAATATGCTCAATTTGCGTTAGTGTAGATGTGATACGGGAGACAAAGCTTTGATTATAATTCAATTCTTTTTTCTTATCATCTTTTTCAAGTATATATTCTGCTTTTTGTGCTTGAAGTTCATAATACCTATCATCAAGGTAACCGCATACATATTTATTTGTATTTGGTTTCCAATCTTTAATATACGCAACATTACTGAAAGAATCAGCTATTCTGCTCCATCCTTCATCTTGGTCAATATATTGAAATCTAAAGAGTAATGGCGGTGTTACATTGAATTGCTTACCATCTTTTGAAATGCAGGGCATTTTGATTTCTAAAATATCCATTAAACAGTTACTATATTCGTGAAAAGTTTCCGTTTCGATAATGCAAGAATAGGAATCCTCATTATTCTCAAAAATCTGAAATTTTTTGTCTTGGCGAACAACACAAAACTGCTTTTCCCCATATTTAAAAAACAACAAATAAGCAGAAATTAGTTTCTTCCAATCAGTTTCAATTCTTTTGCATTCACATCCCAAAGTAGTAAATATACTTTTGATAATTGAAGATTTACCTGTTTTATTTCCTCCCAAAATAATATTTAGCCCATTTTCAAAAGGAACCTCTAACGACCGAGACTCACTTTGACTAATTACTATCAGTTTTTTTATTGCTAGCCTTTTCATTATCTTTTTCCTCCTGTTTTTCAGGTTTTTATCATTTACCAACAAAGATAATAATATTACGATTTCATGATACTAATAGATGCCCTAATAATTATACATCATGACAGAAATAATATTATTGCAGAAAAAGTGAGTCAGCACTGCTTATGAAAAGAAAAAGATACTCCGAAAAGAGTGACGCTATCCCACCAACATAGTGACGGTATATGCTTAGGATAGCGTCACTATTCCAGGCATATACCGTCACTATGTTTAAACCGGATATTCGGGCTGTTATTTCTAGTTTCCGCGCTGTGTAGGCAGGGTAAATTCTTGCGAATCACAAATCACTCCATTCTCGTCCGCCACTGCGACACGGAATGTCACTTCACCGTCTTTCAATTTTTCACCTGCGTGAATGGAAGCGGTATAACGGATGCCTTCACCCGGAAGAATTTCCTCCACCATCACAGAAGGAGAAATGCCGAGATGCTTCACCTTCCCCACCGTTTCTACCACAGGAACTACATTATAAACAGGATTTCTCCCTTCATTCATAATCTCAAAAATTATCTTGCTATTTTCTCCCGCATCAATCACATGACTGCGATTATCATCTATAAAACGGATCTTGCGCAACTTCAGTTGAGAAATAGGCTGCTGCACCGGCTGCTTCTTATATTTTTGCACACGGACTTCTCTCACTTCAGGAATATACGCATCTTCCTCTATTTGCTCTTGTCTCGGCGCCGTCAACGCGTTTCCAATAGCCGCACCGGCAATGGTTCCCACAATATTCCCAATAGCAGAACCACGGTAACCGCCCCTCCAGCCATGATTATTATCTCCGATAAGTCCGCCTATCGAACTTCCCAGACTACCTCCGATAGAAGCACCTGCCATGATAGCTCCCGGATTTCCCATACGCCCCGACGCACATCCACTCAAAATCAAAGCGGAAAGCAAAATTACTGTTAGTTGTTTCTTCATGAGTCTCTCTATTTAGTGTTATTATTTATTCTACCACTTTAAAACGAGCGAAACGTAATAATAGTTGTTTGTCTCCCGCATTTTTAAAATGAATAGTTGCTTTCGCATTGTCTCCCGTTCCTTCTACTTTAATCACTTCACCCAATCCGAAACGTTCGTGCTCTATCATCTGTCCGGCCTGTACTCCTGCTACCGATGGCGAAGTGGAAGAGGTTGCCTGTGCACCGCTACTTGGGCTAACAGTACTAACTTTCTTCAAATTCCTCGGTACGCTGGGAGCAATGATCTGTGCTTTCGGACGTTCACGCTGTTCGGAAGATGTACTTCCGAAAGGGGCACGCGACGGAGAAGCTGAACGGGTGAATCCTCCTTCAATCTCTCTACGGAAACGTCCTGCACCTTCATCGACAGCACGGCTCACTCCTGCCTCATGCGGCAATTGCAAGTAATGAACATCGATATCACGCAAGAAACGACTGGGGCTTCCAAATTCCATCTTTCCATAACGGAAACGGGTTTTGGCAAAAGACAGATAACAATGTTCCTCCGCACGAGTAATAGCTACATAGAACAAACGACGTTCTTCTTCCAGTGCCCGGGGAGAATCTCCTACCATCCCACTGGGAAACAGGTTTTCTTCCAGACCGACCACAAATACATTCTTAAACTCCAATCCTTTAGCCGAATGAACTGTCATCAACGTTATCTTTTCCCCATCATCCGCCTTGTCGGAATCCTGATCGGTAAGCAATGCAATCTCCGAAAGGAAATCGGTAAGAGACACATTCGGATTACCCTCCTCCTGCCGCAAAGCGCAGAAGTCATTCATTCCATTCACCAACTCTTCTATATTTTCCTTACGGCTTAGATTCTCGGGGGATGTGTCCTGACAAACATCGTTGATAATGCCGGACTGACGGATGATATTCGTTCCTATTTCATAAGCGTTCTTATCTGCCTGATCGACAATGAAACCTTCTATCAATTCACGAAAGCCTTGCAGTTTTGCATGCGTTCCTTTATTTATATCCAGTCCGTAACTCAATGGTTCACAGAGTGCCGCCCAAAGACTTACGCCATGATCGGTAGCCGCCGATATAATCTTCCCGACTGTCGTATCTCCAATACCACGAGCCGGATAATTAATGATTCGCTTGAATGCTTCTTCATCATTCGGATTCACTACCAAACGGAAATAAGCAATCACATCTTTTATCTCTTTTCGCTGGTAGAACGAAAGTCCTCCGTAAATCTTATAAGGTATACTCCGTTTCCGAAGAGCCTCTTCAAAAACACGGCTTTGTGCATTCGTACGATACAGGATGGCAAAATCAGCATATCCGTAGCGATACTCCCGTCGTAGCTCTGCAATCTTATTAGCTACAATATCCCCCTCTTCCACATCGCTATACGCCTGAAATACGCCGATAGGTTCCCCCTTTTCTTTCTCCGAAAACACGGCTTTCCGTATCTGGCGTTCATTCTTCTCAATCAAGCTATTGGCAGCACAAACAATGGTTTGTGTGGAACGATAATTCTGCTCCAGTTTAAAAACTTTCGTATTGGGGTAGATTTTTGTAAAATAGAGAATATTGTCAATATCCGCCCCACGGAAAGAATAGATACTTTGCGCATCGTCTCCCACTACACAGACCCGTTGATTTTCTTTAGTCAGTTGTAGAACAATGCTATGCTGCGCATAATTCGTATCCTGATACTCGTCCACCAATACATAACGGAACTGATCGCGATAACGTGCCAGCACTTCCGGAAAGTCACGAAACAGAATATAGGTATATACCAATAAATCATCAAAATCCATCGCTCCCGCCTGACGGCATCTGTCCCAATAACGAGTATAGATATCACGGATAGCAGGCATCTTGGCAGCCATATCTCCTTCGTAAGCCTCTTTATTGGCAGCGTATCCCGTAGGAGTGACCAAATGGTTTTTGGCATTGGAGATGCGTGCCTGCACTACTCCCGGTTTATAAGTTTTCTCGTCCAATCCCATCTCTTTGATGATGGAACGGAGCAGACTCTTACTATCAGCCGTATCATAGATGGTGAACTGGGAAGTGAACCCGATAAATGTTGCTTCGGCACGAAGAATCCGTGAGAAGATGGAATGGAAAGTCCCCATCCACAAATAACGTGCCCGTTCCATACCTACCTGACGGGCAATACGCTCTTTCATCTCGCGCGCCGCCTTATTCGTAAAGGTCAGTGCAAGGATATTCCACGGATTGTAGCCGTTCTCCTGTTCCAGCAAGTAAGCGATTTTATAAGTCAATACGCGCGTCTTCCCCGAACCTGCACCGGCTATCACCAGCGAAGGACCGTCATTATAAGTCACTGCAGCACACTGACTCTCGTTCAATTCATCTATATAATTGGTATTCATAACAGCATTATAAAAACAATGTGGATTTTTAACAAACCCTTGGCATTCAAATTTGTTCTCAATACAAAAGTATAATATTCATTCGAGAATGAAGGTATTTTTATGAATTTTCATCACTAACTATTTTAACCTAACACCAAAAAGCAATGAAAAGAAGTATATTTTTATCGATTATTTTGAGTTTGTTTCTGGTCGCCTGCATTCCACAGGCAATGGCACAAAAGCAGAGCCGCCTGGAAAAGCTGCTAAGGTATCTGAACGATAATGACGCCGACAAATGGCAGAAAAACCGTGATAAGATAGATGACGAGACACAAATCTATTATGCCGAGGAACTGGCATTATTGGATGTGCTCAACGGATTGTGGAACGAGCAAAGCGAACAGGCTGCCACCAACTATTTCGGATGCTACGAAAGGGCAACGAAAGCTTATTTTCCCAATATCTGTGAAGAAGAGAAAATACAACTTTCCAACGTACAAAACAAAGCGGAACTGGCTGTTATCTCCATTCTGGAAGCTTCGAAAGATCAAATCCCTTTTAGCAAGACGTTGATGGACAGTATCCAGTCAAGCGGTTATCCGGGAGATTCTGCCATCTTGCAAAAGGTGCGGGACATCCGTGAAATGGCTTTACTGGAAGGTATGCTGAAAACACCTACGCTGAATATTTATCAAACGTACATCACGGAATATCCGAACGGCAAATTTATCTCTCAAATCAACACTGCGGAAAACAAACGGCTTTACCAGATTGTAAAGAGTAATCCGACATCAGCGAATTTCAAGGCATTTTTTGATAACGCCAACATGCAGAAATTCTTCACGGATAAAGATACGCGTCCATTCCTTCCGGAAGTTCGCGCGTTATACGATGATTTTCTGTTTCAAGGAATCGACAGCCTCCGGGAGAAAGGAAACGCAACAGCCATCCGGCAGATTATTGACGAGTATAAGCAATCACCTTACCTGACTTCTACAGCACGTACTCATCTGGACGACCTTGAATATCTTAGTGAAAAAGCTGATTTTGAGCTTTTAAAAGCTGCCATTGTCAATTCCGAATCTTTGAGTATGCTGCAGGATTTTCTTTGCACACACAGGTATAAGGAATTTCGTGACCAGGCCAATGCACTACGGACACCGTTTATTCTGCAAACAATCATATTCACTCCTACTTCTGTGAAATACTATAATGGAGGACGATTGATTAAGTCTGCGGAAAATGACAGTACGGGAAATACCTCGACCACTTATTCGTATGATGATAAAGGGCAGCTCATTTCTACATTGTCGCTTACCGTAAAGAACGGTCAGCCAAGCAATGAAATACAAACGAACAGATTATACGATCCGCAAGGTCACTGCATCTTTGAAGTGCAAACGAATCCGAAAACCAAAACGGATCTCTACCGACGGACACGCCGTATAGGTACGGACGGAAGTATCGAGAGTGATTCGCTCAAGTATACAGATGGAAGAGTCATCATAAGTTCCTATAATAAACAGGGGTTATTGACCGAAACCAAAGAGTATAATAAGAATGGAGAACTTCAGGCGTACACCGCAAACAAATATGATGATAAAGGCAGATTGATTTCATCCCAACATCAAAACCTGCTTTTTGCCAATTCTTCGGATCAGATTATTTCACAAAAAGATGCTTATGAATACGATAAATACGGTTATCTGACACAAATCGTTTACCAACGGATTTTAGGCAATAACCAGAAAACATCGGGATGCCTGACCTGCCTGTACGATAAATACGGAAACCAGATCGATAGCAATTCTTATTATGAATATGATAATACGGGCCAATGGATCTGCCGGACCGACCGTGAGCATCCGAAAGAAGTGGAACGTATACAGTACATTTACAAATAAAGTAAGATGCTGTGAACATTTTGCAAAGGGCTTCTGTTATTATAGTATAACAAGCCAATTAAAACTTGTAACATTATGAATACTATATTAATGTCTTTAATTATGATGACCATGACTTACGAAATGCCTAAACTTCCTTACGCTAACAATGCGTTGGAACCTGTAATCAGTCAGCAAACAATAGATTTCCATTACGGAAAACATCTACAAACGTATGTAAATAATCTGAATAGCCTCGTGCCCGGAACAGAATATGAAGGTAAAACGGTAGAAGAAATCGTTGCAGCCGCACCGGATGGAGCTATATTCAATAACGCCGGACAAGTATTGAACCACAATCTGTACTTCCTGCAATTTGCCCCGAAACCTTCAAAGAAGGAGCCGGCCGGTAAACTGGGAGAAGCCATCAAACGTGACTTTGGCAGCTTTGAAAACTTCAAGAAAGAATTCAATGCAGCAGCAGTCGGATTGTTTGGTTCAGGATGGGCTTGGCTATCCGTAGATAAAGACGGTAAACTGAAAATCACTAAAGAGGGGAACGGCAGCAATCCGGTACGTGCCGGTTTGAAACCACTTCTTGGATTTGACGTTTGGGAACACTCCTATTATCTGGATTACCAGAACCGCCGTGCCGACCACGTAAACGCCCTGTGGGATATCATCGACTGGGATGTGGTTGAAAAAAGAATGTAAGCAAATTTACAAGCTAAACTATACTTATGGAAAAGGTCGTTGTGTTTTTCACAGCGACCTTTTTTACAGATTAAAAAGAACCAGACTTTTATTGTATATCAGATGCATTAGTTGTATTTTTGCAACTCAAAAAACAACATAACAAACAATTATGATACTGTATAAAAGAAAAAAAATACGATTTATTGTCTCCATTGCCGTACTCCTTTTCCTCCCCCTTTTCGGCAATGCTGCCACCACAGAAGAATCTGAGGAAGAAATCCTGTTTATCACCTCTTATAATTCTGACACTAAATATACCTACGATAACATCAGCACATTTGTAGAAACCTACACCCAATTGGGAGGAAGATATTCGACCATGGTAGAAAATATGAATGCAACAGACTTAACGCAGGCGCATCAATGGAAAAAAATATTAACTGATATTCTCGACAAACATCCGAAAGCCAAATTAGTTATTCTCCTGGGTGGTGAAGCATGGAGCAGTTTCCTTCATCTCGAAGATGAAAAGTACAAGCAGCTTCCTGTTTTCTGTGCAATGGCGTCACGCAACGGAATACGTATTCCGGAGGATTCGACCGACATCCGAAGCTATAATCCCGAAAGCATTAACTTAATGGAACGCATGAAGGAATACAACGTAAGATATTGTAGCACATACGAATATGACATTAAAAAAGATATTGAAATGATACAGGATTTCTATCCGGAAACAGAACACCTTGTATTTGTATCGGATAACACATACAACGGACTTGCCGAACTGGCATGGTTCAAGAAAAACCTGCAACATTTCCCACAGTTGTCTATCACCTACGTCGATGGCCGCATCCATACACTCGATATGGCTGCCAGTCAATTGCGCAATCTTCCCAGAAACACAGTCATGTTGCTTGGCATCTGGAGAATCGATAACCGGGGTATTACTTACATGAATAACTCCGTTTATGCTTTTTCCAAAGCCAATCCTCTCCTGCCTATGTTCAGCATGACTTCTACCGCAATAGGTTACTGGGCTATCGGAGGATATGTCCCGCAATATGAAGGAGTGGGAAAAAGCATGGGAGAATATGCTTACCGCTTTTTAGACCAAAAGGAAACGGGTATCAGCAGCATCAATATCTTACCCAACAGATATAAATTTGATGCGAAGAAACTAAAGGAATGGGGATTTGGAAACAAGAAGTTACCTGTCAACTCAATGGTAATCAATCAGCCCATCCCGTTCTTTGTGGCCTATAAGACAGAAGTGCAATTCATCCTGATTATATTTCTCGTATTAGTAGGAAGTCTAATGATTTCGCTGTATTACTATTACCGGACTAAAATCCTGAAGAATCACCTTGAAAGAACTACGAAACAACTACGGGAAGATAAAAAGAAACTGGAAGAGTCTGAAGTCGAATTGCGTGATGCTAAAGAGCGCGCCGAAGAAGCTAATCAGCTGAAAAGTGCCTTTGTTTCGAATATGAGCCACGAGATACGGACTCCGCTAAATGCTATTGTCGGTTTCTCCAGTCTGATTATCGGTTCGGTAGAGCAGAATAACGAACTGAAAGAATACGCAGATATTGTCCAGACCAACTCCAATCTGTTGCTCCAACTGATTAGTGATGTACTGGATATATCACGTCTGGAATCAGGAAAACTGCAATTCAACTATGAATGGTGTGAGCTGGTGAACCATTGCCAGAATATGATTACTCTGACCAACCGGAACAAGACAATGGATGTAGACATTAAACTGCAAATGCCTAAAGAGCCTTACATGCTCTACACAGATCCCTTGCGCCTGCAGCAGATTATTATCAATCTGCTGAACAATGCCTTGAAATTCACTCCTGCCGGAGGAAGTATTACGCTGGATTATGAAGTGGACGAAAAAAAGCAATGTATGCTGTTCTCGGTAACTGATACCGGCACCGGAATCCCCGAAGATAAACAGGAGCTGGTATTCCAACGTTTCGAAAAGCTGAACGAGTTCGTACAGGGTACAGGATTGGGACTGGCTATCTGCAAACTGACCATCCAATATATGGGAGGTGATATCTGGATTGACAAGAATTACAA
>ENA-UEQK01001374-UEQK01001374.1-human-gut-metagenome-genome-assembly--contig:-NODE-1374-length-15147-cov-13.361248_pt1 | contig 15147 bp, 17 predicted proteins | sample MGYA00242939_ERZ507942 | MGnify/ENA primary metagenome ERZ507942 (study PRJEB26167, sample SAMN06115485) | human gut metagenome | host: Homo sapiens | place: China:Chongqing | collected 2015-03-30... | reverse complement strand
ACCAAGCAAAAATAATATGGTTAGAGTCCAAAAGAATGGTAAAAAAATCACCATCATTAGCAAAACGATCTAAATCATTAGTGTCTGAAATACAGTGTAATTTTAATGATGGAACATTTAAGGCACTGGCAAGTGATAGCGACAGTTTAGATGGTCTTAATGTTCATGGTGCCTTAATTGATGAGCTACATGCTATCAAAGATAAAAATCTTTATGATGTAGTAATTGATGGTATGACTGCAAGAGAACAGCCTTTATCTATTATTACATCTACTGCTGGTACAGTGCGTGAAGGTATTTTTGACCTAAAGTATGAAGAAGCAGCTAATATTATTGCCGATTTCGACAATGAAGAAGGCTATAAAGTAGATACTATTTTACCAGTGATTTACGAATTAGATAGAAGAAGCGAATGGACTAATCCAAAATATTGGGCAAAGGCTAATCCTGCACTTGGAACAATTAAAAGCCGTGAACAATTAGAAGATAAAGTAAATCGTGCAAAGGCTAATCCTCATTATGTTAAAAATCTGCTGTGCAAGGATTTTAATGTGCGAGAAACTGCTACAGAAGCTTTTTTGACTTTTGAACAGTTAAATAATGAAGCAACATTTGATATAAAAATTTTAAAACCTAGATATGGCATTGGCGGTATAGACTTATCTGCTACAACTGATTTAACTTGTGCTACTATGCTGTTTAAAACTCCTGAAGATGAAAAACGTTTTTATGTAGAACAGATGTACTGGATACCAGAAGAATTACTTGAAAAGCGAGTACATGAGGATAGAGTACCTTATGATATTTGGTTAAAACGTGGATTTGTGAGAGTAAGTCCTGATAATAGCATAGATTATCGCTTAATTGTTGAATGGTTTGAAGAAATGCAGAATGAAAAAGACATATATTTATTTAAATGTGGCTATGATAGTTGGTCTGCAAAATATTTTGTACAAGATATGATAAATACTTTTGGTGAGCCGACTATGGAGCCAGTAATACAGGGAAAGAAAACTTTATCTGGTCCAATGAAAGCATTAGGGGCAGATTTAGAAGCTAAACTTATAAACTATAACAATAATCCTGTACTTAAATGGTGCATGGCAAATGTTAGTGTAGATATGGATAAAAATGGCAATATCCAACCGTGCAAACTACAAAATCCACGACAGAGAATTGACGGCTTTGCAAGCCTTCTAGATGCTTATGTAGTTTATGAGCGAAATAAAGAGGATTATATGAATATTATTTAAGGTGGTGAGAATTTGCAATTTAGAAGTTTGTTTGGCAAAATATTTGGCAAAGCAAAAGAATATAAAGATGTTACTGCTTTAAAATTATTAAATGGTTATACAAATATGTATACACCTTTTTCTGGTAATGCTTATGATGATGCTACAGTGCGAGATTGTATAGATACTATTGCAAGACATTTTGGCAAAATGCGACCAAAACATGTAATTAAGGATAATGGAAAAATAAAAAATGTTCCTAGTGATAGATTGAATTATTTATTAAGTTCATATCCTAATCCAATGATGACAGCTAGTGAATTTTTAGAAAAGTTTATAGCACAGTATTTTACTTATAACAATGCTTTTATCTATGTACAGTGGGACGAATTTACAGGCGGTATAAAAGCTTTGTATCCTTTAGATTTTCCACTTTTAGAGATATTAGAAGATAAAACATATAATCTTTATGCTAGATTTACTTTTGGTGCTGGTGAAAGAATTACTATTCCTTATGAAAATCTTATTCATATTCGTAGGCATTTTAACCGTGATGAATTATTTGGTGATGATAATTCTAAGATAATGATTGAGGATTTATCCACATTGAAAGCGGCGAAGGCATCTATTGTCAATGCTGTGAAAAACTTTACGGCGTTGAGGGGATATATACAATGGCAGGCAAAAGCTCGACCAGAGGATATTAAAAATGCGCATGATGAATTTGTAGATATGTATGCAACGAACAATCCTTCTGGCATTGCCAGCTTGGATAATAGAGCAGAATTTCATCAACTTACGAGTAATGTAACCACTTTTAACAGTCAACAGATGAGTTATGTTAGAGATAATATTTATAAGCATTTCGGACTTAATGAAAATATCATCATGGGCAAATATACCGAAGATGAGTATATAGCTTTTTATGAATCAGTGCTTGAGCCTGTGTCAATTAAACTGGCTCAAGAAATGACAGATAAGATTTTTACAAGACGAGAAAGAGGCTTTGGTAATGAAATTATTTTGGAAAGTAATAGATTAAATTTTATGTCTGTAGCATCTAAAATTAAAATCTGTGAAACACTTATTCCTACTGGCGGACTTACAATCAATGAAATTCGTGAAATCTTTGGTTATGCTGGTATTGAAGGTGGTGATGAACGTCTTATCAGTTTAAACTTTGTAAAAGCTAAGGACCAAAGTTTATATCAAACAGGTAATAATGATAATTCATTGAAAGGTGGTGAAGATAATGGGGAAAATGGAAATGAGAATGGCACTACTAGAGTCAGCTAATAATGATGAAAATAAGCAACTTGTAGAAGGATATGCAGCAGTTTTTAATCAAAGAGCATTAATATGGGAAAGTGAGTGGAGCGGTTGGAAATATATGGAAGTAATAGACCGCAATGCTTTTAATGGTGCAGATATGAACGATACTGTATTTAAGTATAATCATGGTGATATAGCAATGATACTTGCTAGAGCAAGTAATAATACATTAACCATGAATACTGATGATAAAGGTCTTAGAATTAGTGCTGATATAATTGATACCAATAATGGTACAGATGTATATAAACTTATTAAACGTGGTGATTTAAACAAAATGAGTTTTGCTTTTACTGTAAAAAGTGAACGAACTGAAGTCGACAAAGAAAATAAGATTTATACACGTACAATAACTGCTTTTGATAAAATTTATGATGTGGCGGTTGTAGATTTTCCAGCATATGATGGAACATCTATACAGGCACGAAGTAAAGAGTATTTTGTGAACCTAGAAAGAGGCTTACAAGAAGAAAAAAGAAGAAAAAAATTATATTTAATGACTTATTTATAATGCACGGTTAGACGTGCTTTTTTTATGCAAAGGAGAAAGAATATGAACAAAAGATTAGAAGAAATTTTGCAAAGAAAAGAAGAAATTCGTTCTTTATTAAGTGATGAGGGCAATAAAAATATCAATTTCGATGATATTGAAAAAGAACTTCGAGAACTTGACGAAGAAGAAAAAGAAATTCGCAGACGTCAAACAATTATTGATGGTATGGGTACAATGACAACAAGAACTAATACAGCTAAACCAGTAAAAGCCAATATCTATGATAGTGAAGAATATAGACAGGCATTTATGAATTATGTTTGTCGTGGTGAAAGATTGCCTAAAGAATTTAGAAGTGACGAAGTAACAGCTACAACAGATATTGGGGCATTAGTTCCACCAGTTACACTCAATAAAATTATTGAAAAACTTGAAGCATACGGTATGATTTTGCCACTTGTAACACGTACAGCTTATAAAACAGGTATGGTAATTCCAACAGCGAGTGTAAAACCTACAGCTACATGGGTAGCAGAAGGAGCTGGCTCTGATAAACAGAAAAAAGCTCTTAGTGGAACAATTACTTTTGGACATTTTAAATTACGTTGTGCTGTAGCTGTTACTTTAGAAACAGAAAATATGGCATATAGTGCCTTTGAAACAACTCTTGTTAAGAATATTGTAGAAGCAATGGCAAAAGCACTGGAAATGGCGATTATTTCTGGCACAGGAAGTGGTCAACCAACAGGTATTCTTACAGACAATAGCAAAGGTGCGAAACTTGAAGTATCTGCACTTGATTATCAGACGCTTATAAATGCTGAAGCAGAACTTCCTATGGAATATGAAAATGGTGCAGTTTGGGTTATGACTAAAAAAACTTTTATGCAGTTTGCAGGAATGGTAGATAAAAACGGACAACCTATTGCACGTGTAAATTATGGTATTGGCGGAAAACCTGAACGTATTTTACTTGGTAGAACGGTAAAACTTACAAACTATATTGATACCTTTAATGAAAGTTTAGGTGCTGGTAAAGTATTTGCGTTTCTTTATAATTTTGTCGATTATACGCTTAATACTAATTTCCAGATTGGTATTAAAACTTATGAAGATAATGACACTGATGACATTATCCGCAAAATGATTATGGTGTGCGATGGTAAACCTATTATCTATGATAGCCTTGTTAAATTGGTGAAAGCGGGAGAGTAATAGCCCCACACCTGCAATAGTAGGTAAGGCAATAGTGGGGCAAACAATACTAGGAAAAGAAAGTTAAATAAAAGTGAGGTAAATAATTATGTATACAAAAACTAATTGGGTAGATAATGAAACTCCAGTAAATGCTGAAAATATGAATAAAATTGAAACTGCACTTGAAACACATGAAAATGCAATTGAAGATAAATTAGATAAACCAGAAATAGAGGGTAGTCAAGGGCAGATTTTATCTTTAGGTGCTGATGGAAAGTTAACTTATATTGATAAACCAAAAGATGGAGAACAAGGTCCTCAAGGAGAAAAAGGTGATGTTGGACAGCAAGGTCCAAAAGGGGAGACAGGTGAGCAAGGAACAGCTGGAGTAAAAGGAGATACTGGTGCTAAGATAACAAGTATAGAACTTACTATTACTGGCGGAACTATTACAGGTACAGCTCATCTTGACGATGAAAGTACAGCTTCTATTACAGGTACTTATTCTGCTAGTTAAGGAGTAATTTAATATGGCTGTTACACTAAAACAAACAAAAGATTATTTGCGAATTGATGAAGATTTAACTGAAGATGATGAACTCATAGGAAGTTTAATCGAAGCTGCTACTGATTATTTAGAGCAGACTACCGGAAAAAAGTATAGTGATAACAGCCAGCTTTTTGTCTTGGCTGTTAAAATGCTGGTGGCACACTGGTATGAAAATAGAAGCGTTTTTTCTACAAAAACCAATGTTAATAATCTACCGCACTCTATCGAAGCCATAATTACACATATTTCTCTAGCACAGCATTATAAACCGTTAGGAAGTGAAACATCTTGATTAATATTGAAGAAATTGGGACACTAGACAAGCGCATAATGATTTTAAAATATGAAGATGTTGAAACACAGTACAATCTGACGCAGAAAAAATTAATACCGTTTTTAAAAGTATGGGCAAGAATTGAGCCACTTAGAGGTAGAGCTTATTATGAGCAATACAAAGAAAAAACGGAAGATTTAAGTAAAATAACTATTCGATATCGGGATAATATTGATAATTCTATGGTGGTACAGTATAAAAACAGATTGTACCGAATAAATGCCGTTATAGACCCTTATGAATCACATGTAAAATTGGAATTAATGTGTAGCATAAAGAAAGTAGGGGTTGATGATGGGAATTAGTTTTGAAGAATTTATTGGTAGATTGGAAACTGTGCAAAAAGATTTTACAGATGATGTTGAAATTGTTTTAAATCGTGGTGCTAATCGCATGGTTAGGGCTTTAAAAACAAATAGTCCAGATAGTGGAAAGGATCATAAAGGAAAATTAAATAAAAGTTGGAAAAAGAAAATTGAAGGCTATGGCAAGGACATTCATGCCAATATTTATTCTACAGCACCACATTTTCATCTTATTGATCGTGGTCATAAAATAGTGGATAAGAAAGGACAAGAAAAAGGTTTTGTACAAGGAAAGCATTTTTTACAAAAAACTATAGATGAACAACAAGATGATTTACAAGAATATATGTGGAAAGGTGTATATAAGCGGGTAAAAGATAAATTAGATGGTTGATGTAGTAAAACAGATAGATATCTTAAATCAAATAGGCATAATGTTGAAAGCAGAATTTAAAAGCACGGTTTATAGTGATGAAATCTTAGAAGATTTCGCTAAACCGTGCTTTTTTATTAAATGTTTATGTACTAATATCCCACAGACTAAAAATATAACAAAGAAAAGATTGTCTATTATATTGACATATTTTCCGAAAGATATCGATAAAAATGAAATACATTATGCTGATGTTATGGATAGACTTCAAATGCTTTTTCAAAGAGGAATACCTTTAAAAAAGAGATATATTCATGTGAATGAATTTACTATTGACAGAGTGGGGGAAGAACAAGATATTATCCAAATGATAATAAAGATGGATTATTTGGAGCAAATTATAAGACCAATGAAACAAGCTGATTTAATGGAAGAAATGCAGTTAAAAGTAAAAATAAATGAAGGAGAGAGGGCAATATGGCAAAATTAGGAATGCCAAATGTGATTGTATCTTTTAAAGAAGCAGGCATTGCAGCAATTGAACGTAGTAAACGTGGTATTGTAGCTTTAATTTTAGAAGAAGAACAATCTATTATTGATGAACTTACTACAAATAAAAATGCTATAGTAGGCAGTGCTATTTGTGGTGAAGCTGTTTGTGGTATAGAAACAGCTTCAGAAGCTATTGAAAATCCTTTTGTAATATATACAGCAGACGATATACCATCTATTCTTAGTGAAAATAATAAAGATTATATTACAAAATGTTTATTGGGATATGTAACGACACCATATAGAATTAAAGTCTATTTACAAGCCAAAGGTAAAGAAGGCACTGATAAATGGCAGGATAGTCTAAAAAAAATAGCTACAGAAAGATTTGATTATTTATCTATTCCTACAGTAGAAGCAGATCAACTTGAAACATTACTCACATGGGTAAAAAGTTATCGAGAAAATAAATATAAAAAAATGAAAATAGTAATGCCAGGTTATGATGGAGATTATGAGGGTGTTATTAATTTCAGTAATAAATATATAAAAACAGCTACAAAGACTTATACACCAGCTGAATATACTGCACGTATTGCTGGACTTATTGCAGGTACTCCACTTACGATAAGTGCAACATATGCACCACTTAATGAAGTAATTGATTGTGATAAATATGACCTTGATGAAAATGATGAAAAAGTTAATAATGGTGAATTTTTTATTTGGTATGATGGCACAAAATATAAAATGAGTCGTGCAGTAAATAGTCTTGTTACTACAACGCAAGGAAAACAAGAAGGCTATCAAACAATTAAAATCGTAGACATTATGGATATGATTTATGATGATATTAGAACTACAGCACAGGATAGCTATATAGGTAAATATGCAAATACTTATGATAATAAATGTTTACTTATTACTGCAATAACTGGATATCTTAAAGAACTTGAAGGTGAAGGTCTTTTACAAGCTAATTATTCTACGGTAGAACTAGATACGGAAGCAATAAAAAATTATCAGCTGCAAAACGGTCTATATACCAAAGATGAACTTGCAGATATGAGTAATGATGAAATTAATTTGCTTGATACTAAAAAGAAAGTATTTTTAAAAGGTAAAATTAAGATTATCGACGCTATGGAAGATATAGAATTGCCATTTGATATTTAAGAAAGGAGCTTACTTTTATGGATAAATTTGAAGCCCAACGTGTTATGAGTGGGACGCAGGGTGAAATCTGGATTGAAGGTAAATACATGGCAGAAGTAACAGGGTTTAAAGCAGAAATTAAACTCATAAAAGAAGAAGTTAATCAAGTAAAAACCATGTTTAAACAATATAAAGTTGTAGGCTGTGAAGGTACTGGAAATGTAAAAATGAATCATGTATCTTCTTATTTTATTAATCTTATGGCGGATAATATTCGTAAGGGGCGTCAAACAGTTGTTACAATTCGTGCAAAACTTGATGATCCAGATGCAGTTGGACGTGAAGAAGTGATTATTCGTGATGCAACCTTTGATAAACTTACACTTATGGATTGGGAAGCTAAAAAACTTACAGAAGATGATTATGATTTTACTTTTACAGACTTTGAAGTGCCTGTTACTGCTAACGCTTAATATATTTGTAATTATTTTATTTTTAAAGGAGATAAGAAGAATGAGTTTAGTTGATGTATTGTTAAATAGTGATGTAAATGAAGTATTGGCGGAAAAAACAGAAGAATATGAAGTTGAAAGATTAAGTAAAGTTTTGGGAGAAAAATTTGTACTTACTCTAAAATCTATTCCAGCCAAAAGATATTCTGAAATTCAAACAACAGCTATTAATATAAAGGGAAAAAGTAAAAATATAGATTTATATAAAATGCAAATGCTTACATTAAATGAAGGAATAAAAGAACCGAATTTGGCAGACACTAATTTACTTAAAAAGTTTAATGCAACTACACCGTTTGATATGTATGAAAAGTTGTTTTTAGCTGGTGAAATTACAGATATAGCAAATAAAATAAGTGCATTATCTGGCTACAGTGAAGAAGAAAAACAACAAAATATTGAAGAAATAAAAAACTAATAAAATCTGATGGTAAAACAAATATGATGTATTGGCTTTATAGAAAACATCATTGGAAGCCATTAGATTTTTTTAATATGGGCAATGGTGAAAGAACCATTATTGAAGCTTTTATAAGGCAAGAACGAGAAGATATAAAAAAAGAAATCAAAAAAATGAGGGGATAAAATGGCAACACAAATTGATGTAACTTTAAGGTTAATAGATATGATGACCGCCCCTCTTGTACGTGTTCAAAATGAAATGGAACGCACCGCACGTACTCATCAGCGTATGGGTAGAGATATTCAGCGTATTGGTGATGGATTTAGTAGTGTCGGCGAAAGTATGTTACCGATTGCAGCAGGAATTACAGCAATCGGTGCAGCAGGAGGTCGTGCGTTTATTGATTTTGATAGCATTATAACTGGAGCAGCGGCAAAAGCTGGAGCAACAGCAGAAGAAATGGAAATGATGCGCCAAAAAGCTAGTCAATTTGGTGCAGATTTTCCAATAAGTGCCACGCAGGCGGCAGAAGGCATGGACAGATTAGCAGCGGCAGGCTATGATGCTAATCAGGTTGTTGGTGTTATGCCGTCTGTAATAACAGCAGCAGTAGCTAGTGGAGAGGACCTAGCCACAACCTCCGATGTTGTTAGTAATGCCCTTAATATTTGGAATCTAAAACAAGGTGATATAGCACAAAATGCCATGAGGGTTGCAGACGTTGTACAAATGGCATCTAATAAATCCAGTCTTGGAATGGCAGATTTTGGTTTAGCTATGCAGTATGCAGGAGCGCCAGCAGCAACTTTAAATGTAAGTATAGAACAATTAGCTACTGCAATGGCAATAATGAAAAATAATGGTATAGAAGCAAGTACAATCGGTACTTCACTTCGTTCGGTATTTTCTAGACTTTCAGAACCACCAAAACCAGCAGCAGAAGCTATTGAAGCACTTGGACTACAGGTAAAAGACGCATCGGGTAATTTCCTTGGATTACAACCAATTGTGGAACAATTGCGAGGTAAAATATTAAACCTTTCTAATACGGAACAGGTAGCTTATGCTAAAGCACTAGCGGGTGAAGAAGCATACAGTGGACTTTTAGCACTTGTAAAAACAGCCCCAGAAGAATATCAAGCACTTCAAAATGCTATGGATAGTGCTACAGGTTCTTCACAGGCTCAATTTGAAGTAATGAAAGGTACACTTAAAAATAGTATTGATGGTATGTTAGGGAGTCTTGAAAGTCTTGCTATTAATTTTGGTAGTGTATTGACTCCACAAATTAAGGCTGTAACAGATTCTATTGGCAGTTTTGCAGATATGATAAATGAACTTACACCCGAAACCAAGTTATTAATTGGCAATATTTTGATAGGTATAGTAGCATTTACTGGTTTTATGCTGGCAACAGGCAAAGTTATAAGTATTGGTGGCGGTATTGTAAAACTTTATGGCGATATAGGTAGAGCTGCAATGGGTGGAAGTATACACAATAAGGCTTTACAATTTGCTGTTTTAAATACAGCCAATGCTTATAAAACCTTAAAAGATACTGTAATTGCATTAAAAACTACTCAAAATGGGAATTCTTTACCTGTTTTTACAAATATTTCTACAAAAATAAAAAGTGAGTATGATAAAATACGTGCTTTAAAATGGGCTGATATTACAACAGCAATAGTAAATGCAATGCCTAAAAATCCTATTTCTTTTATAAAAACTACAGTAATAACACGATTACAGAAAATTAGAACATCAGCAATTTTGGCAACAGAATCTTTATTAAGAATGTATAGAACTTTTTATATGAGTAAGGCAATGGAAAGTTTTGCAAATGGTATAGGAAAGGCAACAAAAAGTATTTTTGGCTTAGTTAAGGCAAGCTTTGCTTTTGCATTAACTCCTTTAGGAATTGCTTTAATTGCTATAGCAGGAGCAGCGTACCTTATTTATAAAAATTGGGATATGGTTGGTCCATATTTTATAAGCTTATGGAAACGTATTGAAACAGCTTTAATTGGTGCATGGAATAAAATAAAACCTGCATGGGACAGTTTAATGAATGTTATACCAAAATTAAAAATTGCTATTTCTCCAGCACTTGTAGCTTTGGATAATATTTTTACTATGGCAATAAATGGGCAGGGAGCATTTGAACCATTAATTGCTGTATTGCAGATTGTAGCAAGTATTTTTGGTGGAGTATTGGTGGGAGCTTTTATTATTGCGGCTAATGTATTAGTCGGTACAGTAGTAGCAACTATTAATGTAACAGCAGCAATTATAACAGGTTTTCTTGGAGTGTTGGAAGGCATTATTACATTTCTTACTGGTGTTTTTACGGGAAATTGGGAAATGGCATGGCAAGGAATTGTTAAAATTTTTGATAGTGTATTTTCTGCTATTAAAGGTATTGCAGATGGAATATTAGGCGGTGTAAAGGAAACTATAAATGGTATTATTAAAAGCATAAATTCTATTCAGTTTACTGTGCCAGATATTGTACCAGGTATAGGTGGCAAAACTTTTGAAGGATTAAATATTCCACTATTCGCAAATGGCGTTGAAAATTTTGCTGGTGGTCCTGCAATTATTCATGATAAAGGTGCGGAAATCGTGGATTTACCAAGTGGAACACGTGTCATTCCGCATGATAAATCTATTCAGACAGCGTATGCACAGGGACGACAAGACAATCAAAGTAACAGTAATAATTTTAATTTCAGTATTAATATTTATGGTGCAAATATGAAATCAGATGCCGACATGGACGAGCTAGCGGATAAATTAATGCAGAGAATTTATTATCAAATGCAAAAGAGAAGTATAAACATGAATGAGGGGGCGGTGTAATGGCTTCAATTTTGTCGTTTTTAAATCAGGCGGTAGATAGCCTTATAAGTTCAGGCTCTGGCTTAAATACAGGTTGTAAGTTGGTTTTAAGCTGTGCTGGTGAAAGTGTAACTTTTCCCGTATCGCCACCTTCTTTTGAAATAAGTAATGCTTACAATAATAGCACTATAAATGTAAATTCTTTAGGTGATATAAATATGCTAGGAAAACGTGGATTAACTACAATTAAATTTTCTAGTTTTTTTCCAGCACAGGCTTATGATGATATTGTAAATACTACACCTGATAGTCCATATAGTTATGTCGAAAAAATAAACTCTTTTGCACAAAAAGGACAGCCTTGTAAGTTAGCTATATCTAATACAAATATAAATCTTAATGTTAGTATCGACAGTTTTGATTATAGTGAAAAAGATGGTACAAATGATGTATATTTCTCTATTTCACTACGTGAATACCGTTATATACTGCCGAACTCCAATAAACTTCACGGAACCACACGCCCGTATCCACGGACAGGTCGCCAAGCAGCTTGAAGACCGGCAGGGGATGCAGGACGATGTGATCGGGCAGATCCCGGGTCTGGGTATGGCAGGCGAGGCCGGGACGCCCGTTGATGACCATGCCGCAGGAACCGCAGATGCCCGCGCGACAGCAGAAGTCGAACTGGAGGCTCGGGTCCTGCTGCTCACGGATGATGTTCAGCGCGATGAACAGGGTCATGGAGCTGTATTCTTCCACATAAAAAGACTGCATGTGCGGAACGGAGGCGGGATCAAGCGGATTGTACCGGAACACCTCGATATGCAATTTGCGACTCATTCTAACTCCCGAATCTGAAAAAAGATGTGTGCTTTTCAGAGCGCCTTTCGCGCTTCCTCTCACTCAAGACACAAAAGTCTTAGGAGGATGAGGGAAGGGGGCCGGGGGAAGGATGCCCTTCTTCAGAAGAGGCCCTTCCCCCGCGGCGTACCCGCATTTACTTGATGGCTTCTTCCGCCTGTTCCTTGGTCTTGATCTTGTCGGCGGGGATCTCGGCGGGGATGATCTTCCCGCCGCCGTAGCCGCGCTCGCCCGGGGGCAGCTCGAACCACGGAGAAGCGTCTTCGTATTTGAGAGTGGGCAGAGAGTCGCCTTCCTTCCAGTAGGCGAGCGTACGCGTCAGCCATTCGGCGTCGTTGCGCGCGGGGAAATCCTCGCGGGTATGCGCCCCACGCGATTCCGTGCGCTGAAGCGCGCCGTAGGCGGTGCAGAGCGCCAGCTTGATCATGCCGGGCACGCGCAGGGCCATGGACAGCTCGGGCGTGAAGCCCTTCACGCTGCCGTGCAGGCCGATGTGCTTGGCCCGCTCGGAAAGCTCAAGCAGCCTGTCGACGCCGTTCTGGAGATCCTTGGCATTCCGGAAAATGCCCACGTCGTCCATCATGATGTCCTGCATGGCGTTGCGGAGATCGAAACAGTTTTCCTTGCCGTTACGACAGGAAATGATGTCGTCGATGGTCTTGGCGACGAGCTTGCGGGCGTCGTTGACGGGTTCGGTCTTGAACACGCTTTCGGAACCCTTGAGGTACTCGACCATCTTGCTGCCGATGTAACGCCCGGAAACCACGGTTTCGGCGAGGGAGTTGCCGCCCAGACGGTTGAAGCCGTGCAGGTCCCAGCACGCCGCTTCACCGGCGGCGAACAGGCCCTTGAGCCCGTAGGCGTGGCCGTCCTTGTCCGTGCGGACGCCGCCCATCGAATAGTGCTGCGTCGGGCGCACGGGGATAAGCTGGTGAATGGGGTTCACGCCGAGGAAATGCGTACAGATGTCGTAGATTTCACGCAGCTTGGTCGTGATGTGGTGCTCGCCGAGGTGACGGGTATCCAGCCACAGGTGGTCACCGTAGGGGCTCTTCACGCCGAAGCCCTTGCGCATGTGCTCGGTCATGCGCCGGGAAACCACGTCGCGGGAGGCAAGCTCGGCCTTCTCCGGCTCGTAGTCGGGCATGAAACGGTACTCGTTCACGTCGAGGAGCGTCCCGCCGTCGCCGCGGCAGCCTTCCGTCATCAGAATGTCGGTGGGCACGCTGCCGGTGGGATGGAACTGGATGGCCTCCATGTTCCCGAGGGGCACGACGCCGGTATTCAGAGCGCAGATCTGTCCGCCGCCGTCGCAGATGATGGCGTTGGTGGTGGCGCGGTAGATGCGCCCGTAGCCGCCGGTGGCGATGAGGGTCGCCTTGGCGATGTAGGCGACAAGCTCGCCGTCGCGCAGGGAGCGGACGATGGCGCCCATGCAGCGCTCGCCGTCATGGATGAGGGCTTCGGCCTGCATCCGATCGTGGATTTCCACGCCGTACTGGAGACATTTGCTGTCGAGGGTGTTCAGCACGGAACGTCCCGTGCCGTCAGCCGTGTAACAGGTACGCCATTTCGCGGTGCCGCCGAAGGCGCGGGCGTGGATGAGCCCGTGTTTGCTTTCCTCTTCTTCGGCCTCGAAGGGCTTGCCGCCCTTATAATAGGTGTGTTTGCCCGCGACGACGCGGTTCCACGGCACGCCCCAATGGGCCATTTCACGCATGACGATGGGCGCGCTGTCCGCAAAGATGCGGGCCACTTCCTGATCGCAGCCCCAGTCGGACCCCTTCACGGTGTCGGCGAAGTGGATGTCGGTGCTGTCGCCCTTGCCCATGACGGCGTTGCCGAGGGCAGCCTGCATACCTCCCTGCGCCGCCGAGGAATGCGACCGGCGGGGAGGGACGACGGAAAGACAGATGGTGTGGAAGCCTTCCATAGCCGCGGCGAGCGCCACGCGTTCGCCGGCAAGCCCGGCACCAATGCACAACACGTCGGAATAAATCGTTCTCATGACGCCCTCCCTTAGATGGCCATCGTGGCGAAGCTGTAGTGGGTTGCCAGACTCAGCAGTGCCAGACCGATAACGAGATAGAGGGCATACTTGCGCCACTTCAAACGGTTTTCACGGTTCAGGATGCCGAACTTCACGCCGACGCGGTACAAACCGATGGCGATATGCAGATCCAACGCGGCGAACAGCACCAGATAGAAGGGGACCATGCCGCCCTGAATGGCCGCCGCGCTCTTATCCGCGGAGATGGGCAAATTCGACAGAATGTTGATGACGTGCGCGCTGGCCATGACAAGGATGACGATCGCGGTGACGACCTGCACCAGCCACAGCCACGTGTCCATATGGTGCATCATCTTGGCCTGACGCCAGAACTCGCGCAGCTCCAGAGGGCTGAACGGCATTTTCCGTGCGGCGAGAATAAAGTGCAGGATCATGACAAGCAAAATGATCGGCCCGCCAATCTGCGCCAGATAAGACGTTTCAAGGAATACGGCCAACGAGTCCATTATCTTCGGACTCAAGATGACACTCGAAACAAGTACCATATGCATCAGCACAAAACAGCAGAGAAGGACACCGGTCAACATTTGGATGACATCGGTGTATCCTGAAATATGATTGCGCAATCTGACATGTGAAGTGATGTTCGCCTGAGCCATCTTTAGATTTCCTCCTCAAAGAATGAAAAAGACCTTATAAATCCTTCCGCCTCTCCTTATTCCCAACTCCTTTATCAATTCCGCCAAAAGCTGATACCGCAAGCATCAACATCCTTTACTTCTTATTGAAGTATAATGGCATTCCTTCTTGGTTTAAAGGATACTTTCCTTTTTATGTCAACCGAGTGTTATTTGTGCACTCGAACAATATAGCCACTTGCCCTAGAAAGAACTTTTGTTATTCATAACAATTAGAGAATAATGCGGAAATAATTTTTATTACTGTTTTATGTAACACTGAATTTTTACTTATCTTTTTGCTTAGTATTTTCTTTGCCGCAAATGCCCGCGGCGAATGGTACCCTTCTTCACAAGAAGAAGGGCGCTGCAATAAACC
>ENA-UEQK01001359-UEQK01001359.1-human-gut-metagenome-genome-assembly--contig:-NODE-1359-length-15250-cov-18.643907_pt1 | contig 15250 bp, 14 predicted proteins | sample MGYA00242939_ERZ507942 | MGnify/ENA primary metagenome ERZ507942 (study PRJEB26167, sample SAMN06115485) | human gut metagenome | host: Homo sapiens | place: China:Chongqing | collected 2015-03-30... | reverse complement strand
TATGATCTATCTGGACCACGCCGCCACCACGCCGGTCCCCAAGGCTGTGGCGGACGCCATGTACACCGTGCTGACAGAACAGTACGCCAACCCCAACGCACAATATCCCTTCGGACAGGAAATGCGCCGCAGCGTGGAGGATTGGCGGGCTGTGATCGCCAAAGCCGTAGGCTGCGAAGCAAACCAGCTTTTCTTTACCTCCTGCGGCACCGAGGGTGACAACTGGGCCATCCGGGCCGCCTGCTGGCAGAACCGCCATGTGGGCCGCCACATCGTCACCACCGCCGTGGAGCACCACGCCGTCCTCAACTGCTGCCAGCAGCTGGAGCAGGAGGGCTGGGAGGTCACGACCATCCTGCCGGATCAAAACGGCGACATTTCCGCCGAATCCGTTCTGGCGGCGGTGCGGCCGGACACGGCGCTGGTGTCCGTGATGATGGTGAACAACGAGCTGGGCAGCATCTATCCCATTGCAGACATCGCCAAGGGTTTGAAGGCCGTCAATGAAAAAACCCTGCTCCACACCGACGCGGTCCAAGGCTTTTTGAAAGTCCCCTTCTCTGCCAAAGCTCTGGGAGCGGACTTCATCGCCATCTCCGGCCACAAGATCGGCGCCCCCAAGGGCATCGGCGCTCTTTATATCGGCCCCCGGGTTCGGAATCCCCGGCCCTTGCTGCCCGGCGGCGGTCAGGAAATGGGCCTGCGCTCCGGTACGGAGGCCACTGCCCAGATCGCAGGTTTCGCCAAAGCGGTGGAGCTGCGTTGGGACCATTTGGAGGACAAACTGCATCACATGGCAGAGGTCAAGGCCTACGCCGTGGAAAAGCTGACGGCCATTTCGGACCTCCAGATCATCGGTAGCGGCAAGGCCCCCCATGTCCTGTCCGTTTCCATGGCGGGCTGGCCCAGCCAGAATGTGGTAAACGATCTTGGCAGTCAGGGGATCTGCGTCTCCGCAGGCTCCGCCTGTCATCACGGAAAGTCCAGTCAGGTCGTGTCGGCTCTGGGCCTGCCTAAGCGGGTGGCTGCCGGTGTCATCCGGCTGAGCTTCGGCCCCGAGACCACCTTCGCCGAGATCGACGCCTGTGCGGAGGCCCTCCGGAATCATCACGATCACCGGATGCCCATGCTATAAAGCTATAAAATATCAAAGGAAGCAGACGCCCCCTTGAGAATTCCTCACACGGTTCACTGCTATGCAGAAGGTGAATTGCCGCAAAGCTGCAAGAGACGCCCCTCTGGAGAGCTCGCTACGCTCGCACACTTGTGAACCGCAAAGTATGTTTTGTCAGGTACACGCCCTGACAAAACATGGATTCCATTTATTATTCTGAATAAGGAATTTCATTTTATGAATTTCAGCTATCTTCGCCGGGAGCCCGGCTTCTACCGCCGGGTCTTTACACTGGCTCTGCCAGTGGTCCTTCAGAACCTCATCACCACCTCTCTTGGCTTCATGGATACCTTCATGGTGGGTCTGGTCGGTCAGGAGCAGATGTCCGCCGTCACCGTGGCCAATGTACCCATCTACATCATCCAGCTCATCGTTTTCGGTCTGCAAAGCGGCTCCCGCGTGCTCATCAGCCAGTTCTGGGGTCGGGGAGATCGGGAATCCATCAACCGGGTCATGGGTATTGGCTTCTTTGTGGCAGGAGGCATTTCCACCCTCTGCGCTCTGACCATGGGGCTGTTCCCCCGACAGGTGCTGATGCTCATTACCGACAATGCCCGTCTGGTGGAGTTGGGCACCTCCTACATCCGCATCGTGGGCTTCTCCTATATTCTCAACTCCCTCTCCTCCATCTACATCGGTATGCAGCAGAGCATTGAGAATCCCCGCTTCGGCATGACGGTATTCGCCATTTCCACCGTCTGCAACACCGTAGGCAACTACATCCTGATCTTCGGCAAGCTGGGTCTGCCCGCACTGGGGATCACCGGCGCCGCCATCGCCACCTTCTCCTCCCGTGTGGTAGAATTTGTCATTTCCCTCGTCTACGCCCTGCACTGCAAGCAGATGCCTCTGTTGCCCGCCTGTATTCTCCGGCCCGGCAAGGCCACCTTCCGCAGCTTTGTGAAATTCTCCACGCCGGTGCTGCTGAACGAGACTCTCTGGGGTACCGGCACCTCACTCTACACCGTCATCATGGGTCACATGGCGGGCAGCACAGACCTGATCTCCGCCTACACCGTGGCGGGCAACATCGATAAGATGGTGACGGTAGCCATCTTCGGCGTGGCAGCGGCGGCCGCCGTGATCGTCGGCAAGGAGGTGGGCATGGGCGGCAAAAACGCCTATCCCATTGGTCAGGCCCTGACCTTTGTGGCCTTTTGCACCGGCTTTGGTGTCGCAATAGCGGAGCAGCTGCTGTTCTGGCTCGTGCTGAAGCCCCACGTGCTGCCTCTGTTCTCCATGACCGCCGCCTCAGCGTCTCTCTGCGTGACCATGATGATCTGCTACTCCATCTCCGCCCCGCTCCACGCCTTTGCCACCACCGGCATCGTGGGCGTTCTCCGGGGAGGCGGCGATGTGCGGATTGCCATGCTGATCGACGTTCTCCCCCTGTGGTGCTTCACCCTGCCGCTGCTGGTGCTGCTGGGGCTGGTACTCCACGCTCCCATCGCCATCTTCTGCTTCATCATGGCCACGGAATCCGCTTTGAAGGTTCCCTTCGGCCTGCACCGGATCCGCAGCGGCAAGTGGATCCATGACGTGACCCAAGATCTGAACGCATAGGAGGGATCGTATGAAATCTCTGTTCCGCTGTCCTGTCTGCGGCGGTCCGCTGGACCGGGAGGAACGGGTCTACCGCTGCGCTGACCGACACAGCTATGACATCGCCAAGGAGGGCTACACCTATCTGCTGCCCCCCAATCAGAAGCACTCCGCCAATCCCGGCGATGACAAGGCTATGTCGGCAGCCCGCCGGGATTTCCTATCCAAAGAGTATTATATACCGCTCTTAAATACGCTTTGTAGCCAGATTTTGCCGCTTGTGGGCGAGCATCCGGTGATTTTGGATGCCGGCTGCGGAGAGGGGTACTACACTGCCGGCATCCGGGCAGCCCTGACCGCCGCCGGGAAAACGCCCGCTATAGCCGGTATCGACATCTCCAAATCTATCCTCCGGCTGGCCGCCAAACGGGAAAAGCAGGTGGAATTCGCAGTGGCCTCCTGCTATCATCTTCCCTTTGCGGATGAAACAGCAGACCTGCTGCTGGACTGCTTCTCCCCCTTGGCCATTGACGAATTCCACCGGGTCCTGAAGCCCGGAGGCCATTTTCTCTATGTGGTACCCGGCGCCGACCATCTGTGGGAGCTGAAGCGGGTCCTCTACGATGCGCCCTACCCCAACGAGGAAAAAGAGACTCCCTACGAGGGCTTCACCTATGAGGCCATCGTTCCGGTGGACTTCACCCTCCATCTGGCAAATCAGGCGGATATCCAATCCCTCTTCCGTATGACGCCCTACTGCTGGAAAACCCCCAAGGCGGGCGTAGAGCGGATGGAAGCGTTGGAAAATCTGGACTGTCAGGCGTCCTTCCGCATCCACATCTTCAAAAAGCTGTAAAAAATACGGGCCGGTTTTCAAAACCGGCCCGTATTTTTGTTCATTTGTCAGACGGTCTGACCGGCCAGCCGCAGTTCCCGGCCAAAATTCTGAAACGCCTGAGTGATCAAGCCCTGACCGACGGTGTTGGGGTGGGTACCATCGGCGCAGAGGGTCTGCTCCAGGTGGCCGTAGTCCAAAAAGGCTCCACGGACATCCACCAGCGGCACATTTTCCTCCCGGGCCAAACGCTCCACCGCACGGGAATACCGCTCCTGCCAGACGTAGATGTTGCCCACGTCTCCCAGCCAGCGCATCACAGCCTCTTTGTCCAGATCTCCGCACCACCAGTTGAAAAAGCGCTCGCTGTCCAGCGGCGGCAGGTTGGTAAGGATGGGCCGGATACCGTGGCTCCGTACCCGCCGGATCATCTCCCGGTACAGCTCCACAAACTCTGGCAGCGGCACGTTGGGCTGATGGTCCCCCGTGGGGTCCTCCGCGATCTCCTTCCAACGGAAGTCGCAGTCATTGCCGCCGAAGTCCATCACCATCATGTCGCAGGGCAGCTTCCGGGCCAGCATCCGGTCCAGCAAGCGGCTGCCCTTGCGGACCGTGGCTCCAAAGTGCGCGTCATTATGAATGGAAAGCTGAAATTCCGATTCCAGTGCCTCCACATTGATCTCATTATGAGTACGATAGCGCCGGTCACCCAGATCTACCTGAATTCCCTTCAAGATGGAATCCCCTAACAGGGTCACCTGTCTGTTCTGTACCATACGATCACCTCATTGCCGTGTAATATAGTTTTCAAAACTATATTACATAGTATTCATCGTTTTGTCAAGAGCTATTCTTCAAAACGAAGGAACCATGACCCCGGCAGTCTGCTCGGTCAGCTCAAACGCCGCCCCTTGCAGATGGTGGACCTCCTCCGCGGGCCACAGCTCCAGAAATGGCTCCACGCTGTCCACCTCCGTCAGGCCGTAGGGCGCGTGGTGGTAGTGCATGGGCACCACGCAGCGGGGATGCAGTGCATCGCACACCGCCTTTGCTCCGGCGGCATCCACTGTGTAAACGCCCCCTACTGGCACCAGCACGGCGTCCACCGGGCCGATGGCCGCTGCCTGCTCCACCGTCAGCTGGTGCCCCAGATCGCCCAGATGGGCCACAGACAGGCCGCCGGCTGTAAAAATCTGGACCGTATTGGTCCCCCGCAGCGCGCCGCCTCGGTCATCATGAAAGGTCTCTATTTCCCGGACCGTAAACGGGCTTTCCCGCTCTGGCAGCAGCTCCACACAGTCTGTGGCGTGATGGTCAAAATGGCCGTGGCTGCAAAAAACGGCGTGGGCCTGTATGTGCAAAGGCGGGTACCCCGCCACGCCGGTATACGGGTCCAGTACAATGCGATAGCCGTCCTCCTCCAAAAGAAAACAGGCGTGTCCCAGCCAGGTCAGCTTCATAACGATCCCTCCTAAAATATCAGAAAAGGCAGCGGTCTCCCGCTGCCTCGGCGTGTCGAAAAAGTCTTTTCTCCCCGCTGAGCAAGTTTTCAGAACTTCATAAAAGTTCTGAAAACTTAGGATTTTAATGGCGCGGGACACCCCTCTTGGGTTTCCCGCGCACACCCTTCCTTACCGTCGCGGAGAATTTACTACTTTATCGACAGTCTCAGGCAGCGGTCTCCCGCTGCCTTTAGTCTATCAGGTGTCACCGGACTTGTCATCTGGTTTTACATCGTTTTTCTTCCTGAACAGCGGTTTTTTCATTCCGCTCCGCCGCCGGATCTTCCGCAGGATGACCACCGCCGCCACGATGATGACCGCCCACAGGATCAGCCACATCCAGCTGTACGCCAGCGCCACGGCGAAGTCCTCCATGCCGTTCACAAAGGAATGCCAGCCCCGGCTCATAGCGCTGCTCAGGCGATCTCCGAAATTCTCCGGCAGTTCCTCCGTGTCGGAATACTTATAGACCTCCGACACATGGACATTGACGGTGGCGAAGTCCACCAGCGTGTCATAGTGCCGCAGGGTGCCGGAAAGATCCTCAATATTCCACTCCGTTTCGGAAATAGCGGACTCAATGGTGATGATATCCTCCATATTTTCCGCCTGAGCCAGCAGCTTTTGCAGCCGCTCCAGCTTGATCTGCTGGGTCTTCAGGCGGCCCGCCGTGTCATAATAGGTCTCTGTGATGTTTTCCAAATTGGTGTTCCGCCACGTCACATGGGCAAGCTCCCCGGCCTGATCCAGAAAGCCCTGAAACTGGGCAGAAGGCACCCGGACGGTATAGTCCGCCCACCGGTAGCCCCGGCTCCCGCCGCCTACGGTGCTGCTCTCCAGATAGCCGCCCTTGACCTCCGCCAGCGCTGTCAGCGCCTTAACGGTCTCATCAAACGCCGTGGTCTCCAGATTGATGTCTCCGGTGTAGATGATCTTCTGGTTTTCCAGAACACTTCCTCCGCTGTCCCGGCCCTCGTCATCATAACCGTTGGTGTCAGCGTCGAAATACCCTTTCTCCTCTGTCGCGGAGACGGTATCCGCAGGGCGGCTGTTGGCGCTGGAAGCCGCAGTTTTGCTGGCGGCTCCGCAGGCAGTCAGGCTCAGGAGCATGGTCAGTGCAAGAAAACAGACAAGTAACCTTCTTTTCATAGCGCTTCCTCCTTTTCAGCGGTCGTGCCGCTCTTCTACTTATATAGACGAAATTCCCGCCAAAAAGTTCCGCCGCTCTCAACATTTTACCGACTTGTATTTTTCTGCTGCCTGCTGTAAAATGAGGCCAATCGGGAATATGTTTGATCTTTAACGGGATTTTTACAAAGCTATACGATTCAGGAGGAAACTGCAATGACTTATCAGGAAGTTTTGGAGCAGGCCCGGACCTGCATGGGCAAATGCCACGCCTGCCCTGTGTGCAACGGCCTCGCCTGCAAAAACACGGTCCCCGGTCCCGGCGCCAAGGGTCTGGGCACCGGTGCCATCCGCAACTACCAGAAATGGCAGGAGCTGTGCGTCAATATGGACACCATCTGCGAAAACGGTGATGTGGACACCTCTTATGATTTCTTCGGCCACAAGCTGGCGATCCCTGTGATGGCAGGCCCTGTGGGCGCCGTGACGCTGCACTACAGCGATAAGCACGATGACCTGAGCTACAATAATGTTCTGGTAGAGGGTTGCGCCAATGCTGGTATTATCGCCTTCACCGGTGACGGCACCAACCCCGCTGTTATGGAAGCCACAGCCGAGGCACTGAGGGCCAACGGCGGCTGCGGTGTTCCCACTGTGAAGCCCTGGAATCTGGACACCATCCGGCAGAAGATGGATCTGGTGAAGGCCGCTGATCCCTGCGCCATCGCCATGGACATTGACGCCGCCGGTCTGCCTTTCCTGAAGGGGATGACTCCCCCCGCCGGCAGCAAGACCGTGGATCAGCTCAAGGACATCGCTGCCATGGCAGGCAAGCCCTTTATCCTCAAGGGCATCATGACGGTGAAGGGTGCGGGAAAGGCCCTGGAAGCCGGTGCCGCTGGTATCATCGTCTCCAACCACGGCGGTCGTGTGTTGGATCAATGCCCCGCCACCGCCGAGGTTTTGCCCGCCATCGTAGACGCCGTGGGCGGCAAGATGAAGGTCTTTGTGGACGGCGGCATCCGCTCCGGCATGGACGTGTTCAAGGCTCTGGCTCTGGGTGCCGACGCGGTGCTCATCGCCCGTCCTTTCGTCACCATGGTCTATGGCGGCGGTCAGGAGGGCGTACAGGCCTATGTGGACAAGCTTCAGGCAGAGCTTGCGGACACCATGGCCATGTGCGGTGCTCACAGTCTGGCTGACATTGACCGCTCTATGCTCTTCGGCTTTTGAGTGACGTGAACGCAGATAAGATCCCTGTCCCGGCGCAGCCGGAGGTCCTGCTGCACTGTCTCATGGACATTGCGGAAGCGCTTCTGGCCGTAGGGGCAGAGGTAAACCGGGTGGAGGACACTCTGACCCGTATGGGCACGGCCTACGGGGCTGTTCGGATGAATGCTTTTGTCATCACCTCCAGCATCGTGGTAACCATGACGCTGCCCAGCGGGCGGGACATCACCCAGACCCGCCGGATCCTGACTCCCGGCGGCACGGATTTCACCGTTCTGGAAGCGCTGAACGATCTGAGCCGCCGGTGCTGCGCCGATCCCATTCCGCTGGATGAGCTGCGTCGGGAAGTAGCCCAGATCACGGCTGCGGCCCCCAAGCCACTGCTGGTCTACCTGGGCAGCGCGCTGGCCGCAGGAAGCTGCGCCCTGTTTTTCGGCGGTTCCATGACGGATGGTCTGGTGGCTGCCCTGTTTGGCTTGGTGATCTGCCGCCTCCAGCGGCATTTTGGCCCTCAGTGCCCCAACCGCTTGGTATTCAATCTGCTCTCCGCTCTGGCTGTTGGCATCAGCATTACCCTGTGCGCCTTTTTCCTGCCGGAGCTCCACGCCGACAAAATCCTGATCGGTGACATCATGCTGCTGATCCCCGGTCTGGCCATGACCAACGCCGTCCGGGACACCATGGTAGGCTCCCCGATCTCCGGCGCCATGCGGCTCATCGAAACGCTGCTGTGGGCCGGGGCGCTGGCTATGGGCTTCATGAGCGCCTTTTTACTGATGGGAGGGATCGGACTGTGATCGTGCAGCTTCTCACATCTTTTACCGGGGCGCTGGGTTTTTGTCTGGTGTTCCACCTGCGTCGGCGGTATATGTTCGCCGCTTCTCTGGGGGGTCTGCTGACCTGCGGCGTCTATCTGGCGGCCGCCTCGATCTGGTCCGGTATCCTGCTCCCCACCCTGACCGCCGCCGCCTTTGCCGCGTTGTATGCGGAGTTTCTGGCTTGGTTTATGGGTGCGCCCGCCACGCTGTTTCTGATCCCCGCGCTGCTGATCCCGCTGGTGCCGGGACGGCCCCTCTATTACGCCATGTACTATGCCGTTCAGCAGGACATGAATCTGTCGGCGGACTTTGCCCGCCAGACCGCTCTTTATGCCCTGGGGATCGCACTGGGCGCCAGTCTGGTGTGGGCCCTTGCCGATATGCGCCGCCACCTCAAGCAAAACGGTTTTGGAAATTGAATCCAGCAAAAACCCGCCGCTGACAAAAGTCAGCGGCGGGTTTCTTACTTATAGATTTACAATATTCGCCCGCAGGAGGTTCAGCTCCGTCCGGTCATGGGTCACCAAAATCACCGGCTTGGTTTCCGCCACCCGGCGGATGGCCCGGATGGCCCGCTGCCGGTTTTCATCATCCAGTCCCGTAAATGGCTCGTCCAGGGCAATAGCCTCCGACGGGGCCAGCAGCGCCCGGGCCAGGGCCAGACGGCGCTTCATGCCTCCGGACCACGCCCCCACCGGCTTGCCCGTCTCCCAGGTCAGGCCCAGCGCCGTGAGCATGGCCGCCGCTTTCGCTTCCTCGTAGTCCGTCCCCAGCGCAAACCGGAGATTTCCCAAGGCGTCCAGTCCCTCTAACAGGCGATCCTCCTGAAAAACGGCGCTCCAACGGACGGCCATTCCCATCAGTTCGCCGCTGTCTGGCTTTTCCAGACCCAACAGGATCCGCAGCAGGGTGGTCTTTCCCACGCCTGACGGCCCCCACAGGGCCGTGACTCCCACACCGACGGTAAAAGACACGTTTTCCAGCACCAGAAGGTCTCCGTAGGCTTTGCATAGGTTTTTGACTTCCATCACAGCCACGCCTTTCCCATCAATCGGTCCACCAGCGCCAAAAACAGCCGCTCAAATACCACTGACACCGCCACGATGGTGACGGTCCATGCAAACAGATCTGCCGTCTGGAAGTAGACCTTGGCGGTGTACAGCCGCTCTCCCATGGACCCGGCGGGCAAGCCGATGATCTCCGCCGCTGCCCCGGCTTTCCAGCAAAGCCCCAGGCCCAAAGATACCGCCGTGCGGAAATAGGGCATCACCTGCGGCAGATAGATGCCGCGGAGCCGCCGCCCAAAGGGGACCCGGAACACCCGGGCCATTTCCAGAAGCCGACGGTCCGTGCGGCAGATACCCTCCAGCACATTCAGGTACACCGGCGGGAACACCATCAGCGCCGAGATGAACAGGGACAGGCTCCGGCTGTTGAGCCACACCAGCGCCAGAATGATGAAGGACGCCACCGGCACCGTCTTGACCGCCGCCACCAGCGGGGCCATCAGCCCCCGGAACCACTGTTTCCACGCCGCCAGTGCCGCCAGCACCACCGCCAACACCGTGGCGAGCAGAAATCCGCCGAAGATCCGGACGGCGGACCAGGCCACCGTCCGCCAGAAGGCGGCGGTAACGGCCAGCTGCCCCAGCCGCAGCAGCACATCAGCGGGCGAGGCCAACAGCAGCTCGCCGTGGGGATAGACCGCTGCCAGCGCCATGGCCGCGATCTGCCAGACCGCCAGCCAGAAAGCCACCGCCCACAGGCGGAGGTCTGTTTTCCTGTCCATAGGCGGCGCTCCTTTCTATCGTAAATTCAGATATAGGCCAAGTGTAGCTCTGCCTGCGCGGATTTTCCGTTTTTATCCGCCGTAGTAAAAATCATCCCCAGGCAGAGTGCCGCCCACGGAGGAAGGCTCCGCTTCGGAAAGCACCTTCAGATAGCCGGAGAGCTTGTCCTTCATCTCACCGCCGGTGAGACAGACGATGTTGCAATAGGGCAGAGCCTTTTCCGCCACAGCGGCATCTACAATGCCGTACTCGCCGACAAGGGTGGCAGCCTCAGCAGTGTTGCCGTTCACCCACTCCACGCTGGCGGCGTAATTCTGGAGGAAGCTGTCCACCGCGCCGGGATTGGCCTCCACCACATCCCGCCGGGCCACGATGACGCCGGTGATGAGTGCGGAGCCGTTGTCCAGCTTGTCCCACTCCGCTGTCAGATCCAGCGCCATGCGAAGGCCCTCAATTTTTGTCTGAGCCACGGTGACAAAGGGCTGCGGCAGCAGGGCGATGGCCGCCTGGCCGGAGGCCAGTGCCGCCACACACTCGCTGTGCTCGCTCTTCCAGTCGATGGTCACATCCTTGTCCGGGTCAATGCCGTTTTCCGTCAGCAGATACCGCAGGGCATATTCCGGGGTACTGCCCTTACCGGCGGCCACGATGGTCTGGCCCTTTAAGTCCGCCATAGACTGCACCGTTCCCCCGTTTTCCACGATATACAGCACACCAAGGGTGTTCACCGCCAACACCTCCACGGCGCCTTTGGTCTTGCCGTACAGCACGGCGGCAAGATTGGCAGGGACACAGGCCATGTCCAGGTCCCCCTTGATGAGGGCCGGGGTCACCTCGTCGGCAGAGCCGGCCAGCGTGAAGGTGTAAAGATTGCCCACCTCACCCTCGTAGGGTTTGGCAGAGCTCAGCAGGGCGCCGATCGTTTCATCATTGTCCTTCATCAGCTTCACAAGGCCCATAGCAGTCGGGCCTTTCAGTGCGGCAATTCTGAAATGGGCAGTGTCTGCCTCTGTACCATCCGGCGCTTCGACCACCGGTTCTTCCGTTTGGGCAGGTTCCTCCGACTGCTCCGGTTCGGCGGCCTTCTGGCCGCAGGCAGTCAGGGACAGGGTCAGGGCCAGAGACAGGCCCAGCGCCAACAGTTTTTTCTTCCAGTTCATGGTTTTTCTTCCTTTCATACGCTCCCCGCCGGGGCATAGACGGTCTTGGCGGTGACACCCTCCAAGCGGCCCAGCTTTCCAGACAGGGCGGAGATGACGTCACCGGGGGCATCCATGGCCACGCTGATGATGTTCACGCCCTTTTCCCGGTAGGGTACGCCCATGCGGCCCACGATATACGGTCCGTACTGGTGCAGCAGGTCATTCAGTGCCGCGACCTGCGTGCCCTCCCGGACAATGATGGCAATGACGGCCACCCGCGTTTCCACAGCTTCCACAGCGGTCTCTCCTTTTCAAAAAGTAATACATCCCCCCTGCCGTTCAGCAGAGGGGATGACAAATGTACAGCGATCTTGTCCTTCCTCATCTTTCGGTTCGGAGCATCCTCACCGGCAGAACGGTATGCGGGCATGGTGTCGCCGGTCAGAAACACTTTCCGAAGACGTTCCAACCATAACATACCCGTATGGTCCTGTCAAGACAAAGCCCCGCCCCGGAATGATCCGGGACGGGGCATAAACATTTTTCTCATTACATGCTGCAGGGCTGATAGGTGGAGGTCAGCACCTGTTCAAAGGCTGGGGCATCCGGCGTTTCGATCCGCCGGAGGATCAGTTCGCCGGCAGTCTCGCCCAGCTTTTCCACCGGCTGGATGATGCAGTCCATCTGGTTGGAATACAGATAGTTGATATCCGAATCGTAATCCACGAAGGTGACCAGATCGATGTCCTCTCCCAGCTTGAGGCCCTTCTTGTGGAGGTAGATCACCGTCTCCGAGGCCATCAGGCCCTGGGCCACCACCAGCGCGTCACACTTCTGCTCCAGCAACTCATCCAGACAGGACTGGGCGCTGTTCTCCATAGAGTTGCCGTAGCGGATCAGCAGGTCATCCTGAGGCAGGCCGCAGTCCGCCACCGCCTCCTGATAGGCAGCGATCCGCTCCTTGGTGGAGGACAGCCGGGGCAGACCGCCGATCATGCCGATCCGCTTGTCACCCTTGCCCGCCAGACGGCAGACGCTGCGGTAGATCGGTTGGAAATTGGACACGCTCACCGACGGGAACCGCTTTGTGTCAAAGGTCCGGTCCACCAGCACCACCGGGAATCCGGCGGGGATCAGGGACTCGAATCGACTGAAATCCTCCATGGTGCTGGCGATAAGCAGACCGTCCACCAGTCCCGCGGAAAGCAGGCGGATATTGGTCTCCTCCCGCTCTGGGTTCTCCTTTGTATTGGCAATGATCAGATGGTATCCGTGGGCAGAGAGATAATTCTCCACGGATTCGATCATTGTTGCGAAAAACTTATTGGAAATATCCGGAACGATAAATCCAATGGTTTTTTTCTTTCCGGTCCGGAAGCTTCTGGCCGAGGCGTCCGGCGTGTAGCCCAGCTCCGCGATAGCCCGGTAGACCTTCTCCTTGGTCTCGCTGGAGACGTAGCGGGTCGAGTTGATGGTGTGGGAAACCGTGGCGGTGGAAACACCTGCCAACCTTGCCACATCGCTGATGGTCACCTTCATGATCGTTCACCTCTTTACGCAATTTTTCTGCGTTTGCGTAATCATTTGCATTTTACAGTATACGCCCCCGCTTCATATAACGTCAAGTCTTTTTTGGCTCCTTTCTTCTACTTTTTCGCTTTTTTATCAAATTCCAACCAAATCCTCGCCATTTTGCCCAATATGCTCTCAGAATGTTATGCAAAATGCTGATTGCCATTTTTTATCGTCCATGATAAGATAGTAAAAGCAAAGAAATAATCGTTTGCGCAAACGATTCTTTAATCTTTTAAAGTTTTTTCAATATTGAAAGGAGTTTTCCCATGCTCACGAAGATTGGTATCAATGGCTTTGGCCGCATCGGCCGTCTCACTTTCCGCGCTGCCCTGACTCATGACGATGTTGAGGTCGTCGCTCTGAACGATCCCTTCATGAACCCCGAGTACATGGCTTACATGCTCAAGTATGACTCTGTTCACGGCAAGTTCCCCGGCACTGTCGAGGCTTATGACGGCGGTCTGATCGTCAACGGCAAGAAGTACCCCGTCTTCACCTCTATGGAGGTCAAGGACATTCCCTGGGCTTCCGTGGGTGCTGAGTACATCTGCGAGTGCACCGGCAAACACCTGACCAAGGAGCTCTGCCAGGGCCACATCGACGCTGGTGCCAAGCACGTCATCATGGGCGCTCCCTCCAAGGATGACACCCCCATGTTCGTCTGCGGCGTCAACCTGGATAAGTACACCAGCGACATGACCTTCGTCTCCAACGCTTCCTGCACCACCAACTGCCTGGCTCCCATTGCCAAGGTCCTGAATGACAAGTTCGGCATCGTGGAAGGCCTGATGACCACCGTTCACTCTGTCACTCCCACTCAGAAGCTGCTGGACGGCGCTTCCCTGAAGGATTGGCGCGGCGGCCGTGCTGCTACCGGCAACATCATCCCCTCCTCCACCGGCGCTGCCAAGGCTGTCGGCAAGGTCATCCCCGAGCTGAACGGCAAGCTCACCGGTATGTCCATGCGTGTTCCCACTCTGGACGTTTCCGTTGTGGACCTGACCGTCAAGCTGGCTAAGCCCGCCACCTATGAGGATATCTGCAAGGCCATGAAGGACGCTTCCGAGGGCGAGCTGAAGGGCGTTTTGGGTTACACCGATGAGGAAGTTGTTTCCTCTGACTTCCTGGGCGATTCCCGCACCTCCATCTTCGACAAGAAGGCCGGTATCGCTCTGACCGACACCTTTGTGAAGGTCGTTTCCTGGTACGACAACGAGTGCGGCTACTCCAACAAGATGGTGGAGCTGATCCGTCACATGTCTGCCGTTGACCACAAGTAAGTTTTCAAGCATCATGAAGCGGCATGGCGTTCTGCCATGCCGCTTCAGCGTGTAGAAAAAGTCTTTCCTCTCTGCTGAGTCTATTTTCAGAGCTTTACAACTGTTCTGAAGCTTTTTGATTTCAATAGCGCAGCACCCTTTTTGGGGTGGCCGCGCACACGCTTCCTCACCGCTGTGGAAAATCTGTCGCTTTCTTGGCAGGCGCAAAACCGCTCGCCGCAAGAGTTCCGGCAAAAAGCGCAAATTTCTCAAGAGAAATACAGAAAAGGGCTTGACTTTTTTAAAGTCTCTGTTATAATAATATCGCTGTCTGTTCAAGACAACAAGTGCATAGCGGAAAAGCGCTGGACACAGCTATGGAGAAGTCGCCTAGTTGGTCGAGGGCGCATGATTGGAAATCATGTAGGCTCCTAAAGGGTCTCGAGGGTTCGAATCCCTCCTTCTCCGCCACACAAAACCCTGTAATCTCAACGGTTACAGGGTTTTGTCATGCCCTTTGCACCTTTATTGAGCTTTACGCCAACCAGACTGTTTCGCCGGTCATGTTCCATAAGGTCGGCAGCCGTAGGCGGCGCGTTCCAACGCAACGCTGCAAAGCCTTACCGGTTGGCTGTCCCCGATGATATAGCTGCCGTTTCAACGTCATCAGCAGCAGTCTTTTCCCCCCGCCCTACTTGCGCTTTTCCCAATAGGATGATAAAATGTGCTATTAGAAAACGCCAAACAACAGCAAAAGGAGAATTTGCTTTATGAAATTAGGTATCGTGGGACTGCCGAATGTTGGCAAGTCCACCCTGTTCAACGCCATCACCAACGCTGGTGCTGAAAGCGCCAACTACCCCTTCTGCACCATTGACCCCAACGTGGGCATGGTAGCAGTGCCGGATGCACGGCTGGACAAGCTGGCAGAGATCTATGAGCCGGACAAAAAGACCCCGGCGGTCATTGAGTTCGTGGACATTGCCGGTCTGGTGAAGGGTGCCAGTCAGGGCGCGGGCCTTGGCAACAAGTTCCTGGCCAATATTCGCGAGACCGATGCTATTGTCCATGTGGTCCGTTGCTTTGACGATGAAAACATTATGCACGTGGTGGCGGACGCCGGCACCAACGTGCCCGTGGACCCCGTGGGGGATATTGAGGCCATCGACATGGAGCTGATCATGGCGGATCTGGACATGGTCCAGCGCCGTGTTGACAAAGCCCAGAAGGCCGCCAAGGGCGACAAGAAGTTCCT
>ENA-UEQK01001358-UEQK01001358.1-human-gut-metagenome-genome-assembly--contig:-NODE-1358-length-15252-cov-11.084283_pt1 | contig 15252 bp, 14 predicted proteins | sample MGYA00242939_ERZ507942 | MGnify/ENA primary metagenome ERZ507942 (study PRJEB26167, sample SAMN06115485) | human gut metagenome | host: Homo sapiens | place: China:Chongqing | collected 2015-03-30... | reverse complement strand
ACGGTGAACCAAAGCAGACTAGCGGCAAACAAGAACTTTACGAAGCAATTCTGAATATGTACTGCTAATAGAGAATCAAATATAAGGCGATAGAGGTAGAGCTTTATCGCCTTACTATTATCTAATCCAACTACTACACACTACTTATCTACTTATACACCATGATTAATACAACGAACGAAGGTAGTAAACTCTACCTATATTCGATAACTTCTGTTGCTATCCTGGGAGGATTGCTTTTCGGTTATGATACAGCAGTTATTTCCGGTGCAGAGAAGGGTCTGGAAGCATTCTTCCTTTCCGCTTCCGATTTTCAATATAATAAAGTAATGCATGGAATCACTTCATCCAGTGCATTGACAGGCTGCGTACTTGGTGGGGCGTTCTCCGGTATATTCGCTTCCCGTCTAGGGCGTCGTAACTCCCTGAGACTTGCTGCCGTACTCTTTTTCCTTTCAGCATTAGGTTCCTATTATCCGGAATTTCTGTTTTTCGAATATGGAAAACCGAATATGGATTTGCTGGTTACATTTAACTTATATCGTGTTTTAGGTGGTATCGGTGTCGGGCTTGCGTCTGCTGTTTGTCCGATGTATATCGCAGAAATAGCTCCTTCCAACATTCGCGGAACACTTGTTTCGTGCAACCAGTTTGCCATTATTTTCGGTATGTTGGTTGTATACTTTGTGAATTACCTGATTATGGGCGATCACCAAAATCCTATTATTCTGAAAGATGCTGCCGGAGTTTTATCAGTTAGCTCAGAATCTGATATGTGGACTGTATTTGAAGGCTGGCGTTTTATGTTCGGCCGTTGCGCTTTTCCGCTTTTTCCGCTTTCTGCGGCTGCATTTTGGCCGTCTGTCTTTTTCGGTTTGCGTAAACAGTACGGTTTCCCGCCCGTTTTTTCTGTTTTTTTGTCCGCAATGCCAGTAGGTTTTTTTGCGTACTCCTGTTTATAATTAAATTCGGCACATCATAATCTAAAGCATCCCCCTTGCGGGAATACGGTTCAAATATGCCCGCCCACCGAAGCTGTGGGCAGAAAGGACTCCGTTCTATGAACATCTTTTCGCTCTTCACCCTCTGCGGCGGACTGGCCTTTTTCCTCTACGGAATGACCGTCATGTCCAAGAGTCTGGAAAAAATGGCCGGTGGACGGTTGGAGCGCCTCCTCAAGCGCATGACCTCCACCCCCATCAAAAGCCTGCTGCTGGGCGCAGGGATTACCATTGCCATCCAGTCCTCCTCCGCCATGACGGTGATGCTGGTGGGTCTGGTAAACTCCGGCGTGATGGAGCTGGGGCAGACCATCGGCGTCATCATGGGGTCCAACATCGGCACCACGCTGACGGCATGGCTGCTGTCCCTCACCGGCATTGAGAGCGAAAGCTTTTTTGTCAATTTTCTGAAGCCCAAGAACTTCTCTCCCCTGCTGGCGCTGGCAGGCATCCTGCTGATTATGGGCTCCAAAAAGCAGCGCCGCCGGGACGTGGGCCGGGTGATGATGGGCTTTTCCATTCTCATGTACGGCATGGAGCTGATGAGCGGCGCCGTGGCCCCACTGGCGGATATGCCGGAATTTGCCGATCTTATGACCGCCTTCACCAATCCCCTGCTGGGCGTTCTGGTAGGCGCGGCCTTCACCGGCATCATCCAGTCCTCCGCCGCTTCCGTTGGTATCTTGCAGGCGCTGGCCATGACCGGCTCCGTCACCTACGGCATGGCCATCCCCATCATCATGGGTCAGAACATCGGCACCTGCGTCACGGCCCTGATCTCCTCCATCGGCGTCAGCCGCAACGCCAAGCGGGTATCCGTGATCCATATCTCCTTTAATCTCATCGGTACGGCGGTGGGACTCATCATTCTGTGCGGCGGCAACGCGCTCTTCGGTTTTCCCTTCCTGTCGAATTCCGTCAACGCCGTGGGGATCGCCCTCTGCCACACCATTTTCAACGTCTGCACGACGATCCTCCTCCTGCCCTTCACACGCCAGCTGGAATGGCTGGCCAAGAAGGCGATCTCCACGGAGGACAAGCCCTCCGACTTCGCCTTTCTGGATCCCCGGCTGCTGCGGACGCCCGGCGTGGCCGCCAGCGAATGTGCCAGCATGGTCAACCAGATGGGCGCTCTGGCGCAGACCAGCATGGATCTGGTGCTCACCCAGTTCCTCCAGTACACGGATGCCCGCGAGGAGGCGATCCTGTCCAACGAGGACAAGCTGGATATCTATGAGGACCATCTGGGCAGCTATCTGGTCCAGATCTCCCAGCACGGCACCTCTGCCGACGATATGCACACCATCTCCCGCCTGCTCCACGCCATCGGCGACTTCGAGCGCATCGGCGACCATGTGCTGAATCTTCAGGAGTCCGCCAAGGAGCTTCGCGACAAGCAGCTCCGCTTCTCCCCCACCGCCCAGAAGGAAGTGGAGGTCCTGACCCGGCTGCTGCGGGATCTGATGACCGCCGCGCTGGACTGCTTCCGCAAGGACGACCCCGTTGCCGCACAGCTGGTGGAGCCTTTGGAGGAGACCATGGACTGTCTGACGGAGGAGGTCCGCAACCGCCATATCCGCCGCCTGCAAAACGGGCAATGCACCATCCAGCTGGGCTTTGTGCTAAACGATCTGCTGAACAACTTTGAGCGCATCGGCGACCACTGCTCCAACATTGCAGTCAGCGTCATTGAGGAGCAGGACAGCCAGATGGCCTCCCATGCCTATCTGCACGATATGAAAAAGAACGGCGAATTTGCCGCCCGGCTTCAGAACAATCTCAGCCGCTACGCATTGCCGCCGGAACTGTTGGAGACTCCATCCGCAGAGTCCGCCGAATAAATCGTTTCAGAACAGCGCCCGTAAGGGGCGCTGTTTTTTCGTCTGTTCTCTCCTCCAAAGGCCGCGTTTCAGGCCGTTTCCGACGCAGGAGGCGGCTCATATGACGGAAAGGCGGGCCATTGGGACACGGAAGCGCCTTTCCGCAGCCGGAACCGCCTGAAAATCCGGGGGATTTGTTCAAATCTTTCCCTTTACGTTTTTTCACTTATCTGGTATACTATATGTTTGTTAATGTGGATTATTGTTTTTTCCGCAGAGTCAAGAAAGAAGGAGGTACGTCCTGTGAAATATCAGAAATGGCACATCGGTACAGCGGCGGAACAGGACACGGCCCTCCTGAAAGAAGCTGGCTATCCCAGCCTGCTGGCCACCGTTCTGGCCGCCCGCGGCATCACCACCGCGGAGGCCGCCGCCGAGGCGCTGGAGCGGGAAAGCAGCCTGACCATCTCCCCCATGCTGATGCGGGATATGGACAAGGCGGTTGCCCGGATTCAGAAGGCGCTGGCTCAGGATGAGATCATCGCCGTATTCGGCGATTACGATGTGGACGGCATCACCTCCACGGTGCTGCTGCTGGACTATCTGAAAAGCTGCGGCGCCCGCTGCCTGCGGTACATCCCCCGGCGGATCGAGGACGGCTACGGTCTCAGCAAGGACGCCATTCAGGGGCTGCGGAATCAGGGGGCGACCCTGATGATCACCGTGGACTGCGGCATTACCGGCAACGAGGAGGTGGACTTCGCCGCCTCCATCGGGATGGACACCGTAGTCACCGATCACCACGAATGTAAGGAGGAGCTGCCCAAGGCCGTGGCCGTGGTAGACCCCCACCGGCCGGACGATTCCTATCCCTTCAAGCATCTGGCCGGCGTGGGCGTTGCATTGAAGCTGGTGCTGGCGCTGGGCGGGCCTGACCGGGAAAACGCCCTCTTTGCCCGGTACTGCACGCTGGCCGCCATCGGCACCGTAGCCGACGTTATGCGGATGGAGGGCGAAAACCGCACCATCGTCTCCTGCGGCCTTGCCGCCCTGCCCCACACGGATTTTGTGGGCATCCACGCTCTTTTGAAAGAAGCGGGACTGTTGGGCAAACCCATCACCTCTATCCAGATCGGTTTCGTCCTCTCCCCCCGGATCAACGCCGCCGGGCGCATGGGCGCTGCGGATCTGGCTGCCGATCTCCTGCAGGAAAGCGATCCTGCCAGAGCAGAGGAGCTGGCCAGACAGCTGTGCGATCTGAACCGGGAACGGCAGGCGGTGGAGCAGTCCATCTGCGCCGACGCCGTGGCGCAGATCGAAAAGCTGCGCCCGGAGGAGCGCAACGCGCTGGTACTCTCCAGCGAGGACTGGCATCAGGGGGTGGTGGGCATCGTGGCCTCCCGCCTCAGTGAAAAATACGCCGCCCCCAGCTTTATGATCCATCTCAAGGACGGCTCCGGCAAAGGCTCCTGCCGCTCCTACGGCGGCTTCAACCTCTTTGCCGCGCTGGAATCCTGCTCCGACCTGCTGGACGGCTTCGGCGGCCATGAGCTGGCGGCGGGCTTCACCATCCCGGAGGGGAATATCGACGCCTTCCGCCAGCGGATGAACCGCTGTGTAAAAGCGGCCTCCGGCGGGGAAAAGCCCGTGAGCTGTCTGGAAGTGGACGCCGCCATCTCCAACCCGGCGGATATGACGCTGGAGCAGGTGGATCACCTGTCCCTGCTGGAGCCTTACGGCTCCGGCAACCCCCGGCCGGTATTCGCCCTGCTGGGCGCCACGGTGGACAGTGTCCAGCCGGTGGGACAGGGCAAGCATCTGAAGCTGCGGCTCAGCAAAGGCCCCAGTCGGTTTGACGCCATTTTTTTCTCCATGCCGGAGGCTGCCTCCCATCTGGAGCCGGGCAGCCGGGTGGACGCGGCCTTCTATTTGCAGGCCAACACCTTCCGGGGCGCTACCACCCTGCAATTACAGCTGGTTGACCTGCGCCCCTCCCTGACCCCCAGCCGCCATGAGGCGGAGTCTCTGGCGCTGCTGCGCCGTCTGGCGGAAAAGCAGCCCATCTCCCCGCAGGAAACCTCCCGGCTGATGGCTTCCCGCGATCAATTTGCCGCATTCTGGCGGATTCTGAGCCGCCATTTGAAGCAGGGCAAGCTGGAAACCGACCTGCTGCCCTATCTCCGCTCCCTGTCGGCGCAGGCCGGCGGCTGCGACAGCTTTCTCCGGGCCGCTCTGGCCCTGCTGGTCTTTCAGGAGCGGGGGCTGATTACCCTTACCCTACAGGACGACCGGGTGGCCCTGTGCCTGAACCCCATTCAGGGAAAGGTCGATCTTTACGCTTCTCCGTATCTGCTCCGGCTGCGGAACGGTACGGATCAGGAATCGAGGTGACGCATCATGACCATTGACGAGCAGTATCAGAAACTGGAGAACACCATCCGGGACTACAATCCCGGCGCAGACTTTGCACACATCCGTTCCGCCTACGAATTTGCCAAACAGCAGCACGGTGAACAGCGCCGCAAAAGCGGCGAGCCTTATATCACCCATCCGCTGGCTGTGGCCCAGATCGTGGCGGAGGAACTGCATCTGGACTCGGAGTCCATTGAGGCCGCCCTGCTCCACGATGTCATTGAGGACACCCCCGCCACCTACGAGGATGTGGCCAAGCTCACCTCGCCCACGGTGGCGGATCTGGTGGAGGGCGTCAGCAAGCTGACCCGGATCCAGTACGCCACTAAAGAGGACGAGCAGATGGAGAACCTCCGGAAGATGCTCATCGCCATGAGCAAGGATATCCGGGTCATCCTCATCAAGATCTCCGACCGGCTCCATAATATGCGTACCATGGAATACCAGTCCCCTGCCAAGCAGAAGCAGAAATCGCTGGAAACCATGGAGATCTATGCGCCCATCGCCCACCGGCTGGGAATGCAGCGGATGAAATGGGAGCTGGAGGATCTCTCCCTGAAATATCTGGACCCCATCGGCTACGATGAGATCGTTTCCAAACTGGACGCCAAACGCCCGGAGTACGAGGCTTTCATGAGCCGCACCCAGGCGCAGATCGACCAGCGGCTCAAGGACATGAAGATCGACCACATCGTTTACGGCCGCATGAAGCACCCCTACTCCATCTATCGGAAGATGTTCAGCCAGAACAAGAGCATCGACGAGATCTTCGACCTCTTTGCTTTCCGGGTGATCGTGGATACCGTCAGCGACTGCTACAACGTGCTGGGCGTGATCCACGACCTGTACAAGCCCATTCTGGGCCGGTTCAAGGACTATATCGGCACCCCCAAGCCCAACGGCTACCAGAGCCTTCACACCACCGTCATGGGCAACGACGGCATTCCCTTTGAGGTGCAGATCCGCACCAAAGAGATGCATGAGATTGCCGAATACGGCGTGGCCGCCCACTGGAAGTACAAGCAGAACGGGCAGGGCGCCGGCACCGAGGGCAAGTACGAGTGGGTGCGCCGCCTGCTGGAAAATCAGGAAGGCGCCGACGCGGAGGAATTCATCCACTCTCTGAAGGTGGATATGTTCGCCGATGAGGTGTTTGTGTTCACCCCCAATGGCGACGTGCAGAATCTGCCTGCCGGAGCCACCCCCATCGACTTCGCCTATGCCATTCACTCCGCCGTGGGCAACCGCATGATCGGCGCCAAGGTCAATAACCGCATCGTCACGCTGGATCATGTGCTGAAAAACGGCGATATTGTGGAGATCCTTACCTCCAAAAACGCCAAAGGCCCCAGCCGGGACTGGGTGAAGATTGCCAAGTCCACCGAGGCCCGCTCCAAGATCCGCCAGTGGTTCAAAAAAGAGCGCCGGGAGGAAAACATTGCCAACGGCCGCTCCGCCTTTGACGCGGAGCTGCGCCACTGCGGCATCGCCATGAAGGACGTGCTGGACCCGGAATTCCTGCCGGTGCTGCTGAAAAAAGTGGCCTATCCCTCCCTGGACGATCTCTACGCCGCCATCGGCTACGGCGGCTTTACCGCCCAGAAGGCGGTCAGCCGGATTCAGGGAGAATTGCAGCGCCGCCAGCAGCAGCGCCATCAGGAGCAGCTGGCGCTGGAAGCCGCCGCGGAGCCCCGCGAAGAACCCAAGCCGGCCGATACCCCCAAGCAGCCCAAGGCCGTCAAGAGCGAGCAGGGCATCATCGTGGAGGGTCTGGACAACTGTCTGGTGAAATTCTCCAAATGCTGTTCCCCTGTGCCGGGGGATGACATTGTGGGCTTCATCACCCGCGGCTACGGCGTGTCTGTCCACCGGGCGGACTGTCCCAACGCCGCCCCGGAAAAGCGGAAGGAACAGCCGGGCCGCTGGATCAAGGTCTCCTGGGGCAGCGACACCAACGACAGCTATCCCACTTCCATCGAAGTGGTCTGCAAGGACCGGCTGAACCTGCTGCTGGACATTTCCTCCGCCCTTTCCACCACCAAAACCTTTGTGCTGGGACTGAACACCCGCAGCACGGAGGACGGCTTCGCCATCATCCGCATCGAGGTGCGGATTCAGGACAGCACCCAGCTGGCCAACCTGATGAACAAGCTCCATCAGATCTCCGGCGTGCTGAAGGTCAACCGGCCAGTGGGTTAACCGCCGTCCCGGAAACGGGCGGACGGCAGGCCCTGCCGCCGTTCCGCTGCGGAGCGTTCCAAATACGAAACAAGGAGTCATCGCCATGCGTGCAGTTGTTACCCGCGTGAAAAACGCCTCCGTGGTCATCGGGGAAAATGTCAACGGCCAGATCGGCACCGGCTTTCTGGTGCTGCTGGGCGTCGGCCCCAACGATACGGAGACTACCGCCGACAAGCTGGCGGACAGGATCTGCAATCTGCGGATCTTTGAGGACGAAAATGAAAAGATGAACCTGAATCTGGAGCAGGTGGGCGGAAGCCTTCTGGTGGTGTCCCAGTTCACCCTGTATGCCGACACCTCCTCCCGCCGTCCCGGCTTCTCCGGCGCGGCCAAACCCGATCTGGCCATTCCCCTCTATGAGCGGTTCATGGCCCATTGCCGGGAACGGGGCTTTGAGGTGCAGCACGGCGAATTCGGCGCCGATATGCAGGTTTTCTCCCAGAACGACGGCCCCGTGACCATTCTGTTTGATACCGAAACCTGACTGATTTGGAGGAGGTGCATCCCATGAAGATCCAAGCCCTACAGGTTGGTTCCATCGGCACCAACTGCTATATTCTCTGTGATGAAAATGCCCATACCTGCGCCGTGATCGATCCCGGCGCGGAGCCGGAGCTGATCCTCTCTGCCGTAGAAAAGCTGGACTGCGCTGTGGACAAGATCCTGCTGACCCACGGCCACTACGACCACACCGGCGGCGTGGCAGCGCTGCTGGGATCCCTGCCCCAGACCCCTATCTATATCCACGCGGCGGACTTTGATACGCCGCAGCTTCAGCTGTTTCCCCTGAAAGTGGAACTGGACGCCGGAGCCGCCGGCACGGTGCATTTTTACGATGAGGGGGACTGCCTTACCGTGGGGACGCTGAAATTGCAGGTGCTCCACACCCCCGGCCATTCTCTGGGCAGCGTCACGCTGCTGTGCGGGGACACCCTGTTCTGCGGGGATACCCTGTTTGCCGGTTCCTGCGGCCGGACGGATTTTCCCGGCGGCAGCATGGAGGACATGATGACCTCTCTGGCCCGGCTGGCGGCGCTGCCCGGCGATTACCGGGTTCTCCCCGGCCATATGCATCCCAGCACGCTGGAGCGGGAGCGGGCCTGCAATCCCTATATCCAGATGGCGCTGCGGGGGCGGAACGGATGAAGCTGGAATTTCACGGCCACGACGAGCGCTACATCGTGGAGCAGAGCCTGATGAACCTCTTCCCGCTGGAAAAGCCGGTGTATGGAACCGTGAAGCCGGGAGAGGACGACTGGTGCCGCCTCACCGCCGCGGAAACGGCGGTGGCCTGCCATGTCTCGGCGGCACTGCGCTATCAGGGCGGCACCGCCGCCGCAGAATTTACGTCCCCCCTCTCCGGCACGGACTTTGAACGGGAAGGCCAGCGGCGGCACGCCGTGGCCGCCTGCTTTTATCTTGCCTTTCTGGAGCTGTACCCCCAGCTGTCCGAGACAGGCCGCGCCGCTGGAAAGCTGACGCTGCCCCCATGGGGGATGCTCACCGGCGTCCGGCCCGACAAGCCCGTTACCTGGGCACTGATGGAGGGCAAAACGCCGGAGGAAGCCAAAAACTATCTGAAAACCCACTACTTTGTCCCGGAGGGGCGGGCCGCGCTGGCGCTGGAGACCGGCGCAGTGGGCTATCGCGCCCGGAAGCGGCTGGAAGCGCGGGACATCGACCTGTATGTAGGGATTCCCTTCTGCCCCACCCGCTGCGCCTACTGCTCCTTTGTGAGCCAGAGCGTGGAGCGAAGCTTTTCTCTGGTGGAGCCGTATGTGAAGGCCCTCATTGCGGAGATCCGGGCCGGCGGAGAGATGGCGCGGAAGAACCGCCTGCGTCCCCGCACCTTCTACATGGGCGGCGGAACCCCCACCACCCTGACCGCAGACCAGATGGACGCGGTGCTGACGGCGCTGGAGGAATCCTTTGACCTGTCCGCCTGCCCGGAGCTGACCGTGGAGGCCGGACGGCCGGACACCATCACCGCCGAAAAGCTGGCGGTTCTGAAGTGTCACGGCGTCACGCGGGTATCCGTCAATCCCCAGACCATGGAGGACCGGGTGCTTGCCGCCATCGGCCGCCGCCACACGGCGGCGGAAACGGAACAGGCCATGGAGCTGGTGCGGGCCTATCGCTTCCCCCATGTGAACATGGATCTCATCGCCGGTCTGCCGGAAGACACGCCGGAGGGCTTTCGCCGTTCTCTGGATAAATGTCTGGAACTGGGTGCCAGCAACATCACCGTCCACACGCTGGCGCTGAAAAAGGGCAGCCGGATTCTGACGGAAGGGCTGTCTATTCCCGACGGCGCTGCCGTGCAGGCCATGCTGGACTATGCCGCCCCCACCCTGCGGCGCGCCGGGTTCGCCCCCTATTACCTCTACCGGCAGAAATATATGTCCGGCAGCTTTGAAAACGTGGGCTGGTGCCGTCCCGGCGGAGAATGCTGGTACAACGTGGACATCATGTCGGAGCTTTGCTCCATTCTGTCCTTCGGGGCAGGCGGCTCCACCAAGATGGTGGAACCGGGCACCAATCACATTGAGCGGGTCTTTAACGTGAAATATCCCAAGGAATACACGGAGCGGCCGGAGAAAACCCTGCAAAATCAGGCCGCTTTCGCGGAATTCTATGCAAAATACGTCCCGGAAGCATGAACGCGGCATCCGCCGCAGGGAGGGTCTTTTATGGAACACAGTTATGAAGCCTGCCGCGCCAAAGCGGAGGAACTGATTCAGGACACCGTCTGCACCATCGGGCTGGGGGCCAGACGGCTGACAGACGCCGCCAGACGGCAGATGGAGCTTGCAGATCTCCGGGCAGAGGTCAACGCCTGCCTCCGGGAGCTGGGAGAGCTGCTGTACGCCACCCACACCGGCACCCCCACGGATTCCGACGTGCTGCTGGCAAAAATGCAGGAAATCGACAGCCTGAAGGCCCGGCTCCGGGAACTGGAAGGCGACCCGGTGATCCACCTGCTCTGCCCCCGCTGCGGCCGGGAAGTCCGCCCTGACGACGTTTACTGCCGGGACTGCGGCGAAAAGCTGTAAAGCACGCCCCCGGCGCATAACCCCTCCTGCCGTCTCATATTTTTCACTAAAGACGGGCTGGCTTTCTGCCGGTCCCTCTGAATTTTGAAATTCGAGGTATCATTCATGGCAACTCCTGCAAAAAAGCAATCCTTTCTGGGCGGCGCCGCCATTCTGACGGCCGCCGTGGTCATTGTCAAGCTCATCGGCGCGGCCTATAAGATCCCCCTGAGCAACATTCTGGGCAGCGCCGGGCAGACCTACTTTGATACGGCCTATCAGATCTACAACTTTCTCCTGACCTTCTCCACGGCGGGTCTGCCGCTGGCCATCTCCCGGATGACCAGTCAGGCCCACGCTCAGGGGCTGGAAAACGAGAAGCGGAAGATCTTCCGCACCTCCATCTGGCTGTTCTTCGGTCTGGGGCTGGTCTGCTCCGTGCTGATGTTCTTCCGGGCGGACGCGCTGGCCCGGTTCCTGAACAACTCTCTGGCCTCCACCGCCGTGCAGGCGCTGGCTCCGGCCGTGTTCTGCGTGTGCCTGCTGGCCTGTATGCGGGGCTACACCCAGGGGCAGGGCAACATGACCCCCACCGCCATCAGTCAGGTGCTGGAAGCCCTGCTGAAGCTGGGCATCGGCCTGCCGCTGGCATGGTATGTGCTGCACATCGGCCGCACCGCTGAGCTGAGCGCCGCCGGGGCCATCGTGGGTGTGACGGCAGGCACAGCCGTCTCCATGCTGTTCCTCTTTGCCTATCTGGCTACCCATAAGAACCGGAAGGAGTCGCTGGACGTTCCCTCCACCAGCGGTCAGATCATCAAGCAGATCCTGCTCATCGGCGTCCCCATCACGCTGAGCAACTCCGCCATGAGCATCATCAACATCATCGACACCAAGATTGTCATGGGCCGCCTGCAAAACGGGCTGGGCCTTGCCGAAGAGGCCGCCGCCGTGCTGAACGGCCAGTACCGCATCGCCATGAATATGCCCAACATGGTGGCCTCCTTCGTCTACCCCGTCACCATGAGTCTGATCCCCTTCGCCGCAGCGGCGCTGGCCCGGAAGGATCACGCCGAAGCGGATCGGATCATCTCCTCCGCCTTCCGGCTCATCGCTATCCTCGCTCTGCCGGCGGGCATCGGCCTTTCCGTACTGTCCACGCCCATTGAGATCCTGATGCTGCCCATGCAGCCGGAGGACGCGCTGGCGGCAGGCCCGCACCTGCAGATCCTCGGCATCGCCCTGATCTTCATCTGCCTGATGATCCTGACCAACGCCATCCTGCAAACCTACGGCAAGGAAAAGCTGCCTATTTTCACCGTGATCGCCGGCGGCGTAGTGAAGGTGGTCATGAACTATATCCTTGTGGGCAACCCGGAGATCAATATCCACGGCGCGCCCATCTCCACCCTGTGCTGCTACCTGACTATCTGCGTGCTGAACCTGTTCTTCGTGTGGAAGTACTCCCCCCAGAAGCCCAGATACATCCAGCTCTTTGTCAAGCCGGTGTTTGCCTCCGCCGTGATGGGCGCCGCCGCCTGGGCCGTGTGCGGCCTTGTTTCCAGAGTTCTCAGCGGCCACAGCGCCTACGGCGTCAACGCGCTGGCCACCTTCTGCGGTATTCTGGCCGGCGTGGTGGTCTATGGGATTCTGGTCGTTGCCCTGCGGATTCTGCGGGCGGAGGACGTGAAATCCCTGCCCAAGGGTGAAAAAATAGCCAAACTTTTGCATCTGAAGTGATGTATTTATAAAAAAACCAGTAATTCCAACGGATTCAGGTTAAAATATCTTGCAAAGGCAGTAGAGATATGGTAAATTTTCAAAGGAAAGAACGCTATGGGTGGGAGGATCTTCTCACCATCATGCACCTGCTCCGGGCGCCCGGCGGCTGTCCGTGGGACCGGGAGCAAACCCATCAGTCCATCCGCCGGAATTTTCTGGAGGAGACCTACGAGGCGCTGGATGCCATTGACCGGAACGATCTCCCCGGTATGAAGGAAGAACTGGGGGACGTACTGCTTCAGGTCGTGTTCCACGCCGTGATGGAGGAGGAACAGAAGCACTTCACCCCGGACGACGTGGTGGACGGCGTGGCGCAGAAGCTGGTGTTCCGCCATGCCCACGTGTTCGGCACCGCCGAAGCCGCCGACAGCGCGCAGGCGCTGGAAGGCTGGGAAGCGCAGAAGAAGCAGGAAAAGGGATATACCTCCCCGGCGGACGCCGTGGAAGCCGTCCCCCACACCCTGCCTGCCCTGTGGCGGGCGGAGAAGATCGTCTCCCGGTCCGTAAAGGCGGGCTTCAACTGGGACTCCGCAGGCGGTGCGCTGGATAAGCTGGACGAAGAAGCCGCCGAGCTGCGGCAGGCTGTGGACGCCGGTGCGGCGGTTGACAGTCCCCATGGCGTCCGGGAGGAGATCGGCGACGCGCTGTTCGTTCTCTGCAAGATTGCCCAGATGTCCGGCGTAGACCCGGAGGACGCGTTGCACCGCGCCTGCGACAAGTACCAGACCCGGTTCCGCCGGGTGGCAGACGCTGCGGACAAGCCCCTTTCCGACTATACGGAGGCCGAAAAAATTGCCCTGTGGAAACAGGCCAAAAACGAATCTTCATCGCTGACGCGATAAGAGATAGATGGTAAAACCAATGAATATTACAGGAGGATATCACTCATGAACAAAGCTGAACTGATTGCTGCTGTGGCTGCTGCCGCTGAAATTTCCAAGAAGGACGCCGAGATCGCCGTCTCCGCCACTCTGGACACCATCACCAACGCCCTGAAGGAAGGCGACAAGGTCCAGCTGGTGGGCTTTGGCTCTTTTGAGGTCAAGAACCGCGCCGCCCGCACAGGCCGCAACCCCCGCACCAAGGAAGTTGTCGAGATCCCCGCTTCCAAGGTTCCCGTGTTCAAGGCCGGCAAGGCTCTGAAGGACGCTGTGGCTGAATAATTCTGCTGAAAAAAGGGGGCGTTTACGCCCCCCTTTCATTTTTTTGAAAGAGGAACCATCATGCGCTTGGACAAATATCTCAAGGTCTCCCGCCTGATCAAGCGGCGGACTGTAGCCAACGAAGCCTGCGATAACGGTCTGGTCACGGTCAATGACAAGCCCGCCCGCGCCTCCTATGAGGTGAAGGAAGGCGACCGGATCTCCCTGCGCTTCGGCGCGCGGACCATCACCGTGGAGGTGCTGTCCGTACAGGAGACGGTGCGGCAGAGCGAAGCCGCCGCCCTCTACCGCCAGATCTGATGACTTCTATCTCCCTCCCTGTCTGCATACACTGTGGACAGGGAGGGATCGATCCATGACCAACGAGTTCAGTATGCCTGCCGCCAGCCACCATCTGGAACTGACAGGCCGGGAGCATCTCACCGTCTCCGGCGTGGAGGACGTGGAGCGCTTTGACGAAAGCGGCGTCATTATGACCACTTCAGCCGGAACGCTCATCGTCACCGGAGAGGATCTGCACATCGGCAAACTGTCTCTGGAGGGCGGGGAGCTGTTTGTGGACGGGCGCATCGACTCCATATCCTACGAGGACGCCCCCAACCGGCAGGGCGGCTTTTTCAGCCGGTTATTCGGGTAGCCGCCGATGGTCTTTCAGATCTCGGATCAGCTCCGCTCCTTCGGCCTTGCCATTTTGCTGGGTCTGGCCGCCGGCGTTGTGTACGATCTGCTGCGGGCGGTGCGTCTGCGGCTCCCCGGCTTCACAGGGGCGCTGGATCTGCTGTACTGCCTGACGGCCGGCGGCGCACTGTCCCTGTTCGTTCTGCGGCAGGCAGACGGACAGCTCCGGGGATTCATTCTGCTGGGTGCCGCCGGGGGCTGCGTGGTGTTTTTCACGCTGTTTTCCGCTTTTCTGCGTCCCGTCTGGGATTTTTGGCTGGATCGGAGTGCGGAGTTTTTACACCTGCTGGTCTGGCCGGCGCGGAAAGGCTGGTCAACCTGCAAAAAAATCGTCAAGCAGACGAAAAACCTCTTTTATTTTTGTGAAAAATACGCTACAATAGGAAGTGTATTGAATTTGAAACCCCATGGCAAAGGAGGACGGCCGCATGGCAAAGGAAGCAAGCAAACCCGCAAAGAAAAAATCCGGCGGCCTGCTGCTCCACGCCGCGATCCTGCTGATTCTGGCGGCGATCGGCTGGCAGCTGTACAGTCTGCAGAGCCAGGTAGCCGGCGCGCAGGCAGAAAAGGACCGCACCGCCCAGCAGGTAGAGACGCTGAAGCAAAGCAATGATGCGCTGCGCGCAGACATTGCGGAGGGCGCTACGGATGAAAAAATGAAGGATCTGGCCCGTAACGAGCTGGGCTGGACCGACCCGGATGAATACGTGTTTTACGACAAGTCCAACTGATCCCCTGTGATTTCCGGCAGAAAGCCGTTTAATTTGAAAAAGGAGAGCAACACCATTTATGGAATACGAGGTCGGCGCAATTTTAGAGGGAAAAGTAACCAGCATCACTAAATTCGGCGCTTTTGTAGCGCTGGAGGGCGGAAAATCCGGCCTTGTACATATTTCGGAGATTGCCAATACCTATGTCAACGACGTCCATGATTTTCTTCAGGAGGGTCAGGCCGTTAAAGTAAAGCTGTTAGCCGTTAAGGATGGGAAGCTGGATCTTTCCATCAAAAAGACCCTGCCGGCGCCGGAGCGGCCCGCCCAGCGTTCCTTCCAGCCCCGCCCTGCCGCTGCCCGTCCCGCCGCCGCCCCGCGGCCTGCTGCGGCCGCTGCCAAGAAGGCTGTGA
>ENA-UEQK01001357-UEQK01001357.1-human-gut-metagenome-genome-assembly--contig:-NODE-1357-length-15256-cov-17.525265_pt1 | contig 15256 bp, 7 predicted proteins | sample MGYA00242939_ERZ507942 | MGnify/ENA primary metagenome ERZ507942 (study PRJEB26167, sample SAMN06115485) | human gut metagenome | host: Homo sapiens | place: China:Chongqing | collected 2015-03-30... | reverse complement strand
GTCGTCCACCTTGTCGTACTTGCGGTAGACGGACAGGCCGGAGCCGGCGGGGATCAGCTTGCCGATGATGACGTTCTCCTTCAGGCCCAGCAGGTGGTCCACCTTGCCCTGAATAGCGGCCTCGGTGAGCACCTTGGTGGTCTCCTGGAAGGAGGCGGCGGACAGGAAGGAGTCGGTGGCCAGAGAGGCCTTGGTGATGCCCATCAGCAGGCGGGTGCAGGTGGGCAGCTTGAGCTCGAGGCCGTCGTTGGTCTCGCCGGCGTCGATGCGCTTCTGCACGGCCTCCTTGGCATCCTCAAAGCGGATGAGATCGACGGTGGAACCGCTGAGCAGATCGGAATCGCCCGCGTCCTCCACCCGCACCTTGCGCATCATCTGGCGGCAGATGACCTCGATGTGCTTGTCGTTGATGTCAACGCCCTGCTGACGGTAGGGCTTCTGAACCTCCTGGATGAGGTAGTCGTACACGGCGTGGACGCCGCGCACCCGCAGGACGTCCTGGGGGTAGAGGGCACCCTCGGTGAGGGCGAAGCCCTTCTCCACGGTGTCGCCGTCCTTCACCCGCAGGCCCGCGTAGGGCAGGGCGTAGGAGACCACCTCGCCGTCGTTGGCGGTGATGGTGACGTTGCAGATGGCGTTGCGCTTGGCCTCCTCCAGAGTGACCCGGCCGCTGATCTCGGCCAACTGGGCCATCTTCTTGGGCTTGCGGGACTCGAACAGCTCCTCAACACGGGGAAGACCCTGGGTGATGTCGCCGCCGGCGACGCCGCCGGTGTGGAAGGTACGCATGGTGAGCTGGGTGCCCGGCTCGCCGATGGACTGGGCGGCGATGATGCCCACGGCCTCGCCCTCGCCCACGGGCTCGCCAATGGCCAGGTTGATGCCATAGCACTTGGAACAAACGCCACTGCGGGCGCGGCAGGTGAGCACGCTGCGGATCTTCACGGAGTGGATGCCGTGGTCCTCCAGCAGCTTGGCGTGGTCGGCGGTCATCATGGTGTGGTGGTCGATGAGCACCTCGCCGGTATGGGGATCGCAGATATCCTCCACCGGATAACGGCCCTTGAGCCGCTCGCCGAAGGTCTCAATGACCTGGCCGTTCTCCACGATCTCGCTGACGGTGATGCCGTCGTCGGTGCCGCAGTCGTGCTCGCGGATGATGACCTCCTGGGACACGTCCACCAGACGGCGGGTCAGGTAACCCGAGTCGGCGGTACGCAGAGCCGTGTCGGCCATACCCTTTCGGGCGCCTCTGGAGGAGATGAAGTACTCCAGCACGGACAGGCCCTCACGGAAGTTGGACTTGATGGGGATCTCGATGGTGCGGCCGGAGGTGTCGGCCATCAGGCCGCGCATGCCGGCCAACTGGCGGATCTGGGCGGAGGAACCACGGGCGCCGGAGTCCGCCATCATCCAGATGGGGTTGTAGCGGTCCAGGCCGGCCATCAGGGCGTCGGTCACGTCCTTGGTGGTCTTTTCCCAGGCCTCGACCACCAGGCGGTAACGCTCCTCATTGGTGAGGAAGCCGCGCTTGTACTGCCGCTCGATCTTGACGATCTCCTTCTCGGTATCGGCGATCAGGCCATACTTCTTCTCGGGGATGGTCATGTCGTAGATGGAGACGGTGAGGGAGCCGCGGGTGGAGAACTTGTAGCCCCGGTTCTTGATGGTGTCCAGCACATGGGCAGACACGGTGAAGCCGTGCTTGACGATGCACTTGTCGATGATCTTGCCAAGCTGCTTCTTGCCCACGATGAAGTTGACCTCGGGGTCGAACATCTGCTCGGGGTCGCTGCGGTCCACGAAGCCCAGATCCTGGGGGATGCCCTCGTTGAAGAGCAGGCGGCCCACGGTGGTGCGCACCAGCTTGTGGCGGACAACGCCGTCCACCTCCGCCTCCCGGCGGACCAGGATGGGCACGTGGAGCTCCAGCTCGCCCTCGTCGTAGGCCAGGCGGGCCTCGATGTCGTTGGAGAAGACGTGGAGCACCTCGCGGGGCAGCGCGCCGTCCTCGGTCTCGGCGCAGATGCCGGCATAGGTGGGAATATCATCCAGGGAGCCGGGGTTCTTCACCCAGACATAGGAGTCGGGGGTGATGGCGCCCGCGGCCAGGGCGGCCTTCACCGCCGCCACGTCGTCGTAGGTCTCCTCGGCGGTGTGCTCGGGATACTTCTCATAGGTCAGGTAGTAGGAGCCGAGCACCATGTCCTGGGTGGGCACGGTGACGGGGCCGCCGTCCTGGGGCCGCAGCAGGTTGTTGGCCGAGAGCATGAGCACCCGGGCCTCGGTCTGGGCCTCGGCGGACAGGGGCACGTGGACAGCCATCTGGTCGCCGTCGAAGTCGGCGTTGAAGGCGGTACACACCAGGGGGTGCAGCTTGATGGCGCGGCCCTCCACGAGCACGGGCTCGAAGGCCTGAATGCCCAGGCGGTGCAGGGTGGGGGCGCGGTTGAGCATGACGGGGTGGTCCTTGATGACAAACTCCAGGGCGTCCCACACCTCGGCCTTGCCCTTGTCCACCATCTTCTTGGCGGACTTAATGTTGTTGGCCAGGCCGTCCTCCACCAGCTTTTTCATCACGAAGGGGCGGAAGAGCTCGATGGCCATCTCCTTGGGCAGGCCGCACTGGTAGATCTTCAGCTCGGGGCCGACCACGATGACGGAACGGCCGGAGTAGTCCACGCGCTTGCCCAGCAGGTTCTGGCGGAAGCGGCCCTGCTTGCCCTTGAGCATGTCGGACAGGCTCTTGAGGGCGCGGTTGTTGGCGCCGGTGACGGCGCGGCCCCGGCGGCCATTGTCGATGAGGGCGTCCACCGCCTCCTGGAGCATCCGCTTCTCGTTGCGCACGATGATGTCGGGGGCGTTGAGCTGGATCAAACGCTTCAGGCGGTTGTTGCGGTTGATCACCCTGCGGTACAGGTCGTTCAGATCGGAGGTGGCGAAGCGGCCGCCGTCCAGCTGCACCATGGGGCGCAGCTCGGGGGGGATCACCGGCAGCACGTCGATGATCATCCACTCGGGCTTGTTGCCGGAGATACGGAAGGCGTCCACCACCTCCAGGCGCTTGACAATGCGGGCCTTCTTCTGGCCGGAGGCGTCCTTCAGCTCGGCGCGGAGCTGGTTGGACAGCTCCTCCAGATCAATGTCCTGGAGCAGCTTCTTCACGGCCTCGGCGCCCATGCCGGCCTCGAAGTCGTCCTCGTACTTCTCCCGCATGTCGCGGTACTCCTTCTCGGAGAGGATCTGGTTCTTGGCCAGGGGGGAGAAGCCGGGGTCAGTGACAATATAGCTGGCGAAGTAGAGCACCTTCTCCAGAATACGGGGGCTGATGTCCAGCAGCAGGCCCATGCGGGAGGGGATGCCCTTGAAATACCAGATGTGGCTCACCGGGGCGGCCAGCTCGATGTGGCCCATGCGCTCACGGCGCACCTTGGCACGGGTGACCTCCACGCCGCAGCGGTCGCAGATCTTGCCCTTGTAGCGGATCTTTTTGTACTTGCCGCAGTGGCACTCCCAGTCCTTGGTGGGGCCAAAGATCCGCTCGCAGAACAGACCGTCCCGCTCCGGCTTGAGGGTGCGGTAGTTGATGGTCTCCGGCTTCTTGACCTCGCCGTAGGACCACTCGCGGATCTGCTCCGGGGAGGCGATGCCGATCTGGATGGCGTCGAATTCAGCGTAACTCATATCTTTGCTCGTCCTCCCTTAATTAGTCCATATCCTCATCGGAATAGTCATCCGAGAAGTCGTCGCTGTCGTCCAGCTCCTCTGCGTCCGCGGCGGCCAGGTCGTCGTCGTCGCTGCCCTCCTTGAGGGTGTAGCCCGCGGCGGCGAAGTCGGACTCCCCGCCGGCGTCGTAGCCGTAGTAGTCGTCGTCCTCGTCGCGGAACTTGCCGGGCTGGTAGTTGTCCTCGTCGTCGTCCTTCAGCTCGATCTCCGCGCCCTGGTCGTCCAGCACCTTGATGTCCAGGCACAGAGACTGCAGCTCCTTGACCAGGACCTTGAAGGACTCGGGCACGCCGGGCTTGGGCACGTTGTGGCCCTTGACGATGGACTCGTAGGTGCGCACGCGACCGGTGACATCGTCGGACTTGACGGTGAGGATCTCCTGCAGGGTGTAGGCCGCGCCGTAGGCCTCCAGGGCCCACACCTCCATCTCGCCGAAGCGCTGGCCGCCAAACTGGGCCTTGCCGCCCAGGGGCTGCTGGGTGACCAGGGAGTAGGGGCCGGTGGAGCGGGCGTGGATCTTGTCGTCCACCAGGTGGTGGAGCTTGAGGAAGTAGACGTAGCCCACGGTGACGGGGTTGTCAAACCGCTCGCCGGTGCGGCCGTCGTACAGCCAGCTCTTGCCGTCGGGGCGCAGGCCGGCCATCTTCAGGGTCTCGGCGATGTCCTTCTCGTCGGCGCCGTTGAAGACGGGGGTGGCCACCTTCCAGCCCAGGGTCTTGGCCGCGTAGCCCAGGTGGACCTCCAGCACCTGGCCGATGTTCATACGGGAGGGCACGCCAAGGGGGTTCAGCACGATGTCCAGGGGGGTGCCGTCGGGCAGGAAGGGCATATCCTCCTGGGGCAGGATGCGGGACACGACGCCCTTGTTGCCGTGGCGGCCGGCCATCTTGTCGCCCACGGAGATCTTGCGCTTCTGGGCGATGTAGACACGCACCACCATGTTCACGCCGGGGGAGAGCTCGTCGCCCGCCTCGCGGGTGAACACCTTCACGTCCACGATGATGCCGCTCTCGCCGTGGGGCACCTTCAGGGAGGTGTCGCGCACCTCGCGGGCCTTCTCTCCGAAGATGGCGCGGAGCAGCCGCTCCTCAGCGGTGAGGTCGGTCTCGCCCTTGGGGGTGACCTTGCCCACCAGAATGTCGCCGGCGCGCACCTCGGCGCCCACGCGGATGATGCCCCGCTCATCCAGATCCTTCAGGGCGTCCTCGCCCACGTTGGGGATGTCACGGGTGATCTCCTCGGGGCCCAGCTTGGTGTCGCGGCTCTCGGTCTCGTACTCCTCGATGTGGATGGAGGTGAACACGTCCTCCTTCACCATGCGCTCGTTGAGCAGGATGGCGTCCTCGTAGTTGTAGCCCTCCCAGGTCATGAAGCCCATGAGGATGTTCTTGCCCAGGGCGATCTCGCCGTTGTTGGTGGAGGGGCCGTCCACAATGACCTCGCCCTTCTCCACCCGCTGGCCAGCGTCCACGATGGGGCGCTGGTTGATGCAGGTGCCGTGGTTGGAGCGCAGGTACTTGGTGAGCCGGTAGTCCTCCACGCGGCCGTCGTCGTAGCGGACGGAGACGGAGTCGGCGGCCACCTTGGTAACCACGCCGTCGTCCTCAGCCAGGATGGCCACCTCGGAGTCGATGCAGTTCTTGTGCTCCTGGCCGGTGGCCACGATGGGAGCCTGGGTGGTCAGCAGGGGCACGGCCTGACGCTGCATGTTGGCGCCCATCAGGGCGCGGTTGGCGTCGTCGTTCTCCAGGAAGGGGATCTGGGCGGTGGCGATGGAGAACATCATCTTGGGGGAGATGTCCATATAGTCCACCTGATCCCGGTCCACGTCGATGATCTCGTTGCGGTGGCGGCAGGTGATACGGTCGTGTACCAGGCAACCGTTCTCGTCCAGCGGCTCGGTGGCCTGGGCGATGGTGTACTGGTCCTCCACGTCGGCGGTCATATAGTCCACCTGGTCGGTGACGTGGCCGGTGGCTTTATCCACCTTGCGGTAGGGGGCCTCGATGAAGCCGTAGCGGTTGATGCGGGCATAGGAGGCCAGATAGGAGATCAGGCCGATGTTGGGACCTTCGGGAGTCTCGATGGGGCAGAGGCGGCCGTAGTGGGAGTAGTGGACGTCGCGCACGTCGAAGGAGGCGCGGTCACGGGACAGGCCGCCGGGGCCCAGGGCGGACATACGGCGCTTGTGGGTCAGCTCGGCCAGGGGGTTGGTCTGGTCCATGAACTGGCTCAGGGGGGAGGAGCCGAAGAACTCCTTAATGGCGGCGGTGACGGGGCGGATGTTGATGAGGCTCTGGGGGGTGACGATGTCCAGATCCTGGATGGTCATGCGCTCCCGGATCACCCGCTCCATGCGGGAGAAGCCGATGCGGAACTGGTTCTGGAGCAGCTCGCCCACGCAGCGCAGGCGGCGGTTGCCCAGGTGGTCGATGTCGTCGGCGGAGCCCACCCCGTGGGCCAGGCAGTTGAGGTAGTTGATGGACGCCATGATGTCGTCCACGATGATGTGCTTGGGAATGAGGTCGTCGATGCGCTCCTTCACGGCCTCCTTGAGCTCCTCGCCGGTGTAATTCTGGAGCAGCTCCTGGAGCACGGTGAAGCGTACCTTCTCACTGACGCCGCACTCCTCCGGATCAAAGTCCACGAACTTGGACATATCCACCATGTGATTGGAGAATACTTTGATCTGCACGCCGTCGAGCTCCAGTACAACCTCGTTGACGCCCTTGTCGTCCAGCTCGTGGGCCCGCTCACGGGTGAGCACCTCGCCGGGCTCGGCGATGATCTCGCCGGTCATGGGGTCGGCCACGGGGGCGGCCAGGGTCTGATTCACCAGGCGGGTCCAGATCGACAGCTTCTTGTTGAACTTGTAGCGGCCCACGGCGGACAGGTCGTAGCGCCGGGGATCGAAGAACAGGGCGTTGAGCAGGCTCTCGGCCGAGTCCACCGTGGGGGGCTCGCCGGGGCGCAGCTTGCGGTAGATCTCCAGCAGCGCGTCCTCATAGGTTTTGCAGGCGTCCTTCTCCAGGGTGGCAACGATGCGGGGATCCTCGCCGAACAGCTCGAGGATCTCGGGGTCGGTCTTGGGGCCCACCGCACGGATCAGGCAGGTGATGGGCAGCTTGCGGTTCTTGTCGATGCGCACGTAGAAGGCGTCGTTCAGGTCGGTCTCATACTCCAGCCAGGCGCCCCGGTAGGGGATGACGGTGGTGGCGTAGGTGATGCCGCCGGCCTTGTCCTCGGTGTGGGAGTAATAGATGCCGGGGGAGCGGACGATCTGGGAGACGATGACGCGCTCGGCGCCGTTGATGACGAAGGTGCCGGCCTTGGTCATCAGGGGGAAGTCGCCCATGAAGATCTCCTGCTCCTTGATCTCCTCGGTCTCCTTGTTGCGCAGGCGCACCCGCACCTTGATGGGCGCGGCGTACGTGGCGTCCCGGGCCTTGCACTCCTCCACGCTGTACTTGGGGGGCTCATCCATGGAGTAGTCGATGAAGGAGAGCTCCAGGTTGCCCGCGTAGTCGGTGATCGAGGCCACATCCTTGAAGACCTCCCGCAGTCCCGTGTCCAGGAACCACTGATAGGAGTTCTTCTGCACCTCCAGGAGGTTGGGCATGTCCAGGATTTCTTCATGGCGGGCAAAGCTCTTGCGGAGGGTCTTGCCGTAGTAGACGTCCTTGACCATCGTAGAAAAAACACCTCGTTTTCTTTGTTTGGGGAGCGTTGGGCGGCAGCGCTCTCCGGTTTCCATCGGCTGTCTCCCGTCAAACCCGACAAAGCGCGGCGGGGAAGAAGGAAGTACACGCTCGGCTGTGTGGACAAAAAAGAAACAAATCCTCTTGCGCTTTCCCGCCCCGCATGCTAAACTGTGTCCAAGCTGGGAAAAAATCGGGAAAACTGGATTGGAAGATAAGAGCATTTCAGTATACCATGAAAAGGGAACAAAAGTCAATTGTTTTATCCGTCGAATCTGGAGAAATCCAGATTTTTTTTATATTCTCATGAACAGAAGGGGAGAGCAGGCATGCTGGAGCGGTTTCTGGATCAGATTGGCGAGGTACTCCGCCTCTGCGAGGATACGGACGGAATTCTGGTGGTCAACCGGGAGGGGATCATCGAATACCACCGGATTCCGCTGAACAGCTACTGGTGCTCCCAGGACACGGTGGGGCGGCACATTCTGGAGCTCTATCCGGAGCTGGACGGGGAGAGCAGCACCATCCTTACCGCCCTGCGGACGGGCCGGGCCAGCTACAACGTTCTCCAGGACATCAACAACCACCGGGGGGAGCGGGTGCTGCTGGAGTCCACCACCATCCCCATCGTGGTGGACGGCCGGGTGGAGTGCGTGGTGGACTCGTCCAAGTACCACACCATTGACCAGCGAGTGATCCGTGGCGGGGAGGGCGGCGGCCTGTCCACCCTGGACCGGATGCTCACGGAAGACCCGGCCATGTTGGCCCTCAAGAGCCGCATCCGGGACGTGGCCGGGCTGGACTCGTCGGTGCTCATCTATGGTGAGACGGGAACGGGCAAGGAGCTGGTGGCCGAGTCGCTCCACAGCGAGGGCGGCCGGGCGGGACCTTTTGTCTCTCAAAACTGTGCGGCCATCCCGGCCACCCTGCTGGAGAGCCTGTTTTTTGGCACGGAAAAGGGAAGCTACACCGGCGCCCTCACCCGCAAGGGGCTGCTGGAGGAGGCGGACGGCGGCACCCTGTTCCTGGACGAGATCAACTCCATGGACCCGGCCCTCCAGGCCAAGCTGCTCAAGGTGCTGGAGGAGAAGAAAGTGCGCCGTCTGGGGGGCAGCCGGGACATCCCCTTCGACGTGCGGATCGTGGCGGCGGTAAACGAGAAGCCTCAGAAGCTCATCCGGGAGGGGCGCCTGCGGGAGGATCTGTACTACCGCCTGGGGGTGATTCGCCTGACGCTCCCGCCCCTGCGGGAGCGGCTGTGCGACATCGGCCCGCTTGCGGACTACTTTATCGAGCACTATAACCGGAAGCTGCACCGGAGGGTGCGGGGGCTGAGCGAGCGGGCCCTCCGGCTGCTCCGGGGCTATGCGTGGCCGGGCAATGTGCGGGAGCTGAAAAACGCCATCGAGGGGGCGGTGGCCGTCGCCCGGGGGGAGCGCCTCACCGTGGAGGACATGGAGGAGATCCTGGCCGGGCGGCTGGGCGGCCTGAACCGGCCGCCGGAGCTGCCGGAGGCCCTGCGCCTGGAGGAGAGCTTTTCCCTCACCCGGGCGCTGGACTCCTACGAGCGGGAGCTGCTCAGCCGGGCTATGCAGCAGGCCGGCTCCATCTCCCAGGCAGCCCGCCTGCTGGGCCTGTCCCGGCAGAATTTGAAGTACAAGCTGAAAAAATTTGACCTGTAAAAAATTTTGCGCCGCAAAATATTTTCCCCCTGAAAAAGGGCCCGAGAGCCGGAGGTATGTCCTATAATACCGGCCCTCGGGTCCTTTTTTGGGCATTAGGGTGAGCTGGCATCCCGTTTGCAAAGTTAAGTGCACGAAACTTGCCGCAGGCGGAAAGGAAGGCTGATATGCGGAGACTTTGGTACAACGGAACGGTTGCCTCGATGGACGGCGCCATGCGCCGCTATGAGGCGGTGGGTGCGGAGGACGGCAGACTGACCTTTTTGGGGAGCGTTCAGGAGGCTCTGGCGCAGGTGTGGGATGAGACGAGGGATTTGCAGGGAGGCATGGTGCTGCCCGGCTTCACCGATTCCCACATGCACCTGCTCCACTACGCCATGATTCAGAAAAACCTCTCCCTGTTTGGCGTGGCGTCCATCGGGGAGATCATAGACCGGGGGCGGGCCCGGATTGAGCGGGACCACCCATCCTACCTGATCGGCATGGGCTGGAATCAAGAGACCATGGCGGAGGGGCGCCTGGTGACGCGGGAGGATCTGGACCGCATCTCCACCGATATCCCGGTGTGTATGCTGCGGACCTGCCTGCACATCGGGGCCTGCAACTCCATAATGCTGGAGCGCATCCGCGCGCTGGAGGATGTGGCGCCCGAGGTGCTGGCCCTGGTGGACTTTGCCAACGGCATCCTGCGGGAGGATGCCGCCCGCCTGTATATGAAGGTGCTCCCCCAGGCGGATGACGCCTATGTAAAGGAGCTGATCCGGCTGGGCCAGCGGGATCTGAACGCGGCGGGCATTACCTGCGTCAACTCCGACGATCTGAAGGCCATTGCCGGAGTGGACCCTATCCGCCTGATCGGCATCTTCCGGGAGATGGAGGCGGACGGAGAACTAACGGTGCGGGTCTACGAGCAGTGCCTGGTGGAGCCCGAGGACTTTGAGCGGCTCCAGGCGGTGCGCAGCGATCCGGCCGACCGGGAGAGCCTCTTCCGCACCGGCCCCCGCAAGCTGCTCCAGGACGGCTCCCTGGGGGCCAAGTCGGCGGAGATGATTGACGGCTACCTGGACGAGCCGGACAACCACGGCATCCCTATCTACACCGAGGAAGAGCTGTACAGCCGGATTCGCGCGGCCCATACCGCCCATATGGACTTGGCGGTGCATGCCATCGGCGACCTGGCCTTCCGCAAGGTGTGCGACGCCATCGAGCGGGTGGAGCGGGAGGAGCCCTGGCCGGATCACCGCCACGGCATCGTCCACGCCCAGACTACCACACCCGCCCTGCTGGAGCGGATGAAGGCCCTGGGCCTCCAAGCGTACATCCAACCCATCTTCATTGACGCCGACATGAACATCATCGCCGAGCGGGTGGGGGAGGCCCACGCGAAGGAATGCTACAACTGGAAGGCCATGGAGGATCTGGGCATCCGGGTCAGCGGCGGCTCCGACTGCCCGGTGGAGCCCTTCAACGTGTTGGACAACCTGCGCGCCGCCGTCACCCGGCAGAACCGGGCGGGCACCAGGGTCTACCTGCCCGAGCAGGCCCTCACGGTGGAGCAGGCCGTGCGGCTGTTTACCTCCGATGCCGCCTGGGCCAGCCGGGATGAGGCTGTCCGCGGCACCCTGGAGCTGGGCAAGCAGGCCGACCTTGTGGTGCTGGACCGGGATCTGTTTGCGATTGAACCGGATACGTTCCCCGAGGCAAAGGTGCTGGAGACCGTGCTGAACGGCAGAACGGTCTTTCGGGCCTGAACCCCGGGCGGGCAGAAAAAGGAGTGTTTAAGGATGAACAAAATACTGGAGAAAGCCAGGGCCATTGAGCAGGAGATCATCGCCGACCGGCGTTGCCTCCACCAGATGCCCGAGGTGGGTGTCTATACGCCCAGGACCGCGGCCTACATCAAGGAGCGCCTGACCGAGATGGGGATTGCGCACCGGGACTGCGGCGTCCACTCCCAGGAGGACCGGGAGAAGATGGTGTTTGCCGGGTACCCCGACGCCCCCACTTCCACCGGCGTGGTGGCAGTCATCGGGAAGGGCGGACCGTGCATCCTGCTCCGGGCGGATATGGACGGCCTGCCCATGGAGGAGACCACCGGCCTGGACTTCGCGGCCAAGGGGGACACGGCTCACATGTGTGGGCACGACGCCCACGCAGCCATGCTGCTGGGGGCGGCCCGCATCCTCAAGGAGATGGAGGACGAGCTGCCCGGCACCGTGAAGCTCATGTTCCAGCCGGGCGAGGAGATGGGCTACGGCTCCCGCACCATGGTGGAGGACGGCCTGCTGGAGAACCCGCGGGTGGACGCTGCCATGGCCCTCCACGTGGGCTCCCAGGTGGAGGTGGGCAAGCTGAACTACTCCCCCGGCGTGGCCTCCGGGGCAATGGCCACCTTCATTATCAGTATCCAGGGTAAGGGAGGCCACTCCTCCGAGCCGCAGAAAACCGTGGATCCGGTGAACATCGCCACCCAGGTATGCTCGGCTCTGAACATGCTCATTCCCAGGGAGGTGGACCCAGAGGCCTTCGCCACCATGACCGTGGGCGCACTCAACGGGGGCCGCGCCTCCAACATCATCCCGGATACGGCGGAGATCATGGTGTCCTTCCGTACTCTCAGCCCGGAAGCCTACGACCACCTGCTTGTGCGTATCCCCGAGATTCTGGATCACTATGTCAGCGCCTGGCGCGGCGCCTATACCACCCGGGTGCTCAAAACCCCCAGTACGGTGTGCGACGCCGCCTTCTCTGAGGAGATTGTCCCCTTCGCCGCGGAGATCCTGGGGGCGGAGAACGTCAGGCCCGTCCCGCCGATGAAGGGCGCTGAAGACTTCGGACATGTGACCCGGCTGGTACCCGGCTTCTACGCCTTCATGGGGGCCGGCTCGCCCGAGGGCTATCCTCTGCACAATCCCAACATGGTGCTGGACGAAAGTGCCTTTGCGCTGGGGGCCGCCATCCTGGTCAACTCCGCCGTGGGCTGGCTGACCAGGCATGCGGGCCAGTGACACCCCGCCCCCGGCGAGAGCGTGTGCGGGCCGGGGCAGACACAGTGAGGAGGTATCACCACTATGGGTAATACACTAAAAAAGAAAAAAGGCTTCAGCATGCCCCATGTGTACGCCGTCATTCTGATCCTGATGCTGCTGGTAACCATCATGACTTATGTGATCCCCGCCGGAACATACGCCAGGGTGGACGGAAATGTGGATCCGAACAGCTTTACCTATGTGGAGCAGACCCCGGTTTCCTTCCTGAGCTTTTTTACCTCTCTTCACCAGGGCTTTGTGGAGAGCGCCAATGTGATCGGAGCCGTGCTGCTCATCAGCGGTGCCATCCAGATCATCCAGAAGACCGGGGCCTTCTCCGCCGGTATTCAGGCCCTCATCAAGCGGGCCAAGGGCCGGGATCTGGTAATGGTACTTCTGTTCTTCACGATCTTCACCGGCATGGGCGTCATCGGTTACCTGGATGCCCTCTATCCCTTCTATCCCATTATCATCTCTCTGTTCATCACCCTGGGCTATGACAAGATGGTGGGCACCGCCATCATCATGCTCTCCACCGCTGTAGGCTTTACCTGCGGTATGGTCAACCCCTACACCACCGGCGTGGCCCAGACACTGGTGGGCCTGCCCATGTACTCCGGCATCGCCCTGCGGGCGGTTGGGCTGGTGGTTTTCTATGCCATCGCGGTGTTCTTCCTGACCCGCTATTGCATCAAAATCAAGAAAAACCCCAAGTACAGCGTGATGGGAGAGAATTATCTCCAGGAGCAGACGGCGCCCATGCAGTTTGAGGAAGGATTGGACTTCCACGGCCGCCGGGTGGCTATCATTGTGGTGTTCCTGGCCGCCATTGTCCTCTCTGTGGTGGGTTCCCTCCGGTGGAAATGGGGGTTGCCGGAGATCACCGCGGTCTACATGCCCGTGGCTATTGTGGCTGTGGTTCTCTCCCGCATGAGCGTTTCCGAGGCCTGCTCCGAGTTCGGCAAGGGCATGGCCGGCGTGGTGGCGCCCACCATGGTAATCGGCCTGAGCCGGGCGGTGTCCGTCCTTCTCGCCGAGGGCAACATCACCGACACCATCATCCATGCCGTATCCGGCCTGCTGGAGGGCAAGAGCCCGGTGATCACCCTGCTCATCATTTACGCCTTTGTCACTCTGTTCAACTTCTTCGTCTCCTCCGGCTCCGGCAAGGCCGTGGTCATGATGCCCATCCTCCAGCCTCTGGGTCAGGTGCTTGGGATCAATCAGCAGGTCATGGTGCTGGCGTACCAATACGGCGACGGCTTCACCAACACCTTCTGGCCCACCGCTTCCCTGCTTCAGCTCTCTCTGTGCGGTATGGACTACGGTCACTGGTTCAAGTTCGCCTGGAAAATTTACGCGTGTCTGATTACCGCGGGGTTCCTCCTGATCATTATTGCAAACCAGATCGGTTACGGTCCCTTCTGAACACTGCCTGGCGGGGGCGGCGCATCGTCGGCGCCGCCCCCGCCGTCATTTCTGACTGGAAACGGGCCGGAAAGCTTTGCAAAATCTAGTGATTTTCTGATTGACTTTAGAATTCGCATATGGTAAAATTCTAAATCGCGCAGGTATGCCTGCCAAAAGGGGATACGCGGCAGAAAAGCCAGACAGCCCTGCAAATCAAGCGATGGGAGGCAGACCGCATGCTGACGGAACTCAAGCAGGGCTCCAAGGTGGTCGGCGTCAAGCAGACCAAGCGGGCCGTCAATGATGGGAAAGCCGCCCGGGTTTTTCTGGCAGAGGATGCCGATCCCAGGGTGACCGCCCCGGTGGAGGCCCTGTGCGCAGAAAAACAGATTCCGGTGGAGCGGGTTCCCCAGATGAAGGAACTGGGCTCCGCATGCGGTATCGCCGTGCCCAGCGCGGTGGCCGCGCTGCTGCACTGATTTTAGCGAAACGGAATAATTTTCATCCGTTTCGTTAAAATATATTCTTTAGAAACCAAGAAAGGAGGAAAACCATGCCTACGTTTAACCAGCTCGTCCGCAAGGGACGCGAGGCCGCGACCTACAAGTCCACCGCTCCCGCCATGCAGAAGGGCCTGAACACCCTGCAGAACCGCATGACCGACCTGCCTTCTCCCCAGAAGAGAGGTGTGTGCACTGCGGTTCGTACCGCCACCCCCAAGAAGCCGAACTCCGCTCTGCGTAAGATCGCCCGTGTGCGTCTGACCAACGGCTACGAGGTCACCGCTTATATCCCCGGCGTCGGCCACTCCCTGCAGGAGCACTCCGTCGTCATGATCCGCGGCGGCCGTGTCAAGGACCTCCCCGGTGTCCGTTATCACATTATCCGTGGTACTCTGGATGCTCAGGGTGTTCAGGGCCGTATGCAGAGCCGTTCCAAGTACGGTGCCAAGCGTCCCAAGCAGAAGTAAGTTCTGCACTTGAATTGAGCTTTGCCGAAAAGGTTTTATATATATTTTACCTCTTTGGCAGGGCGTACAGCGATTTCGTGTCGCTGAGTACCTATGATTTCTATTCTATAAGAAGGAGGGAAGCAACGTGCCCAGAAGAGGTAATGTTCCCAAGAGAGAAGTTCTGCCCGATCCCATGTACGGCAGCGTTCTGGTGACCAAGCTGGTCAACAGCGTGATGCTGGACGGCAAGAAGGGCGTGGCGCAGAAGGTGGTTTATTCCGCTTTCGATCAGATCAAGGAAAAGACCGAGAAGGATCCCGTTGAGGTGTTCCAGCAGGCTATGGAGAATGTCATGCCCAGCCTGGAGGTCAAGGCCCGCCGTGTCGGCGGCGCCAACTATCAGGTGCCTATGGAGGTTCGTCCCGCACGCCGCCAGACTCTGGCCCTGCGGTGGCTGACCGCTTATTCCCGCGCTCGCAGCGAGCGTACCATGGCTGAGCGTCTGGCCGGCGAACTGATGGACGCCGCCAACAACACCGGCGCGTCTGTGAAGAAGCGCGAAGAAATGCACAAGCAGGCGGAGGCCAACAAGGCATTCGCTCACTTCCGCTGGTAAGGCAAGGAGTATCGTATGCCGAGAAAAACACCGCTTAAAGACGTCCGTAATATCGGTATCATGGCACACATCGATGCCGGTAAGACCACCACGACCGAGCGTATTCTGTACTACACCGGCGTGAACTACAAGATCGGTGAGAC
>ENA-UEQK01001350-UEQK01001350.1-human-gut-metagenome-genome-assembly--contig:-NODE-1350-length-15312-cov-7.385822_pt1 | contig 15312 bp, 11 predicted proteins | sample MGYA00242939_ERZ507942 | MGnify/ENA primary metagenome ERZ507942 (study PRJEB26167, sample SAMN06115485) | human gut metagenome | host: Homo sapiens | place: China:Chongqing | collected 2015-03-30... | reverse complement strand
GCATAAACATCCACATTTCCTAACTTCCATTCATTCCACTCTTTTACTTGATTCTTAGATTTATCATATACAATTCTGATTTAATACAGCCTGAAATAGAGAATGTTTATAAAAATATGATGGAATGCAATACAAGTAATGGTGGGAAATTAATGGATGTATTTATAGAATACATTAAATTGAAATATGGTAATCCAGAAAAGTATAAGTCATCTCATTACGAAAGTGAGAAAGAAGTTCGAATTGTATATGATAAATCTAAGAATCAAGTAAAAGAGTGGAATGAATGGAAGTTAGGAAATGTGGATGTTTATGCTAAAAGAAGTTGTATAAATACATATATACCATTAGAATTTCCGAAATCAGCAATAAAAAAGATAGTATTAGGTCCTATGTATCAGAAAAATTATTTTGAAGTAGAAATTGCTATAAAAGGGGTACTTGGTTATGATAGAGCGGTAGAAATAGTAACTTCTGAAAGTGGATTTAGAGGAATTAGATAAAATGTGATAGAATATAACTTGAATCAAAGGTCTAAGGGAAAGGGAAATCAATGTCAAAATCAACCATCCGAGTAGGAACAACAGAGGAATGTTTTTGTATGATTAAGCATTTTCTTATGAGACAGTTTAAGGAAAATGTACAATGATTATGATATAAGAGTCATAATGGGCAATGCAGAACAATGCAGAACAGTTACGGGAAATGCTTGAGATGGAAAGGGGTACGCTAGATTGTGTGCATATCAGGTTACTTTGAACTGCATCAGCAGACGGCACAGAAGAATCTGGTGACATATTTCAGCTTGTTTATGTATCTGCCACATTTGCATGAGCGAAATTTATATAATGACAATAAGCTGCTAGTTTTTTTCTATAATAGATTTGATGGAAACCAATCTGGTAACATACTTACAAATAAGGATAGAATGTATATTGAAGGGGTTGATGAGTTTAAAGAAATTGTTGAAAAATGGTGAAAGACCTGAAAAATTCTGAATGGTAAGGATGTTGTATTTATTGAGTTAAATATATGGAGAAAAAGTATGAATTGGGAAGAACATTATGAAATGGCTAAAGCGTATTATCAAGAACATGGAAATCTGAAAGTATCACATGAAACAAAATTATATACATGGTTATCCGCTCAAAAGTATGCAAAAAAAGGAAAAAGAGGTCAAATAACAAGAGAACAAATAGCCTTACTTGAAAAAATAGGAATTGATTGGGAAAATGATAGAAATCGAAAGTGGATGTGGTATTATCAACATGCTCAAGATTATTATAGTATTCATGGCGCTTTGAATGTTCCCGTCTCGTATGTTGCACAAGATGGATGCAATCTGGGTCAATGGCTGGGAAGACAGAGAAGAGCTTATCGGCTAAAAAATAATACGAGTCAAGATATAAAACATAGACCATTAATAACACAAAAAGAAATAAATATGTTAGAAAATATAGGTATGAAGTGGGATGTATCTAGGCTAGGCTATAGGAATTCAATTCCCGAAATTAGTGTGTTTTATTATATAAAGAAATATTTTCCAGATGCTATAAAATTATCATTTGGAGATTTTTTACATGTTGAAATTGACATTTATATCCCATCGCTAAAATTTGGAATTGAATATGATGGATATAAATGGCATAGGAAGAGGAAAGAGGCTGATGAGAGAAAAGGAGAGATAAGTGCGCGGTATAATGTGAATTTAGTTAGAATACGAGAGAAAGGATTACCTTTTATTAAAAATTGTAAAAAAAATTATTTTGTTAAAGCGGGAGATTTAGAAGATTTACAGATTGTGATAAAAGAAATATTATATGCACTAAATATAAAACAAGTATCATGTGATATAAAGAAAGACTATCTTAATATTATTAGTGAATATAAAAACTATAGTGATCATCGCTGGGATTATGTTTACGAGATTTTGAAAGATAGATATATAAACAAAGGATATGTAGACATCAAAGCAGGCGAAATAACTAGTGATGGAGTTAATTTATATAGTTGGTTAAGCAGGCAGAGAGAAGAATACAAAAAAGGAAAAATGACTAAAGAGCATATAGATAAATTCTTAAAATTAGGGATATCATTAAATCCTAATGAAGATAGCTGGAATATATGGATAAATTCTTTTAAATTGTACTATGAGCAAAATGGAGATTGTAATATACCTATAGATTATGTTGATGCAAATGGTATGGAATTAGGAAAGTGGCTTTCTCATCAAAGAGAAAACTATAGACGTGGTATTTTAGATAATGTTAAAATTCAACAAATTGAAAAATTTGGCGTTGTTTGGAATCCGATGATACAAGCAGAACAAGAAAAAAGAATGCTATTAGTAAAATATTATGATGAATATGGAAATATCAATATGCCAAAGTATACAGAATATGGAGGGGTGCATATATGGGAATGGTTACAAGGCAAAAAGAAAAAATATATAAAAAATGAATTGAGTAAGGAAGAAATAAAATTTTTTGAAAAACATGGGATTGTATGGGATGTTTTTGATGAAAGATGGCAAAGAGGCTTTGACGCTGCGAAAAAATATTATGAGAAATACGGAAATTTGTCTATTTCTGTAAAATATGTTACGGATAATAACTATAAACTAGGGGAATGGATATCAGCACAAAGAGGAAAATACAAAAATAATAAATTAACTGAACAACAGATACATAAACTTAATTTTATAGGAATGTGCTGGAATTCGTATGATAAAAAATGGTTTGAGTCATTTGAATATGTAAAAAAATATTATAAAGAATATGGGAATATAAATATTCCATGTGGTTTTGTATACAAAGGTAAAAAGTTAGGAATGTGGTTATCGACACAGAGACAGGCATATAGAGGAAATCCTAATTATCATATAACAGAAGAACGAATAGCACTTTTGAATAATCTAGGGATGTGTTGGAAGATATTATAAGGAACAGATGAGTTTAAGGATTTGTTGAAAAATGCGGTGAAAGACCTTGAAGTTTCTGATATGTAAGGAGGATTTTCATGAGCAATATTATTGTTTTGTCAGGCAGTCCGCGTAAGGGTGGCAATACTGACCTGTTGGTTGATGCATTTGTTAAAGGTGCGGAAAAGAATAATAATGTAGAAGTTGTTTCGGTGGCGGATTATAAGGTCAACCCATGCATTGGCTGTAATTCGTGCTTTGACAGGGCTGGGCATGAATGTTTTCAGCAGGACGACATGCGGACAGTTTATGATAAGTTAAAATGTGCTGATGTGATTGTCGTTGCTTCGCCAGTGTATTTTTATGGAGTGAGTGCGCAGCTTAAAGCAATTATCGACAGGTTACATACTCCTATGAGAAATGATTTTAAAGTTAAGAAGCTGGCATTGATACTCGTTGGGGCAGCAGTTTTGCCGGAATTGTTTGATTCTATTAAGATACAGTATCAGCTTGTGCTTAATTTCTTCAAGCTTGAAGATGCGGGAATGGTGCTGGTCAGAGGTGCTAATGATAAAGGTGATGTCAGGAACACTCATGGGCTGGATGAGGCTTATCGGCTGGGATTGGCGATGGGGTAAATATATGTATACAATGTAGAAGAAAGGCTTAAGAATATGAATGGTGGAGTAGCTAAGCCAATTATCAAACAAATTAAAGATAATAAGGAATCATTAGATTTTTGGAAAAAAGAACTATTGCCTAAAGATGATGAAAAAATACGAGACATTATAATGAATTTTCCTACAGTTTATATTCATAACTGGAAGGAGTCTGATTATTTTGAGGTATATGTTGGAGAATCGAATGATATATTTCGAAGAACGGAAGAACATTATGATGCTGCTTCGGATAAATCAAATTGGCAAAGCAAGTTATTAGAAAAAGATGCAAGGCTTTATATTATTGGGCATGAACATTTTAATAAATCGTTGACACTTGATATAGAAAATCGGTTAATGCATTATATGATGAGTGCAGAGCGGGTTAGACATGTGCATAACTTAAGAGGAAATCCGCAGAGAAGTTATTATACAATGGATGAGTTTGATGAAATATTTAAAAAAATCTGGAGAGAACTTAGAAAAGAGAATAAGGATTTATTTCCAACAGAAAATGAAATAAAAGATTCGGCTATATACAAAGCATCGCCACTACATAAACTTACAAGGGAACAGGAAAACGCAAGAGATTTGATTATTCAGAAAGTATCAAAGGCTCTTGAAAATGGAGAGAGACAACAACTTATTTTTATTGATGGGGAAGCGGGGACTGGAAAGACGGTATTAAATAGTAGTACATTTTATGAATTGTATTGTCAGGCAGAAGGGAAAAAAGAAAAGCTAAATTGTTATTTATTGGTTAACCATGATGAACAGATTATAGTATATGAACAGATAGCAGAGAAACTGGGATTAGTAGAAAGATATGGAAAGGTTGTTAGTAAACCAACAACTTTTATCAATAATCATTCAGAGAGTGATCCTGCTGATGTGGTATTTATTGATGAAGCACATTTACTTCTTACGCAAGGAAAGCAGTCTTATCGAGGAGAAAACCAGTTGAAAGATATCATAGACAGGGCTCGAGTTACTGTAGTGATGTTTGACGAAAACCAGATTCTTACTACAGAACAGTTTTGGGAGGACCAGATTCTTGAAAAGTATAGAAATCAGGCGAAGAAAGCAAATAATTATATAGTGTTGGATAAACAACTGCGTATGCAAGCAGATTCAGAAACTATAGATTGGATTGATTCTTTTACGAAGAAGGGGCAGTTAAAGAAAATACCACACACATGTGGAGGCTATACTATTAAAATATTTGATGATCCAGAGTTGCTTGATATTGAAATAAAAAGAAGAGCAGATCAAAGTGATTCGGCTTTATCAAGAGTGGTTGCAACTTATGACTGGGAATATAGTAAGAGGCATAAGCCGGAAGAACGAACTAAAAAATATTGGGAAGTATATGTGGGGAAATGGCATAAACCGTGGAATCGGGAGCTTGAATCAGAATTAACAGGAAAAGAGAAACAAAATATAAAAAGATTGGCATGGGCAGAGCAGCCTCAGACAATCAATGAAATAGGATCAACATTTACAATTCAAGGATTTGATCTTAATTATGTTGGAGTTATTCTCGGACCATCTGTAAAATATCGGGATGGGAAGATAATATTTGATCCGTCAGAAAGTCATAATGATAAAGCTATACGAAATAGAACATTATCAGATGGTACGAAACATAAATTTGGAGAAAAATTGATTCAGCATGAAGTAAGGGTGTTAATGACGCGAGGAGTTAATGGAATGTATATATATGCATGTGATCCAGAACTTCGGGCAGCATTGTTAAAAGCATCGGAATAAAGGAGTAATTATGAAACATGAAACAATAGACAGAATAAGAAAATTTACAGATGATAGGGAATGGAATCAATTTCATTCCCCTGCAAATCTAGCAAAATCGATTGTTATAGAAGCCGCAGAACTGTTGGAATGTTTTCAGTGGTCAGATGAAGAATATGATTTGCAACATATTAAAGAAGAGTTGGCAGATGTCATAATTTATAGTCAGGGTTTGTTAGATAAGTTAGGACTGGATGTAGATGAAATTGTGAATATGAAGATGACAATGAATGAGGCAAAGTACCCTGTAGAAAAAGCTAAGGGGAATGCAGTGAAGTATAATAAGTTGTAGAGTCTGCAGAGGAAAATATAATATAGACATCAATAAATGGCGTTCAGGAAAATATCACTTCTTGGACGCCATTCTTATTTTAAAAAACATAATGAATATTTTTGGTTATTATGTCAAAAATATTCATTAATAAATTGATTAGCTAAAGCCACAAGTATATAATTGGTTTGAACACAATTGACATTCTTGTCAAAAATATTCAATAAGGAGTCTGCTATGAACATTAATCGAGATAAGTATTTGAATGATTTAATAAATAGAATGCATAATGGTATGATTAAAGTAGTGACTGGAATCAGAAGATGCGGGAAATCATATTTGATTTTTACTATCTTTAGAAACTATTTGTTGAACCAGGGAATTGATGAAAGTCATATCATTTGCATAGAGTTGGATCAACGAAAAGATAGAAAGTATCGTAACCCGGACGCTATTTTGGATTTTATAGAATCTAGTATTGTAGATGATGAGCAGTATTATGTTCTGTTAGACGAAGTGCAGTTGCTGGAAGAATTTGAGGAAGTACTTAATTCTCTATTGCATATTAATAATGTTGATGTCTATGTAACGGGAAGTAATTCTAAATTCCTTTCAAAAGATGTTATTACGGAATTTAGAGGCAGGGGCGATGAAATTCATATTTATCCGTTAACTTTTAAAGAATTTATGCAGGTATATGAAGGAGATGTCTATCATGGCTGGGCGGAATATGTGATTTATGGTGGTTTACCACTTACTGTAACCATGAAGACGGAGGAACAAAAGATCAATTATTTAACCAGGCTGTTTGAAGAAACATATTTGAAAGATATTATTGAGAGGCATCACATTGATAAAACGCAGGAATTGGAAGATTTGGTGAATATTCTTGCGTCAGCAATAGGTTCACTTACAAATGTACCTAAGATAGAAGCGACTTTTAGAAGTGTGATGCAGTCAAATATCAGCGGTAATACGATTAGACAGTATATTGAATATTTGGAGGATGCTTTTGTTATCAACAAAGCAAATCGCTACAATGTAAAGGGAAGAAAATATATTGGGACTCCTTTGAAGTACTATTTCGAAGATGTTGGACTCCGTAATGCCAGATTAGGTTTCCGCCAAATTGAAGAAACACACATTATGGAGAATATTGTCTACAATGAGCTTAGGAGTCGTGGATATTCCGTAGATGTAGGAGTTGTAGAGAAGAGAGGCGTGAACCGGGAAGGGAAAACGGAAAGAACCTATTTGGAGATTGATTTTATAGCGAATCTTGGAAGCAGGCGCTACTATATTCAGTCAGCATTTAGTATGCCGACGGAAGAGAAAAGGATGCAGGAGAAGGCTTCACTGATAAATGTAAATGATTCTTTTAAGAAAATTATTCTTGTTAAGGATGTTATGAATGTAACAAGAGATGAAGACGGCATTACGACTATGAGTATTTATGACTTTTTATTGAAGGAAAATAGCTTGGAGTTGTAAAAAGTCCTAAAAATGGAACTGGGAAAGAGGTATAATAAAGAACTATAAAGGATAAATAGTATTAAGCCAGGAGGTGAGAAAGTGAATTTTTTTGAATATGTAAAAAATGATTCTTTTTTTAAGCCACTAACATTGAAATACAAAAGGATATATTATGATTGCATTCAGGTATTAATTGATAAAACAAAAGAATTACCAGTATTGTATGAATCTGATGCAAAGGATAGTCTTACAGCTTATTTGAAAAATGAGGGAATAAATATTACAAGAAAAAGTATGCTGGAAGATATTGCAGTGGAAGATGAAGGCAAAATAGAAGAAAATGTAATTGAATTGCAATCTTCAGAGATTATTTCTTTGTTTCGGGAATGTGGATGGTTACTTCCTCGAGAAATAGGCAGAAATGGTGAGTATGTTGTTAATATTTCAATTGACTGCAGACGATTTATGGATTTTTTGAGAAAAATGACAGAAAAAAGTGGAGAAGGCATGATGTCAAACCGTATTTTCTCTATGTATGAAATTACAAAATCTGCATTTGAGAAAGATTCTGTTCGTGGAGAGAGACCTTATACTAATATTTTAGTGCCACTAATTGATAATGAAACAGAATTAAAAAATGAATTGGTAGAGTTGAAAGATAATATTTCGAATATTATGAAAGCGGTAATTGTTTTTCAAGATATCAATAGTTTTGGGCAATTTATAATGAAAGATGAAATGCTGGAACATTTTTTTAATGAATATTTTTTTGTTAAAAATAATGGCTTAATTCCTACACAAATATCATTTATAAAGGCAAAGTTAAGAATACTTAGACAAGAAGAAATGTGTGAAAAAATAATACAAGAATGCTCGGAAAAATTACAATTGAACTATGAAGAGGCAAGGGAGCGTGTTGAACGATATTTTGCCGAACTCCAGTATTTCTTAAGTGTTGAATATGAAGCAAATATGGAACTTATAGATAACCGCATTAATAATTACTATAATCTTGCAAATACAAGAATTATGCTGATGGCAAGTAATGGGGTAAGATTAGAAGCTGTAATTAATGATTTTTTGAATACCGTGTCTAAGATGACAGAAGAAGAACAGAATGTTGCAATGGAAAAAGTTGCAGATTGTATACGTATCACTAATCAAAAATATGTAGGATGTAAATCTTTTGAAAGGAACAGGCGTGTAAAAAATGAGGGGGAAAATATTGGGCTTTCAATAGTTGAGTTATCAGAAGAAGAAAAGAGAGTACAAACAGAAAAATTGTTTAATAGTTCTCCTAATAGATATTCTGTTAATAAGGTAACCACTTTCTTGAATGCACAATTGGGTAGTGAAAATGAAATGAATATTAAAGAAAAGCCGATTCAGACAAAAGATGAGATATTGATGTATGCAGCAGCAATGCTTTATGCTAAAAATGGTGAGTTCCCATATGATATTCGACTGTCCAAAGAAACTGTAAAAACAGAGATTGCGGATATTACTGATATGACAGTAATTAAGAAATAGAAGGAGTCTGTTTATGAATGATTTCAGTTTTATGAAAAAAATGAGTGAAGAAGATGCATATTTATTTAAGAAATGTATTCGTAAAATGCTTGATACAACATTTATTGTGGCTGACAAAGATGAGAAATTATATGATTTTATATCGTCAGAATCCAATCAATATGATGTGAATACATATTTGGCAGCTATTGGTTACAAAGTTGTTGTTGAAGAAAGAATGAAAGTGGCAATGTTACAACAAGCGGATGGAGATGTTGAAACAGTTGGATTAAAGAGAATAAATTTATATCGTTTTGATACAAAACAGGTAAAGTTATTAATGGTACTGTGGCTTTTGTTTTTGGAACGTATGGGGTATGCAGATCCGGTGTATATTACAGTTGGTGATATTATTGACAAATGCAAAATTTATCAAATTAATATGAAACCGGTAGATTTTAAAGATTCATATCGCATATTTAAAAAATTTAGCCTGATAGATTATAGTGACGACATATCAACAGAAGAAGGAAAAGTTCGATTATATCCATCATTACAATTTTGTATGGATGTTGGACAATTAAAGCAAGTTATGGCGGAATATGCACCCGATGGAGAAAACATAGAGACTGAACAGGATGAACTCTTGGAAAGTGAGGATATAGATGAATAAAACTATTTTGCGTAATATACACTTGGTAAACTGGTATGGATTTAATAATACGACAATCCCTGTTTCTGAAAATTTAACATTGATTTCGGGTGAAAATGAATGTGGAAAATCAACAATATTAGATGCTATTAAATATGCATATACAGGTGACACGCAATTTAATAAAGCTACTAGTGGGTACAATACTGGTGTAGGAAAACGTAATTTAGTTTCATATACGCGATGCTTAGTGGATGCGAGTGCTGGAATATATGCAAGACCTGCTGATAAGATACCAGTAGTGTATACACACATTGCGTTAGAATATTATGATCAGATAAATGAGAATCCATTTGTGCTGGGGGTAGTTATAGAAACAGCTATTACAGATATTAGAGGTACATATTGGTATGCCATGGATGGAAAAACAATTGCAGATATTTCATTTGTTTATGAAGAAGATTCACTGGTAAAACCTTATGATGCTTCAGGATTTCAGAAAAAATATGGAATACATATGAAAAATAAAAAAGATGGTATTACTCTATTTATGCAGATGATAGGACTTAAATTGCCATATCAGGAAGTTCCTAAATATCAAAGAAAATTAAGAAATATAATGGCATATAATCCTGCTGCGAAAATTCAGGAATTTATAAAGGAATCAGTTTTAGAAGAACATGATGTTAATTTTGACAAATTGAAGGAAGCAAAGAAGAATATTGAACAGATAAATGGCAGTCTGGAACAAATAAATCAAGAGTTACAAGATTTAGATTCTATATTGGCAGATTATGACGAGCATGATAAGAAGGCATTACAGCTGAAGATAGATGATATAAAAATTAAGTATAAAGCTCTAGTCGAGTGCCAGAGAGAGATTTTGGAAACAGAGGAATTAATCAAAAAGAGTGTTATTACATGCGAAGATCTGGGAAGGACAATTGAAGAGCAGGACCAGGAAATAAGTCATATAGATAAAATTTATTCAGAATCAAGAAGAGCTCTTCTTGATTTGGATGTTTCAAAGGCGATAGAAGCATCTAAACAATTGATAGATACATATGAAAAGCAATTGATAAAGTTGGAGGACGAAAAACGAAAATTGGAAATCTTTCAGCATAAAATGCAAGAAATGATTGTTCGATTATCGGAGATGGGAGTAACCGTACAAAATGATAATGTACTTGGAAGATTGACATCAAAAAGTCTTGAGGTGGCTGAAAAACAAAGATTTATTGATTTATTGAAAGAAGAGATACATGGATGTCGTGATAACTTAATTGAAAAAAATACTTTGCTGAAAAAAGAGCTTGAAATAGTGCAGAATGAATGTGTGGAACAAAACAGTATTATTGAGAGCTGCAATAAAAATAGAATGGATTATTCCAATGTTAAGGAGCAGGTAGAGCTTATTAAAGAAATTAATCGAGAGTTCAAAAAGCATGGTATTAATGAAGAAGCTCATATGGCTTATGAATATGTAGTAGAGCTGAAGGATGAGAATTGGAGGAATGCGATAGAGAGCTTTTTGGGAATACATCGTTATGCTATTATAGTATCGAAAGACGTCTTTGATATTGCGAATGCCGTGCTGGACAAGTCAAAATATCGATATGTAGAGCTGGTAAATACAAAGCGATTAATGTCAAAGAAACTGGAATGTGAAGAAGATTCTGTATTTCGTTATCTGGCTATTCAAAATGAAACTGCGGCAAATTATTTTAAATTTTGGTTGGGAAGAATTCATGCAGTAGATATTGAAAAAGTGCCGGATTATGATAACGCTATGTCGATGGAAGGAAAACTGAGTCGTAATATGGCTGTAACCTATATTAATACAAGAAAAATAAAAAGTTATTGTCTGGGAAGTCAGGCAATAGAACTCAATAGAAGAGCAGCAGAGAAATGGTTGCATGAGTTAGAAAAGAAAGAACAGGATATACTTTTACAACAGAGAAGCTTGCAAGATAAATCAAAATATTTGCAGAATGGTTTAGAGTGTTTTAAAGAGTTTAATTTAAATGTACACAAGGAGTGGGCAGATGTATCTGTTAATTTGAATAATGAAAGCGGTCATTATAAAGAGTTGTTAGAAGCACAGAAAAATAATGCAGAATTTATGGCGTTAAATGAGAGAGTATCCGTGCTTGAAAAACAGCTAAATATTAAAAATAATGACAGAAAGAAAAATATAGATAAAAAAACAATTTTAGAAGCAACGATATCAGAAAATAAAAAAACAATTAAAAAGTCTAAAGCACAGGAAACTTTAAAACAGGCGGAATTAGACGAGGAAAGAATTACAAGCAATTCTGCTGTGGAAAAAGCAATAGAAGAGTATGACCAGTATTTGTCTGGGGAAAACCAGAATGGTGCTCTTATGGTTCGTGCGACAAAAGAAAGAATGGACCGTAGAGTGCGTGAACTTGAAGGAAATATTAATGGTAAGCAACAAGCGTATAATAATCGAAAGCAAGAAGTAGATAAATTACCTATTGGTTTGGAGTGTGAAGCTGACTACCAGAGACGAAGAGGAAAAATCTGGATTGATGATTTGCAAGGGATACAGCAAAAACTAAAAGAGCAGACTATAACTTATGAACGAATATTTAAAAGAGAATTTGTACTCAATATATATGAAACTGCAAAGGATGCAAGAAGTGATATAGCAGATATAAATAAGGAATTGCGAAAACTTGAGTTTTCTACGAAATATCAATTTGATGTAAAAATGTTGAGTGATAATTCGGATTATGCAAAAATTCTAAGGTATGCAGAGTATTTGCAAGACACAAACAATATGTCTGATGGGCAAATGACGTTCACAAATCTAATGGGATATGAAAATGACGAGGTGGAAATAAGAGAAAAGGAAATTCGTGATATTATCAATAAGATTATTGAACATAACGATATTGCAGAAATAAAGAAATTTGCAGATTATCGAAATTATATGAGTTATGAAATTATCATTAATAATGATGAAGTAAAAGATGGCAAGCTATCGAAACAGGTGGGGTATAATTCAGGTGCTGGAACGCAGATACCATATACGCTGATACTTTCGGCAGCGTTGTCGATGTTGTATAATGTCAGAGTTAATTCGGTTAGATTGATTTTCATAGATGAGCCTTTTGAAAAAATGAGCGATCATAATATAAAATTAATGCTGGATTTCTTTAAGAATCAGAATTTTCAGGTTATATTCTGTGCACCGCCTAATAAGCTGGAATCTATAGGTAGTGAATGTGGCGTAATTATTCCTGTTTTGAAATATAGTAATGATAATATGCAGATAGGAGAAATTAGATTCCATGAGCAGTAAGGAATACAAAAAAGAGATAATTGATGGTTTGTTAAAAAAATATAATGCTCGATATGCAAAGAATATTACTACCAATAGAAGGATTATATTAAAACCAACAGAAGTATATAAAGATTATGCTAAAAACAATGCAGATATATTGGAAAAACAAGGAGTTAATGAAGCGGTATCTGTATTGACTGGTATGGGTTTTATAACTGTTGATTATTTGAAATTCAGTGATGATATAGAAAAAATATATCTTTTAGAAGAAAAAATAGATGCCTTATATGAATACTTGAAAGAAGAATATGGTGTCATTCCTCAAATGACTATTTCAAAACAAGTACATGAAATAGTAGAAAAGTATATTTGTATGGGAGAAATTGTGAATAAATATTGCGAAAGTATTATTGTACAAATAGAAGATCCAAGGTGCATACTTGATCCTAAGCAAATAGAAGCAAATCTGAAAATGTTAAAATTTATAGAAAAAAATAAGGAGCATTTATATGTAAGAGAAGTTTCAATGTTGGTGTACGGTGATTCAAAATGGTTTGAAAATAATAACTATGAAGAAGTATGTACATTTTTGAGAACCGCAACTGGTAGAATTAGAGAAGAAGGAGAAAGAAATGATGCAATCTTAAGTTCCTTTTATATTACACCAGTAGAACAGGAAATATTTATAAAAGGTAGTTGGACAATTGAATGGGAGCAATATGTTTTAAATGTATCAAAATTTCAAGGTGGTATAGCTATAGCATCTGGTGATGTTAAAAATATAAAAAACATCAGCGTTAATACTGGGAGTGTAATGACTATTGAAAATAAGACATCTTTTCAGAGATTGAAAGATGGGAATTTTGCTATGATTTATTTGGGAGGTTTTGCTAATAGGCATCAGATAGAGTTTCTTAAAAAAGTTATTTCGGATAATCCTAATGTTGAATATTATCATTTTGGAGATATTGATGTTGGCGGATTTTTAATTCATAAGCATTTGTGTCGGGAAACTGCTAAAAAGTTTAAATTATATTGCATGGGAATACAGCAATTATGTGATATACGGTTTAGTCATTGTCTAAGAGAATTGACGGATAATGATATGATCAGGCTCGAGGCATTAATGGAAGAAGATTTGTATAAAGAAGTGTTAAGCTATATGAAGGAACATAATGTGAAACTGGAACAGGAAATAGTGAGTTATTATCTAGAACAGGGATAATCAAGTGAGGTTGCTTTATGTTTTATGAGGGGTACACCTTTCAACTTTATCACTTTTGTAGAGAAAGATATACCAAGAAACGAAAGGAAATTAGAATTTATGATAAAAATACTCTTCATCTGCCACGGCACTCTTTGAAGAACTCCTTAAAAAGTCAGTAAAATCAATACTTGGAAGGTATTTGTGTGGAAGAAATAACCCGAAAATAACCCATAGATTTTTGTGTGAGTGTTACAAGATAAATAATTATAATTTAGGGATGTGACATGATGAGAATGAAAGCTGTAAGAATTCTAATAGTGGAATCTTACAGCTTTTTTTATAAATAAATTTGAAAGTAAAATCTTTACAATTTGGTATAGCGTGTTTTAAATGTAAAAAAGCAGATAGTTCTTTACATATAGATGTAACAAAAGAGGCGTTTTTGTGAAGGTTGTTTATGAGGTGAGGTAAGAGTCTTTAGTGGGGGTAAAATCTTTACATGTAATATCCTGTGTTCAAAAGGTAGGATTTAAGCGAAAAAAGCATCGTGACCATGAGGAAATATAAAAGTAAAAAGTATTCTATGATAAAGTATAAAGGCTTAGAGGAGAATGTCTCTTCTAAGTTTTTTTAATAAGAAAGCAGTTTGGGCGTTTGCTTTTGAAGTTATAATAAGTGTAGTAAAACTTACACCAGATACCGTACTAAGATGATATTTGTTAAAGAGAAACTATTGATGGATAGAATGTCGGATATTCAGTTACGATTTTTCAATATAGGGTGAGAAAGTTTTTTTGATGAAGTGTAATAATATGTGGTTATATGCTTTGTAGAAAAATCCGTAGGAATTAAAATTTTTTGTTTTGTGGAAAGATTATAATTATGATATACTGAAAGAAAATGATAAATTAGAATTTTAAAAAGGAGTGTGATGACCATGATTTTTGATTTTGAGCCTTGGCAATTAGATATTGATATTGACTTAACTAAACAATTATATAGAAGTTGTAAAGGAGACTTTGTATGGGTAGAAAAGAAATAACAACAAAAGAAGATTTAATGAAAGTAATAGAATTATTCGAAAATACTGGAATTACATACTGGTTGGATGGCGGATGGGGTGTAGATATTTTAGCTGGTAAACAAACAAGAATTCATAGAGATATAGATATAAATTTTGATGCTCAACATACGGAAAAATTGTTAAATGTGCTTTTGAATCTGGGCTATAAAATTGATACAGACTGGAAACCGGTTAGAATAGAGTTATATAGTGATGAACTTGGTTACTTAGACATTCACCCGTTCGTTTTAAATGAGGACGGAACTTCAAAACAAGCTGATTTAGAGGGTGGATGGTATGAGTTTGAAAAAGATTACTTTGGTAGTGTTTTTTTTGAAGGCAAAACAATTCCTTGTATATCTTTAAAAGGCCAAAAAGTTTTCCATTCAGGTTATGAATTAAGAGATAAAGATAAGCATGATATTTCAATTCTTGAAAG
>ENA-UEQK01001348-UEQK01001348.1-human-gut-metagenome-genome-assembly--contig:-NODE-1348-length-15328-cov-6.506065_pt1 | contig 15328 bp, 16 predicted proteins | sample MGYA00242939_ERZ507942 | MGnify/ENA primary metagenome ERZ507942 (study PRJEB26167, sample SAMN06115485) | human gut metagenome | host: Homo sapiens | place: China:Chongqing | collected 2015-03-30... | reverse complement strand
CCGGACAGTATTCCCATGCAGGATACACCCTCTGCCGAGCCTTTGTCCACCGGATGCCCGACTTCCTCACCGACAGACAGCGTACTCCGCCCAAACTAAGCGGAATGCCCAAAAGCATCAGCATCAAAGAGGCAATGAGAGTACTCGGCGGCAAGCTCGTCATCGGAGGCGTCCCCAAGTCCGGCAACAAGGACGATCCCGATCCTGACCAATCCGAAAAGCCCAAACCATGGGTATATAGAATATGTTGTTTCCAATAATAATTTGAGAACAATCCAAATCTTTCAATATCAATTTTGGTAATCATGGTATTTAAATAAAATTCACATCTACATGTCTTCCATTGAAAAAAGCCTGCTCTCTATCTCATACTTAAACAAACCTTTCTTCCGTAATTCCTCTACTACACTGGACTGTCAGAAAAAATTTCGCAACTTCTGGGGTTCTACCTGGGCAATCCGGCGAATGAATGACAAGCTGTGTTTGGAACATGGACTTTCGATTGTAGAAAATCCGAAACCCAGCCGGGAGCATTATGGCACATGGCTGGGGAATAAAAAGCAGCCTTCCTTTCAGGAGCAGATACGCATTGCTATTGATGCTGCATTAGAGGAAAAGCCAAAAGATTTTGAGGAACTTCTACAGAAGCTGGAAACTGCTGGGCTGGAAGTCAACCGTGAAAGAAAACATCTTCGGTTCCGAGTTCCGGGACAAGAAAATTATACCCGATGCGATACGCTCAAAGGCGATTATACAGAACAGGCCATCAAAGAACGAATTGCCGGTACACGGACAGTAAAATCCCACCATACTTTTTCAAAAAAACCGGTTTCCAAAGTTGGATTGCTGGTTGATATTGAAGCTGCGATCCGTTCCGGCAAAGGTCCCGGTTATGAGCGTTGGGCAAAAGTGTTCAACTTAAAACAGCTTTCCCAGGCAGTGCTCTACTTAAAAGAACATGGCGATATGGGTTATGAGGATCTTCTGGAAAAAGCCAACGCCGCTACCACTAATTTCAATACCTTATCCGTTCAGATCAAAGATCTGGAGTCAAAAATGAACGCCAATGCCGAGCTGCAAAAACAGATCGTAAACTATGCGAAAACGCGGGCTGTCTATGTAGAATATCGCAAAGCCGGGTACAGCAAAAAATTCCGAACAGAACATGAAGCTGAAATTCTGCTGCACCAGGCGGCAAAGAATCATTTTGACGAGCTGGGAATCAAAAAGCTCCCCTCTGTCAAATCTCTCCGGGAGGAATACACCGATCTTCTGGAACAAAAACGGAAAGCCTATTCTGCCTATAAGCAGGCCAAAAATGATATGAAAGAACTTCATAATGTTCGGGCCAATGTGGAATACCTATTAGAGATTTCTTCCCCACCACAACCGCAGCGCAGCACAGAAAAATCCCGTCAATAAGGTTTGCTAACTTGAATTCTATAGACCTTGACTTTCCGGGACTTCTTAACTATAATAATACTCAAGCAGGGGGACTACCTTGTAGTTGAGAAGGTTAAAACCTGACCCTTTGAACCTGTTGGCTAATACCAACGCAGGGAGCTGAAGAATACAGATTCGTATTTTTTGGACATTCTCTGTTTTGGGAATGTCCTTTTTTAATTGAATAAGATATGATATGTGTTTGCGAGGGAACTGAACAAGTTGAAAAAGGTAAGACCTGACCTCTGGACCTGTCGGCTAATACCGGCGTAGGGAAGCAATTTCTTACGCTCGTATTGCGTCTGAAAGAGCTTCTAATTGTTTTAGAGGCTCTATTTTTTTATCTTAGGAGGATCAAACATGGCATTTATGAAAGACATCTTAACCCACAACATCCCCATTTGGGAAGAATGTGCAGCTACCCCATTTGTGCAGGAAGTGCAAACTGGAAAGCTACCTCTTGAAAAGTTCAAGAGATATATGATTCAGGATAGTATCTATCTGAAAAACTATGCCCGTATATACGGCAAGGCAATTTTTCATGCTGATACATTAAGAGAAATTCAGCTTTACTACTCCATGCTGAACTTTGTAAATGATACGGAATCAGAAGTGCGTCTGGATTATCTAAAGCAATTTTGCATGACGGATAATGATATTGAACTGATCGCTCCTCTGCCTGAAAATCAAAATTACATTGATTTCATGTTTGAGATTGCGTCACATGGAAAGAATGAAGAAATTTTAATGGCGGTTCTTCCCTGTATGCTAAGTTACAGCTATATATTCCGCAAATTGGCGGCTGTTCCTACAAGCAGACAGTCAAGATATTGGGACTTTATCAAAGATTATGCGGATGAACAATATGCAGAAAGCTGCAAAGAATGGTCTGCTTTTGCAGAGCATAAATGTGCCGGGTTATCAGTAGCAAATAAAAAGTATCTGGCTGATATTTTTGAAAAAGCAAGTTTGTTAGAGCTTGCTTTTTGGAAGATGGCCTATCGGAACGAGAGAATGGAGGAAAATGCAAAATGAAAAAAGTATTGTCCATTGCCGGATCAGATTGCAGCGGAGGTGCAGGTATTCAGGCTGATTTGAAAACTTTTTCTGCTCACGGTGTATTTGGAATGAGTGTTATTGTTTCTGTTGTTGCAGAGAACACCAGCCGTGTTATCGACATCCAAGATATTACCCCGGATATGATTGAAAAACAGATTGACGCCGTATTTGAAGATATTGAAGTGGACGCAGTAAAAATCGGTATGCTTTCTACACCAGAATGTATGAAAGCGGTGGCAAAGAAACTATTACAATATAAGCCCCAAAATGTCGTAATCGACCCGGTTATGTATGCCAAAAATGGCTGCCCATTGATGAATCCTACGGCGGTTTCCACCTTGATAGACACAGTAATTCCACTGGCCGATGTACTTACTCCGAATATTCCAGAGGCAGAGAAAATAGCGGATATGCAGATTTCCACAGTTTCAGATATGGAGGCTGCCGCAAGAAAAATATATGCCATGGGTTGTAAGGCGATTGTTGTCAAGGGTGGACATCATATAGGAAATGCTGTTGATGTCCTATTTAATGGAGAAAATTTCTACCATTTTGAAACATCCCGCATTGATACGAAAAATACTCATGGGACAGGCTGTACCTTTTCTTCTGCAATCGCTTCCCAGCTTGCAAAGGGAAAAAGTGTTCCGCTTGCAGTCGAATCTGCAAAGGCTTATGTCACAATGGCAATCGAACACTCTCTTGCGATTGGAAAAGGCTGTGGCCCAACGCACCATTTCTACGAATTGTATCAGCATGGTTTATCTAAAGAATAGGCAGGTGCAAAATGAACTTTGATTATACACTTTATCTTGTTACTGATCGTCAACTAATGAGCTGCGATAGCCTGACAGAAGCGGTAGAACAGGCAATTTTAGGAGGCTGCACAATGATACAACTCCGAGAAAAAGAATTGTCCTCATTAGAATTTTACAATCAGGCTGTTGCCGTGAAACAGGTTACGGATAAATACCATATTCCCCTTATCATAAACGACCGGATAGATATTGCAATGGCTGTGCAGGCTACGGGGGTACATATTGGACAGCATGATTTACCTGCGGCTGCCGTCCGCAAAGTAATTGGGGAAAATATGCTGTTGGGAGTATCTGCATCTTCCATTGCAGAAGCAATACAGGCACAACAGGATGGTGCAGATTATTTGGGAGTTGGCGCAATGTTCCCTACTGGAACTAAAACCGACGCTGATTCTGTATCAATGGAAGAATTACAGAAAATCCGCGCAGCCGTTTCTTTGCCGATAGTTGTTATTGGCGGTATCAATAAGGGAAATGCAGGGCGTTTCAAGCCCATGGGAATTGACGGGCTGGCTGTTGTATCTGCCATCATAGCGCAGTCTGATATAAAAGCTGCTGCTGCGGAACTGAAAGATTTATTTTGCGGAAAGGAAAAGAAAAATGGATTTTAATGCGGCAATCTTTGATTTAGATGGAACAATTCTGGATTCAATGGATGTATGGGAGCATATAGATATTCAGTTTTTGAAAAAGAGAAATCTTCCTGTCCCGGAAAATTATGTAACTGAAATATGTGCAAGGAGTTTTGAGGAAGCCGCACAATATACCATTGATCTTTTTGGATTGCAGGAAACGGTAGAGGGAATTATTGAGGAATGGAATAATATGGCGGTCGAGGAATACAGTAACCATGTCGGTCTGCTGCCCCATGCCCTTGATTATCTTCTGCGCTTAAAAGAACATGGAATAAAACTTGCAGTTGCTACGGGGTTGCCGGAAAAGCTCTATATTCCATGCTTAAAGAACAATTCTATTTTAGAATTATTTGACGCTCTATGTTCAACAGATGAGGTTCAGCGGGGAAAAGAATATTCGGATGTCTTTGAATTGGCCGCAAGAAAATTAGGGGTTGCACCTGAACACTGTATTGTGTTTGATGATGTGCTTCCAGCAATTAAAAGCGCAAAGGCAGCCCGTATGTTAGCAGGTGGGATTTATGATAAGTATTCCGCAGATCAGCGTACAGAAATAGAAAGGATTGCGGATATTTACTTACTTGATTTTCGGCAAGCACCGATCCCACACAAAGAGGTATGAAAATGGAAAAATGGGATTTATATAATGCAAAACGGGAAAAGTCTGGAATAACAATGTGCCGTGGAGAAATCATACCCAAAGGGCTGTATCATTTATCTGTGAGTGTATGGATCGTCAACCAGCAGGGGCAGTATCTTTTATCACAGCGGCATCCGAAAAAGCAATACCCTCTTTATTGGGAATGTACGGGTGGTTCTGTATTTTCCGGGGAAACCAGCTTGCAAGGAGCAATCCGAGAGGTAAAAGAAGAATTAGGAATACTGCTTACTCCCGGAAGTGAAAAATTGATTTATCAGACCAGACGGGAAAATGTGCAGGATTTTTACGATGTTTGGCTGTTTCATAGGGATATAAAGATTGAAGAAATGCGTTTACAGGAAACAGAAGTTGTAGATGTTCAATGGGTAAGTTCAGATAAGTTATTTGAGATGTTTCGCCTGAAACAACTGCATCCCCTGATTACCTATGTAGATCAGTTAATAGGCTGAAAAAACGCCGGGCGCGGAGGTGTCAAAGCCTCTGCGCCCGGCGCTTCTTTTTTGTCCATTTTCCCGCATTTAGAACCCCGTTTTAAGGGGAACAGGATAACTTTATCCACCTGCCTGCCGACCATGCGGAAAAACCCTTGATTTCCGTGGACTTTTACCGCCTTAAATGCGTAGACAGGAGGTATCTTTTCCGCTGGCGTTCCGCCTCTTTCTTCCGGCGCACCTGCACCGCACAATCCGGGCAGTATTTAGCCCGGTTGGAGTTGGGAGTAAACGCCGCCCCGCAGACGGCGCAGCGTTTGATTTCGTCCCGGCCTTTGGTGATCTCGGCGCACAGGGCCGCGTCCAGCGGCAGGACGGCTACCTTGAACCACCGGCACAGCAGCGAATAGGAAATACTCTGCACACAGACACATTCCTCCCCATCGTCCAGCAGGAGGCAGTTTCCGTTACAGTAGTTGCAGCACTCATGGGTGAGCCTGCGTGCCTTGCGGTATTGGGGGTAACTCATTCTCGGTATGTTCATCGTTCCTGCGTATGCTCCTTTCCCGGCGCTGTCCGCAAAATGCTGTCTATATTCTGTTTGACAATGCCGTATTCTTTCAATTTCTGTTTTGCTTCGCTGTACTGTGCGGACAGCCGTTCCCGTTCTGCGTCCAGCTTTTTATACTCGGTTTTGAGGGCGTACAGGTTGGGGAGCTTTGTGACCCCGGCCTCTTTGAGCGTCTTTGCCGCCGCCTCATACAAGATCAGTTGGCTTTCATGCTGCCGCCGGAACGCGGCCTTGTCTTTGGCGTTTCGCAGTTCCAGCGCCACAGGCCGGAGCTGCTTGTAGGCGGAGAGGTTTTTTATCAGCAGCGCCATATCCCCAAGGCGGCGTTCCGCGTCTTTCAGGGCGGAGGCCGCCGCGTCGTTTGCCGCGCTGATCTCGGCCAGCCTGCTTTCCAAGCCCTCGTAGCTGTCAATCTGGTGTTCTGTGATGAAGTTTAAGGAATTGGCGGCCTGCTTCAAGTTGTGCAGCTTCGCCCACCGCGCATAGCCCGCCGACTGCTGGGCCTTGATACTGTCCTCCAAGGCAATCCGCAGGGAGATTTCCCCGGCGCTTCTTCTGCGCGACCCCCGGTCAATGGCAATGCCCTTGATCCGCTGGGTGATCCGTTCCTCGGTGTAATCCTCCCCCAAGGTCTTGCAGCGGGTGAAGCGTTCCTGTCCGGGAGCGCGGAATGAAATAAACTTGCCCTGTTTGACTTCATAGCCCTGCGCCTCCATGAGCCGCAGAAAACTATCAAAGTCTTTGGCCTGCGGGATGGCCGCGTCAATGGCAAGTTTCAGTTTTGCTTTCCAGCTCTTGCCCTTTTTCTGTGCGTCCCACTCGGCATAGGTTTTGCCCTTGTCTTTGCCGGGCTTTACCACAGACAGGCCGTGTTCCTTGCACAGCCGGTCGCTGGTTCGCCGGATAAAGGCGTAGCTTTGGCGGTTGGAAATGTACTTGCGCTGGTTCGCCATATCCACGGCGCAGAAAATGATGTGGTTATGCAGATGGCCCTTGTCGATGTGGGTGGTAATCACATAGGGGTATTTGCCTTGCAACACTTCATCGGCAAGCTGCCGCCCGATCTCATGGGCCTGCTCCGCCGTGGTTTCCCCCGGTTCAAAGGCTTGTATCAGGTGGTGGGCCAGATTGTTGCCCTTTTGGTACGCCTGATCTAACAGCATTTGAAATTCAATATCCGCTGTTTCATAGGAACAGCCATAGGAAGAAACGAACAGCTTTTCATCGGTCTTGTCCGGGTTCTCGATGTAGTCCAGCGCCTTTTTCAGCGTTGACTTGATAGGATGGATCTTTGTAACTGCCATATCTGTGCCAGCGCCCCCTTGATGTCCTCCAAGTCCTGCGCGTACACAGTCCCGGTACTGTTGATACGCCTTGCAATCTGGTTGATGTTGACGCCGATTTTTTGCAGCTCTGCGGTCTGCGCCCGGACGGGGCCGGTGTCGATATGGACGATATAGCCGTCAATCAGCATTTTCCGGGCGTAGGCAGAAAAGTTCTTTGTGCCAAGCTGGGCCATCTTCTGTTGGATCAGCGCCCGTTCCTCCGGCGTCACCGGGACGCGCAGCACAAACTTCCGTTTTCGGTTTGCCACTTTCTCACCTCCATTCATTCAGGGGTTTGGGGACTTCCCCAAGATACAAACGGGAAGCCGTTTGCCGGGAGTGTGGCTACACTCCCTATGCTTGCTGTCTTTGTTCTTCTTCCCCTAAAAAGCGTTCTGACCCCAAAGAAATACCCGCAAAATCCCGGTTTTTCCGAAAAACGCATAAAAAAAGAGAGGGCGCAGCCTTGCGTCCTCCCAAAAACAAAACAGAGGGTTGTCATGCACCCTCCGTTTCGTCATTCTTCTGTTGAATTTGAATGGCCCCGTCAATCGCGCCCTCGATGATCGGCAGAAATTCTTCCGGGCAGAGTTTCAGCTTGTGGCTGACCCGCTGCCGCTGTGCGCTTTCCTCCCGCATGATCTCCGGGTTAAAATACCGTTCCACGGGAAGCCCGCAGATTTTAATAAGCTGTATGATAACCGGCAGGCTGGGAATCGTGCCGTCATTTTCGATGTTGGCAAGATAGCGCCAGTCGATATTGACCTGTTCCGCCAGCGTCTTACGCGATAACTGCTTGACTTTCCGCGCCTCTTTTACATCTGCGCCGAAAGTTTCAAAGCCGGGACAATCTTTGATATTTGCCATATAGCACCACCCATTTACATTGTATATTTCATATTTTCTCAATGGAATGTTGCTATATGCAGTAAGATTAAACTTTATAATTCATATCCCGAAACATAGGCAGAGGAAATTATTGCCACCCCCCTTTTTGAAATATTGACAAGATACGCCTCTCGTGTTATACTGTTATACAAAACAGCATAACAGTTAAAACACACGGAGGATGCAGCAATGAAACTGATTATTTCAAATGTATCTGGCGTCCCCATATACGAGCAGATTAAACAGCAGATCAAGGCGGCTATTTTATCTGGCGAGCTTCAAGCCGAAGAAACTTTGCCCTCCCTTAGAACACTTGCCAAAGACTTAAAGATCAGCGTCTTAACAGTGACAAAGGCATACACAGAATTAGAGCAAGAGGGCTTTGTTAAAAATGTGCAGGGGCGTGGATGTTTCGTAATGGGGTCTGGTTCAGAACTGATTAAGGAGCAGCTTATTTGCAAAGTAGAAAACAATCTCACCGAAGCAATAAAAGCTGCAAGAATGGCAAATCTATCCACAGAGGAATTACATCGCCTTTTGGACATTTTAACGGAGGTAAAAACAGATGACTAATTATTTAGAGGTAACGAATCTTTCAAAATCTTTTGATTCTTTTCAGCTTCACAATATCAGCTTTACTTTGCCAAAGGGATATATTATGGGCTTGATTGGCCCGAATGGTTCTGGCAAAACAACGACAATCAAACTGATTTTGAATATGCTCAAGCGCACCGGTGGCACAGTCAAAGTGATGGGGCTGGATAATATCGCAGAAGAACAAAAAGTAAAATCAGAGCTGGGCGTTGTTTTCGATACAAATTATTTCAGTGATGATTGGAAAGTGTCGCAGGTTGAAAAATCCATTTCGGTATTTTATCCAAATTGGGACAGCCAGAAATTTGCGGATATGTTACGGAAATTTCACATTGCACCAACCAAAAAGGTAAAAGAACTTTCCAAAGGTATGCAGATGAAGTTAATGCTTGCCTGTGCGTTTTCATACGACGCCAAGCTGCTGATCCTCGACGAGCCGACCAGTGGACTTGATCCGGTTTCCAGAGATGAACTTTTGAAAATTCTTTCAGAGTATATTGAAGATGGCGAGCATAGTGTTTTGTTCTCCACCCATATCACAGGCGATTTGGAGCGTGCAGCCGATTATATTACCTACATCAGTTATGGCGAGCTGTACTTTACTGGCAGCAAAGATGATTTTGTAGATATGTTCCGCATTGTAAAAGGTGGAATTGAGGAACTGTCCGATGATCTGAAAAATAAGGCGGCTGGTATTCGTACATTCCCTACGGGATTTGAGGCTCTGATGAAAACCGAAGATATTAGCGGTTTCCCTAACCTGACCGTTGATCCTGCCACCATTGATGAAATTGTAGTGTTTACAAGCAAGAAAGGTGACGATTATGAGTAATATTTTGAAATCCACAAAATTAGATATTGCATTGGTAAAACCATATTTTAAGACGATTTGCTTTACCCTGCTCCTGCCGATTGTGTTTGCCGCAATCAATCGTTCTTTGCTGACAGGGGTATCATTTGCTATGTGCTTTATTGCCATGACGACGGGATATACCTTTTCCATCACAGAAAAAAACAGCATGGATCGTCTGTTTGGTATTTTACCTGTTCGTAAAAGCGAGCTTGTGATCGGACGCTATGTTTTTGTCCTTGCAATGGGGCTTCTTTCCTTGATTATTTCTTTGATTGCACAGCCGCTTGTCTTGAAAGTGCTGGGTGAAACAGTTGGCGTATTTGATATTGTAACTGCCGCTATTGCAGGAGTATTCTTATTTGCACTCTATACCGTGTTCCAGATTCCGGGATATTACAAGTACGGCTCAATCAAAGGACGGGTATTTATGTATATTCCTGCACCCGGTTTACCAGACAACCATTTTCGTCCTTCCTCCTGATACAGTTTTTCTGCTTTTTCTACTTCTCCCCGTCTTCCCGCTCCATCTTCCGTTTCATTGAGAACCGGGTGACGCCGAGCAGTGCCGCCGCCCGCGTCAGGTTATTGCCGGAAAGTTTCAACGCCTCCGACATATATCGTTTCTCCAGCGCCGCGACCTCCTGCTCGAGGTCGATCGGTCCTTTTTTCAAATCTTTCAGATAGATGCAGTCCCCGCTCTCCGGCCTTGCCTCCCGCTCGACCGGCGCCAACTCCACGTGTTTTTCCAGGATATTTCCCTGGCTGAAGAGAAAACAACGCTCAAAAATATTTTTAAGCTCCCTGACATTGCCTTTCCAGTCGTACAAGAGCAGCTCCCGCATGAAATCCGGATCCACTTTTTCGATATTGCGGGCAAAGGCTTTATTATAATAGTCAAGGTAATAGTCACAGAGCACCGGGATATCCTCGCGCCGGTCACGAAGCGGCGGAATCTCGATCTGCATGACATTCAGCCGGTAGAACAGATCCTCCCGGAATTGCCCCGCCTTGATCGCCTCCTCGAGATTTCTGTTCGTCGCCGCAATGATCCGAACATCGACCGCCGTGTCCTCCAGCGCGCCGATCCGCTTAAATTTCCGGTCATCCAGGAAGGTCAGAAGTTTCGTCTGCATCGCCATCGGCAATTCGCCGATCTCGTCCAAAAAGACCGTACCGCCGTCCGCCAGCTCAATCAAGCCCTTTTTCGTCTTGAGCGCCCCCGCAAACGCGCCGCGCTCGTAGCCAAAGAGCTCGCTCTCCATCAGATTTTCCGGAATCGCACCGCAGTTAATGCGTACCATCAGGTTATCCTTGCGGGCGCTGTTCGCATGAATCTGCCGCGCCACAACTTCCTTGCCCGTTCCCGTCTCCCCGCGCAGGAGTACATTGACCGACAAATTTTCCCCAAGCACCTGAATAAGGTGCCGGATCCGGGCAGCTGCCTCACTGACACCTAAAAACTGCGGCACATCGCCTTTCAGGAAGACGAGTGAATCCCGGTTGCGCTTCTGCTCCAGACACCGCTTGATCAGCATATCGATCTCATCCACATCAAACGGCTTTAAAATATAATCATATGCACCGCGCTTCGTCGCCTCAACCGCCTGGGAGACGGAACCGTACGCCGTCATCATGATGACCTGCAGTTCCTCATCTGCATTTTTGAAATTGACAATCTCATCCATCCCGACACTGTTTTCGAGGAGATTGTCGAGAAGGAGCACACCCGGATGATATTTCCTGACAAACTCCAGCCCTTCCTCGACGGTTGCGGCTGAATAGGCGTCATATCCCCTGTCTTTCAGTCCTTCCTCCAGTGTATAGCGAATCAGAAATTCATCGTCCACAATCAAAATTCGATCCATGTGCATCCTCCTCCCTGTTTCATAACATTATACTCTAAATACTAAATTCGTGAAATACCTCATTAAATGGTCACACTATACCATTTTCCCCGGAAATTTTAAAACCACGTCTGTCCCTACCCCCGGCTTGCTCACGATCTCCATCGTTCCTCCATTTGACTCCACCAGGCGGCTCACGATTGAGAGCCCAAGCCCGGTTCCGTTGATGCTCTTTGTATAAAATGGTTCCAGCGCCTTGGAGACTTCTTCCTCCGTCATGCCTTTTCCGTTGTCCTGCACCGTCACAATCACTTCTTTCTCCTGCGCGGCTGCCATAAGCTTAATCTGTCCCTCGCGGTCCGGTACCAGCGCCCTCAGGCTGTTGCTGATCAGGTTGTGAATGATCTGGCGAAACTCATTTTCATTGAGACACGCCCTCAGTCCCTCTTCTGCCTCCACAAAAAGCGATGCGCGGCGGCTGTCCGGTCCTTTCGCATAGATCATTCCGATCTCCTTTAAAACACCGGTCACAGAAATCTCCGTTTTCGGTGATTCACGCCGGATTGACAAAGTCAGAAGGTTCATGATCAGCGCCGTGACACGGTCGATCTCATGGATCATGCTGTCACAGAGCATTTTATCGCCGTCCTTGACCGTCCTGCCCTTTAAAAGCTGAATGCCGGAGCGGATGCCCGCGATCGGGTTCTTGATCTCATGCGCCAGCGTCGCTGCCATCCGGCTGGTATATTCCATTTTCGTGTAATTATCCATGTTTTTGAGCAGCCCCTCAAAGGTAACCGCCAGCTGTCCGATCTCGTCGTGGCGGCTGACCGCCTCAAACCGGTATTTCTGATAACTGCCCTTGTTTTCCTCAATTTCCTTACAGGTATGGCTCATCCTGCGGATGGGGCGCGTGATACTATGGGAAATGAAAATGCTTGCCTGGCAGATGAGAATCAGCGACGCGATGGCGCCGACTACCAGATAGCTCTGCTGCTCTAAGATGCGTTCCCCGAATATTCTCTCATTCATCCGGTACTCCAGCCGCCAGCCAAATGGATTGTCCCCCTTGCTGACTGCCAGTACCGATGTGTTTTCCCAACGGGTTCCAGCCGTGATCTCCTCACCGTCACGATCCAGAATCCGGATCCGCCCGCGCTCAAAATTCCGGTATTTTTCCGCGATCTCCTCCTCCGGCAGACGCTTTTCCAGAAAGTGCAGATCGCGGTTTACATCCTCAAACAGCGTATCCGCCAGCTCCATCTCACTGTTTTTCTGCATCGTGTAGCCATTATAATAGGAAATCACGCTGAAACTTCCGATGACAAGGATTCCCACCAGAACAAAGGGAATCATGACCTCATTTTCAATCTGGAAAAACCAATTTGAAAGACGTTTCAGCCATTTATTCATCGCTCGTTTTCGCCTCCTTCTCGCTGTTGTCTGACAGCTTCATGTTTCCAAATGCCCGCCTTTAGCAAGCACGTTTTTTCCATATACTCTCCAGCACCGGGACAAGGACAAAAACCAGGGTCGAACACAGCGTCACCGGAAACCCCCAGTAAACCGGCAGCTCGCGTGGCTGAAGCAGCACCGTCCCGGTTACCCCTGTCACAAATGCCGCCCATGCGCCCGTCCTCGTTGCCCGCTTATAATAAAGCGTACCGTAGAGAAGTGGCGTCAGAATTGCTGAAAACAATCCCCAGATATCCGCGCCGAAAAACAGGCTGTTGGACGGTGGATTTAAGGAGAGCAGAAGCGCCAGCGTTCCGCCGAGAAAGATAAAGAGCTGCGTCAGCCCCAGGATACGGTCCTCTGTTTTCTTCCATTTTCCATACTGCGCCGCCACATCGTAGGACATCATCGAGCCAATCAGAAGCAGCTGCGAGTTCGCCGTCGACATGCACGCGCCGATCACGCTGATTAAGAAAAATCCGCTGAACCGTGATCGGAGCAAATAATTAATTGCGTAGACAAAAATATCGTCTGATCCGAAGTAATAGGACAGATAAGGAAACAGGATCCGAAGCCCCAGACCGATCTGGGTCAGGCAGAAATAAAAAAATGTCAAGAACACCAGCGAACAGATCAGGACTTTCCGCGCCGTCTCACGGCTCTTTGCCGCCACAATCCGGATCAGATACTGTGGGTTCGCTGCCAGCCCCATACCCCAGCCAAAAAACATCGTGAGGTACATGGTAAGGCTGTAATCTTTCATCAGATTTCCAAAACTGTCCGTCCCGCTGCCCGCCGCATTTCGGCTGAACACCTCCGCGTTTGTCAGAAATCCGCTTCCCTCTATTCCTCCGACCACGACAAAATAGACAACCACTATACTGATCGTGAGCATGATAAGGTTTCCGCCATCCGTCTTGGTAACCGAATTGAATCCTCCAAAGGTAGAATACAGAATAAACAGATAAACCAAAAAAATTGCAACTTTATAATCGATATTTAAAAGCGTCGCCGCCGCAATTCCAAATCCCTTGATCTGGATCACCAGATAAAAAACGTAACCGCCCGAGAGCAGCAGCGCACAGCAGGTACGCAGAAAGCGGGAATGGTAGCGCTCCCCGATAAACTGCGGGATCGTGAGCATGTCGCAGTCATAGATACGGCCGCTGATGAGATACAGCAGCCCCGCGCCGATGAACCACGGGATAACCGTCACAGCGATCACGGAGGTTCCATTTTCAAAAACATTGCCCGTGTATCCCAGAATGGTCGCAGCGGACACCCAGGTCCCGACGAAGGTGGAAAACAGCCGCCAGAACCCGCATTTCCGTTCTCCGATAAAAAATTTCCCTATCGAATCGCTCTCACCGAACGATGATTTTCCTATAATCAGGATAATCAGCGAATAGACGCTGAAACAGACCAGATAATCAAATGTTCTACTCATGCTCACCGATGTTCACCCTCGTAGACGGCTTCCAGCCAGCCTTCTTCCGTCTCCGGCTGCCGTCTCAGCCGGTAATATCCGCAGATGCTCCCCTCTTCTCCAAACGTATCCCGCACAAACACCCGTTTCGCGCCGTTTCGGTATGCCTGATGGATCACGCGGCGCAGCACGCCGTCAAGCTCTTCCGGCTCACAGCGCTCGATCGTGAGGTATGCAAGCCCTTTCTCCGGGACATTTCTCTGATCGAGCACATAGTGCCAGTGCTTATTTTCGCCCTCCAGGTACGGTGCCAGCTCTTTTTCATACTCCAGGCTTACGAGCGTCAGCCCGCGTGCTGGGATCGTAGGACCTGCTGCCGCTCGGTTTTTCTCCTCCAGAATCTCCTCCATCTTCTCCGGCGGGTAAACGCCCATGCCGATCTTAACCAGCGTCCCGGCGATGATGCGGACCATGTTGTAGAGAAAGCCGCTGCCGCTGATCCGGATGGTAATAAGGTCATTTACCTTGGTGATATCTAAGCTGTAGATGGTCCGCACCGTCTCCTCCGCCTGGGTCCGCACCGTACAAAAGCTCTTAAAATCGTGCTCGCCGATGAGATAGGATGCCGCTTTCTGCATTTTCTCTAAATCCAGATTGAAATAGCAGAAATAGCTGTATAAGCGCTGCAGCGGCATATCGATCTTGCGGTTTAAAATCTTGTATTCATAGGTTTTCACGCAGTTTGCCTTGCGTGGATGGAAGGTAAGGGGCACCTCCTCCGATGCCTGGATCCGCACATCGTCCGGCAGACGCTGGTTCAATGCAAAACAGATCTTATCCCCTGGAATCCGGCTTTCTGTATCAAAAACTGCCACATTTCCCATGGCGTGGACTCCGGAATCCGTCCGGCTGGCCCCGATGACCTGGATATCCTCTTTTAAAAGAGAAGAAAGTGCCTGATTCAGCACCTCCTCAATGGTCACTCCGTTGGGTTGGAGCTGCCACCCGCAGTAGGCAGTTCCGTCATAGGAAACCACTAGCTTAATTCGTCTCATATATATTCCTCTATTTCTGTTATTTATCCTCAAAAATCTATTTTCTGCTATTTATCATACCATATAATCCCCTTTCTTTGACAGATATTTTTTCATTGACCGTCTTTTCCTATGCAAAAAGCACCTTTGGATCCTTTCATCCAAAGATGCTTTTTTCTTAGCATTCGCCATATGCTACCAGCGGTTCTCCCTCACTTACCCCCAGTGACAAGGTATAGTAAAAGACCATACCGTCAAGCTCTGATTCATAACGATACATCAGGCTGCCGT
>ENA-UEQK01001347-UEQK01001347.1-human-gut-metagenome-genome-assembly--contig:-NODE-1347-length-15332-cov-24.771550_pt1 | contig 15332 bp, 17 predicted proteins | sample MGYA00242939_ERZ507942 | MGnify/ENA primary metagenome ERZ507942 (study PRJEB26167, sample SAMN06115485) | human gut metagenome | host: Homo sapiens | place: China:Chongqing | collected 2015-03-30... | reverse complement strand
ATGGCATAGCTCGCGCAAGCGCGGCTCTGCTCATTTGGCTTAACGAAAACGTTCCTGGGAAAGGAAGTTTTTCGGTCAAGACCGGCGCCTTTATGAAGTATGCCGCGATTTCCTATCGGTTCAATTTGGCGGCGATCGCCTGAAACTCTTCGGGCGTCAGGGAGAGTTTCTCACGCCGGAAGTCGACGTCGCTTTCGCTTTTGATCGGGATCAGATGGATGTGCGCATGGGGAACCTCCCATCCCAGCACGACGACCGCCACCCGTTTGCAGTCGATCTGCCGTTCGATCCTGCGGGCGATTTTCTTGGCGAAGAGCATCATGCCGGCGAGCGTTTGATCGTCCAGATCGAAAATGTAATCGACCTCTTTCTTGGGCACGACGAGCGTATGTCCTTCGGTCAGGGGGTTGATGTCGAGAAATGCGTAGTAATTCGCATCTTCGGCGACTTTGTACGACGGAATCTCTCCGGCGATGATGCGTGAAAAAATCGATGCCATGATGCAGTTGTTTTTATTCTTCGAATTTGGGTTTCAGTATTTCGGAATAGATGACCGCACGCCGCAGATCGAATGGCTCTCCGAGCGGGCCGTCCGTTGCCGCGGGGCATGTCGGACGCTTCTCTTCGGGTGTCTCCTGCCTGACGTCGTGCGTTGCGATTGGGGCGGGAATCGTGTCGGCGGCGGATGCTTCGTCGTCGAACGTTTCGAGCGATACCGCCTCGACGACGAGCGGTTCGGAGGCAGCTTCCTCTACCCTCGCGTCGCGCCGGGCCTCCTGTTCGGCCGGACGCCTCGCATGTCGTGCAGGACGGGGCTCCATCTCGACCGGGGGCGCTACCCTTTCGTCCGTATCGTCGGCCTGCCGCTCCTGCCGTTGTGTACGCTTCTTCTGATCCGAAGCCGTTTTCACGCTCCAGAGAATGATAATGGCCACCCAGATTAAAACGGTAATATCCATGATTTTCCCTCCTTATAAGTTTCGTTTCACGCTCTCCATGCCCTTTATTTTGCGGAGATTCTCGAGGACGACGCTCAGGCTCTCCGCATTTTTGACGTAGAGGCTCAGGGTTCCTTCGAAAATGCCGTCGTGGCTCTGGATGCCTATTTCGCGGATGTTGATGCTGAAATCGCGGCTGATGACGTTGGCCAGATCCAGCAGAATGCCCGTGCGGTCGATACCGCGCAACTCGATGGTCGAAAGGTAGGAGACGGCCTTGTGCTGCGACCACTTGATCTCGTCCTTGATGATGTTGCGCCCGAACTGCGATGCGAGCCGGTTCAGCTCCTCGCAGGTGGCCTTGTGGACGATGATCTTGCCCGACTGCGGATCGCGGAATCCCACGACCTTGTCGCCCGGAATGGGTTTGCAGCACTCGGCGACGACGAATTCCGGCGACGTGTCGTCCGCCGCCTCGTCGATCGCCGGCGTTTCGTCGTCCTCGCTCTCCGGCTTCGCCTTTTTGGGGATGAACAGCGTCCAGAATTTCAGGATCTTGCTCGCCGAGTTGACTTTCAGATGCTTCTCTATATCGTCCAGCCGGATGATGCCTGCACCGATTTTGCTGTAAAACTCCTCCTTGGTCGCGCATTCGTATGCCGGAACCAACTTGCGCAGTACACGTCCCGAAAGGTTGATATTGAGTTTGGCGAGCCGCTCGGTGAGCGTCGCCATACCCCGTTCGATGTTGTTCTGCTGTTCGCGTTTGAGGAAGTTCTTGATCGATTGCTTGGCCTTGCTCGTCGTCACCAGGTCGAGCCATTCGGCTTTGGGACGTGCGTTGTCGGCCGTGATGATCTCGATCTGATCGCCGCTCGAAATCTGCGTCGTGACGGGTTCGAGCTTATGGTTGATCTTCGCACCGATCGCCTTGTTGCCGACGTTGGTGTGGATGTCGTAGGCGAAATCGAGCGCCGTGGCGCCGAAGGGCAGCCGGCGAGGCTCGCCTTTCGGTGTGAAGACGACGATTTCGGAGGTGTAGAGCGACAGCTTGAAGTTATCCAGAAAGTCGACGGCGTTTTCCGTCGGCGAGTTGAGCGCATCGCGGATCTTTTTGAGCCACTTGTCCAGCTCGTCCTCGTTCTGCGAAATGGTCTCCTGCTTGTACTTCCAGTGGGCGGCCACTCCCCTTTCGGCGATGTCGTCCATGCGCTGCGTGCGGATCTGCACCTCGACCCATACGCCGTCGGGGCTCATCACCGTCGAGTGCAGCGCCTCGTAACCGTTGGCTTTCGGGGTGTTGATCCAGTCGCGCAGGCGGTCGGGCTTGGGCGTGTAGATGTCCGTGATCGTGGCATAGATCTGGTAACACTGCGTCTTTTCCGACGGGAAGGGCAGCGGTTTGAAGACGATGCGGATGGCGAACAGATCGTAGACCTCTTCGAAAGGAATCTGTTTGCGCTGCATCTTCATCCAGATCGAGTAGATGCTCTTGACACGGGCCGAAATCTCGAAATTGATGCCGTCGTGCCGCAGCGCTTCGACGATCGGAGCGTTGAAGCGTGCGATGAACTCTTGGCGCGACGCCTCCGTCTCGTCCAGTTTGCGGCTGATCTCCTCGTACTGCTCCGGAAAACGGTACTTCATGCAGAGGTCTTCCAGTTCGGTTTTGATGGCGAAAAGCCCCAGTCTGTACGCCAGCGGCGCGAAGAGGTAGATCGTCTCGCTGGTGATCTTGATCTGCTTGTTCAGGGGCATGGCGCCCAGCGTGCGCATGTTGTGCAGCCGGTCGGCGATCTTGATGAGGATTACCCGCACGTCGTCCGAGAGCGTGAGCAGCACCTTGCGGAAATATTCGGCCTGCTCCGACGTGTCGGCGTTGAAGACGCCCGACATCTTGGTCAGTCCGTCGACCATCGAGGCGATCTTCGGGCCGAAGATGCGCTCCATGTCTTCGACCGTGTATTCTGTGTCTTCCACCACGTCGTGCAGCAGCGATGCGACGACCGATTTGACTCCCAGCCCGATCTCCTCGATGACGATTTTCGCCACGGCGATCGGGTGCAGCAGATAGGGTTCTCCCGAACGGCGGCGCACACCGGCGTGCGCCTCTTTCGCAAGGAAAAAGGCGCGCTTGATGAAGTCCCAATCCTCATCTTTCCTGCAAATTTTGGTACAGGAACGGAGCAGGTCTTCCCATCGCTCCTCGATGATTTTTTCGTCTTCGGCCGTGTAATCCATATCCCTCGTTTTCGGTTTGCGCTCCGTATGTCGAAGCGCTCCGGCCGCCAGCCGGAGTGCTTCGGACGGGCGACTTAGCGGGCTATTTTTTGTGCGTGAGTGAATTGTGCATGACGGTGGTACTGGCGTGTGTGAATATTTTGTAATTGCGGGCGTAACAGTTTTGTATCGCATGCGGCACAAAACCGCATTTATGTAGAATTGCATTTATGTAAAAATGCAATAGAGTTATATCGGCAGATGAGAAATCGACTGCGCAAAATTTTAAGTGCTGTTTTGCAACAAGGCTGATGAGATTAACCGTAAATGGATTGTAGTAGGAACGGAGAAATATGGAAGTATATTTTGGCGGGGCTTTTCAGGGAAAGCTTGATTATGTATTAAAGAAAAAAGGAAATTTAAAGGTGGCGGACGGCAGGGACTGTGATGAAAAGCGGTTACAGTCGGCGGATGCTGTCAATCACCTGCATTTATTGATTCAAAGGCGGATAGCGGCGGGAGAATCGACAGATACGCTTATTGATGAGCTATATGCCGTCAATCCGCAGATGATTCTGATTTGTGATGAGGTCGGAAGCGGAATTGTGCCGCTGGAACGAAAAGACAGGATTTACTTTTCCTGGCATGATGGAAGAGCCTGGTTGCATTTTTGGTAAATTAATTTCACCTAAACCACAGCGAGGGCCAGAATTCATCAAGCGAAGGTCATTGGCAATTTTGCTTAAACGTACAGCAAGTGTTTTTAAAGCACCACTTACATAAACAAAATCAGCAGTATCTTGTGTAGCAGCAATGAGATTATTAGCAATTTGATAGTTTATACCAGTGATATTGTGTAGTTCTTTTTCAATAACATGTTTGTAGTCAGGGTGGCAATTTATACCAGTGCCAATAGCAGTTGCTCCCATATTTAAGAATTTCATAGTTTCACGAGCATGAGAAATTTGATGTATAGAAGTATCAATATAAGTGGCAAAAGCTTCAAAAGTATTGCCTAAAGTAGTAGGAACGGCATCTTCAAGTTCAGTACGACCCATTTTTAAGATATCTTTAAATTCTACAGATTTTTTTAATAAATTAGCTTTTAAATCTTCCATAGCAGTGAGCAAATCTGTTAATTTTGTATATGCTGCTACTTTTATAGAACTAGGATAGCTATCATTTGTGGATTGGCTGAGATTTACATGGTCATTTGGATGTAAGAATTGATATTCACCTTTTTGATGACCAAGAATTTCTAAACCAATATTAGCAATTACTTCATTAGCATTCATATTTGTGCTAGTACCAGCACCACCTTGAAGCATATCTACAGGAAATTGATTTACGAAATTGCCTTCAATAATTTTATCGCAAGCAGAAGCTATAGCATTAGCAAGTTCTGGTTTTAAAACACCTACTTCTTTATTAGCTAAAGCGGCAGCTTTTTTTATTTGAGCTAAAGCTTTGATGAAGAATGGATAATTTTCTAAAGTTCTAGTAGAAATATGAAAATTATTTATAGCTCTAGATGTTTGTACTCCATAATATAAATTATTTGGAATGTTTAATTCTCCGATAAAATCATGTTCAGTTCTTGTTAACATAAAAATGCACCTCTAATTAATTTTTGATAATTTTAGTTAATTGATATATAATGAAAAAATAAATCTTTAAATTTAAAATAAAGATATATAAATGATTTATATAATAATAAATAAAGCAAATAATGTGCCAACATAGTGTATAATTTTTTATTGCTGATAAAATATGGATAGAAAAATAACGTTATATTTATTTTGCTTAAAGGTGTATAATAGAGATGATAGTAGTGTATAATGAAGATTGTATTATGTATACAATATATTAAATAATTTTTTATAATATATTGAATTGAAAGAAAATAGAAGGACGAAAAATGAAACAGTTAGAATTAATAAATGAATATGTTAGAAATAATTCTAAAGCAGAAGATGTATTAAAATCTATGAAAAACGGAAAAATACCAGGAGTAAAAGCAACAGATATTCAAGAAAACTTCGGTATTTTGCGCAATAATGCAAGTAGTATACTCAATGGTCTATTTAAAGACAATCAAATTGTAAAAATTAATACAAGACCTGTAAAATTTTTGTCGATAGAAACTATACATTATTTAAATAAACAATACAGTTTGCCAGAGCAAAAAATTTATACTCTAAAAGAATTGCAAAAATATCTATTAGAAGATACTAGCCAGCAAAAAGATGCTTTTTCTGAACTTTGTGGTTGGAATGGTAGTTTGAAATATCAAGTGGAATTGGCAAAATCGGCTATATCATATCCGCCAAAAGGATTGCATACTTTGATATTGGGCGATAGTGGTGTAGGCAAGAGTGCTTTTGCCAAAGCTATGCATGAATATGGCAAAGATTATTATGATAGAGATTATCCTTTAGTTACATTTAATTGTGCAGATTATGGCAGTAATCCGCAATTATTGTTATCTCAATTATTTGGTCATGTAAAAAATGCTTTCACTGGAGCCGATAAGGATAAAGTAGGTCTGGTGGAAAAGGCTGATGGCGGAATTTTATTCCTTGATGAAGTACATCGATTGCCACCAGAAGGTCAAGAGATGTTGTTTTATTTAATGGATAAAGGTGAATATAATCGCTTAGGCGATACGACTTATAGAAAAAGTAATGTATTAGTGATTGCAGCGACAACAAGTGCTCCTGATAAGGTTTTGCTTAAGACTTTTACTAGACGAATACCAATTATTATAAAGTTGCCTTCATATAAAGAAAGACCAGTTTTAGAAAAAATAATGATTATCGAAAAATTTTTATATAATGAAGCTTTGAATATCAATAAAACTTTATATGTAGAGCCAGTTATTTTTAAAGCATTAACAGAAGCAGTTTATAGTGAAGGCAATGTAGGGCAATTGATATCAGATATAAAATTACTTTGTGCAAGGGCATATTATGCTTATATTCAAGGTGAAGATGTAATTAAATTAGATAAGAAATTATTAGTAGAAAATTTCAATGAAAAATATCAAGAAGAAATAAATAATAAAAATATTTTCTGGTACAATATCAAAAATTTATTTCCAAAAGAAATTGTATTTTTGCCACATCAGATAAAACAGGTTTTGACGCAAATCAGCAATGAAGTATTTTATGTAGCTATAATACAACATTTAGAGAAAATAACTAAAAATGAAATAGAAAAATCGCCGTTAAAGAAACTTTTTCAGCGTGAGATAAATCTCTATTTTAAATTGAGCAATAGATATTTTTTAGAGCAAAATATAAATATATCTTCTATTATAAAGAGTTGTTCTTTAGAAGCATTGAGTTTTTCCATTCAATTTTTAAATTTTATCAAAAAGAAAATGAATGTAAATTTAAAACAAGAGATATATTTAATACTGACTTTAGCTATTTGGTTAACTGATATGGAAAAATCAAAATATGATGATTTTGATGGAATAGATAAAATCAAAAATAGAGAGATTTTTCAGCATAAAGTTATGCAGAACTTAGAAGAAGAATATGCTTTAAGTAAGGTTTGGTGGAAAAATATTTGTAAATGTAAACAGATTAAATATAATGATTTCGTGCCAGCACTTACAGCTTTTTGGCTTAGTATAACCATAATATAAAATAAAAAGCATAAAAGCTTTTAAACTTTTATGCTTCTTATTTTTAATATTAATGATTTAACGCATATGATTAATCATACTAGCTAATCGACCAGCGCCAAAACCGTTGTCAATATTCATTACGGCAACGCCAGCAGCGCAACTATTTAACATAGAAAGCAATGCTGTTAACCCATGAAAGGAAGCACCATAACCTACGCTTGTAGGCACAGCAATTACTGGCTTATTGGCAAGACCACCAACAACACTAGCCAAAGCTCCTTCCATACCAGCAGCAACGATGATGATATTAGCCTTATCAATCAAATCTTTTTTACTGAGTAGACGATGAATACCTGCAACGCCTACATCAAAGCAATATTGTACTTTATTTCCCATCAGTTGAGCAGTAAGACCTGCTTCTTTAGCGACAGGTATGTCACTTGTACCAGCTGTCATGACGAGGATAAAACGTTTATCATCAATAGGCATATTATCTCTATCAACATAGATAATACGTGCAAATTCGTCATATTTTGCATCTTTTACTTTTGCTAGTACAGCTTGATAATTTTCTAAAGTAGCACGAGAGGCAATTATATTTTGCTCACTTTTTTGATAGAGGTGAGCGAAAATATCAGCTATTTGCTCATTAGTTTTACCTGCACAATAAATTACTTCAGGAAATCCTTGTCTTTTTGCTCGGTCATGGTCAATCTTGGCAAAACCAATGTCTTCAAAACCTTGATTATCTTGAAGTGATTGAAGCATAGTTTCGTCAGAGATATTTCCTTGTTTATAATTGTGAAGTAAATCTAATAATTGAGTAGTGTCCATATTTATTGTTTAACGGCCTTTTTTTTATTGCGTTTCCAGCGAATATAGTAGAAAGCACAAGTGAGAACAAGAATAGCACTTACAACTAAACTTGCTTCATGACCTACAGCAAGCATAGTTTTCCAGTTTTCGCCAAGTATCATACCGATGTATAAGATGAACATAGTCCAAGGAAGGGAACCAATAAAAGTATAGATGATGAATTTCTTCATATTTACTTTGGCAAAACCGGCAGGTAAAGAGATAAATGTACGAACTACAGGGAGTAATCTGCTGAAGAATACAGCTTTAATACCATATTTATCAAACCATTCTTGAGCAGTGTCTACATGAGATTTTTTCATGAAGAAATATTTACCATATTTATCTACAAAAGGTCTGCCACCTTTAGCACCGATATAATAAGTGATGATAGAACCTACCATACCACCAATCATACCAGCAACAGTAGCGTGGAAAAATTCCATTTTGCCAGCAAAGATGAGATATCCAGCAAAACCTAAGATTAATTCACTAGGAATTGGAATACAAGCATTTTCAAGCCCCATTAGTACAGCTACAGCAACATAGCCCCAAGTATCAATAAAACTCAAAAAGATTGTTGAAAATTGTTCCATTAAAAATTAGTCCTTTCTATTGTTAAATTATAAGATAATCCTTATATATATTATAACCGATAAAAATATTTAAGTTAATATAAATTTATGATATTCATAGCATGTAAAATGCCAACAACACCAAAGAGAATAAAGATTAATGAAGCAAATTTTTTGATGACTCTATCAGGTACATATTTATGAAGAGTAGCACCTAATAAAATGCCAAGTCCATCAGCAACGAGCATACCAAGAGTTGTACCTACTAAGATAGAAAGCATATCAGCACCGATTTGAGCAGATAATGCTACTGTAGCGAGTTGAGTTTTATCTCCCATTTCGGCAAGGAAAAAGGCGATAGCTACAGTCCAAAAGATGCTAAAACGATTTTTTTCAGCTTCATTACCAAGTTCATCATCTTTTAAAATCCAAAGACCAAAGACAATAAAAGCAATAGAAGCAACGAGTTCAACAATGTCTTTAGGAATAAAAGAATGCAAATAAATACCAGCAGCGATTGCTACAAAGTGATTTAAAATAGTAGCAACTAAAATACCAAACATGACTTTCTTCCATGGATATTTTGTGGCAAAAGCCATAGCTAATAATTGAGTTTTGTCACCCATTTCGGCAAGAACCACCATGATAAACGCTGTTGAAAATGCAAACATAAGATTAAATCTCTCCTTAAAATAAATTAAATTTATTTGATAAAAGGGAATAAAAAAAGAGACTTCCAGTATAGACTGATACACTTAGTGTAACTAATCTATACCAAAAGTCTCACTATTGATGTAAAACATCAACGAATAAGCCAGATGAATTTCGTCGTTCATCAGTATGTTGACTTATTCTAAAAAGCTACTCCCTTTTAGCCAATACATTTACCAATAATACCATATACACACAATGGATATAATACACAAAAATAAATATTTTGGCAAGGGTTTATTTATTTTTCATAGCAAAATATTCTCTGTCTAAAATTCCGAGAATGATTAAATTTTCATAAACACCATCAGTTAAAATTGTTTCACGAATAAGACCTTCACGGACAAGACCAGCTTTTTCATATACATGTAAAGCACGAGTATTGTGGTCTTTACAGTCAAGCCATGCTCTATGGAATTTTAAATCATCAAATACCCAAGATTTTAACATTTCTAGTGTTTCTTGACCATAGCCTTTACCTTTTACATTTAAAATAATGCGAGTCCATTCGATTTCTTTAGATGGATTATCAAGACCTGCTATCATGAGAAAACCAACTTTTTCATGTGTATCTAAAGTTTCGATAATTAGATGAGTAGCAGAAGGGGTATCTAAAGTTTGCATATGCACTTCGCGAGTATAAGGAATTACATATTTTGCATTTTCAGGAATGTATTCCACTTCCATGATATAGTCCATATCTTCAACTGTTGCTTGACGAAAACGTAATCTATTTCCTGTTTTTACGATTTTTTCCATATTAAAACCACCTTCATTATAATATTATAGATTTTATAATAAATTTTAGAAACTTATGGGGAAAATTCCCTGACAGTTTAAGAAAAGTATAGTATACTTTTCTTAATATAACAAATAAGGAGGACAGCAGTATTGGCAACGATGTCTTTTGAACATTTATTAGATATTTTATTTGTACCAATTTGTATTCAAATAGGTGCCTTAATCGTAGGTTCATTTCTCAGTCGTTTAATTAATCGTTATTTACAAAGTAATGTAAATAGAGATTCATGGCAATATATTTTTGTCAATGCTTTAAAAGGATTACCGATTTCTTGGTGTTCCGGTGTTGGCTTATATTGGACGATAAATAGTTTATCCATACCAGAAACTATTAGCAGATTATTATCATATTTATTATTTGCAGTGATTATCTTTACTTTGACAAGAGTTATTGCAAGAACTTTATCTGGAATGATAGATTTTTATACTATGCGTTCCGACCAAAATATGCCAAAGACTTCATTGCTCAACAATGTAATTAATTTTGTAATTTATGCTATGGGCGTTTTAATAGTTTTACAATATTATGGCATTTCTGTAGCTCCTATTTTAACAGCTTTAGGGGTTGGTGGTATGGCAGTGGCTCTTGCGCTTCAAGATACACTAGCAAATGTATTTTCAGGAATGCACTTGATATTGTCTAAACAATTGCGCTTAAATGATTATGTGCGATTGAGTACAGGTGAAGAAGGAAAAGTAACAGATATTACATGGCGTTTTACCACACTTCAATCCGTTAGCAACAATGTGGTAGTTGTACCTAATCAGAGTATATCTAAGGCGATTATCACAAATTACAGTATGCCACTTCAAGATATAACAGTAAGTGTAGCTATTGGTGTAAGCTATGATAGCGATTTAGATAAAGTGGAAGCTGTTTGCATAAGAACAGCAAAGGAAATTTTATCTAAATTAGACCCAGAAGTAAAAGCGGAGCCGGTAGTTAGATTTAATTTGTTTGCGGACTCTAGTATTAATTTCAATGTGATAATGCATGTTAGTGAATTTACAAATCAATATATTGTTAAGCATGAATTTATAAAAGCGATTACAAAAGAATTTAGAAAAGAAAACATAGAAATACCATTCCCAGTAAGAACTATTATCAATAATAAAGAGTAAAATGGATATCAAAATAAATGAAAATTATCATAAAAATATTTTATAGTAATAATGAATAAAATAATTAGAGAATATTTCAGGAAAAGCTTTTTATTTTGTTAGAGATTTGGTAAGATATACTTGATTGAATACAAAATGCATGATTTTGGGATAAACATGGAGAAATTAAATTTAATGAAAGAATTTTTATCTGTTCAAGGTAGAAAATTATTAATACAGATTTCTATTTGTACTATTATTATTATTGGTATGTTTATAAATTATGATAAACTTTACTTGATAACAGGTGTATTTACAGGCTATTTATTAGCAGTTATATGCGCTTGGGTAATGGTATATAGAACGTGGAAGGCTGCTCATTTAACAGTAGGTAAAGCTAAAGGTCAGATGTGGCTTAGTTTGATAACGAGGTTATTGATGATTTTTATTATACTAAGAGCTGCTATATTGCAATCAGTGGAATTATTTTATGCAGTAGTAGGAGGCTTTTTCTTAGCTTTTATACTGTATATGATACATTTAATTATTTTTGTTTATCATAAGAATATGGAATAATATTTGCCTAGTGCAAATATTATCTACATAGAAACTGAAAAATATAATCTGTATTTTTCGGTAAAATATGAAATATATAGTAAAGAGAGGTGAGGACACTGTTACTTATGGACTGTATAAGCGGCAGTGGGGAAAATGCATGAAATTGGTGTGCGTGAAGTGGTCACTTTCGCAGGTATGCAATTCAATATTCAGACCTTAGAAATGACCTGGCTAGCAATGGCCATTGTAATACTGATTGCATTTTTAGCAACACGAAGTCTAAAGCTTGTTCCTTCAGGTTGGCAAAATGTAATTGAAATGGTTATTGTTTGGCTCAATGAGCAAATTGGTGTTACACTAGGTTCTCGTGGTCAATTAGTAGCACCATTTTTAATCACGTTATTTCTGTTCTTATTGATTTCAAACTGGATAGGACTTATTCCAACGCTTGCATCACCAACAAATGACTTAAATACAACTTTAGGTCTAGCTTTATTGGTGATTGTAATGTTACATGTACTTGGCTTGTATTATAAAGGTTTTAATTATATAAAACATTTTTTCCAGCCAGTAGCGCCATTTGTAATTATCAATTTGATTGAAGAAATAGCAAAGCCTATTACACTTGCTTTCCGTCTATTTGGTAATATTCTAGCAGGGGAAATTTTAATTATTATCTTGCTTTTATTAGTGCCAATATGGATGCCAGTACCTAGTGTTGTTTGGCTTGCATTTAGTTTATTTATCGGTGCAGTTCAGGCATTTATATTTACTATGTTATCTATGTCTTACTTAGCAAATGCTATGAAAGACGATGATCACCATTAATATTTGTTGATATATTTTAGTCAGCAGATATTGATATAAGATTATCTATAGTTGTAGGTAATCTTGAAAAATTAATTTAATTTATGTTTATCTTTAAGGAGGATTTATTTTTATGGAAAACGCAATTATGGTTATGGCAGCATTAATTGGTGCAGGTATTACAATGGGTCTTGCTTCTATCGGTGCAGGTATTGGTGATGGTCTTGTTACTTCTAAATTCATCGAAGGTATTGCTCGTCAGCCAGAAGCAAAAAACACTTTATTCATGAACACTCTTATCTCTGTAGGTTTAATCGAAGCTATGCCAATCATTGCAACAGTTATTGCATTGATCATGCTTTATGCTAACCCACTTATTAAATAATTTGGGTAAACATTTAAATTTTAGATGTTTAGGAACGCATAAGGGGGCAATAAATTGATTGATATCAATATGACGATTGTGGCTCAAATCCTTAACTTCCTTATTTTGGTACTTATTTTAAAATTTGTAGCATATAAGCCTGTTATGAAAATGCTTAAAGAACGCGAAGAAAAAATCGCAAGAAGCATTGATGCCGCAGAAGCAGATGAACAAAAGGCTAAAGAACTGCTCGCTGAATATAATAAGCAATTAGCTGATGCCCGTATAAAAGCACAGGAAATTGTAGATAAAGCAATGAAACGTGCTCAAGAAGAACGTGATGCTAGCGTTGCTGAAACAAGACGTGAAATTGAGCAGATGAGAAAAGCCGCAAAAGAAGATATTGCTAGAGAACGTGAACGTGCAGCAATGCAGTTACGTGGTGAAATGGTAGCTTTATCCATGCAAGCAGCTGGCAAAATTATCGCTGCTAATATGGATAATAAAACAAATGAAAAATTGGTTAGTGATTTCATTGACCAGTTGGATAAAGATAAAATGGGTGGATTGCCATGCTGAATTTACAGTTAGCAAAAAAATACGCTGTGGCAATGTTTGAATTAGCTCAGGAAGAAAATAAGCTTGTAGAATATGGTGAACAATTAGCAGAAATTAGTACGCTTTTTAAAACTCAACCAGAATTAAAAGCTTTTATGAGTAATCCTCAAATTCAGCCATCAGCAAAAAAAGAACTGCTAAATAAAGTTTTTGGTAGCGATATTGAAAAATCAGTGCATAATTTTATGTTATTATTGATTGATAAACGTCGCATAGCATTAATTGAAGAGATAGTCGGTGAATATGAAGCTCTGTCTAATGAAGTTCGTAATATTGTAGTAGCACATGTTACTACAGCAGTTGCTATGGAAAAGCCACAAGAAAAAGCTTTAACTGCGAAATTAGAAGCTATTACCGGCAAGCATATTCAGCTAAAAACACATATTGATAAATCCATCATTGGTGGTGTCGTTGTAAAAATGGGCGACAAATTAATCGATGGTAGTGTAACTAGCAAAATTAAATCTTTAGGAAAGCAGTTAATGGCAAATTAAGTTATTTAAGTGGGGTGACAGAGTCGTTATGAAAATGAATCCAGAAGAAATAACAGCCATTATCAAGGATCAAATTAAAAATTATAATGTTGATTTAAATGTTGATGATGTAGGTACTGTTATTGAAATCGGTGATGGTATTGCACATATTCATGGCTTAGACAAAGCGATGTCAGGGGAACTGCTCGACTTTGGTAATGATATATATGGTATGGTCCTAAACCTTGAACAGGACAATGTCGGTGCCGTTTTATTAGGTGGCGACACAAAAATTAAAGAAGGAGATATCGTAAAACGTACTGGTAAAATCATGCAAGTACCTGTTGGGGAAAGTATGATTGGTCGTGTTGTTGACGCACTTGGTCGTCCAATTGATGGCAAAGGCCCTATTCATACAACACAGAGCCGTCCAATTGAATATCCAGCTCCTGGTATTGCTGATAGAAAATCAGTAAAAGAACCATTACAAACTGGTATTAAAGCAATTGATGCCTTAGTTCCAATTGGTCGTGGTCAGCGTGAACTTATCATCGGTGACCGTGGTACAGGTAAAACAGCTATTGCTGTAGATACAATCCTCAATCAGAAAGGTCAAAACTGTATTTGTATTTATGTAGCTATTGGTCAGAAAGCTTCTACAATCGCTCGTGTTGTAAAAACTTTTGAAGATCATGGTGCTATGGATTATACAATTGTAGTAGCAGCTACTGCTTCTGATAGTGCACCACTTCAATATATGGCTCCATATTCTGGTGTTACTATGGGTGAACATTTCATGTATCAAGGCAAACATGTACTTTGTGTATATGATGACCTTTCTAAACATGCTACTGCTTACCGTGCAATGAGTTTGTTACTTCGCAGACCACCAGGACGTGAAGCATATCCAGGGGACGTATTCTACTTACATTCTCGTCTTTTAGAACGTGCTGCTAAATTAAGTGATGAACTCGGTGGAGGTTCCATTACAGCTTTACCTATCATCGAAACTTTAGCAGGTGACGTATCGGGTTATATTCCAACAAACGTTATTTCTATTACAGATGGTCAGATTATGCTTCAGACAGAAGCTTTCTATTCTGGTATTCGTCCAGCTATTGACGTAGGTCTTTCCGTATCTCGTGTAGGTGGTAGTGCTCAGATAAAAGCTATGAAACAGATTGCTGGTCGTATGCGTCTTGACCTTGCTCAGTATCGTGAACTTGCAGCATTCGCTCAATTTGGTTCTGATCTTGATAAATCTACAAAAGAACAATTAGACCGTGGTGTACGTATGGTTGAAACATTAAAACAAGCACAGTATTCACCTTTAAAAGTAGATGAACAAATCCTTGTTATTTATACAGCTGTACGTGGTTTCTTAAGCGATATTCCTGTTAATCAGGTTGTTAACTTCCAACGTGATTTCTTGAAATTCATGAATTCAAATCACCCAGAAATTGGACAGACAATCGTTGAAAAACAAAAATTAGATGATGCTTTAGAAGCTTCTATCAATAGTGCTATTGAAGAATTTAAATCCACATATTCATATAATAAATAAGCAGTGAGGTGATTTAATTGGCTAGTTTACAGGACATACGCCGCAGAATAAAAAGCGTAAAAAGTACACAGCAAATCACTAAAGCAATGAAAATGGTTGCTGCTGCTCGTTTA
>ENA-UEQK01001338-UEQK01001338.1-human-gut-metagenome-genome-assembly--contig:-NODE-1338-length-15395-cov-11.628476_pt1 | contig 15395 bp, 15 predicted proteins | sample MGYA00242939_ERZ507942 | MGnify/ENA primary metagenome ERZ507942 (study PRJEB26167, sample SAMN06115485) | human gut metagenome | host: Homo sapiens | place: China:Chongqing | collected 2015-03-30... | reverse complement strand
GTCCATTTTCTATAAACTGGTTATTCATCAACTCTCCCTTACTATTGTAGTAATAAATAAACATCAAACTGATAGCCAGAGCTGGAGGAGGGGGGGAGCATTTGCAGCAACTCCTGTACTGCCAGCTCCTGGGACTCCATTGCCTTTTTTGAAACGGCAAGCGTATAGCTCTGCTGGAGCTGTGCAGACGCAAGGCTGCTGGCTGTGGCAGCGATTCCATCCATCGTGTTCATTCAACCTGTCTCCAATCCTTCAAAATCATCTGTGCGGACCCGACGGCGGGGTTACAGCCTCCGCCCTGCGGAACGCAGACTCCAGAGACGCGAGGAGCTGTGGGGTAGAGGGGCTCTGGGCGGCCTCCTGGTTGGAGGAGACGGCCTGCTGCAGCTCGCTGCGGAGGATCAGCATCTCTTTGGGGGCCTGAATACCCAGGCTCACATTTCCACCGGAGTCCACAGAGAGAACCGTGATACTGATATCCCCGCCAATCGTCAAAGATTCACCCGCTTTTCGGCCTAGAATCAGCATAGGGTGCCCGCCTTTCCCCCCTGGAACTCCGCCAGACGATGCCGCATGTGGTAGGCATCCGATTCCAGGATGACCTGAATGGCCCGGCGGCTGTCCGGATTGACTACAACAGGGCATTTGAAGTTCAGAGTGCTCTCCTGCACAGGCTCCCGGACAACGCAGAGGACATAATAGCACAGGGCATGGCTGTCCTTGACCTCCATCTCACGCAATTCCTCAGAAGAGAGCAGCGGCTGATAGCTGGGATGCAGAGAAAAGGGATTCATGGCGATAAAGGCCAGGGAGGGGGTGGCGGCACTCTGCAAGCAGAGCATATTCCCGTCACTGCCGGCGAAGGGGAGCAGCAGAAAGGAGCGCTCCTCCTCAAACCCAAACAGGCCGTTGGGAAAGGTGATCACCTCGTCCGGAGGGACCTCCACGGTACCAAAGTATTTCGTTTCAAACTTCAAGGGGCTGCCTCCGTTCAGGCCTTTGTATCCAGCGGCTCATAGTTGGGGTCGGCGGAAGGGGGGACATAGAGCGGGCCGCCGATGTATTTGATGACCACATCCGGCTGCTGTGTCACTTTGAACTCAATGTCGCCGGGGACAAAGGTGAACTGCATCTGGTTCATGCGCCAGTCGAAGTTGAGCTTATCCATCTCATAGCGGATGCTCATTTCCCCGCCGGTCCAGGAGATATCGGGGCCCACCTCCGGGAGAAACTGGATGCCAAGCTGAGCGGGCTGGTCCACGGTTTTTTGCTGTGCCAACTGGGGGATCACATCCTGGTCAATTTTGGCCTCCATCATCATGCGGCCCTCCTGCGCCAGGACGGCGGTAGCCTCGTATGCCGCACGCTGTCCCTGGGCTGCCCCCTGCTGGATGCTCTGGGCGGTGGTGGGGACGATAGAACTGCGCGCCTCAAAAGTATCAATGTTGACCCGAATGGGCTGGCTGCGGATCTGGAGCCCGCGTCGGTCGCGGGAGACCTCCATCTGGGCGGTGCCCCGGGCATACTCCAGATGGGCATTGGTCGTTTTCATCTGGATTTCAATTGGGATAGTCTGAATTTCAATCAAGGGACGCATTGGGACGTGCTCCTTTCCGTACAAAGGATAGAAATCACTTCATATAGTCCATCAGGGACTGAGGAATCACATTGGTGCCCACTTGAAGGGCGGCATTGTAACAGGTTTGGGCCCATACAAGCTCCAGAATGGCGTCCGCCGGGTCGATGTCCTCCAGGTTGCTGCGCTCCACATTGAGGGCATCGTAGGTGTTTTCCAACTGGGTTCCGTTTTTGTCCAGGAAATTGGCCTCAGTATCCAGGGTGGTCCACTTCTCCCCCATGGCTTCGCGGGAGGCATCCAGCTTCTTGAGCAACTCCTCCGCTTCGGAGCGGCTTCCAACATTCCATGTCTGAGTCTCATGGTCATAGCCCTCAAAAATATCGGCCAGCCGGAGCATGATAGAGGCAAGGTTCTTGGGATCGCCGTCCGCGTCCACGCCGTAGCCCATGATACCGATACCGGAGATGGCGGAGTCAAAGGCTGTGGAGGGGATCACCTCGCCGTTCCCGTCCAGCTTAAAGCCCAGTCCGATATCCACGTACTGGTGTTCCTCATTCCACATATCCAAGACTTCTTTGTTGGTCATGTCCTTACCGTTTGCGTCCTTAATTGGCTGTCCCTTATCGTCCAAGTAAATATCATCCAGGGTATCCGGATTGTCGATCTCGACGCCGCGGTAGGTGACAAAGCCCTTATCGTTGATAGCAAAGGGGGCGTTCAGGGAGTCCGCCCCGGCGAACACAAAATTATTGCCGTATTTGCCGTTCATGGCCTGAATAATGGCCTCGGCGCCCTCTCGTATGATCTGCCCCTGGGTATTCAGGGTGCTGAGGTTGGTATCATTCAGGCCGCTGAGGGCGGGGACGCGGCCGGTGTCCTGTACCAGACCGTCATAACCGTCCAGCACGCTCTCCAGAGTGCTCCACGCCGTCTCGTACTTATGCAGGACGGTGTCGTTGTTGGAATACTGCGCATTGGTGGCGTTGAGGGAACTGTGAATTTTGAAGGCCCGGGTGGCCGCGGCGGGATTCGACGCATAGGAGCTGAACTGCCGCTGGGTCATCAGCTTGGTCATGGCGGAGTTCAGGGAGTTGGTGGACTTCATGAGATTGGAGCGGTACATCCGCAGGGAGCTGTTAGTTGTAATACGAATCATAATCAATACCTCTTATTGTTCCCGTTCCAGACCTTAGACAACCATGCCGTTGATCAGGGAATCCAGAGCCTCTTCCAATACTGTCATCAGCCGGCAGGCGGCGGTATACGCCTTCTGATAGACCATCAGATTCGTGGCCTCGTCATTCAGATCCACACCGGATACGCTGTCCCGGTCGGTGTAGACGGTGTTATTTACGGTGAGATAGTTGTTCAGCTTGGCAGTAGTACCCATCTGATCCTCTGCCAGGGTGGACTGGGTGCGGAGCAGCCAATCCTCGAACGACATGGAAACGGAGGAGCCCACGGCACCCTGGCGAATATCACTCGGATCAATCCGGTGCTCTTTGGAGAATACCTCGAGGAATCTGGCCAGGTTGGAGCGGTCGTCGGAGGGGGCGTTGGGGTCGGTGGAGGAGAGCATGTGCACCTTGCCCTCCGCCCAGTCCTTTGAGATGGCAATGTTACCGGCGGTGATCTTATCACCTGGATTATCCCGGTTCATAAAGAGATCCCCGGCCCCAGTGACGCCCTGGGCCTGGTTCAGCGCGTTCATCTGCTCGGCAAACTCATTTGCCAGGCTGTCCAGAGCCATCTGGTAGTAGGGGATACCCCGCTTAACGGTGGCGTCCTTATCGTTGTTGATCTCGGCTTGGGTGGAGTATTCGCCCTTCTCTGTCAGCATTTCCCGCAGGGACTGGAGGGAACCATACAGGTCGGTATCCCCTAGCGTAACGGGATCGATATCCTGGGGATTCTGCTTCTTATTGTCCATATCACGAAGAGCACCCAGCTTTACCTCATATCCATTTGCCTCGTCCCCGGTGGAAACCTTGGTTGCAAATTCGCCGTCAATGAGCGTGTTTTTGCCTCCGGTGGCCAGCTTGACCGTGAGCTTCTCCACCATGAGGCCGCCGCCCACATCCTCCATGGAATAGGTGACGTCAATTTTCATGTGCTGACTCAGGGTATCCAGCAGCAGGTTGCGCTGGTCCCGCAGCTCCAGGCCCTCGTCCCCACGGATATCGGAATTGCGGATGGCCACGTTCAGCTCCTGAATCTGGGAGAGGATGCTGTTGATCTCATCCACATCCTGCTTGAGGTAGCCCTCAAAGGTGGTTTTCAGCTCGGCCAGAGCCTTGGCGGCGCTGTTGAACAGGTCGCACAGGGTGTCGGCGGACTGGCGGATCAGAGAGTCATAGCCCTCAATGCCGTTGGTGTTGGCCTTGTTAATCAGGTCGCGCAGGTCGTTGAGTTGGTTGAGGATCAGGCCGTCATCCTGCTCGCCGTCGCCCTTGCCGACCTCATCCAGGATACCGGCCAGCTTCTCCAGGCCGGCGAGCCATGAATCCGCCGAGCCCACATCGGCCTGGGACTTCCGGTAGGAGATGTCCAGTCCCGGGTCCCGGAGCTGGGAGACGCCGTTTACCAGTACGCCCTGCCCCACCCGCACGTTGTACTGGGAGTGGTAGCGGTCTGAACCGCCGGAGATCAGACTGACCTGGTCCAGGCGCTGGCGGGTGTAGCCGTTGGTATTGATGTTGGTGATGTTGTTGCCGGTCACGTCCAAGCCCTTCTGGGCGGCGTAGATCCCCAGCTTTACTGTGGTAAGAGAGCCGAATGTACTGCTCATGCTGTTACCTCCTATGCTCTGAAGTCCGTTTTCATACTGGTGGGCCGGGCCGGGGATGCCTGGTAGTGAGATTCTGCATCCGGCTCCACCCCCCGCCGGGCCAATTCTCCATCCACCCGGCGGAGCTCCAGCTCGGTCAAAGTACGGGCGGAGCCCTGTGCGGCCTGGAGGACGGCGTAGCCCTTCAGTACCTGCTCCACCATGCGGCTGGTCTCCGCCCGGTATTCCGGCGGGCAGTGGGAGGGCATGTCACGCAGGGAAATGCCGGTCAGGCCGAGTCCGGTCAAAAGGGTCTCCCGTTTCTGCTCGCAGCCCCGCAGGGCAAGCGTGAGGGCCTGCTCCCGCTTCATGGCTTCGTTCAACTCGTCCAGAGCGTGCCCCTGCACCGCGTCAATCTTTTGCTGCTCCACATGGCTGATCTGGTCAAAGAGCTGACACAACTCAGAAAGCAGCGCCAGGTAATCGCTGTATTCCACCTCAGTCCGCCCCCTTCTGGAGCAGCATGCGGGCTGCAATTTCCTGGGGGTCGGGCTGGTAACGCCCCTCCCGGATCTGGGCTTGCAGGGACTCAATTTCTCGGCAGGTAGGCCGGATTCGGATTTCCTGTGAAATACGCCCGACAAGCTCTTTCATGCGCGTTTCCTCCCCGCTTGGCTGTATACTGAGCTGGAACTGGTCGTAGACCTGGCGCTCTGCTTGGGGGCGGGAGGTGCTGTGGGCTGCACCGGCCTGGGGGGAACGGCCTGCCCCTGGAACAGATACCCGGTGGATGGAATATTCAGAGAACATGAGATGGCCTCCTCAAGATAGCTGAACGGGAACGAATGAAACAAAGACTGGAAAATCTATTAGTTCTATCGTCACAGATAAAAAAAAGATAAGAACAAATTGGAGGAATACAGGAAATCTTTTTCTCAGTTTGCAGGTATGGGTGTAATAAGGAGGGCGGGCCCAAATGGGCCCGCCCTCCTTGGGGCTGGCGTTATTTTGACTCTGGGGCTGGCGAAGAGTCGGTCTCCAAGGAATCTCGAAGCTGGAAATGGGAGGTCAGTGATTTAAGAATCTGAGACTGGTCGGAAAGCTCCTGACTGGCAGCGGCGCTCTCTTCCGCAGAGGCGGAGTTGGTCTGCACAACGCTGGAGATTTGCTCCACGCCCACGTTGATCTGCTCAAGGGCGTCCGCCTGCTGTTCAGAGGCGTCAGAAATCTGGTGGATCGTAGCCGTGATGTCCTGGGCACGGCCCACCACATTTTCCAGATAGGAGGCGGTCTCATTCATACTGGAGGTACCCCTCTGAATGGCGGACAGGGAACGCTGAATCAGGGCGGCGGTATTCTTTGAGGCGTCGGAGGACTTCTGCGCAAGGCTGCGCACCTCCTCAGCCACAACAGCAAATCCCTTTCCGGCGGCCCCGGCTCGCGCGGCCTCCACTGCTGCGTTCAATGCGAGAATATTCGTCTGGAACGCAATATCCTCAATGGTCTTGATGATCTTTCCAATCTCGTTGGAGCTGCTTTGAATGTCCTGCATGGCGGACAGCGTTTCCTGCATTTTCTGATTGCTCTCTGCAATCTCCTGGCTGACCATGGCGGCCTTATCACTGGCATCACGGGCGTGCTCCGCGCTCTTTTGAACATGGTTCAGAATATCCGAGGTAGTGGCAGCCAGCTCCTCAACCGCAGAGGCCTGTTCAGTGGCCCCCTGGGCAAGCGCCTGTGCTCCGCTGGCAACCTGTTCCGACCCGGAGGAGACGTGATCCGCCGCATTGTTGATCTGGCTGAGGGTGTCGCTGAGGGTATAGTTGATGCGGCGAATGGAAAGCAGAATTTGGTTGTAGTCCCCAATATAGCGCTCACGATCCTTCGAGCGGATACGGAAGTTTCCGTCACTCATCTCATTCAGCAGATAACTGATATCCTGAATGATCGCCCGCAGGTTTTCCGTCATAGCCTGGAAGGACTGGGCGAGCTGCCCGATTTCATCCTGAGAGCGGATGTCCAGGTGTACGTCCAGGTTACCGGAGGCGATCTCGTCAGCAGCGGACACCACAGCACGGATAGGAACCAGCATTTTCCGGAGGACGGCGGTCACAACCAGAAGAAGCACCAGCAGCGATGCCACCGACAAAATAAGCAGCAGGCGTGTGGTCCGGGTGACGGAGGACAGGGCGTCCGAGGTATACACACCGGTCATGGACCACCAGGTTTCACCGCCCACCTGCAAGGGGCTGTAGAAGCAGGAGACCTGGTCGCCGTCCTCGCGGGTCTTGCGCATATTGAACGCATCCCCCTGGGCCATGGCGGCCTGAATGGCCTCCAGCTCGTCGGCCTGGGGTGTAAACTCCACCATGTTGTGTCCCACATCGTCCAGTGTTTCGCTGTCCCATATGATGGTTCCATCACCGCTGTAAAGGGTAGACCACATGGAGGTGTAATTGTTGTCGGAAATCTGGAGGGAAGAGAAGGAACTGAGGTCGATGACGGAGATGACCACACCAATCACAGAACCGTTGTAAACAATTGGAGTGCCGTAGGCGATAAGCAGCAGATCTCCATCCCGATAGGGGGCGGAAATGTAAATCCGGTTTTCCTGGGCGGGGACCCGGTAGGAGTCCTCTTTGGCATATTCCTCGTAGGAGGCATAGGCATCAACCTCGGCATCGGCCGAGGACATGTCGATATAAAACCCATAGTGCCGGAGGTTGCTCTGGAACTGATTGGGCTCAAACATGACGCCGATGCCCTCCAGCTCGGGGTTGTTTTTGACCGCGTTCCGGACCGTCTCCACAATAAACTGCTCCATATCGTATGCGTTGGAGGTCAGGGACAGGCCCGGATAAAGGGTGCTCTGCTGCATGGCAGCGGCGTCCCCGGGAGCGCCATTTGGTTTGGCGTAAATGCGGCCGATGTATTCCTGGATACCCCGGGCCGTATCATCCACAACCCCAAAGCTGTCCTGGATCTCTGTGCCGGTTGTCCTCGCCAGGGCGGACAGCTCGCCTGCAATGCCCTTCTGTATGCTGGTGCTGGTAGTGGAGATCGTCACTCCGATCAGAAGTGCAAAGATGACGGCCAGGACGGCCCCGATGATGACCGCCAGCTTAGAAGTCAGTTTCAGTTTCCCAAACAACATCGATTCCCCCATTCGGTATCATTGCAAAATGCCGCGTTATGGGCGTGATACCAAGTATTTGTATGTTTATCTCAAACCGGCGGCAGCGTCTGCCGCTTTGCCGGGAAGTTCCTCTCTGTCAAACACACAGTCAACGATTGTATGTAATCGTTTTCTGATGTTTATATCGGACGGATAAACAAAAAATTAAGGGGAAAAACGACAAAAACCTATCGGAAGTGCGGAATTTGGCTTTGATAGAGCCTGTTCCGATGTGGCTGGGCATTTTGGAAGGTTCCCAGCCAGTTGAGGTTGAGGGGAATGGGGGTAAGGAAGGTATCAGGTCGGACGGCCTCCCCGTGGAAATCGCTGCCCCCCGTGATATGGAGGCCGTATTTGTCTGCAAGACGCAGATAGGCGGCGGTCTGTTCGGGGGAATGCCGGGGATAAAAGCACTCAATCCCATCCAGCCCCGCGTCCTTCAGTGCACGGAGGATTTCCTCCAGGCGCCCGTGGGAGCAGCCGAGCTGGCAGGGATGGGCCAGAACCGCCTTTCCACCCGCGTCATGGATGGCCGCGATGCATTCCGGGGCGCCGGCCTTCCACCGCTCAATGCGCTGGTATTCGTCCGTGTCCAGATAGCGGTCGAAGGCCTCCCGGAGGGAGGAGACATACCCGCGCCGGAGCATCACCCGGGCGAAGTGGGGGCGGGCGACCACTCCGCCGCCGGCGAGGGCCTCCACCTCCTCCAGCGGCACGTCCAGCCCCTTCCCGCGGAGAAACGCGGCGATGCGGTATTTCCGCTCCTCCCGGCTGGCGCGGAGCCTGCGGCAGAGCTCCGCCAGGGCGGGACACTCGGGGCCCAGATTGAGGCCGAGTATGTGCATGTGACGGTCCTCACGGGCCCCCAGCTCCACCCCGCGGAGCACCGTCAATCCGCAGGCTTGTCCCGCCCGGACGGCCTCCTCCGCGCCGTCCATGGTGTCGTGATCGGTGACTGCCAGAATCTGAATTCCGGCCGCCAGGGCCTTGGCGGCCAGTTGGGACGGGGTATACTGCCCGTCTGACGCGGTGGTATGGGTATGCAGATCCGCGGGACAGGTCATAAAAACCGCCTCCTCAATTCTTCACCGCCACAACGCGGATGACGGGGGGATCGTCGTTGCCGTAGGGGGCGAAGCCGGTCTGTTCCCTGGCGTACTCGATGCGGAAGCCGGCCTGCCGGAGGGCCTCGGTCAGCTCGTCCAGCACAAGAAAACGGCGGTAGTGGTTGTCGTAGAAAAAGGCGTTGCGCTCCAGCGCCTCCCCCTTGCCGTAGAGCGGGTCATGGACGCTGCGCACCTCGATGAAGAACTTTCCGCCCGGCTTGAGGGCCCGGGCCATGCTCCCCAGGAGCATCCGCTCCTGCTTCTGGTTGATGGCGTGGATGGTAAAGCGGCTGTAGGCGTAGTCATAGCTCTCCGGCTGGTGGAGGGTGTGGCTGACGAAGTCGCCGCATACGAACCGGGCGTGTGGGACCGGCTGCTGCCGGAGCATGCCGATGGCCGCCTCAGAGAGGTCCATCGCCACCACGTCCAGCCCCAGAGAGGCAAAGTAGAGGGCGTCCCGCCCGTTGCCGCACCCCAGCTCCGCCAGCGTCCGCCCCGGCTCCACCAGGGTGGACACATACCGGGCGAAGGGGGAGGGGCTGGTGGGGCAGAGCTTGTTTTGATAATACAGGTTCCAGTAATCGGTATTGTCGATGGGGTGCTCCACGATGTTCGGGTAGAGCGCCCCCTCGATCTCCTCTACCAGCTCCAGCGGAGTGCGCTCCCCGTCATTCTGGAGCACAAGGTCGGGGCTTTGGGGCTCGTCAAAGGGCAGATCCACCCCCACCACATTGCGCCCCCCGGTATAGAGGCCCTTCTGGTTGCGCTGGATGAGGGTCTCTTTTTTGACCCGGATATAGATTTCCTTGTAATTTGGAATATGCTCCCGGTTCCAGCGGCGCACAGTGTCAAACATGGCGATGGAGCAGCACACCACGTCGATACCCTGGTCGGAGAGCAGCCTGCACACCCGGAAGATCCGGCCCGCCCAGCGCAGGCGCTCATCGTTGGTGTAGCCCACATCCTCGCCGAAGGCCACCCGGATTTCGTCCCCGTCCAGATAGACCGCATTGGGCTTGGTGTTTTTGAGCCGCTGGTAGAACAGGCTGCCCACGGTCGTCTTCCCCGCCCCAGACAGGCCGGTGAAAAAGTATACGGTTCCCTTGTGTTCCATGTCCTCCTCCTCAGTGATACAGCGGCTGTTCCAGCAGCGCCGGGTCCAGCTCCAAAAGGGGCATGAAGTTCAGCGGCGCGCCGTTTTTGTTGACGAACCGCAGCCCCCGCATCAAAACGCCTGCGATCTCCCGCCGCTTGGCCGCCATGTTTTCCCCGATCTCGGTCAAGATCTCCTGCCGCCGCTGTTCCGGGTCCTCCCCCTCGAAAAACACCTTGTGCTCCATTGCCTTTTTATAGGAGGCCAGGATCAGGTCCGTGCAGCCGTGCAGCCTGCCGACCAGCGCGTTCATCGCCTCTTCGTCCATGGGCGCGCCGTCGTAATACTGAAAATCATAGCCGTAGCGCCGGTATACGTCTCCCATCAGATACTCCAGATACACCCGTTCCTCCCGGCCCAGGTACTCCTCATAGGTCCGGTAGATGGCCGCCGGGTCAAAGCCCCGGTCATTTCCCTTCAAAGACTCCGGGTCCCGCTCGCCGTTGCGGGAACAGTAGGTCATGCTCTTCGTATAGGGTAGGTCCAAAAAGGCTGCCAGGGCGGTGAAGGTGGCTTTCGGATTCAGCTTGCCGTCCTCAAAGCGGACCAGCACCGAATCCTGAAACAGCCGGTCCTGCCAGTCCACCATGTAGTTCCGGTTCAGGACCCGTTCGGTGAGCTCGTCGGGGATTGTCAGCGGCTCCTGGCCCGGTTTCCACTCGTCAATCTGGCGTTGCATGAATCGCACACACGCCCCGGTGGAGGTGGTGGGACGGCGCAGGGGTGTAAACGTTTTGATATACTTGAAGCCCTTGAGGGGGGAGAAGTCCCGCAGCTCCTGATACTCCGGGGAGTCCAGCACCGCCCGGTTCTGATCGTTCGCGCCCAGAGTGCAGTGGTAGTTGTGGAAGTGGGGTTGGAAAAAAATAGATGGAACGATTCGGGCAGCGGGGTCCAGGTTCCGCAGATCCGCCATAGCCAGATAAAGGGCCACGAAGATATCCTTGTCCGTCCGGTCCCGCATCCGGCTGAGCTGATTCGCCAGCCGCTGGGGCTTCTCCAGATCCCCGTCACCGATGACGCTGTCAAAGGTGATCGTTCCGCCGCTGCTGAGGAGCTGTCGGAACTTCGATACCTGATCCCGCAGATGGTAGAGCATTTCTGACTCCACCGCAATCAGGTTGGGATGGTTGTCAAAAATCTCGTTGAAAAAGTCGCCTCCGTTATGGCTGGAGAGCTGGGTGTGCCAGATCAGCCGGTGGATCTCCCGGATGCCGATGGGCTTGACGGGATACTGGCTGTAATCCATACCGAACCGGGCCTGAAAGTCGATGGGGTACTGGCTGATCTCGTCTCCGATCAGAAAGACCAGCTTCTCCTCCGCCAGCAGGGGCGGCAGGTTCAGGACCTGGAGATAGGCGCAGAAGGTCCCCCAGTCCGTGTAATGGAGATAGACGTGGTTCTCCCGGCCCACCCACTCGCTTTTCCGCACATTGTCCCGGAGGTACTCCAGCTCATACTGGGAGTACACATCCGCTGCCAGCACGGGTTTCTCCAGGTTATGGAAAAAATTCCGGCTGATCACCGGGTGCCGGAGGTCCAAAGGCTCCCCGAAGGTCTCCGTCTCTGCGGTAAAAGGGATGTAGCGCTGGTCGTCGTAGGGGTAAAAGCGGAGGGGCAGCTCCTCAAAGGCGGGAAAGTCCTGCTGGAAGCAGTAGGGATATTTGCGCAGCAGGCGGCAGTTCTTCTCGTATCGGCTCTTCAGGAGTTTGATGTTGGGCTGGTAAAAAGCCTGGGTCATCAGCTCCAGCAGAGTTTCCCGCTGGAAGCCCCGGCGGTAGAGGGAGCGGAAGGCGTCATAGGCCACCTTGTAGTTCCCGCCGTTTTCAAACAGGTAAAGGGCGGCCTCCAGCTCTGTCTCCGGCTGGCGGTCCCGGGCGTCCGCCAGAGCCAGGGTATAGGCCGTCACAGCGTGGCTCCGCTCTCCCAGCTCTGCCATCCGGCGGGCGATGTCCAAGGCGGTTTGTTCCTTTGTCATAGTTCCTCCCTGTCTCAGCATAGAAAAACGGGGGCCGGGCGCAGTGCCCGGCCCCCTTGTGGTTGCTGTGAAAGAACAACTGCTCCGGAATACTGCAGCAGCTGCAGCACGCCCTTCGTCGGCGCGGACTTCGAATCCCTCGCTTCGCCGCAGGCGGCAAAGCTTGCTCTCTCCGTCGCGCCTCCTCTCCCCAACGAACCCGCTTCGCTGGGCTTCGGCGGGGTTCCCCGTGCCCCAGGGCGGGGCAGCACAGGAGGGTTCGGGAGCGTGCAGCTGCTCAGCCAACACCAGAGCTTACTGGAGCAGCTGCAGCACGCCCTGGGGCACCTGATTGGCCTGAGCCAGCATGGCCTGGGCGGACTGGATCAGGATGTTGTTCTTGGTGTAGGCCATCATCTCGTCGGCCACGTCGGTGTCGCGGATGGTGGACTCAGCGTCCTGGATGTTCTCCTGCATGACGCTCAGGTTGTTGATGGTGTGGTCCAGACGGTTCTGGGTGGCGCCCAGGGTGCCGCGGACGTCGGAGACGTAGTTGATGGCGCTCTTGATGGTGTCCAGCGCGGCAGCCGCGCCATCCTGCGTGGAAATGTCCAGCTTATCAATGCCGATGGCAGCGGCGTTGGTATTCTTAACCGAGACATAGAGCTGGTTCCAGCTGTCGCTGGTGTCGCCGATCTGCAGAACCAGGCCACCCACGCCCTCCTTCGCAGAGGTTGTGAAGCTGGTTCCGAACATTGCTTCCGCACTGGCATCCTCGGCACTGTTCGCAGCTGTGAGGGTGATCTTTCCGTTGGCGCTAGTTGCGGTAAAGTCACCTGCCGCTGCGCCCGCCGGCGCATTAGCGTTGATTGCATCCTTCAAAGCGTCGCCAAAAGCCTGGGCGGTCATACCAGCGGTGACCTTCACATCGTAGGACTTGCCACCAAGAGAGACACTCATCATACCGCCGTCCGCAGATACCTTGCTGCCGACCGCAAAGCCAGTCAGATCAAACTCGACTTTCATCGCCGTACCAGCCGAACCCTTGGTAACTGTCACCGCAGTGTTGGTGGCATCGGTGTAGCCGGCCATCTTGCCGTCCAGCAGCTTGATGCCGTTGAAGTTGGCAGAGTCAGAAATCCGGTTGATCTCGGAGCGGAGCTGGTTGACCTCCTTCTGGAGCTGAGTACGGTCGGTAGCATCCTCGAAGGTGCCGTTGGCGGACTGCTCGGCCAGCTCATACATGCGGTTGAGCATGTCGTGGACCTCGGTCAGGGCGCCTTCGGCGGTCTGCACCAGGGAGATGCCGTCCTTGGCGTTGTCCTGGGCCTTGTCCAGGCCGGTGATCTGGGCGCGCATCTTCTCGGAGATGGCGAGGCCCGCGGCGTCGTCACCGGCGCGGTTGATCTTGTAGCCGGAGGACAGCTTCTCCAGGTTCTTGGACAGGGCGGAGGTGTTGTTGGCGTAGTTGCGGTAGGCGTTCATCGCCATGATGTTATGCTGGATCCTCATTTCGATCGTTTCCTTTCTTTCTGAAATGATATTGGGTTTGCTGGTCCAACGCACCGATCCCTCATGTGCGTTTAGTGGTTTGGCAGACCAACACAGACGCCGTGGCCTTTGGCGGGCTGTGTCCCTGCACTTCGATTTATTTCAACCGGTTCGCGAGACCGGGTGAAACCAAACTAAGGTGGTTCTTTATACGTCCTGGGCTGTTTTGCTGCGGAACAGGGCCTGTATTTGGCCGGACAGCTCCTCCTCCCATACAGTTGGAAGCAGGTGCTCCAACTGTGCCCGCAGCGCCTGGGCTTCCTCCCGGCTGTCCCCGGCCTCCATCCGCTCCAGGAGCTGTTCCATTGTGCGGACGGCCCGCTCCCGCTCCGCACTCCAGTGGTAGACGGCATCCCGGCCTTTCCTGGCGCGGCTGCGGGGAAGAGATGCCAGGCACTCCGGCCGGGGAGCCCCCGACCGCTCCAGTACCTTTCCCCGCACAATGGGGATGCTGCGGTCGGCCTCTACCCGAAGGAAGGCGCGGCTGCCAGAGAGCTGAGCGAGCTGTACCACAATGTCGCCATGGATGGTGAGATACTCACCGGGGCGCAGAGAGAGCTGAAGCATGGGGGATCTCCTTCCTGTGGCCAGCGGCGCGCATCCATGCGCCGCGTGCAGAAACATCGTCATAATATTGTGGACGCCTGCTTACAGGCTTCAGCCGCACGGATGCGGCCTCTCGTTTCCCACTCGGCGGTCCGGAGAATGCGGATGGAAGGGCGGAGGCTCCCCACCGGCGTTCCATCCACGCTCTCCAGCCGGAATCATGGGCGTTCACCGGTGTCCCGGCCGGCATATTGTCAAGGCGGAGCACAGGACGCCTGGAAAGGGTCAGGCGCTCCTGTCCTGCCCCTGTAAATCAAAAAACTGTTCCAGCCCACGGGCTTTGATGTTTTTTGCCGCGTTGACCTCACGGTCATGAACCGCGCCGCACTCTGGACAGACCCAACCACTTCGCCTGTAATCCCGCGCATGGAGCGCGTCCCGCGTCAACCCACAGGCCGAACAGCTCCGGGTGGTAGGGAGATACCGGTCTACCTGAATAAATGCCTTTCCCTGGCGGGCCAGCTTGTAGCACAGCATCTCCCGGAACATCCCGAACCCCGCCTCCTTTACGGCGCTCCCGGCCTGAATCAGCGTGTCCGTCATCGCACCCAGATCGTCGCCCCTCACACATACGGCATCCCAGGCGTTGGCTATCCGCCGGGATTCCTTGTGGAGGAAGTCTCTGCGCTGATTGGCGATGTGCTCATGGAGCAGGCGGTATTTCAGTACGGCTTCCTCATAATTTTTCGAGCCAGGCTGCATTCGGTTCAGCCGCCGCTGAAGATGCACCAGCTTTTCCTGGGACTGTTTCAGCCAGCGGGGTGGATCGGCCCTGTTGCCCTGGTCGTCCACATAAAAGTGGCGCAGGGAATATTTCAGCCCCAGGGTGCGCTCCGGAGCGGGAAGGACCGGCTCCGGCGGCTGTACCAGGCTTTCATACAGGACATAAGCGTAATAGCGGCCCGTCCGGGCCTTTTCCACTGTGACGCGCTTGAGTTTCCACCCGTTTTGCGGGCGGCGTGGAAAGACGGCCCGAATCATTCCTGCCTTGGTCATGCGGATGCCGTCCCGCGTGGTATAAATGGTCGGGCCGGAAGTAAACACATGATTGCAGGCGGTGAAGGAGTCCCGGTCATCTTTTTTTCGCTTAAAATTGGGATGCCCAAAAGCCTCCGGGTTTTGAAAAAACAAACGGAACGCCCGGGACAACTGGTTGTGCTCCTGAATGAGTGCCTGATTATCCACTTCTTTTAGAAAAGGGGCTCCCTTTTTGTATTTTGCCGGGGTAGGGATGAAGTGGACGCCAGTCTCCAAATAAAACCGCTGCTGGTCAGCCAGCATCTGGTTCCAGAGATAGCGGCAGCAGCCAAAGGTCTTTTCAAAAAGTTCTGCTTGCTCTGAGGTTGGATACAGGCGCAGCTTGAGGACATTATATTGTTTTTCTCTGGATGCCATCGTGGCCGCCCGCCTCCAAATCCATGCTTTGCTTTTCCTTCTTGTCCTGGAAACCTACCTGAACAGCTGCATAGCCATCTTTTTCTACACTCTTAATCTGAGTAAC
>ENA-UEQK01001324-UEQK01001324.1-human-gut-metagenome-genome-assembly--contig:-NODE-1324-length-15458-cov-9.062740_pt1 | contig 15458 bp, 10 predicted proteins | sample MGYA00242939_ERZ507942 | MGnify/ENA primary metagenome ERZ507942 (study PRJEB26167, sample SAMN06115485) | human gut metagenome | host: Homo sapiens | place: China:Chongqing | collected 2015-03-30... | reverse complement strand
TTTCTCGTTCACTTGAAGTATATTTGCAGCATGGAACAGACTGAAAAAGACAAAATGTATATGCGCCGGTGCCTTCAGGAAATCGCGACGAGAAATTGCCTTGCTCATTGTTTGTTCTCCTCCTAATAAATAGAAAACATCTGCTCATCGGCCTTATCTGCAAAAGGCTCGTTGTATACAATTATGATAACAAAATATCCCGCAAAAAGAAAGATGTAAATTGAAGAGAAGCGCGCAAAAAACGAACAAATATTGCGCTCGTGTTTGGCGCGGTTTTGACGTCCTTGCCGAAATGAATAAACTTGAGCGAAAAAACTGTGCAACATGTATACTTCAACAGATTGCATAGAAATTGGAGTAAGGAGTCAGAGAAACCTCCTAAAATTGCAATATTTTTGTAACCAATCGGGAAATTTGCGTGGTTTTGTTGTATGCAATAAGTGAAATCGTTGACGATTTCAGAGATTTGTCAACTGATATATCAATAGTGCAATAAACGCGCGAAGTTGGATACAACTGATATATCACCCTATCGGAAACGGTCTGTTCCGGGCAGAAAAAAGCGCTGCCCGGCGGGGCAGCGCTGAAAAATTTTTTCTGGTTTTTGGGGAACACGGCTGCAAAATGAACGCAGTGCAATGCTTCTTCCGGGAAAAGCTCCGCTTTTTTTATTTCGCGGCCCGGCGGGCGTAGAAGGCGCGGCGCTCGCGGAAGTAGCATTGAGGGCACATGCTGACGTACTGCACGTCGTTTTCCAGGTCGATGGCGACCTGTTCGCCCTCAAAGACGAACTCACCGTTGACTTTGCGGCAGTTGCAGGTGGCCTTGCGGCCGCAGGTGCAGATGGTCTTCATCTCCTCGATGGTGTGAGCCAGCTCCAGCAGGCGGGTGGAGCCGGGGAACCCCTTGAGCGAAAAGTCCGACCGCAGACCGTAGCAGATGACCGGGATATTCAGGTCTACCGTGACCATGAACAGCTGCTCAGCCTGTGCCGGGGTGAAGAACTGGCTCTCGTCGCAGAGGACGCAGGCCAGCTTCTGGGTCTGGCTGGCGGCGCGGACGGCCTCAAAGACGTCTGCCTCCGGCGGGATGAGCAGGTCGGCCTTGCGCCGCACCCCCAGGCGGCTGACCAGTTCACCGCCGCCCTTGGTGTCCACCTGCGGCTTCAGGATGAGCACCTGCATCCCCTGCTCCTCGTAGTTGTGCGCCACCTGCATCAGGGCCGTGCTCTTGCCGCTGTTCATTGCGCCGTAACGGAAATATAGCTTTGCCATGAAGGTCTCCTCTATCTAGATCTGGCACAAAAATTCAACCTCTCAGTCTCGCATTCGCTCGACAGCTCTCCTGATAGGAGAGCCTCTGGCGAAAAGATGAACTTCTACGCAACGCCAAGGCCTCTCCTCATCAGGAGAGGTGGCATCGCGCAGCGATGACGGAGAGGTTGAAACCGTGCAATGGCTTTATAATAGGATATAAGTCTTAGTCCTGATTGCGCAGGCGGTAGCCCAGGCTCATCAGGCTGTCGCCCAGGTGGACGTTCTCGACCACGACTTCCGGATATGGGACGGACAGGTCGTAGTGGGAGAAGTTCCAGAAGCCTTTGATGCCCAGGCTGACCAGACGGCCGCTCAGCTCTTCGGCACCGCTGCGGGGCACACAGAGAACCGCCACTTCGGGCTTGTGCTCGGCGCAGAAGCTCTCCAGCTGGTCGATGTGGAGGATCTGGATGCCGTTGATCTCCCTGCCCACTTCGTCCGGCGAGTTGTCGAAGGCGGCAATGAGCTTATAGCCGTTGGTATCGGTGGTGATGAACCGGCTGACGGCCTTGCCCAGACGGCCGCAGCCGATGAGGATGGTGGGCAGGCGGTCGCCGTTGCCGAACAGCAGATTCTCCAGGATGGAGAGCAGGTTTTCGACCGAGTAGCCGATGCCCTGACGGCCGTTCACATCGCCGATGCAGTTGAAGTCCTGCCGGACCTGAGAGGCCGTGGTGCCCATCTGGGCGGCCAGTTCGCGGGAAGAGATGCTGGTGATGCCGTCGTTCTTCAAGGTCCGCAGAAAGCGGTAGTACTTGGGCAGGCGTTTGATCACCGGCAGAGATGCTTTACCAGGGGTGTTCATAGGTGGTTCTCCTTTCATCCATCCGATGCCGGTCCTCTGCGCCCACCGTGGCGCTCCGGCAGATTCAAAGAGTTTTGCACAATAATGATACATCTTTGTCAATCTTATTCATTATCTAAAGTATACAGCGGATGTGGAGAATGTCAAATAAAATGGAGCAATTTTTTCAAAAGTTAAGAAATCTTAACCGCCGCATAATCATTTGACCCGCCGGGAACCCTGAAAAAAACAGAGCAGGAGGGGCTTATGGCAGAGCAGAACGAAAAAAACACCCCGGTGGAAGAGCAGCGGCTGGAAAAAGAGCAGATCGAGGATCTGGGCAGCGTCTACCGCACCAAAGGCCCCCACGCCATCCACTGCCTGACCGTGGTGGGGCAGATCGAGGGCCATGTGGAAGCGCCCCAGGGGCAGAAGACCACCAAGTACGAGCATGTCATCCCGCAGCTGGTGGCCGTGCAGGAGGACCCGGCGGTGGAGGGCCTGCTGGTCATCCTGAACACGGTGGGCGGCGATGTGGAAGCCGGGCTGGCGCTGGCGGAGCTGATCGCCAGCATCTCCAAGCCCAGCGCCGCCGTGGTGCTGGGCGGCGGACACTCCATCGGCATCCCGCTGGCCGTCAGCGCCCGGCGGAGCTTCATCGTGCCCACAGCCACCATGACCGTCCACCCGGTGCGGCACTCCGGGATGATCCTGGGTGTGCCCCAGACGATGCGGTGGTTCGAACAGATGCAGGAGCGGATCACCGGCTTCGTGGCGGCGCACAGCGGCATCTCGGAAAAGCGCTACACCGAGCTGATGCTCCGCACCGGCGAGCTGGTCATGGATGTGGGCACCATGCTGGACGGCCGCCGGGCCGTGCGCGAAAAGCTCATCGACGAACTGGGCGGCATCTCGGATGCGCTGGCGTGGCTGTATCGGGAGATCGAACGCTGAGCGGGTTTTCGTTGCTATTTTCCATAGGTCGTGATAAAATGAAAGAATCGAATACTATGGGAGAAAGAGACAGGGTTGCAACGAAAGATGGCAAAGAAAAAACGAAAAACGACCGCAAGACGCGCACCTGCGCGGAGAAAGAGCCGGGCACAGGAGCGGATGCCCGCAGGGCTGGGCACTTTGTTTGCGGGCTTGCTGCTCATCGTGCTGGCCTTTGTGGAAGGCAGCTCGGTCTGGAAGGCCCTGCACGAGGTATTGTTCGGCCTGTTCGGCTGCGGCAGCTTCGTGCTGGGCGCAGCGATCTGCTATCTGGCCATCCTCTACACACGGGGCGAAGACCTCATCGGCCAGATGTTCAAGCTGATGCTGGGGCTGGTGTTTGCCAGCGGCACCGTCATCGTCTTTTCCGAGATCCCCGCCGACATCCCGGCGACCCGCATGGTAGCGGAGTGCTATCAGAACGGCGTCCATGCCTGGCTGGGCGGCGGTGCCATCGGTGCCCTGCTGGGCGGCAATCTGCTGCTGCTCTGCGGGCGTCCGGCGGCGAATCTCGTGATGGTGGTGCTGGCGCTCTGTGCCAGCCTGTACATTTTTGATATCACCCCCGCCGAATTGTGGCAGTGGATATGTGAACTGGGCGGCAGCGCCCACGAAAAGGGCGTGGCCGTCTACGAGCAGAATGCAGCCCGCCGCGCCGAGCGGCAGGCCGCCCGCCAGGCCGATGAGGAAGCGGCCGCGCTGGAAGCCGGAGACGAGCCGGACCTTTGCGGCGAAGAGGGCGAGGAAGGCGGCTTTGCAGCTCCTGGCTGGCTGTCCGGCATTTTCAGCTGGGGCCACAAGGTGACCAAAGAGCTGGAGGGCGAAGCCGTGCCAGAACCGGTGGATGACTCTCTCGGCTACGAAGCACCTGCCCCCTCCCCCGCACCTGCCCCGGCAGAGCCGCAGGAGGCCCCGGCCTTTACGCCGGTGCAGGTGGGCACGCCCCATCCCCGCGCCTCGTTTGACATCGACCTTGGGCCGGACAGCACCCCCGTGGTCGAGGGCGGCAGTGAGCCCATCGAGCCCTTCATCGTCGGGCCCGGCGGCACCTTCGGGCAGGACCCGCTCCACAAGCCCGCGCCCCGGCCCATCGTGAAGCCGGTGGTGCCCGATGCCATCGAGACGGCGGCTGAGGACTTCTTTGCAAAACCGGAAGCCCCGGCAGCCCCCGAAGCACCGGCCCCGGTGGTAACGCCCGGCATCCCGGCCCAGCCGGTGGACGAAGGCCCCGCCGAAGCTCCTGCGTTCGACGGCAGCGGAGCCTTCCAGACACCGACTCTGCCCACCACCGACGAGCCCTCTGTGCCGGTGCGGGTCATGGCCGACAACGTGATGGCCATGCGCTCTGCCCCGGACGAGGACGGCTGGATCAGCATCACCAGCGAGCCGGTGGAGGAAAAAGACATCAACACGCTGGTAGCCGCTGCCATGGAAAAGCCCGCCGTCGGCGAGCAGCAGGCAGCCACCGCCCCGGCCGAGGAGCCGGAGGCTGAGGAGAGCTATCAGTACCAGTACCCCGGCATCGACCTGTTCGAAAAGGCCCCGGAGGAGAGCGACCCCAACGCACAGGACGAGCTGAAGGCCAACGCGCAGAAGCTCGTGGACACGCTGGAAAGTTTCGGCGTCCGCACCCGTGTGCTGGACATCTCCCGCGGCCCGTCGGTCACGCGGTATGAAGTCCAGCCCATGGCGGGCGTCAAGATCAGCCGCATCACCTCGCTGGCAGACGACATCGCGCTGAATCTGGCCGTCGCTGACGTCCGCATGGAGGCCCCCATCCCCGGCAAGCCCGCCGTGGGCATCGAGGTGCCCAACCACAAAAAAACACCAGTCTATATCCGCAGTGTCTTCGAGAGCCAGGCCTTCCTGCGGATGACCTCGCCCCTCGGCATCGCGCTGGGCAAGGACATCGCCGGCGTGGCCCAAGTGGCCGACCTGTGCAAGATGCCCCACCTGCTCATTGCAGGCAGCACCGGCAGCGGCAAATCCGTCTGTGTCAACAGCATCATCATGAGCCTGCTGTTCCGGTCCAGCCCGGAGGACGTCAAGCTCATCCTCATCGACCCCAAGGTGGTTGAGCTGGCCGAGTACAACGGCATCCCTCACCTGCTGATGCCGGTCATCACCGAGCCGAAAAAGGCGGCGGGCGCTCTGAGCAGCGCTGTGCAGGAGATGGAACGCCGGTATCACCTGTTTGCGGAGAACAACGTCCGCGACATCAAGTCCTTCAACAAGCTGGCCGCCACCGACCCCATGCTGGAAAAGATGCCCTACATCGCCATCATCATTGATGAGCTGGCCGACCTGATGATGGTCGTGGGCAAGGACGTCGAGGACTCCATCTGCCGCATCGCCCAGAAGGCCCGTGCGGCCGGTATGCACCTCATCGTCGCGACCCAGCGACCCAGCGTGGACGTCATCACCGGCCTGATCAAGGCCAACATCCCCAGCCGCATCGCATTCGCGGTGTCCAGCCAGGTGGACAGCCGCACCATCCTGGATGGTGCCGGTGCCGAAAAGCTGCTGGGCATGGGCGATATGCTCTTCATGCCGGTCGGTGCCCCCAAGCCCATCCGCATCCAGGGCACCTTCGTGCGGGATGAGGAGATCAGCCGTGTGCTGGACTTCATCAAGCAGAGCGCAACCGTCCAGTACGACGAAGCCATGATCGAGGCCATGGAAAAACACGCCATCCTGGACGGCAAAAAAGGCGCATCCTCTGCCGATGCCGACGAGGAGACCGGCAGCGACCCGATGCTCAAGCAGGCCGTCGAGGTGGTCATTGATGCCGGTCAGGCATCCACCAGCCTGCTCCAGCGCCGGTGCAAGCTGGGCTATGCCCGCGCCGCCCGCATCATGGACGAGATGGAACAAAAAGGCATCATCGGCCCCTACGAGGGCGCCAAGCCCCGCGCTGTCCTCATCAGCCGCCAGCAGTGGCTGGAAATGCAGATGAACCAGCCGGATGAATGATTCGCGCAGACACTGACGTGTCCGTTCTCCCCGGAGCGGGAAACCGGCGATCCAGAAGCGAGACGGAACGAACGATAAAATAAAAGGAGCATTATGGAAAACTCTTCCCAGGTCTACACCGAATTTCTCCCCATCAGCCGCGCGGACATGGAGGCGCGGGGATGGGAGCAGCTGGACTTTGTGGTCGTGGGCGGCGACGCCTATGTGGACCACCCCAGCTTTGGCACTGCCATCATCAGCCGCCTGCTGGAAGCCGAGGGCTACAAGGTGGGCGTACTGGCACAGCCCCGCTATACCGACTGCGAGGACTTCAAGCGGTTCGGGAAGCCGAAGTACGGCTTCTTCATCGGCGGCGGCAATGTGGACAGCATGGTCAGCCACTACTCCGTCGCCAAGATCCCCCGCGCCGAGGACGAATACTCCCCCGGCGGAAAAGGCGGTGCCCGGCCGGACCGCAGCGCCACCGTGTATACCAGGCTGGCAAAGCAGGCCTACCCCGACCTGCCCGTGATCCTGGGCGGTCTGGAAGCCTCGCTGCGGCGGTTCGCCCACTACGATTACTGGCTGGACACCGTCCTGCCCAGCATCGCGGAGGACTCCGGCGCAGACATCATCAGCTTCGGCATGGGCGAACACCAGACCGTCGCCATTGCCAGACGGCTGGCGGCCGGTGAGCCGGTAAGCTCCATCACCGATGTGGACGGCACCTGCTACCTGACCGACTTCGACCACCTGCCCGAAAAATATGTGGAGTGCGCGGGCTTCAAAAAGGTGGCGTCCGATAAGACCGCCTACGCCAAAGCCTGCCGCATCCAGATGGACAATCAGGATGTCGTCAGCGGCCAGATCATCGTCCAGAAGCAGAGCGAGAAGTACCTCGTCCAGAACATCCCGGCAAAGCCGCTGGTGCGCTGGGAGCTGGACCGGGTCTATGCCCTGCCCTACACCCGCCGGTATCACCCCATCTACGAGGCCATGGGCGGTGTGCCCGCCATCCGGGAGGTGCAGTTCTCCATCATCCAGAACCGCGGCTGCTTCGGCGGCTGCAACTTCTGCGCCATCCAGCTGCATCAGGGCCGCCGCGTGACCAGCCGCAGTGCCGACAGCATCGTGGCCGAGGCCGAGCGGATGACCCATGAGCCGGATTTCAAGGGCTACATCCACGACATCGGCGGCCCCACGGCAAACTTCCGCTTCCCGTCCTGCCGCGAACAGATGCTGCGGGGTATGTGCAATGGCGGCAAGCACTGCCTGGCCCCCACGACCTGCTCCCACATGATCGTGGACCACAGCGACTACCTGAAGATCCTGCGCCGCGTCCGGGAGCTGCCGGGCGTCAAGAAGGTATTCATCCGCAGCGGCATCCGGTTCGACTATCTGATGGCAGACCCGGACGATACCTTCTTCAAGGAGCTGGTGGAATACCACGTCTCCGGCCAGCTGAAAGTCGCCCCGGAGCACTGCGCCCCCAATACCCTCGCCTACATGGGCAAGCCGCCCATCCAGACCTTCAACAAGTTCAAGGATAAGTTCTACGAGTTGAGTAAAAAGGCGGGCAAAAAGCAGTACCTTGTGCCCTACCTGATGTCCAGCCATCCGGGCAGCACCCTGAGCGACGCGGTCTATCTGGCCGAGTATCTTTACAAGAACCACATGCGCCCGGAGCAGGTGCAGGACTTCTATCCCACGCCCGGCACCGTGAGCACCTGCATGTTCTATACCGGTCTGGACCCCTACACCCTCAAGCCGGTGTTCGTGGAGAAGACCGCCGAGGGCAAGGCGCTGCAGCGCGCACTGCTCCAGTATTACGAGCCGCGCAACGCCGAAAAGGTCATCAAGGCGCTCAAAATGACCCACCGCGAGGACCTCATCCCGCTGCTGGTGCCCGCCGAGGGCCGCCGCGCCGTCCAGCGCTCGGCCCGCAGAGCCGAGGCCGCCGAGGTGACCATCCACAACGACGGCACCTACACCGTCCGCCCCAACGGCAAGGGCAAGGGCCGTCCGCAGGGCCATGCCGCCCCGGCAAACCGCAGTGCGGGCGGACGTCAGCCCAGCCCCGGCGCACGGTTCGCGCCCCGCTCTGCACCCGGCCATAAGCCGAAAAACGATCAACAGAAAGAGAATACGACGTGGAAAAATACAAATCGGAAAAAGTAAGTTTCTGGCGAAAGCCTTTCCGGCGGCTGGCCGCACTGGCGTTGGCCGCTGCGCTGGCCCTGGGCCTTGCGGCCTGTGACGGGGCATCCGTCCTTCCGGGCGGCAGCGCCGATGTGATCCCGAACCCGGCATCCAGCGGGGGGCAGACCGCTGACAGCTTCCGGATGCACTTTCTCGACGTGGGGCAGGCGCTCAGCGTCCTGGTGGAGTGCGATGGCCAGTACATGCTGTACGACGGCGGCAACGTGGACGACGGCAGCATGGTGGTCAGCTATTTGCAGAAGCAGGGCGTGGAAGAGCTGCAATACGTCTTCTGCTCCCACGCGCATGAAGACCATGTGGGCGGGCTGGCCGCTGCGCTGGCCTTCTTCCCGGCGAACCATGTGTACAGCCCGGTGACGGAAGCCTCCACCAAGTGCTTTCAGGATTTTGTGAAGTACACCCAGCAGCAGGGCCTGCAGGTCGAAGTGCCCACCGTGGGCACCGTCTGGCAGCTGGGCGGTGCAACGGTGACGATGCTGGGCCCGGTGGCACAATACAGTGAGACGAACGACACCTCGATCGTCCTGCGGGTAGATTATGGTGCCACCAGCTTCCTCCTGACCGGCGACATGGAATCGGATGCAGAGCGCGACCTGGTGAACAGCGGGGCCAACCTGAAGGCCGATGTTTTGCAGGTGGGCCACCACGGTTCCAGCACCTCGACGAGCTACCTCTTTTTGAATGCCGTTCTGCCCGAAATGGGCGTCATCTCCTGCGGCGTGAACAACAAATACGGCCACCCGCATGAGGAGACCCTGAGCATCCTGCGGGATGCAGGCGTAGACGTCTACCGCACCGACCTGCTGGGCACGGTCGTCATCGGATCGGACGGCCAGAACTACACCATCCGCACCGACAAGACCGCCACCGACGCCGAGCTGAACCCCACCGCCCCGGCGGCATCCAGCACGGCACAGCAGACCTACATCGGCAACGTGAACTCCAAAAAGTTCCATCTGCCCACCTGCCCGAACCTCCCGGCAGAGAAGAACCAGATCCTCTTCTCCAGCTACGACGAGGCCATTGCAGCAGGCTACACCCCCTGTTCCACCTGCATCAAGTGAGACACAGCAAAAAAGGACTGTCGCGTTCGCGACAGTCCTTTTTTGCTTGCTCTATATACCGTGCCTCAGCCGCCCAGATAGGCGTTGCGGACACGCTCATTGGTCAGCAGCTCGGCACCGGTGCCATCCATGACAACGCGGCCGGTCTCCAGAACATAGGCCCGGTCGGCCACGGAAAGCGCCATCTGCGCGTTCTGCTCGACCAGCAGGATGGTCATACCCTCCTTGTGGATGTTCCGGATGATGTCGAAGATCTCCTGCACCAGCAGAGGCGACAGGCCCATGGACGGTTCATCCAGCATCAGCATGGAGGCGTTGCTCATCAGCGCACGGCCCATGGCCAGCATCTGCTGCTCACCGCCGGACATGGTGCCCGCCAGCTGTTTGCGGCGCTCCTTCAGGCGGGGGAACAGTTCAAAGACCTTTTCCTTGTTGGGGCCGATGGTGGAGGCAGGCTGGGTGTAGCCGCCCATTTCCAGATTTTCCTCCACGGTCATGTGCAGGAAGACGTGGCGTCCCTCCGGCACATGGGCCAGACCGGCCTCCACGATCTTGTGGGCACGGACGCCCTTGATGCTCTTGCCCTTGTACAGGACATCGCCCGTCTTCGGGTGGAGCAGGCCGGAAATGGTCTTCAGGGTGGTGGACTTACCGGCACCGTTGGCACCGATCAGGGTCACGATCTCCCCTTCGTGGACCTCAAACGAAACGTCCTTGACGGCGTGGATGTTGCCGTAATAGACGTTGATGTTCTCCACTTTCAGCATAGAATCTGCCATCGGTCAGCCCTCCTTCTTGCCCAGATAGGCCTCAACGACCTGCGGGTTGTTGCGGATCTCATCCGGGGTGCCCTTGGCGATGATGCGGCCAAAGTTCAGCACCGCGATGCCCTCGCAGATCCCCATGACCAGGCTCATGTCGTGCTCGATCAGCAGCACGGCAATGTCGAATTCGTCGCGGATGCGGCGGATGGTCTCGGTCAGTTCAGCGGTCTCGGAGGGGTTCATACCGGCAGCAGGCTCGTCCAGAAGCAGCAGCTTCGGGCTGGTAGCCAGGGCGCGCATGATCTCCAACCGGCGCTGTGCACCATAGGGCAGGCTGCCCGCCGGGGTGTTGGCCAGGTCGGCCATGTGGAAGATATCCAGCAGCTCCAGTGCCCGCTCGGTGCACTTCTTTTCTTCCTTCCAGTAGTTGGGCAGACGGATCAGGGAGGAGGCCAGGTTGTACTTCATGGACTCATGCAGACCGACCTTGATGTTGTCGATGACCGACAGCTCCTTGAACAGGCGGATGTTCTGGAAGGTGCGGGCTACGCCCATCCGGTTGACCTGATAGGTCTTCTTGCCTGCCGTGGGCATCCCGTCGATCAGGATGGAGCCGCGGGTGGGCTGGTACACGTTGGTCAGCAGGTTGAAAACGGTGGTCTTACCGGCACCGTTGGGGCCGATGAGGCCGGTGATCTCGTTGCGGCCGATCATCAGGTTGAAGCCGTCCACTGCGGTCAGACCGCCGAAGTCGATGCCCAGCTCGCGCACGTCGAGGATGGGCTTTTTGTCCTTGTCGCGGTCGGTCAGGAAACCGCCGGAGGGGACGCTGTTCAGTCTCGTCTGGAACTCACTCATGATCTGCACCCTCCTTGTTCTTCTTGCGGAACAGTTCCCCGTTCAGGACCTTCTCCACGATGCGGCTCATGGAGAAGTCGTAGCTGCCCAGCAGTCCGCCGGGGCGGAAGATCATCATCAGGATCAGCACCAGCGAGTAGATGACCATGCGGTAGCTGTCGAAGCTGCGGGTCGCTTCGGGCAGGATGGTCAGCACCGTTGCCGAGAGGATGGAGCCCAGCATGGAGCCCATGCCGCCCAGAACGACCATGACCAGGATCTCGATGGACTTCATGAAACCGAAGGTCGAGGGGTTCAGAACGCCGATGTAGCAGGCGTACAGACCACCGGCCAGACCGGCGAAGGCCGCAGAGAAGGCAAAGGCCATGACCTTATAGTAGGTGGTCTGGATGCCGCAGCTCTCGGCCGCGATCTCGTTGTCGCGGATGGCGAGGACGGCGCGGCCGTGGCGGCTCTTCATCATGGTGTGGATCAGGAAGCAGGTGATGACCACGCACAGAAACACATTGCTGAAATGGGAATACTTGGGGATGTTCTTCAGGCCCTTGGAGCCGTAGAACAGGCTGTAACCCAGCACATCGTCGATGTTGTTCAGCGTGATGCGGATGATCTCGCCAAAGCCAAGCGTCAGGATGGCCAGATAGTCACCGGTCAGGCGCAGAGCGGGGATGCCGATCAGCATACCGAACAGGCCCGCCATGATACAGGCCAGCACCAGACCAATGGCAAAGGAGATGCCGCTGGGCAGGGGGCTGTACTTGGTGAACAGTGCGCAGGTGTAAGCACCCACGGCCATGAAACCGGCATGGCCCAGCGGCAGCTGGCCCAGATAGCCGGTGGCCACGTTCAAAGACACGGCCAGGATGATGTTGATGCCCACGGTCATCAGCACCTTGTTCTGGTAGGTGGAAAGCAGATTTCCGGTCAGGTAGGAAAGCCCCAGGAACAGCAGCGCCACCAGCACCGTATTCATCAGGTAGCGCACGGGCATTTTGAGCGTTTTGCGTTTGGTATTCATCTTCATGCCCTCCTTACACCTTTTCCTGCACCTTGCGGCCAAGGAAGCCGGTGGGCTTGAACAGCAGCACGATGATCAGGATCGCAAACGTAACAGCGTCCTTCCAGGCGGAAAGGCCGATGGCGGAAACGAAGCACTCGCACAGGCCGATGGCGATGCCGCCGATCATCGCGCCCGGAATGGAACCGATGCCGCCCAGAACTGCGGCAACGAAGGCTTTCAGGCCCAGCATGGAGCCCATGGTGGGCGTTGCCTGCGGGTAGGAGCAGCAGTACAGCACTGCGCCGATACCGGCCAGCGCAGAACCCACCGCAAAGGTGAAGGAGATGGTGCTGTTGACGTTGATGCCCATCAGGCGGGCCGCATCCATATCCTCGGAGACGGCGCGCATGGCCTTGCCGAGCTTGGTCTTCTGGACCAGGAAGGTCAGCACGAGCATGGACAGCACAGTGACCACCAGCGTGATCACGGAGGTCAGGCCCACCGGCACTTTGCCGAAGTAGAAGGTCCTGGCTTCAAAGTAGGACGGGATGACCTTTGCACCGGAGCCCATCAGCAGCTCCGCCGTATACTCCAGGAAGAAGGACACGCCGATGGCCGTGATCAGCAGCGAGATGCGGGGCGCACTGCGCAGCGGGGTGTAGGCGACCTTTTCGATCACCACGCCCAGCAGGGTGCAGGTAACGACGGTGGCGCAGACAGCCGTCACCGGGCCAAGGCCCAGCTGGTTCATCACGAACCAGGACATGTACGCGCCCACCATAATGACATCGCCGTGGGCAAAGTTCAGCAGCAGGATGATGCCGTACACCATGCTGTAGCCCAGTGCGATCAGTGCATAGATGCTGCCCAGGGAAAGACCGTTGATCAGCTGACTAAAAAACACTGTCATGGATGGATACTTCCTTTCTTTGCGGCGTTTTGCCACGCCTTTTGGGAGACACTTGTTTACCAAAAAAGCGGAGACAACCCGTTTCGGCGGTCTCCGCAAGTGGTTCTGATACGAGAGATTAGAACATTTCCTTCAGTTCGGGCTTGCCATCCACATAGGTCAGGATCGCAGTCTCCTTGACGGGGTTGTGGTGCTCGTCGAAGGTGAAGGTGCCGGTGATGCCGTCGATGGAGCCGGAAGCGATGGCGTCAATGACAGCCTGCTTGTACTCGTCGCTGCCTGCTTCCAGACCGGCGTCCTCCGCAGCCTGCAGGCCGTAGACCACGGTCTTGGCAGCGTCGTAGCCCAGAGGTGCAAAGCCGTTGGGGTACTCCTCGCCGTACTCTGCCTTGTAGGCCTCCTCGAACTCCGGAGAAGCGCCCTTTGCGTAGTTGGCGCAGAAGTAGCTGTCCTTCAGCTGGTCAGCGGTCGCATAGCCCTCCAGGCCGTCCCAGCCGTCGCCGCCCAGGAACGGAACGGTCAGGCCGATGCTCTCAGCCTGCGACAGGATCTGGCCCACTTCCTCATAGTAGTTGGGGCAGAAGACCGTCTCCGGAGCCTTGCCCAGGATGCTGGTCAGCTGGGTCTTGAAGTCCACGTCGCCGTCGGAGTAGCTCTCCTGATCGACGATGGTGCCGCCCAAGCTCTCGAACTCGTTGACGAAGTTCTCAGCCAGGCCCTCGTTGTAGTCTGCGCCCTTCTTAAAGATGACAGCAGCCTTGGTGTAGCCCAGCTTCTTGTAAGCGTAATCTGCCATCTTGATGCCCTGGAACGGGTCGGTGAAGGTGGCACGGAAGACGTTGGCGTTCACGGTGTCGGTCTCGGCATCGTAGGTAACGGCCTCTGCGGTCGCAGAAGCAGTGACCATGGGCATGTTGTAGTCGGCGCTCTCAGCAGCCACGGCCAGCGTGGGGGTGGTGGTGACATCGCCGACCAGTGCCGTGATGCCCTCGTCCACCATCTTGGTGAAGCAGTTGACGGCCTGGGTGGCGTCGCCCTGCTCATCCTCGGTCAGGATCTCGATCTGCTTGCCGTTGATGCCGCCATCGGCGTTGACCTGCTTCAGGTACAGGCTCGCACCGTTGACAACGGCCTGGCCGTAAACGGAAACATTGCCGCTCAGGGGGCCCATGACGCCCACCTTGATGGTCTCACCGGAAGCAGCGGAACCGGCTGCGGAACCAGCCGCAGAACCGGAAGCAGCCGTGCTGGAAGAAGAACCACCGCAGGCGGTCAGGACACCGGCAGCAGCCACGACACCGGCAGCCGCCAGAAAGTTACGACGGGTGATCATCTTTTTCATAATCGTTATCCTCCTGTTTGGAAGTATTTGCAAAATGCAGAAAGCAGAGCCCTTTCCCTCAAAGCGGCTCTGCTCTCGGTAGTTTCATTATAGCCCCCTTCGGGGCCGTTCGCAATTCACAAACCGTCCATACTTTTCCGGGCCTTTTCCGTCAAATCATGTTAAAATACACAAAATTTCCATATCACTTTTGGCTGTTTTTCTAAATCATTCACTTTGTTTCACCCTAAAATGAACGGTTTTCACGAATGTCAAAAAGGTTACACATTGCCGTCCGGTCGGTTCCGGGCAGGTGCGGCGGCGGCCGCCTTCCCGCCTCCCGGCATATCCGCCCCCGCCTCCGGGCAGACTGATGATGTTTACAGCCGCAAACATCGCGATCCCCTCTTGCAACCAGGCACAGGACGTGATAGGATAAAGGCAGTTAGTTAGTATTGACTATCCACCATTTCAAATCATTACCGGGAGGTCTTTCTTATGAATTATCTGGAAATCGAATCCGTTGTCGGCCGCGAGATCTTAGACTCCCGCGGGAACCCCACCGTCGAAGCTGAGATCACGCTCGCCGACGGCACTGTCGCCCGCGGCTGTGCCCCCTCCGGCGCATCCACCGGCGAGTTCGAGGCTCTGGAGCTGCGCGACGGCGACAAGAGCCGTTATCTGGGCAAGGGCGTGACCAAAGCCGTTGAGAACATCAACACCGTCATCGCCGATGCTGTCGTGGGGCTGGATGCCTCCGACATCTATGCAGTCGATGCCGCCATGCGCAAAGCCGACGGCACCAAGGACAAGTCCAATCTGGGCGCAAACGCCATTCTGGCCGTGTCCATCGCCGCCTGCCGTGCAGCCGCCGCTTCGCTGGAGATGCCGCTGTACCGTTTTCTGGGCGGCGTGAACGGCAACCGCCTGCCCGTCCCGATGATGAACATCCTGAACGGCGGCGCACACGCCACCAACACCGTGGATACCCAGGAGTTCATGATCATGCCCGTAGGTGCCCCCTCCTTCAAGGAAGCGCTGCGCTGGTGCGCCGAGGTCTTCCACGCTCTGGCCTCCATCCTGAAGGCCAAAGGTCTGGCCACCTCCGTCGGCGACGAGGGCGGGTTTGCGCCCAACCTGTCCAGTGACGAGGAGACCATCGAGACCATTCTGGCCGCCATCGAGAAAGCCGGTTATCAGCCCGGCAAGGACTTCATGCTGGCCATGGATGCCGCTTCCTCCGAGTGGAAGAGCCCCAAGGGCAAGGGCTTCTACA
>ENA-UEQK01001313-UEQK01001313.1-human-gut-metagenome-genome-assembly--contig:-NODE-1313-length-15516-cov-9.453915_pt1 | contig 15516 bp, 27 predicted proteins | sample MGYA00242939_ERZ507942 | MGnify/ENA primary metagenome ERZ507942 (study PRJEB26167, sample SAMN06115485) | human gut metagenome | host: Homo sapiens | place: China:Chongqing | collected 2015-03-30... | reverse complement strand
AAATTAGACATGATTTTCTATCCCCTTTCTTAGATGATGTGCTTAGCGGCCAGAATACCGGCCAGCTTCTCGCAGGTAGCCTTATCAGCACCCTCCAGCATCATGCCAGCACCCTTCTGGGGAGGCGTGAAGCTCTTGAAGATGTTGGTGGGAGAGCCCTTCAGGCCGATGGTGGTGGCATCGATCAGGGGATCGTCCTTCAGGTCCTCATAGCCCAGAGTGGTCAGGGGCTTGCCGTAAGCCTCGAACACGCCGCCAACGCTCATGTAACGGGGCTCGTTGAGCTCCTTGATGCAGGTCAGCAGGCAGGGAGTCTGGACCTTGATGGTCATGTAGCCGTCCTCCAGCATACGCTTGACGGTGACCTCGTCACCATTCTTGGTGATCTCGGCAGCGTAAGTGATCTGGGGCAGGTGCAGCTTCTCAGCGATCTGGGGACCGACCTGAGCGGTATCGCCGTCGATAGCCTGACGGCCGCACAGCACGATGTCGTCCTTCTCCACGCCGATCTTGTTGATGGCAGCGGCCAGGATCTGGGAAGTAGCATAGGTATCGGAACCGCCGAACTCACGGGCGGAAACCAGATAAGCCTCGTCAGCGCCCATGGCCAGAGCCTCACGCAGCATACCGGCAGCGGGAGGAGGACCCATGGTAACAACAGTGACCTTGCAGCCGGTGGCATCCTTGATCTTCAGGGCTGCCTCCAGAGCGTTCATATCGTCGGGGTTGGTGATGGTCTGCATGGAAGCGCGGTTCAGAGTACCATCGGGATTGACAGCCACCTTGCCGGAGGTATCGGGTACCTGCTTAATAGAAACAATGATTTTCATTTTAACCTTTACCTCCTATCCTTATTTCACGCCCAGGTGGCTGGAAATGACCATACGCTGGACCTCAGAAGTACCCTCATAGATTTCGGTGATCTTGGCGTCGCGCATCATGCGCTCCACGGGATACTCACGGGTGTAGCCGTAACCGCCGAAGAGCTGAACAGCGCGGCGGGTCACGTCGGAAGCGGCCTCAGCAGCGAACAGTTTAGCCATGGAAGCGTCCATGGAGTAATCCTCATGGAGCTGCTTCTTCATAGCGGCAGCGTACACCAGGTACTGAGCAGCCTGCATACGGGTGTGCATATCAGCCAGCTGGAACTGAGTGTTCTGGAACTGGCTCAGGCGGCGGCCGAACTGGACGCGCTCCTGGGTGTACTTGACAGCCTCGTTGACAGCGCCCTCGCCCAGGCCCAAAGCCTGAGAAGCGATACCGATACGGCCGCCGTCCAGGGTCTGCATAGCGATCTTGAAGCCCTTGCCTTCCTTGCCCAGCAGGTTCTCCTTGGGCACGATGCAATCCTCAAAGATCAGGTCGCAGGTGGAGCTGCCGCGGATACCCATCTTCTTCTCGTGCTTACCGGTGGAGAAGCCGGGGAAGCTCTTCTCAACGATGAAGGCGGAGATGCCGTGGTTGCCCTTGGACTTGTCGGTCATGGCGAACACCACGAAAGTATCGGCCACGTTGCCGTTGGTGATGAAGCACTTGCTGCCGTTGAGGACGTAGTCGCCGTTCTCGTTCTTGACAGCAGTGGTCTGCTGGCCGGAAGCGTCGGTACCGGCGTTGGGCTCAGTCAGACCGAAAGCGCCGATCTTGCGGCCGCTCAGCAGGTCGGGCAGGTACTTCCGCTTCTGCTCCTCGGTGCCGTTCTCATAAATGGGAGCGCAGCACAGAGAGGTGTGAGCGGAAACGATAACAGCAGTGGTGCCGCAGACCTTGGCCAACTCTTCCACGCACATGGCATAGGACAGGACGTCGCCGCCGGCGCCGCCGTATTCCTTGGGGAAGTAAATGCCCATCATGCCCAGCTTCGCCATCTTCTCGACGGTCTCCATGGGGAAGCGCTCTTCCTCATCGATCTCCTCAGCCAGAGGCTTGACCTCGTTCTCGGCGAATTCCCGGTACATCTTGCGGAGCATCTGCTGCTCGTTTGTCAGATGAAAATCCATGATTCGATCCTCCTACAATTTCTTGTTCGGTTATTACAATCTCCCGTCAGCATTTAAAGAATTTCATGACCTCCGGGACAAGCAATACGAGATAGTTTCGGTAAAAAAGCGATTACTTTGTTACATTTTTAACACCAAAACTCAAAGAAATCGCAACAGCGGCAACGCCCCTGTTGCAACCCAGTGCCCACTTTTCACCTTTACTATGTGAAAATTATAACGCAGCCGTGAAAGAAAGGCAAGGAAAAGCGCTTCGTGAAAATTGCCAAACTTTTAACGCTAAAACTGTCTCATATGTCGGAAGGTCCAGTATCCTTGTAAAATTTACGTTTTATTGTCTGAAAATGTAAAAAACCGGGCCGCTTTTCAGCGGCCCGGTCATGGGATGATTTACTTGCTGTAATCGTAGAAGCCCTTGCCGGACTTGCGGCCCAGCAGGCCGCCGCGGACCATCTTCTTGAGCAGCAGAGCGGGACGATACTTGCCGTCGCCGGTCTCGTTGAAGAGGGTCTCCATGATGGCCAGGCACACGTCCAGACCGATGAAGTCGCCCAGAGCGAGGGGGCCCATGGGATGGTTGGCGCCCAGCTGCATAGCCTTGTCGATATCCTCCACAGAGGCAACGCCGGTCTCAACCAGGCCGATGGCCTCGTTGATCATGGGGATCAGGATCTTGTTGACCACGAAGCCGGGAGCCTCAGCAACCTCAACGGGATCCTTGCCGATCTCCTGAGACAGCTTGTAGATGACGTCGAAGGTCTCCTGAGTGGTGTTGGCACCGCGGATGATCTCCACCAGCTTCATGCTGGGAACGGGATTGAAGAAGTGCATACCGATGACGGGGTGCTTGAGGCCGTTGCCCATCTCGGTGATAGACAGAGAGGAGGTGTTGGAAGCGAAGATGGCCTCGGGCTTGCACAGCTCGTCCAGCTCGCAGAGCAGCTCCTTTTTGGTGGCCATATCTTCCTTGACGCACTCGATGATCAGATCGGCGTCAGCGCAGGCGGACTTCTCCTCCACCAGGATGTTGGCCAGCAGAGCGTCCACAGCCTCCTGGGTCATCTTGCCCTTGGCCACGCGCTTGGCCAGAGAAGCAGCCAGCTTATCCTTGTGCTTCTGAGCGGAAGCCACAGAGCTTGCATACATCAGGGCAGTGTGGCCCTTAGCCGCGAAAACCTGAGCAATGCCGCTGCCCATGGTGCCGGCGCCGAAAATCGCTACTTTCATGTGATTGTCCTCCTGTAATTTATGTGATTATGGGGGGCCGCTGACCGGAAAGCATTCCGTCAAGGCCAGTTTCACCTGCTTAGTATTATACGGTCTCCCCCACTATTAAGCAAGGACATTTTCCCCTTCCGGCGGATTTTCTGCACTTCCCACAAAGGGATCGTTAAATTTTTTACATATCCGTTAAATAATTAACGTTAAAATAATCACGCAGCTCATAAGTCCTCATAAGCTCCCATAAGTTCTTAAAATTCAGTCACCTGCAGAGTTTTCAGAACCTCACGTCTTATAAGTGATTATAAGTTTTTATACCCGAAAGGTTACGAGAAAGCTATTACCAATACCACCAGGGAATGACACACAAGCGAAGCAGAAGCAACATAAGCACCATTGGAGACGAAAAAAGGCCATCGACCTGCTCCCCGTGAGGGAGAGATCGGTGGCCTGTCGGTTTGTTCTTTTTTGAAGCCCTGGCGTTCGAGTCACACCAGTTCATAAAAACGACCGGCTGCATCTCTAAAATGTCGCCTGTTGCGGAGAAAAACTGACTTTTTGATAAAACCTGTTTTTCTAACTTTTTTCAGTGAAAAAGCTAATAAATATGTGAAAACTCCACACTTTCGTGCAGAGTTTTCTGTGCTGCATCTTTCATCAACACATTCTGGTACGCCCGACTGGATTCGAACCAGTAGATACCTTTTATTATAGCAAAAAAGTTATTCGATAGCCAATAAAATATACGTTTTCATGAACTTCTGGCAAACATTTTTTGGTGTGTCCAAAGGTCAAGTGTGTACTTTTGCGTGTACCTCAATCATTGATTTTCGGGCTTTTCGGATGCCAGGCAAAACCATCCTTCAGCACAATATAAACCAGCCTGGTCCCTTGTCAGACCACCCGAAACGTGATACAATCTTACCGTGTACTGAAAACGGCGACTGTACCAGTTTCGACTGGTCTATGCGTCAAACACAGGAGAGTGGCATCCGACGACTGGTCCTCGTTGGATGTCGCTCTTTTTCTCGTAAAAAAATCGCCCCACAGCGCAGTGCTGCAGGGCGATTCTCGTTTTGGTTTTAGGCCGGATCCGGATAACCGGGCCGAATGCCGCAGGTGATGAGAGAAACATCCCGGCGCCGCTTCATCACCGCGCCGCCATTGGCGTCATTGCCGGTGCCGGTGTTGCCCTCAATAGTGAGGATCGTGCTGCCTACAACACCCACCACAATGCCCACGTGCTCCGTTTTCTTCCGCTTTCCGCTGAAATCGAAAAACACGATGTCCCCCGGCTTATAGCCGCTGGTCACCACCTGCGCTGGAGCTGCCGTCCGGTAACGCTGGACGAAGGCGGAACATCTGGCCGTTTTGTAAAGGCTGAAGCCAGCCTCCCGGAACACCCACCAGGTAAAGGCCATGCACCAGGCATACGCCCCGCCGCTGACCTCGCGGCCGTAGTAGGCGGTGTTGTACTTGACCTTGTTGGAGTTGGTGGGCATCTCCACCACGCCCAGCTGCCATTCCGCGATCTGAAGTACGGCGGCCCGGGTCTTTGCCTTCAGGGCGGTCATCACTCCGCCTCGACCAGTGCGGTGCCCTGCACCCGGAAGGTCTTTCCGGCGATCATGCACAGGGCGTACATCTCGCCGCAGTCGCAGTCCACCAGATGACCGTCCTTGACCAGAACCTTATCCAGGGAACCGGTGCCGGTATCCAGCAGGCCATAGCCGTTGGCGGTAGCGGCGGTGTCAGCCTTGGCCGCTGCGGTCTCTTCGGCGGTCAGCTCATGCTTGCCGGGCTCCAGGTGGATATCAGCACCCATCTCTGCCAGAGCGGTGTTGGTGTCCTCCAGAGTGGCCTCACCCACGGTGTACTTGTTGATGATGTCAGTGATCTTGCTCATAATGTACTTCCTTTCTGTCATGAAGATTTATGTGGAGCCGCATCCGCGGCAGGGGTTACTTGAAGCTACATGTAAATTACTTTAAGCTTCTTCGTGGGGTTCGTCTTCGCCCACGATCTTGTCACCGGCGGCATCCACGGCGGACTTGCCAGCGGCCAGGATTTTCGGCAGCCATTCCGGGACCGGCGCGCCCATGTGGACGGCGTGCTCCGCCAGACTGCCCAGTTCCCCAATGACGTACCATACGATCACCAATGGCCCGATCAGTACTGTATACGTAAATGGCAGCGCGATACCGGGCAGGTTTCTCGTCATCATGCCAATAAGCCAGTCTGCCACCAGCGCCACGCATACAATGACGATCATACCGCCCTTGTGCCAGGCTCCCTCCCGGAGCTTGGCGCTGGACCAGCGGCCCTCCTTGCTGGCCACAGCGGAGCCTACCAACCAATCGGCCAACATCAGGCCCACCCAGATAATCACCAGCCAGCCAAACCAGCCCCAGAAGGCCGTCAGCGCGGCGATCACGCCGGTGATAACGGTTTTGATGTGCAGTGCAGAGTTATTTTCCATCGCTGTTCTCCTTTCCAACCGCCGCTCTGACCTCGTCAGCTTCTTCCGGCTTTAATTTTGGATAGTCCTTCAGAACTTCCTCCAGTTTCTCTCCGTTGCTGACCCTTCGCCCTACAACGCGGATCAGCAATTTCAGTTGCATCGTCACACCTCACCACCTCCCCCGTAGAGTGCAATCGCCATCATGGCTTCCATTTCTTCACGCCAGACTTCCGGAGATGGATGCGCTTCCCGGTATGCCGCCCGCAAGGTCTCGGAGCAATCCGGCTTGGAAGACAGCTCGTAACCTTCCGCCAGCGGAGAATAAGTACAATGGCCAGAAGGCTCTCCGTCCAGATCTGGTGATCCTTCTCCCTCAACAGAGTTATCTGTATAGGATGTTACATTTTTAATTGTCAGGACCGGGGTAGTTGTTCCGATCTTATAGAGATAAAGATCCATTTCGGTTTCCCTTTCTTATGCTATCCGACTTGCTTTCGTGCAATTCAAGTGCGGGTGCCGTTGATGATTTTGCGGATCTGCCGCTCGGATAGGCGGAACTGAACGGCCAGGGCTCGGTAGTTGCCGCCGTTGAAGTGCGCCCGGATGTCCCGGTCCCGGGCGTTGCGTTCCAGGGATTCCCACTTGGGGATATACAGATTCTGACCGCTGCACGCACGAACTACCTTAAAAAAGGTTTCCCTGCCGAGGGTATCAAGGAGGTCCCGGTAGGACTCCGGAATATCCTCCCGAAGAATCTGGCTATAGACATTAGTATCGCTCACAAAATTACCTCCCCATACATGATCATCAGCACGCCGCCGTGCAGGGCGTGGTAAGTATGTGCAGTGCCTATGATTCGCCCAGATAGATTGACTGCTATGTGAGCGGGGAGAATTCTGAAAAGAAGGTTCATGAGCTCCGTAAGTCTCTTGGGCTCATCCCGCATCACGTCGTAGTCGATAAGCAAATCGATGGTGAAATTCTCAACCGTTGCTTCCCACTTATCAATTCCCACAAGTTCGTCAAGCTTTTGGTATAGAAGGCCAATGGTAAACGGAGGACGTGTTGAAAGTCGGTTCAGAAGGCGAACACGGCGAAATTCCAGGTCTTCTGTAGCTGGATCCGGCGTTATGGAAAGCACCTGCTCCCACTGAGCCACAGCGCTTTCATCCATGGTCTGGAAGAAAAAGTTGTTCGTGACGCTTTTGGTATCTTCGGCAAGGGCCGCAAATTGTTCCTCTTCTGCCCGACAGATCTCCTGATAATCCAGAACTTCCCTGTACCACGGAGGCAGCAAAGAAAGCAAATTGGCGTCCAGTTCAATATTAGGCACTGAGCGTCACCTCTCCCAAAACGGGGACCTGCTGCACAGATCCGCTCTCAATCAAAATCAAATCGGATGCCTGACCGTTCAGTTGAACATTGACGGCATTCACGATTCCCGTTGTGCTGACAATGGACGCGAGAATCCTGGATATGTACACATTGGCGGCGTACTTTACCTCCGTCGTGCCAAGTTGTTCACCCCAGCTCTTTCTGACAGACAACAGGTAGGCTTCCAGAGATGCCTTTACAATGGGAGTTACCTGATCCAGCGTGTATCCCGTTGCCAGTGTAACAGCTGCAGAAATATTCACCGTGACTTTGGTCGGAGAGGTGATAGTAACCTGAGAGCCGATAGGAGCCAAGCCCAGACCGAGTCCCTGGTTAGGTTCTGGATCGATTGCATTCTGCACATTATTCACCAGTGTGGTAGAAGCCGGCAGGTAGTCCGCTCCCATAACTGAGCATTTCACCGTACCGGCACCGTTCCATACCGGATATACCTGCACAGCGCCTACACCGTCAATAGCCAGAATGTTTTCGTGGTATGCCGTGATATTGCCGCCAAATGCTCGGACATTCAGAGCGGCAAGCAACCGGCTTCTCAGAACTTCGTCCGTCTCCTCATCATCACCCGGGACCAAGATATCGGAGATCTGTGCAGAGGTAAGGTCAGAGATTGTGGTGATAGGGAGAATGGCCCCGGTGTACGCATTGCCAATGGTACCGGAGGTCTCTGCGGACAGCTGATACTGACCGGAAACCGATGTGGCAGCCGTCACAACAAAGTTGATACTGTCCGTTCCATTGATCGTGGAAAATCTGGATCCGATGGGAACCGGGACATTAAAAACGCCCAGCCTTACGGCCGCAGATGCCGGGTACCGTGTCAGTCCGCCGATGGCTGCCAGATAGTCCAGGGCCTGGCCTGCGGCTGTCTGGATAAATGCCATCTTCTGCACCTGATTCAAGGTCAGATAGAAACCTTCAAAGGCATATGCCGCAGGTCCGATGGCGGTCGGGATTGGGGACGTGTCACGTTTGTCATAATTGGCTGGTATCCGATCCAGCATTTCCTGCCGGATGTTTTCGTAGGTTTGCTGGGAAAAATCAATCACGCGATATTCACCTCCACTGCGGTCTGCGTATCACCATAGACGGTGTTGACTGTCAGAGACGCAGACAGGGTATTCCCGTTTATGGAGTAATCAAAACCGGAGACTCCCTCCACCCGGTCATCCATGGTTATCTGGCTTTGACCTCTTCGCTCAAAGATGGGTTATCGTCCATCAGGAAGTGCAGATGCAGCGCGTTATGCTTTTCCGGGTTCAGGATCCATTCCTGCCGGAACCAGTGCATAGGATTTTCCGGGTTGCAGTTGAACCAGAAGCGCGCGCCTTCCACCGAACACCGGGCCAGAGCCTGCTCCACAAAGGAACGGGGCATCAGGGCAACCTCATCCAGAAGCACGCCGGCGAGAGTAATGCCCTGAATCAGCGTATAGGAGCTCTCATCCTTACCGCCGAACAGATAGATGCGGTTCTCTCTCTTTCCACGCCGGGCAATGATTACATGGTCGCTGCGATTATAGTGCACACTGAAGTTATCCACAAGGTACCGGATGGACAGTAGCGGTGTAACGATGTTACGCTCAACTGCCCCGACTGATTTTCCACAAAAGGCAAATGCGCAGTTGTTGAAGTTTCCCATGGCCCACAAGAAGAACGACAGGGACATGATGGATGTTTTACCAGACCGGACGGCTCCGTCACATATCAGAGCCTCAAACTTGGTATATGGAAAGCGCATGATTTGGCGCTGCTTTTCAGAGAAGGCCATTCTCTGTCTCCTCTTTCAGGGACCTGGTGATGGGATCATCCTCAACCTCATCGACAGCATTCCCCTTGTTATCTCCAAGAAGATCCACGATGACCTTCGCAGCCCTGGCATCTCCAGCGGTGGCTGCCATCGTCAGGCCGATAATCATGGCCATCTGGTTGTCAATGTCTTCGGGATCCACGTTCATCTTTGCAATTTTATCCCATCGCCTGCAGTCTGTGACTGGCAGGGATAGATATAGGTCTGCGGCTTCTTTCAGGCTCCTTTTGCGGCGGCGTGCAGCACCGGAAGCCTTACCCCCTTCACGGCCCAACTCTCTCGCTTCGCTCTGGCTTCGCTGGTCCATTGGAATAAGGTTCTTCTCATTTGCCACATCACCACCTCTCAATCAGATTCTGAAGAAAACACACACCTAACTTATAGCTTCTCACAGTAATTATCTTTTTGAAAAATGCCCAAATCAAATGGAATACTTCAACACACGTTTCAGGTTGTTCTTGGCCCGCTTTAAGGTCCTGGATACCGTGGATGGATGTACCCCCAGTTTTCTGGCAATCTCCGCTGCCCTCAGGTTTTTCTCGTAGCGAAGCAGCAGAATCTCCTGTTGGCGAGGAGTAAGTTCCTCGGCTCTTGCTCTTTTGAGGTTGCGGTGCAGCCGTTCCAACTGAATGCTGTTGTCTTCACTGTTCTCCCTGATCCAGACGGCCATACCACATTCAAACTCGCCAGCCTTGGTATCAAAGGGTATACCTCTCATGCTTGTGATAGCTCCTCTCATAATATCGCGCGGTCAGTTCCGCAAGATCCCTGCATTCCTGCAGCATAGGTGTCAACTCTTTGATCCTCCGGTCAATCTTGTAGGAGGCAGTCGGGCTATTGGCCGCTTTTTTCTCCGCACGAAGCTTCCGGATACGAGCGCGGATCAAATTCGCACTCTCCGTATATTCAACAGACATCTCCTTCAGCGTCATGCGGAAATCCCTTTCTTGGCGTTGCGGCGGCGGAGATTATCTCCATATCCCCGCCGCCGACAAAAAGCCTTTGACTACGCAGGGCCCAGCAGCCCTAAGTCCATTATACCAGCAAAAAACGGACAAACAGGGACAGGTTTTTGATACTGCGAAAAAAGTGGGGGCGTTGTTGCCCCCACTCAGTGTCTCAGCAGGTAACGGTTATGCCTCTTCCGCACCGCCTCCGCCGTATTTCCTCCGCCCACTCTCTCTGCGACCCGCTCCCAACTGCACCCATCGATGTATCGGAGCTCAAAGATCCGCCGCGTAAGAGCATCATCAATTCTCGCGATATAGCCGCGTAAGTACGCAAGTTCAGCCTGGTCCTCGGCCGAAATCAAATATGGGATTTGTTTAAGGCGTTTCGGGTTCAACTCCGCTGACCTCCAAAATTGGAGAATTAAATCTCCGGTTCCTTTTCGTGCTTACCAGTAGCACACTCCAGATTATCTAACATTTACCGTGCGGGGCAACTGTCTCGGTTCAAAGCGCCACTGTCGAGCGTCATCACCGATTTTCTGGAACAGTCTGGCCACCGCCAGCATCGGAGTGTCCTCGCAGATGTCAAACTGAAATTCCTTCCGGGAGCAGTTCCAGATGCCCCACTTGACACCCGGTACGCCGCGTTGATATGTCTCACGTTTCATATAGTTCCTCCGCAAGCACAACTGTGGAGATTGCGTGCTTATAAACCATTTGCAGCCCCTTATTGTCCTTCAGTGCGATAACAAAGCGGTCAGAACCGACGATAACACCTCGCATCTGGAAGCCGTTCATGGTGAATATCAGCACCGGCTTCTGGAGTTCCTGCGCCCTAAAGAGCAGCCTCTCCTGCAAATCTTTCGCTTCAATCATACTGTCCACCTCACTTCTTCTTTCTTGGTTTGGTCCGCCGCTGAGTACTGCAGACAGGACCATAACAGTCACGGCATTCCTCACTGTATTTCGTTAATCTATTCATCAATTGCCTCCTCGTTCGTCTCCACGCCGAAATAGTGCTTCCGCCGTGACCGGCGAAAGACACCATTTCGGCGCTCGTCTGTTGGGTGTACATAGTAGGCAGACCATGCGCCGGGTCTGATAGCTGAAAGCCATGTGCGGCAATGGGAAGACCCAACAGACAACAGATGAGATATCAGCAGCAGATCCGTGGCTAAAATGCATGGTCATCTGTTGGGTGTCTTCACCCCAAAAAGTTGCAGACCCGGCAGAAGCCGGAACGCTTTTTTACCGTAGGGCTTTATAGCTAAGGTGAAAAACTGCGACCGTGCCAATCCCCAAACGCAGCCTTTTCAATGGTTCCTGTCTTTTCCGGCATATCGGATTTTTAGGCGTCAAAATCGGGGCAAAATCCGATATTATGAAGAGGCCGGAAACGCTCTTTTTTTGCAAAAACCACTACCAAAAGTTGTCGTGAAGGCGGAACAGAAATTGGTAGTGGTTTTGGCCCTTTTGACTGTCCCCATCCAGGGGCCGCAGAAACAGGTAGTGGTTTAAGGGGTTTTCACCGTCTGAGTGTCTGGTGTCAGGACAGTTTTAGGCTGTGTGGCAGTCTCAGGCAGCCTATCCATATATGGGCTCAATGGGTATCGGCAATGACAATGGCATCCAGTGGGTCACCATCACCTCCGTCCATCTTGGCCCCGCAATCCTCGCAGTATTTTTTAGTAGGCTTATCCCAACTGCCCTCAGTGGTGATGACAAAGCCGCACGCAGAGCAACACCACTCGTCCCCGCCAAGATGCTCCCACCGCCCACGCACCACCTGGGCCACGTCAGCGGCGGGCAGGGCCTCAATATACTGCGACGGCTCAAGCCCTTTTGCCCACGCGTGCTTCGCGGCCTTAATCGCCGCACTACGCTCAATGCATTCGCCCATTGTCAGCACCTCCGTCCACGTCAAATATTTCAAGGTCGACATCAATGTAATCTTGCCCATCTTCATCGACAGCAACATACACGTTTCCATCATCCGCAAGCAGTGCCACTTGTAGGCAATCAAGCTCGTCGCCAGTCATGCGCTCAAAAGTAGTAGCGTCAATCTCTGTAATTCTGAAATACTTTGCCATTATTCTTCGCCTCCGTCCATTTTCGCGCCACAATGGCAATACGGCTGCAATCTACTCTCTACTCTACCGCAACGTGAGCATCGGTAGTATCGTTCCGGCATGATGTGGTCACCGTCCAAGAATGAGATCCACCGCCCATGCACCACCGGGGCAACATCGGCAGCGGGTGGCGAGGCAACGATCTCCATAGCCATGGCACCGTCGGAACCATCCACCCATTTCGCCGCCATCACCGCTTTTACGGCAGTTTCCCGTTTAATATATTCAGCCATCCCGCTTCGCCTCCAATGCCGCTTTGGCTTCCTCGCTGGTCAGGAACACTGTCTTGCCGATCTCGCTGTCAGGCGTATAAACATCATCTACCGGGTCACCAAGATAAAACCCATCCGGTGAAATCGCCCCAATCACTTCTTTGCTGATATACCAGCCGTTTGTTTCTGGGTAGAAAATTGCGCCATCCTGAAGAAGAACATATACAGTTTCGCCGATCCTGTACGGCCGCACCTCCACCTGCGCCCGCAGCTTTTCGATTTCCAGCTGCAGCGCCGCAATGTGGGTATTCTGATTGGCAATCCGATCAGTGGCCTCTCGAATAATCGCGCATCCGGACACGCCGCAGTTGTGCTCATGGCCGCATCCCAGGCAGGCGAGGCTCCCGGTTTCGACCTTCAGCCGGCGGAGCGCATTTACGAGTTCTTGATCTCTCATTTGCCTTCACGCCCTCTCTATATCCGTTCATCACCGATAAGTCCATGCAGCCGTGCAACAGCCAGCAGTTCCTTGATTACCGCCGTCATTCTGGAGAGCTTCAGATCCTCAGCAGCACGTTCGGCAGCAGCGGCGCTGGAAGCCACCCGGCTGATATCAACTCTGAGAGAGGTTAGGCTTCTATGATTCTCTTCTGCATTGGCAGCCATTCTCAGAGCCGCCGCCAGATCTTCGCTGTTCCGGTAGTCTCTGCTATACCGTGTGATTCCAGTTTCCTGATAATTCTTATATGCTTTATCTGCCTTCTCCTGGTGCTTGTCCGCCAGGGCAATCAGTTCTTCTTTTGTCATACTTTTCTCCTTCAACGTTTTTCCTTCAGCTTTTCCCGGAAGTAGAGGTTCTCAATGGCGTACCGTCGCTGGTAACGCAGAATGCGGAGCCGTTGACATTAGTAATGAGCGGCTGCGTGGTCTTCTGGATGTGTTCGATAAATTCTTTCAGCATGGTGTTGTCTCCTCATCAGGCAAATTTAACGAGTTTGAGCGCCGGGGGTGCTTCCTGTTCGGTTCCGGCAATTCCGAACTGGCCGGGGATCTGCGGGACCATCTCCACAACATTTTCCTCGTCGGCCACATACAGCATGGTGGTCACAGCGTTTGTGGGCGCCAGAGCGGATTTGACCGTATAGCTGACGCCGATATTCTGTCGGCTGTCATCCGCTTTCAGTTCAATAGTAACGGTGATCTTGCGCTTGGCCGTTGCAGAGGTGTTGGGATCCATAATGTTCGCAATCGCCTTGGTCATCTCGAGATCTGTGACCTCCAGAAAACCGCCACGGGCCATCTCCAAAATGGATTTCTTCGCGTATTCATTCATGGGGGTTCTCCTCCTTTCTTTCGTAATAAGGGCTCCAGCCCTCTGCCGGACGCCCCGCGGCTAACCTGCTCGGGGCGGCCCGGCAAAAAGAGAGTTGCGGGCGCCGGGAACGCCCGGCAGAAGGCTGGATATTTACAGGCTCATGCGCTGGCTGTTGCTTCCTTTCTGCATGGGCCAATAGCATGAAGCAGATCCTTGACGCTCTGGGCACCGTGAAGATCCGCAATCATGGAATAAATCTTACCGTATCGGTGCGCATAGACAGCGCCACACTGGGGGCAGACATGGGCCGGGTGGCCGTTCAAATCAATGGAGAGGGTAGCATCCTGGCAGCGAGCGCAGTACAGCATCATAGGGCATCTCCTTTACGTAATCCGGAAAGGTCGATCTCACAGGTCTCAGCGCTGCGGTGCAGGGTCTCAACACCACTGCGAAGGGCTTCACAGAGTGCGAACATTTTCAGGAGTGGTATTTTCACCTTTTTAGCAATATGCGTTGTCAGCAGCACCCAGGCAAGAATAAGGCCATCCATATCACCTTTGACTTGGATATAGACGCCCGTGTCACCTGTGGTGATTGCCAAATGCGCCTTTTTAAACTGTTTCATAGTCATTCCTCCCGCGCCACCCAGTAGACGGTGGCGGTACGGCGGCCGAGCTGCAGGGCTTCGGCGTGGCTGCCGACGCAGAGATCAATGCGGTTACCCTTGATGGCACCACCGGTGTCCTCGGCCCGATATCGGCGCAATCCCGCACCGTCACCGTAGTCCACCAGCACATCGGCCCACAGCGGGATCACTGAAGGATCTACCGCCACCGTGCTATACGGCGTGGCATGGGCGCCGCTGGCCGTGATACCGTCTGTTTTGCCGCAGCACTTGGAGCATACATCGTAGTGGGTGATTGTCACGTCCTCCAGCACGTGGGCCTGATCCAATCGCAGAGGCTCCTGAGCCGGGGTGTCATCCCCAGGCAGCCGCCCATTATCGAGGGGAGAGATCACAGCCGAAGGTGTGGCCGGTTCCGTGGTGGTTGCCTTGGCCGAGATCACCAACGCCACGCCGGCGATCAGGGCGGCGAGGATCAGCGTCAAAATGGCGTTCAGCTTCCAAGCCCTGGCGGTGCGTTGGGCCTCACTGGCTCTGCGGTGTGCTTGTCGAGTGCGTTCCGCTGCGGCTGCCAGTTCCACGGCATCACAGTGCTGCTGGGACAGCCAAGCGACCTGCAGGGCGTCCACATCGGCCCGGAGCTGGGCAACCTGCCGATGCAGTTTTTCACTTCTCTGGCTCATGCTACGATACCTCTTTTCTTCGTTGTGGTCGGGTCGGGGAAATAGATGTGCATCTCCTCTGGGCTGATTCGGCAGAGTTCCATGGTTCGGTACATTTCCTCGATATTCCAGGCGACGTCGCCTTGCATCCTTTGGCTGACCGGGCCGGGGGAGAGGTTCAGCGCATAGGCCAGATCATTTTGCGTCAGCCCTAACTCCCGGAGACGGGCAGACAGTTTTCCGTAGCGTGGCATCTTCATTGGCGATCTCCTTTCAATAATCTGTGGTAGGTATGGGGGCTTGTCCCTCCCGCGCCATCGTGATAGACTGGCGTAGAAAGGAGGTGAATTTAATGGATACAATGTCCAGAGAAATACTCGAACTATTTTCAAAAAGAAATTGTCTTACTCTTAGCCAACTAAGTGCGATATTGGGTATCGACTGGATGACACTGGCAGAGCCGATCAATTATCTTCGAAAGTTAAGCTATCTGCGTTTTGAGCCAAATCACGCATCGTTGAACGACTTGGCATCTGATAGCCCTATTTCAATGGATGACCCTCTGGTAATCACATTCGAGGGAAGGGCTGCGTTGGAACAGGATGGGCAAAACCGCAGGCGGGTCAAGTACACGGAATTTCGCGCATGGATGACACTGGCCATTGCGTTGGCTGCATTCATAAAGGTTCTATTGCGGGACTTTCTTCTGCGGGGGAAGCAGTTATGTTATCCTTCTATGATTC
>ENA-UEQK01001309-UEQK01001309.1-human-gut-metagenome-genome-assembly--contig:-NODE-1309-length-15561-cov-18.259817_pt1 | contig 15561 bp, 16 predicted proteins | sample MGYA00242939_ERZ507942 | MGnify/ENA primary metagenome ERZ507942 (study PRJEB26167, sample SAMN06115485) | human gut metagenome | host: Homo sapiens | place: China:Chongqing | collected 2015-03-30... | reverse complement strand
GACGATATAAGGTATAAACTCATCATTTGAAAGAATATTAGCTATTTATAGCATCCGTTTTAATAAAGCTATTCGACTAGGAAACAGTTGTTATATCGGCTAAAAAGCGTGATAAATAGGTAAAAAACGATAGTGTTTTTGCCGATAGTGTGATATACTAGTCAGTAGATTAGTATGTTTTGGATTTAATTTATAATGGATGGGGGATGGCAGATGAAATACCTTTTAGTTGCTGATATAGCAAAAAAATGGAATATGTCAGAACGCAGTGTTAGAAATTACTGTGCAAAGGGGCGTGTGAACGGCGCGTTTCTTACTGGTAAGACATGGAACATTCCAGAAAACGCAGAGAAACCGGAGCGCACCAATAAGAAAAAAGAAGAACCGATTACGCTGCTAGATATTCTAAAAGAGCAGAAGACCAGTAAATATACTGGTGGGATTTATCATAAGACACAGATTGACTTGACCTATAACTCTAACCATATGGAAGGCAGCCGCTTGACACACGATCAAACCAGATATATCTTTGAAACCAATACTATTGGCGTAGAAAAAGAAGTACTGAATGTGGATGATGTGATCGAAACGGCAAATCACTTCCGTTGCATTGACATGATTATTGATCATGCAAAAGCGACTTTGACGGAGAAGTTCATCAAAGAAATTCACTTGGTTTTGAAGAATGGCACCAGTGATTCCAGAAAAGATTGGTTTGCTGTTGGCGATTATAAGAAACTTCCGAATGAAGTAGGCGGTATGGATACCGCCCTTCCGGAAGAAGTTGCCGATAAAATGAAGGCACTGCTGACGGAATATAGCGCTAAGGAAGAAAAGACCTTTGAGGACATTTTGGACTTTCATGTGAAGTTCGAGCGGATTCATCCGTTCCAGGACGGCAACGGTCGTGTAGGCAGACTCATTATGTTCAAGGAATGCCTGAAATACAATATCGTTCCGTTCATCATTGAGGACGATCTGAAGATGTTCTATTACCGAGGGCTAAAGGAATGGGACAACGAAAAAGGCTATCTGACAGATACCTGCCTGACCGCACAGGATAAGTATAAAGCGTATTTGGATTATTTTAGGATTGCATATTAAGCAAGAAGTGAGGTGCAGCTATGTCAGCAGAAAAGAACTGGCAATTTGAACTTGAAGAATCATAAAAAATAAAAATCTCATGCAATAAATCGTCCTTTCCGTGCATTACACGGATGACAGGAGATGGAAACCTATGCTCAGTATGCTGATGACAACCGAATATGCTCCGGCAGAGGATCGGCACGAGCTGCAGCAGTTGCTGATTCACATTGCCGGCGGTGAGCGCGAAGCGCTGGCGGAGCTGTATCAGCGCACGAGATCGGCGGTGTACGGCTTAGCGCTGTCGTACCTCAAAAACGCGCACGACGCACAGGATCTCACACAGGACGTCTATGTGCAGGTGTGGGACCGCGCGGAACAGTACCGACTCATCGGATCACCCATGGGCTGGCTGCTGGCCGTGTGCCGAAATCTCTGCCTGATGCGCCTGCGGCGGGAGGAACGCCATGCCGCCCTCAGCGAGGAGGAATGGGACGCCATTCCCGCGCGGGAGTGCGGACTGGACACCGACGAGCGCGCACTGCTGCAAGGCGCATTGGCAAGCCTCACTGACGAGGAGCGGCGCATCGTGCTGCTCCACGCCGTTACGGGCCTGAAGCACCGGGAGATCGCGGCGCTTCTTGAGCTGCCGCTTCCCACCGTCCTGTCGAAATATCACAGAGCATTGAAAAAGATGCGTAGCTTTCTGGAAGGAGATGACGCCCGATGACCAATGAAAAAATGGAGCAGAGGCTGGCTGCGGCGCTTGAAAAGACCGCGCCGGATGATGTGAACGGCGTTCTCTCCCGCTGTGAAGAGCGGAAAGGAACGGTAATTCCCATGACAACAAAGAAAACGGCAAATAGAAAATGGACATCGCTCATTGCCGCCTGCCTTGCTGTAATGCTGCTTGGCGGCGGAGGCGTGTTCTACCAGCGAGCGAATGCGGTGGCGTCTGTGGTGTCGCTGGATGTGAACCCCAGCATTGAGCTGAAAGTGAATCGAAGTGAAAAGGTTCTCGTCTGTACGCCGCTCAACGAGGATGCAAAAGCCATCCTTGCGGATATGAGCAATGGGGCTGACCTCAAGGGCGCGAAGCTCGATGTGGCGGTAAATGCCATCGTGGGAAGTCTCGTGCGCAACGGTTATCTCGACAGCATTTCCTCCGCCATCATGATCTCGGTGGAGGACAAGGATACCGCCCGTGCGGAAAAGCTCCAGCGTGAGCTGACCAGCACTGTGGACGGTGTGTTGCAGACGAGTGAAGCGAAGGCCGCCGTCCTGACGCAGACGCTGACGCAGGACGCGGGGCGGGAACAGCAGGCCCGGGAAAACAATATTTCCACCGGAAAAGCGGCGCTGGTGAACCACGTGCTCGCACTCAACTCCGCCCTGAAGTTTGACGAATTGGCGAAGCTTTCGGTTGAAGAACTCAAGGATCTTGCCGAAGCGGGTGCGCCCGCCATGCCCATCGGCAAAGCTGCCGCCGCCTACGCCGCGGAGCAGTATGCCGGAACAACGGCGCTGGACTCCGTCACAGCGGAGGTCGATTCCGAACTGGACGAATCTCCCGCCCACTACGAGGTGGAGCTGCACACGGCATGGGGCGAGTTCGAGTATCTGGTAGATGCTTACACGGGAAAGGTGATCAGCGGGCAAAAGGACCTGCTGACCACTGCTTCCACGCCAAATGAGACAACGAAGCCCTCTGATCAGAAGCCCGATCCGTCCGGAACAGCGCAGGACATTGGCTACGCCAAGGCAAAATCTATTGCCCTGAATCACGCAGGTGTGAGCGAAAATGAAGCGCATGACATGGATATCGAACTGGACAATGAAGATGGAATACTCGTCTACGAGGTCGAGTTCAAATCCGGCAATATGGAATATGACTACGAGATCAACGCCGCCACCGGCGCGATCCTCAAGCATGAGTCGGAGTTGGATGACTGACGCGAAAAGCACTCCAGTAAAGCATATTTGGATTACTTTCGGATCGTGTATTAGGCAAGTCGATTTTTAAAACATCAACCGCTTACCCGCGGCATACACAGCAGGTGCCGAAGCCGCAAACCCACATCAGAGAATCCGTTTTATAGGTTGAAAGGGACTCCCTTGACCGCTTTTGCAGTCAAGGGAGTCCGCTTTACATATATTGCGATTACTTCTCCGCGTACAGCCGCCACAGGAATGTCACGATCTGTGCTCTCGTGCAGCCGCTGCCGGGGCTGAAGGTGGAACTCGTTGTGCCGTTGGTGATGCCGTTGTCCGTGGCCCACTTCACCGCCTCGGCGTAGTAGGCGTCGGCGGCCACGTCGCTGAAGGCAGGCGCACCGTCGGCGGACGCCTTGGACGCCCGGAACAGGAAGGTCATGCTCTGGGCGCGGGTGCAGGGCGCATTGGGGCTGAACTTGCCGTCTGCCGTACCGGTGGTGATGCCCTGGCTTAGCGCCCAACGGACAGCCTCCGCATAGTAAGCGTCACCGGAAACGTCCGCCAGATCCATCGCGTAATTCACCACCGGAGAACCGGCGGCCCGCCACAGGAAGGTGACGATCTGGGCACGGGTGCAGGGCTGATTAGGGCCAAACAGGCCGTCGCCGATGCCGCCGGTGATACCCTTCTTCTGCGCCCATTTCACAGCTTCGTAGTAATACGCATCGGTGGGGACGTCCCGGAAGGGACTGATTTTCACTTCCTCCGTGAATGCAGCCTTGACCTCCACCCTTCCGGCGGGCATGATGAAGGTGAATTTGCCATCGCCCTTATCGGTCAGTTCAAGCTCCCTGCCGTTTTTGTCAAGCACCTTGAGGCTGTCCAGCTCGTAGCCTGCGTCCGGCTTCACCGTGACGGTCACACGGTCGCCCTGGCTGGCGTTCTTCGGGCTGACGCTCACGCTGCCGTTTTCCGTCTTGTCCGGAATTCCGATAGCATAGCGGGGATCGGAGTCATCCCGGTCGGACGAGGACGAACCGCCGCCGGAGGAGCCGCCGCCCCTTGTCCAATTCGCCGTGACGGTCACGCTGCCGTCCGGCATGATGAAGGTCGTTTCTTCGGCGTTGGGATCATCAAAGACAACATTGCTGCCGGACGTCCAGCCGTTGAAGGTGTAACCGCTGCGGCTGCCTGCGCGAACGGTGACAACACTGCCTGCCGCATAGCTGCCCGCACCGGAGTTCTGCGCGTCATAGCTGCCGTTCACAGTGACGGCATACCGGGTCTGACGGGTGATCAGCGCCAGCTGCTGTGCGGATTCGTTGCCCGCGCTGTCCTTCGCCCGGAGATACAGAGAGGTACTGGTTGTTTTTGGATCCTCCAGCGTACCGGGGACGGAAAAGCGGCCCTTGCTGTCGGCATAGATCATTTCCGTTCCGCCGTAAAGGATCTCGCTGCCAGCGTCCGCCGTGCCGGTGATGGTGTATACGCCGGTTTCCCGATCAGCGAAGAACACCGGGTCGGAGAGGGTCAGCACAGGGGGCGTTTCGTCGCGGCTCACCAGCAAGAACACGCTGGTCACGTCTTTTGCGTTACTTCCTAGAACGCCGGAAATGCCGTCGATCTTGAGCATCAGACTGCCGGTGAAATCGAGGATTTGATACCCTGTGCCATCGGCGTTCGCTGCGATCTCGCCGCCGGTGGTCATGTCCATCCGCGTGACCTTATAGGTAACGCCCTCAGTCGGGCAGCTTACCGTCAGCACATCATCATCCGTGCCGCCCACATAGGCGTGGTACACGCCGGTTTCTGCATCCTTGCTACAGTCGGTGCCGTTCACGGTGAGCGTCATATGCAGCGGCTCATATTTTGGCAGGTATTTCTCAGCGGACATTTCCTCTGGGCTGTAATACTTCGCGGTAAGCGCCTTTTGGGTGCCGGTTCCCCCGCTCCCCGCGGTACTGCCCTCTGTACCCTCCGCGGCGCTTGTCTCCTCGCCTTCCATGGAGCCGGTCTCCGTGCTCTCTGTAGAGCCCGCCCCTGTACTCTCCGTGAAGTACGGCACCTCTCTATAGGCGCTCACGCCGATTCTGTAGTCCTTGTCCGCCTCGAGATTTTCGGCGGGAACGGACACAGCAGAGTTCTCTCCGCTGGCCTTAACGGCGTTTCCGCCCACGGTCAGCGCCATGTTGATGGAGTTATCCAACTGCCCATCTTTGGATTTTTTGAGGTCATAGCCAAAGCCGGTGTCCTTCCACTCGTTGCCGTCTTTCTGATAGACCGTCACGCGGTAGCCGTCGGCGTCATCCACCTTATCCCATGCAGCCTTCATCACCTCGTTGCCGACAAAGGTCAGCGTAACGTTTGCCGGAGCAGCAGGCTGATTGCTGTTCGTGTAGTCCACCGTGGTGTCAGACTGCCAGCTGTCGATGGCGGCAAGGGCGTTCACAGTTTTGCTCGCTCCGTTCTCGGTGACCTCAACGCTCTTTTCCGTCATTAGGAAGGAGGTCACATAGTAATTGCCCGTGGGCGCGTGCGTGCCGCTGGGGGGAACAGTGACGGAAATGTATTGGGAATCTATCGCAATTTGCTCGTCGATCAGGTAGTCCGCGCCGCCCTCTTTCTCAGCAAGATAGGTGCGCAGGGTATACTCTGTGTTCATTTCGGCGTATTCGACCTGGCCGGTTACCTTACCGCTATTCAAGCTCAAATCCAGCTTTTCAAACGGTGTAACGGTGGCTTTCTGGGATTTTTGAATATCAAGCGCGCCCGTATTGACCACATATGTCCCGCCACTCTTCAGCCGCAGCAGCACCACGCGGTATTTGTTTCCGTCTACATTCTCGATAAGGTCGGTGCCTGCGTTGATCTCATAGGTGGAATTGATTTGACCGTCCTCACCCACCCAGTTGATGTCGATGCGGTTGGTCTCATCTTTTTTCGTAACAATCAGAGCTTGTTTGATATCCTCCTCGCTCACGCTCTCGTCAAACGCCAGCAGGATATACGGCGTTTCCGCCGGATCGGTGACTTTTACCTCAATCACCTTAGAGTTTTCACTGCTGCCGTTCGTGAGCACAACGGGCTCCAGAGCCGTCAGCATCAGAGCCTCCTCGCCGTCCTCAAGCGACACCGCCTGCACGACGGGCGTCACGCCGTGGTCCTCCCATTTCCACTCGGGCAGCTTTTTGATCAGCTTGCCCTCAAGATCCCATCCCTTACCCTTTTCGAAGTCGGTTTTGATGATATTCGGAAGAATGACCCACGCGCGCACATCATAGAGCCAGTTCGTCGTCTGTGCCATCGCGCCGAGGTAGACATTGATGTTATTAAACGCATCCTTCATGCCCTCGCTGACGCTGATGCCGCTAATGCGAGCCGTGGTCTGTCCGCCAATGATCAGCTGAATATCCGTTTGCGACAGCTTTGCCCCTCTGAGGCAGGGGATAAAGAAATTACTGGGGATCTGCAAGATGCCCTGCACCTTGCCGTTGGCGCCGATGCCGAGATACAATTTGTCCTTGTTCTCATTCACGCCGCCGAAGGCCCCCAGCTCGATGGAGGATTTCAGAACGATCACATCAAGCTCTGTACTCGGCAGATTGAGCTCGAGCGCCTCCGAGCCGGCAAAGTAGATGCCCGTGTAGGTTTCATTTCCATATTTCCGCTCCTGCCCGTTGAGCTTGAGGGCGTAGCCAAAGCTATCGATGATGGATAACTTCGCGCCTACAATGCCCACGTCACTTGCCGTGAGGGAGATCTCACTTGGGCCGATCACCACATCCCCCGTGCCCTCGATGAGGTGGAGATAGGTGCCCGTCAGCGTGCCGCGCAGCTTGATGGGCGGAATGGCAAAGTAATCGCCGTTCACCGTTTTTGCCAGATCCATGAAGCCCGCGCCGCCGCCGTTGAGCTGACCAACGGGAATGGGCGGAATAAGGGGGATGCCGGGGCTTGCCTTGACATAGAAATACAGCGTGTTAGGCAGCAGGCTGCCGTCCTTTTTGCTGCGCGTCAGCTCCAGCTCCGCCTTGGTCTCAAAGAGGTCAAAGACGTTCAGCTCCAGTTCAAAGGCGTAACGCTTGTTGCCATTGAAGGTATTGACCTCGCCCTTGACCTTGGCAAGCTCCAGCGACAGCATTTTTTCGGTGCTGAATTCGCCCACGGCCTTTACGCCGTTGACCTTGAATTCCTTTTTCTCATTCAAGCCGTAGCCCAGCTTTTCCAGTGAAAATTCCGCGCCGTCGAAAATGGTCTGAAAGCCGATATTGCCGCTGAACACAAGGTTCCCCGCCGCGTCGGCAGTGGCCTTTTCCAGCTTCACCGTGGCGTAGGGGATGTCTACATAGACGATGGCGGCGTTGTTTTCGGGGGCAATGCCAAATGTAAAGCCGTCCCTCGTGAGAGAAATATCCAGCTTGCCATCCGCGCCGCTTGTCGGCTGGTAGAATTTGAAGGTGGGCGCGCGCAGGCTCACGCCGCTTTGCTCCACGGTTCCGTTCTTGTGGATAATGAGTTTGCCGCCGTTATTCTTGTCCCACGTTGCCGTAACGGAGGGCGAGAGCAGCGCCGCCCCGCCGGTAAACTCAAAGGAGGTGCCGTCTGTACTCTTGTAATCGCCGTTGATGAGGGCGACGGGGTCCTTCTTGTACTGCCGCTTCAGCGCCGAGAGCGCCGCGTCGTCCGCCACATACTCCACTGTTACGCCGCCGTTGACGGCGAAAACGCCCAGCCGCTTGGCATAGATGGCGGGATCGATCTTGTCCGGTTCGCTGGGGATGGGCTGCGTCAGCTTCGTCAGGCTGCGGAAGCCCCAAAGGAAACGCAGGGAATTTGCGTTGCCATTTTCATTACCGAAATAAAAACCGACATCATTCCCGCACTCCACCCGGGTGTCGCCGGGGCGGCTGGCCGGCGTTACGCTGACCCATTTCGGCAGATAGGCCTTGATGGTGCCGTTTTTATAGTATTGCGACAGTCCCACAAAGGGATTGGCCCAGTTGTAGCCGTCCGTATAGACCTCGGTGATGTAATTGGAGCACCAATCGCCCCCCGGCGGATAGTCCTGCGCCGTATACAGATTTTCCACCTTGCTGGTGAGCACGGAGTTTTCGGTGGAAAGCACTTTATCCGTTGTATGATCGTAGACGGTGCGGCTCAGCTTGAGGGCGGGGCTGTCAGCGGCGTTTCTGTGACCCATGGCGGCAAAGCCGCTGAGGGTATAGCCCCATCGCATCTCAAACTCAATGCCCAGAGCGCCATAAGTATCCACGCTGGTGATCTTGATATTGTCAACGCTCGTCAGAACGCCCCATGCGCTTTCCGAAGACAGCTTTACGATCTCATAGTAGACCGTGGTCGTTCCTGTGACGGTTTTCCCGGACACCGTGGCCGTCAGGTCGTACTCCACCTTGATGGCCTTTGCAGCGCCGTTAGGCGTTTTGTCCACAGGGACGATGTGTTTCAGGCGGAGTTCGGCGGGATGCACGATATCCCGCTTGTTATATCCGGAGCCCTTAAATGTAACAAAATTACAATACGGCATCTGCCTGTCTGTGGGGTCGGCGCTGTCCGCCGCCGGGGCCGTGGAGAGCGTGCCGTCCTTCCGCACGATCACGCGGAGATAGTCGTTTCGCAGCTCCAGCGACCCGCTGGACAGCGTTTTGTTGTCACGGTATCGCTGTTGACCGGCCGAATATCTCCCAAATAGGCCGCGGCCTCCACGGGCAGCAGACCCAGCAGCAGGCCCAGCGTCAATAACAGGGTGATCGTTTTTTTCATGATGCGTTTCCCTCCTTGTCTGTCTCATTGTTCTTTTCTCTTTTCTCTCGCTCATGCAGGCGCATACAGACCACCGTCAGGACAGCGGCGGCCGTAAAGGACGCCACACCCACCAGCACATAGCCGCCTGCGCTGTCCGCCAGCAGCGTGGCGCCGTAGGCCCCCTGGACGGCGGCGCCGGGTGCCCCGCCGATGAAATGAGCCAGTGCGCCGGTCAGACCCAGAGCCAGCGCGGTACACAGGGTTCCCAGCCGCCGCAGCGCCGTCCGCTCCCGCTTTTGGATCAGCCGCAGGGCCGTCTGCTTCACACGCCGGACGCGCTCCGTGGTGTCATACATGCCCCTTCCTCCTTCCCCGAAAAAGTCCTTACATTCTGATAGGGACAAAAATGGAGAAAACTATGCACCAAAAATTGAAAAAATTTCAAAAAAAATCAGACCGTCCTGTTGGACGGTCTGATGAGACTGTATTTACGCCTCGGCTTTCCGCGCCAGCAGCCGGAAGCACAGCGCCGTGGGCAGCGGGACAAAGTAGGCGATGAGCTGAGGCGTCCCCCCGGCGCTGACCAGAAGATTGTAGATGGCGTGGTAAATGATGGCGACACACAAAAGCGCAAACAGGCAGGCCGCCCGCAGGGGGCGGCTGTCCCACACAGGGCGCAGGACGCCGCCGTACACATTCCCGCAGACCACGTGCATCGCACCGGTGCCGAAGCCCCGGATCAGCAGAAAGAGGATCTGGTCCGCGCCGTTCTGCGTGAGGAAACAGATGTTTTCAAAGGTGGCGAAGCTGGCGGCCACGATGACGGCGGCCAGCCGGAAGCGGGTAAACGTCGGCTCAAACACTGCCAGAAAGAACAGCAGTGGCAGCAGCTTCATAATCTCCTCCACCACAGGCGCGATCTGGGTGGCGGCATTGACGGCGTCCGCCTGATAAAGCCGGGCGAAGAAGGTGTTGAGGTAGGCAGAGAGCAGACAGGCCCCCATCCCCGCGAGGCAGAACACCACTGCGGCGCGCTGCCCCCGTTTTAAAGACAGCAGCGCCACCACCAGCGGGGCCGCCATGCAGACGAATACATTTTCGATATAGGTCACGCCTCCACCGCCTTTCGCACTGCGGGCAGAAACAAAAGCAAAACGAGGGTCAGCAGGAAATCGAACCAGAAGTAGGGATTGGTCAGGGTGTCGCTCACCCAGAAGCAGGAGGCCGTCCACAGGGCGTACTCCAGCGCTGTGAAGGCCAGCACCGTTCCGTGAAACCGGCGCAGCCGCCCGTTTTCCGTCCGTTTCGCCCAGACGAGCCCCCGCACAGCGCACCACGCCAGCATCATCGTCAAGCCGCACATGAGGACGTTGAGAAGCAAATCGCCGCGGGTGACGTACAGCAAGAACTGCGGCAGGCAGAACACCGGTGCCAGCCAGCATAGCCCCGTCCGGGACTGCCGCTCCCCCGCGTCGAGCAGCGTCAGCGTCAGGGCGAGCAAAAAGACATAGCTGGCCAGCCACGCAAGGTCGGAGACGTAAAAAACCTGCGGGGTCTCCTGCCGCAGCAGCAGGTGCAGCGTCCAGTAGAGGGTACCCAGGGCGAAGGTGCCGTAAAAGCAGGTCAGCAGAAACCACGGCTGTCTGCGGCTCTTGAGATACGCCCGCAAAGCGGCGCAGAAGCCCACCGCCACGGCGAGAAACTGCGAGAGATAGTCCCAAAACTCAATCATCGTGCTGCTCCTCGTCCGCCGAATCCCCCTCATGCCCGCGCAAGCGGACGCACAACACCGTCACGCACACGCCTAACGCGAAGGCCAGCAGACCCACCACGAGATAGCCAAGGCTCCGGCCGCTGAAAATGCTGGCTGCCATGCCGACGCCCAGTGCCGCGTCGGAAAATTCCTCCGTGATGCCGGGCATGGCCAGCGCAAGGGAGACGATCACGGCGAGACAGGCCGCCGTCCCGGCCCAGAGGAGCCCACGGGCACGGCGGCGCTGCCGCTGCCGTTCCAGTTCCCTTGCCCGCCGCTTGGCCGCGGCCAGCCGTTCAGCCGTTGTACGCATCCGTGATCCCCTCCTGTTCCAGCCGCTTTCGCAGCGCGATTTTTCCACGGTAAATGAGGTCCGCCACCTGCTTTTCCCGCTTGCCCATGACGGCGGCGGTCTCCGCGTGGCTCAGTCCCTCAAAATAGACGAGGAACAGCGCCTCCCGGTAGTCCTCGTGCAGCTCTGCCATGCAGGTGCGCAGGATTTGTGCCCGCGCCGCTGATTGCACGGTTTCCTCCACCAGTTCCCGCGCCTCCGGCTCCTCCGTCAGCGCGTCCAGAGAGAAGCAATTTCTCGCTCTCTTTTTGTGCAGCAGCCGCAGGGCCATGTGCCGCGCTGACTGGTAGAGGTAGGCGCGAAAGCCGCCGTCCCGGATGGCCGGTCTTTTGGCGATGAGATAGGCAAAGGCCTCGATCATCAGGTCCTCCGCCTCGTGAAGGTCGCAGAGATAGCCGTCCAGATAGAGGGTCAGCTTGGTGCCGTAACGCTCCATAAGCTCGCCCAGAGCGTCCTCGTCGCCGTCGAGGTAGCAGCGGTATAATACTTCGTCTGTCATCCCTCCGCCGCCTCCCTTCGCCGCGTTTTTCATGATTATAACACGCCCCATGCGCCCTTGTCGATAGAATTGATATACTCGAAAGGCTCCTGCCATCAGTTCCACGCCCCAGGTCATCGCCGCCCGTGCCAGCAAAAAGCGGATAAAACGCTTGAAGGCCAATTCCGCTTTCTTCATTTCCGCATTGAACGTCTTTTGCCTACCATCTCTTGACAGTAGGTAATCATTCTTTGCCGACGCGTAGCGTAACGAAACGTTCCGCTGTGTTGCGGTACAGTAGTCACAGGCAAAAAGGAAATTCCGCCCCTTTTCGGAAATTTACCTTTTATAATTTGACATATTTCCGAAACGTGTTAACATTCTTCCGAATGTTGGACATAATAGAATCAACAGATCATTTCAAGGAGGCAAGCAAATGGCTGACTTTATGTTTGTAAAAGATGCGGCTGCGCTTTGGAATATTAGTGAACGACAGGTTAGCGGGCTTTGCAGTCGCGGAAAGATTTCCGGAGCAGTAAAGCAGGGACGTTCTTGGATGATCCCGACAACTGCCGAAAAGCCCGCTGATCAGCGAGTCAAATCCGGAGCCTAAATGGAATGTCCATCTCCTTGAATTTCGATATGCTTATCTGCTGGAATTTCCAACGTAGAAGCAAGTCCAATATCTTCTGCCAAGGTAATGGTATTCTTTTCACCGGTAGCATTCTCGATCGCCGTCCGTAATTCCGCTTCTGTTGTAATCCCATTGTTTTCCGCCCATGCTGTCGGAACCAGCGTGAATATCATCGTCAGTGATAATAATATTGCAAAAATTCGCTGTTTCATCACTTTTATCTCCTATATTTCCTTCTATTTGATCCGCTTCCGCGGATTTAAACAAAAAAACAGACGCCTTCAAGACATGGTTTTACCCATGCCTGAAAGCACCTTTGCTTTATATTCTGCGGACAGCGTAAAGCAGCGAACGCCGCTTGCTCTGTCCTGGCCTATTCTGTTTTTCGGAGCTTGCCGGAGCATCATGCGCATCAGAACCTTTGGAAGGGTCAGCGCGGAGCTATGGAACCAGGGGGAATGGCGGCTGTCCGCCGTTGGCAGCTGGCTGGCCCGGAGGGCCCCGTAGCTTTGCGTCGCCGGCTTACGCCGGGTTTGCCCATAAATTTTACATAAAGAAAGCAGCAGATTGCGCTTTTCCAGTCAATAGGCGTTTTTTATAAAATTCAACCGTTTTCTTTGTGTTTTTCGAGCCTTTTTCCGCTCAGAAACCACGCTTGCGCTCCCCGCATGGTGCGGGAATCCGCCGTCGGTCCTCCCGGCTTCTGTGCTCTTTACACCCAAATGCCGGAGGCCCTCCTCGGAGCAGCAGTGTACCCGCGGCAAAGTCCCGTCGATTTTCATTGCCATACCGATGGAACCGTGGTATACTATTCCCGTTGAAAAAACAAAACGAAGGAGAGATGACCATGGACCCCATCAACGAGATCGAACTGGAGGACTGCCCCGTATGCCGCGGCGCCGGTTATATTGAAGACGAGCAGGGCTGGTGCATGTATGCGTGCTGCCTGAACTGCGGCACGGAGACCGCCCACGTCAGCTACAAGACGCCGGAGGAGCGGCTGGAGGCCGCCCGTCAGGCTGCCTACCTGTGGAACATCGGCAAGGTGATCCACAACGGCATGTGTGACTGATTCCCACGCAAAAAACGCGCAAGTGAACGCACTTGCGCGTTTTTCCTTTGGCTGATACAATACAGAAAAAAGCTTCCGGGAGGAACACAGTATGATTCGTGAGATCTGCAGGGATGAGACGTTTCTCTCCCAGAAGGCCGCCCCCGCCGCGCCGGATGATCTGGCCACAGCCCAGGACCTGCTGGACACCCTGACCGCCCACAAGGACGGCTGCGTGGGCATGGCGGCCAACATGATCGGCGTTTGTAAGCGCATCATTGCTTTCGACAATGATGGGACGTACATGGTGATGTTCAATCCCGTCATCGTCCGGCAGTCCGGGCCGTATGAGGCCGAGGAGGGCTGCCTCTCCCTCTCCGGCGTCCGGAAAACGAAACGGTTCCAGACCGTCAAAGTACAGTGGCAGAATGAAAAATTCCAGACCCGGCTGAAAACCTTCACCGGCTGGACGGCGGAGATCATCCAGCACGAGATCGACCACTGCGAGGGGATTTTGATATGATTCTTTACTTTTCCGGCACCGGGAACAGCGGTTACGCGGCCCGGCGCATTGCCGACGGGCTGGGCGAGCCGCTGCTGTGCCTGAACGACCGCATCAAGGCCGGGGACACCGCCCCGGTGGAGACTGGGGAGCGGCTGGTGATCGTCACGCCCACCTACGCCTGGCGGATCCCCCGCATCGTGGAGGACTGGCTGCTGCACACGGAGCTGACCGGGGCGAAGCGGGCGTGGTTCGTCATGACCTGCGGCAGCGAGATCGGCAACGCCGACCGGTATAACCGCCGTCTCTGTCAGGAAAAAGATCTTGTCTGTATGGGCACGGCACAGATCGTCATGCCGGAGAACTACATCGCCATGTTCAATGCCCCTCAGGCGGAGAAAGCCCGGCAGATCGTGGCCAGAGCGGAGCCGGACATAGACGGCGCGATCGCCGCCGTCCGGGAAAACCGGGCCTTTCCCCCGTCCCGGAGGAAGTTCTATGACCGCTTCATGAGCGGGCCGGTGAATCCCATCTTCTATTCCTGTTTCGTGAAGGCAACCGCCTTCACCGCCGGGGAAACCTGCACCGGCTGCGGACAGTGCGTCCGGCGCTGCCCCACCAACAACATCACCCTGCAAACCGGGAAGCCCGTCTGGGGGCAGGACTGTACCCACTGTATGGCCTGCATCTGCTACTGCCCCGCGGAGGCCATCGAGTACGGCAAAAAGAGCCTTGGCAAGCCACGGTATCATTTTGAAGCGCTGTGAGGGGCTTCTGGGCACGCAATTGCAGACTATGTGCAGGGCAGCCGCCCTGCGCATAGTTTTTGTTGAAACGAAGAGGCTATATTTAAGAGGTTTTGATCTCGCCTTTTCGCGCACTGCCGCCTCCGGTGCGAGCGGAGAAAATCGCGGCAGCTTCCCCCGGCAGTCAAACTTTTTTCTTGCATTTTTCCTCATTTTTTGTATCATAAAACCGTACACCATACACCGATATACAGCAGGAGGACTCTTTTTGACTCCGAGGTTTTTTATGAAATGCGATGACAAGCTGTTTTCCATTGGCGAGATCGCCAGGGCATTGGGCGTGACCCGCCGCATCATCCTCCACTATGAAGAACGGGGGCTGATCGAGCCGGATAAGCGGGATGACGCCACCAACAACCGCTACTACACCATCGATACCTTTACCAAGCTGCGAAGCATCCGCAGTCTGCAGAATCTGGGACTGACGCTGGATGAGATCCGGGACTACTACAACGATTCCACGGATCTGATGCCGCTCATTCGCCGGATGGAGGAAATGCGGGACCAGCTGAATCTCAACATTGAAAAGCTGTACGAGCGGGCCAAGGTATCCTCCGCTCAGGTCAAGGAGCCGGAGCTGCCGCAGCAGCTCATATACCGCCGCACCTACCGCAGCAATAACGTGGCGGACAAGACCGTTCTGCTCCGCAACACGGCTCTGGAGGCCATGCGGGCCCACGGTACGGATATCACCCGGCGGATGTACTTCATCCAGTTCCCTATCGACCGCCCGGCCGAGGTGTCCTTCTGCGTGGCCGTTCCCCCGGGCAGTGAGGGAGAATATGTGGAGACCGCAGCGCCTATGCGGGCCATCTGCATCTATCACCACGGTGCGTATGAGGAGCTCCCCGCCGTGGGCCGCCAGCTTCTGGACTATGCCAAGGCACACGGCCTGACGCCGCAGGGTATCCTGCGCCATACCTATCTGGAGGGGCCGCCCCAGCATAAGGACCCCGCAAAGTTCATCACTCAGGTCATTCTGCCAATCGTGTAATGGTATTTCGCACAGCGCCTATCTCCATACCCGCCAGAGTTGTCTCCAACAGACGCTGCAAAAACTGATTCCCGCAAGGGCCGGCGGTTCTGAACCGCCGGCCCCTCAGCGTGTCGAAAAAGTCTTTTCGCCTCGCTGAGCAAGTTTTCAGAACTTTATAAAAGTTCTGAAAACTTAGGATTTCAATGGCGCAGGACACCCTTCTTGGGT
>ENA-UEQK01001302-UEQK01001302.1-human-gut-metagenome-genome-assembly--contig:-NODE-1302-length-15637-cov-5.598393_pt1 | contig 15637 bp, 9 predicted proteins | sample MGYA00242939_ERZ507942 | MGnify/ENA primary metagenome ERZ507942 (study PRJEB26167, sample SAMN06115485) | human gut metagenome | host: Homo sapiens | place: China:Chongqing | collected 2015-03-30... | reverse complement strand
CGGCGCTGTCGAAGGTGGAGCCAGCGGCAACACTGACCGTCAGATCATCGCCGTCCACCTTGCCGGTAATGGTCGCGCCGGAGGCGTTGACCGTGGCAGTGGTGCCGCCGTCATACTCTTTGTTCTCAGCGGCGATACCGGAAACGGTGACTTCCTTTTTCTCCACGACGGCGTTCACGGTCGCGCTGCCCTTATGGGCGCCGCTCTCGTAGGTCGCGGTGATACCCTTGCTGGGCGTACCGGCCTTGATAGCCTGAAGCGTGATTGTTTCGGTATTTGCATTGGGTCCTACCAGCTTGAAGTATCCTTGGTCGTAATCCCAAGTCCACTTTTTGTTCGCGCTGGTCGTGTCACCGGTCTGCGATGCCGTCAGGGTGAACTCCTGACCGTAGGTTACGGTTCCGGGCAGGCCGGTGATGGTCACGTCGGCAGTGGCCTTGTCAACGACTGTCACGGTGAAGGTTTCCTCCGCCGCATTGTAGTTGCCCGTTTCCACGGCGGTGACCTTGATGGTAAACTGCGCGGCTGTACAGGTCGGCTGTACAGTCAGTTGATTGCCAGTCAGGCTGACACCTTCAAGAGCTTGGCCGTCCAGCGCATAGGAGAGCGTACCGGGATTGCTACCGCCGGTCACGCCCGCGACGGTTGCCCAATCGGAAATATCCTCGGCAATACCGCCCTTGACGATGGTCTTATCTGTGGGAACGGTGATGGTCTGCGTTGCCTTACCAATGGTAAACTTCCAGCCGTCTGTCGTCAGGTCGTCAGTCGTGGCATTGTAGTTTGCACCCTCCGCAACGGAAACTTTGACCGTGTAGTCACCTGCGTCCTTCGGTTCAGTCTCCGCACCGTTTTTGAAATACTTCACCGTGACAGCGCCCATGCCGTTGATGCCGGTATTCGGTTCGACCGTGGCGGTCTTGGCGTTTCCGTCATAGGTCAGGCCAGCGGGCGCGGTAAAGGTGAAGTCGCTTGCCTTCGGGTCAGCCCTTTGGATGGTATACTCCACGCTGGCGGTCACGCCGCCCAGGGTGATGCTGGCGGTGTAGGTGCCCGCGTTGGTGGGGAGCGCGCCGTTTTCCAATTGCTGAATATACTTGCCCGACTTTATGTAGCTGATGGTGATCCCACTCGCCGCCGGACCCTGCCAATCGCTGCTTTCAGTCACCGTGGCGGGTTTGCCTTCCCCGCTGTAGGTCAGCTCGGCGGGGGCCGCAATCGTCACGCTGCCGCCGCTGGCGTCGTCCTGGCTACACTTGGCAGTGATGGTCGCGCCGCTTGCCGTGTACGTCCAGCTATGCTGATGCCGGGTCACGGTGAACGGCTCGCTGTAGCAATTGTAGCCGTTGTCGCTACTCACATAAACGTGGTATTGGTAGCTGCTGTTTTCCGGCAGATTGCCGATGGAGAGCGTCTTGCTCTGCTCGCCGGTATGCGTCGCAGTATTAACATCGCCGAAATGCGTGGTCCAATCCTTCTTTGATTCGTTAAACAGCTCCCACCAGTAGTAGTAGGTGACGCCCTGCGTTTCTGGCGCGATTACCGCAGTCAGCGTGATATTGCCGTCCGTCGCAAACGCCGAGTTTCCGGTGTAGCCCTCATCGCTATTCGGATAGATCTTCTTGACCACGTAGGGCGCTTTTTCAACGGTGACTTTTGATAGGCCTATATTGGCGTTGGAGACCCATGTGTTATCCTCTTTTTTGTAAGCGTACCCCTTCGCCAGCAGCGCATAGGGCTTGACATAGTCGGTGCCGCTCGTGATCTCGCCGTAGCTGCCGCCGCTGAGGCTGGCGCTGCTGCCGTCGTTCATGACATCCACACGGCTGAAGGCGCCGTTGCTCAGCGAAAGCTTTCCGCCGTTCTTCGCCGTGACAATGGCGAGCTTCGTATTCCCGTCGTTGACGGTCAATTCCGCGTCTTTGCCGTCCACCGTCACATAGAAGCCTCCGTTGCTGCCCGTGACTGTCAGAGCAATGCCCTTGGCGATGAGGTCCACACCATTGACCGTTTTCCCGCCGGTCGCCAGCGTCACCGGCCCGCGGGTCAGCTCATAGGTGGTCCGCTTCCCGTAGACAGTGCCATCCACATCCTGATACAGCGTGATGGTCTTTGCACCGTCCGCCGCGTTCGCCGCCTCGATGGCAGTGGCAAAGGCCGCATACCAGCTCGTTGTGCCGCCGACGGTCAGCGACGCCGCCATCTGCTTACCGCAGACACTGCAAATGCCCTTGCCCTCCGTGCCGCCGTTGTGCGTATGCGACACGACCTTGACATTTTCCAGCGTATTCACTCTATCATTGGTCACAGCCTGATCATCGACTGTTCTGTAATACGCCGCGCCTTCCGCCAGCAGGTCGGCAAGTTTGTGGTCGCCGTAGCTTTTGATTTCCTTAAATGTGCCGCCGGAGAGCTTGACTTTGGTGGTGTAAAAATCCGCGAAGGCAAACGTGCCGCCGGAGATCGTCCCCGTGACATTGTAGGCAAACGTAACGCCGCCATATTTCTTTTCATTATTAAAGCTGCCGCCGCTGATGTTCGCGATGCTGCTGTTGTTGAATTCGACAGGACCATCGAAGGTACCGCCCTTGGCGTTCAGCGTGCCGTTCACCGTGACGCCAGCGTCGGTAAATGTGACGCCCGCCTCCACCGTCGCCGTGCCGTTGATGGTCGCACCTCTATAGCTGCCGCTGGCAAAGGTCACGTCCGCCCCCTTGGCGACCGTCACATTCCTGGCGGTGTGCGTTCCGCCCTTCAGCGTCAGCGTGCCGGTCAGCGTTATGGAGGTGCCGTAAGGCATATCCCGCAGCAGGGTCAGCGTCGGCTCGGTGCAGCCCTCATTGCTCCAGCCGTTCAAGGTCTGGATGGCCTCTACATAGCCGTTTTCCAGCGCACTGTCTTCCGTGAAGTAGGCAGTCTTGGTCGATCCATCGGTGCTCTGGGCGGTAATTTTCGTGTACAGGTTCTTGTGGCACACAGAGCACACAGGGTTGCTGTCATTGGTGCACTGATGGACGCACTCCTGGAACTGCACCTTGTACGCTGTATAGCCGGTCAGTTCGGAGATTTTCTCCGTCTTGGGAACGATGCTCCATGTACTGCCCTTTTCGCCGTACAGTTCACACTTTGCATGGTTGGTTTTCAGCAGGTCATTAACGGTGAGGCTCTTGCTCGTCGTGTTATCCGTGAACCCGCCGATGGTGCAGGCGTTTGCATTGCCCTTCCACAGCTTCAGGCCGTAGCCCGTACTTGTGGAGCCATACGCAGCATTGCTTAAAACCAACTCGCCGATTTCGCCGCCAAAGCGCTCCAATGCGCCGCCGGCCTGCAGCTCCACGCGCGAAATCTTGCCGGTGTAGGAGTCGTCAACCGCCAGCGTTCCGTTGGAGTAAACGAGGAACTTGACCGTGAGCGCCTGCGTTCCGCTGTTCGTGCCGGAATTCATGACCGTCAGAGTCCTGGGATTGTTCCCGCCTCCGACGCTAATGGGATAACTCCCGCTGCTGACAGTTTTGCCATTCAGATCCAGCGTCGCTGGGGAATTGTAAGCAGCAGAGCAATTTCCTGTGAGCGTCACATCCCGCAGCAGCGTAACGGTGCTGCCTCTGGCTGCATCAAACGCCTTCGTCAGCGTCTGATAATAGGCGCTCTCGCCCACGCGCGCGTCGAATTTCGTTTTGCACTTCTTGCAGGTGTAGCCGGTCTCGTCCATCTCGTGCGTGCAGGGCACAAGATAGACATTGCCGTCATCGCCCAGGCTGGTCACGCAGTCGGCGGCGTACGACTCGAAGTTCTTGGCGCTGAGCGTCACGCCGCTTGCCGCCGGTTTGGCAATGAGGAGACTGCCGCCGGCATTAGGCTTTATGCCTTCATACACGCCCACACGGATGACCGAATCCGCACTCAATGTGCCTGATACAAAAATGGGCAGCTTCCACGCATAATTGGCGTAATAGCCGGCCTTCACCGAGCCGGAAACAGTGAGCTCAGGAGTTGTTTTTTCCGCTCCGTCGTAGTAAACGTCATAATGATTGTTGTCGGTAACGGTAGCATCGGTGAGGGCGATAGTGCCGTTTCCATAGATGCCGCCGCCCTCATAGGTGCTGTTGTTTCCGGTGATCGTCACATTCTTGACGGTTACCCCTCTCTGCGAATAAATGCCGCCCCCGTGGCCATAACTTGTATTCCCCGTGGCGGACGCCTTGTTGCCGGTGATCGTGGCGTTGGAGATCGAAACATTGCCGGCGTTAAAGTGGATATAGATGCCGCCGCCGTTGCCGGCGGTTGCCGTGTTGCCGGTGATGGTGCCGCCGTCCATGGTGAAGCTGCACTTCTCACCCACATATACGCCGCCGCCACCGCCGTCGGATGCGCCTGCGGTGTTGTTGAAAATTGTGCCGCCGTGCATGGTGAAGTTTGGCGGGTCGGTCTCATTCGTCGTGCCGACAAGGAACACACCGCCGCCGGAGCCGCCTTCTTTGTTGTTGCCGGAGATCGCACCGCCATACATAGTGAAGGACGAGCCGGTCGCAGGATTGCTATGCCGACCGACTTCCACACCGCCGATAATTGTGCCGCCGTACAGTTCCAATGTTCCGCCGTTGACAGACACGCCATCCTGGAGATTTCCCTTTCCAGTACAGTCGGTCAGTCTCAGCGTCGCACCGCTACCGACCGTGATACTGCCGGAAATCGTCTGCCCGTTCAGGCAGAGGTTGACCTCGCCCGCCGGTACAGCCCAGTTCTCCGACACAGACTGCGTCAGATAATAGTTACCAGCAGAATTAGGCAGGGAATCGGCAGTTGTCCATGTTACAGCAGTATCATATTCGTGTCCGTTGACATCTCCATTCCCGCCGCAGACGCAGTGGGTATGTACATCGCCGCTTTCATTAGGGTCGGTATGATATCCGCCGCTTCCGGCGCTGTTCTGCGGATAGGTTCCGAAATAAACGCTGCTGGCCTGCCCGCCGCTGATGTTTGCGGCCGTTCCGCCGTCCACAAGCTGTATCGCCTTGCCGGTGTCTGCTCCGGCGGCGAATGCCGTCTGCGAAACTGTGGAAATCATCAGCGCGGCGGAGAGCAGCACAGCGGCAAACCGTCTCCAGTTTTTTCTTATGTGCTTCATCAGATCGCCTCCATATAAAAATGTGGCACAAGAGGGATCAGCCCCCGGAGGGGTCCCTCCGGGGGCAAGGGGGAACCCCCTTGCCAATGGGTTTTGCGTGTGGTCACCCGGCGCTGCCGGGCGGGCCCAGGATGCGGTGCAGGGTATTTTCCGGCTCGCCCCGGGGCAGGGGCTTGACCAGGAAGCCGTCCGCCCCCATGCGCTGACTGCGGGGGGCAAAATCCGCATCCTGGGTCACCCACAGCACCCGGACTCCGGGGCGTATATGCCGGGCGTAGTCGCAGTAGTTCATGCCGTCCGCCCCGTCAACCGCCACCACTGCCAGGTCGCAGGGACCGCCATGCTGCAGGTAGTATGCCAGCGTCACCCCGTCGGAAAAGGTTTTTATCTCTCCCCATGGGGACAGCACCTCCCTCCAGAAGTTTTCCCAGCTGTCACAGATCAGCGCGATCATCCCATCGCCTCCCATCGTTCTTTTACTCCGCACCGGCGCAGGCCATCAGCCAGTTCCCGGTCGGTACAGTTCAGAGGAAGCAGCATGGCCACCCCTAAGTCAAAGGCTGCCAGGCCGAATTTCTCGTCGTCGCTGAGCCACAGCAGGGGCAGGTCGTCGGACCGCTCCCGCAGGGCCGTGGCCAGTTCCAGCCCCCGCGCCCCCTTCATAGCCACCACCCCGGCATCATATCGGAAGCCGGGGACGGAGCGGATCTCCTCCGGGCGGTAGAACTCGTCAAACTCCAGCGCCGCCCGGGGCGCAGCCCGCCGCAGCCGTTCCTGCCACAGATCGGACTCCATAAACGGGGCACAGATGGCCAGCTTCATCCGGGCGCACCTCCTTCCACTAATTTTGAAAATAAAAAACACCAGGCTTTCACAGTCTGGTGTCATCTATACGGTATCAGGTTGTCAAGGGAAGCGCAAGGTCATTGGCACGAAGTGCATTTTTTTGGCGCGAAATACACGTCCGGGCCGGTGGATTTGTGGTATACTGAAACTGGAATTTTATGCGGATGGGAGGGATCAATATGACGCCATACCGCATTGCCGTGGTGGATGATCTGGAGCGGGACCGGGCGTGGCTGGCGGAGAAGCTGGCGGACTATATGGCCCGGGAACGGTTGGAATACGAGTTGACCGCCTTTGCCAGCGGAGAAGCGTTCTCCGCAGCTCTGGAGCAGGGCCAGCGGTTCAATCTGGTGTTTATGGACATTTACATGGACGGCATCACCGGCATTGAGGCCGCCCAGGCCCTCCGGGCCAGGGACATGGACTGCAAGCTGGTCTTTCTTACCACCAGCGAGGACTTTATGCGCCAGGGCTTCTCCCTCAACAGCGCCCACTACCTCATCAAGCCGGTGAAGGACGAGGACTTTGCCCAGGCCATGGCCAACTGCCGCCTGGGGCGGGCCCTCCAAGTACCCACCCTTGCCGTTACGGTGGAGGGGCGAACGCTGGAGGTGGACACCCGTCAGATCCGGTATCTGGAGGTACAGCAGCGCAGCGTGGTGCTGCACACCACCCGGGGAGACCTGCCCCTGGGCCGCAGCTTTTCCGCCGCGGCCGCCCCGCTGGAGCGGGACCGGCGGTTTCTCCTGTGTTTCAAGGGAGTGTTGGTGAACATGGACCACATCGCCGCCCAGACGGGGGACGAGCTGCGTCTGGACGACGGGAGCATCCTGCCCATCGCCCCCCGGCGCAGGCGGGAGATCCTGGCCCAATACCGGGCCTATATGTTTGGAAGAATGAGGGAACCGTAATGAGGAAAAGAAACAGAGGGGGGGCTCTGCTGTTGGTGCTGCTCCTGACCCTGGGCGGCGCTTGGCCTGCCTATGCCGCAGAACCTGAGACCCCGCCGCCTGCGGCCACAGAAGAAAGCGGCCTGCCTGCGCCGGAACCGGAGGAACCCCCGCAGCCTGCGCCCATGATCTCCGCCGTCGTGACCGGCTTTGCTGGAGACGGTCTGCCCGCTCTGCCCGCCGTTACCCTCCCGGTGCGGCAGACGGGCAACAGCGACGACGATCTGGAGCCGCTATACAGGCTGGCGGTTCAACATCAATCGGTGACCGCCCTTGTAACGGCGGGGGAGGAGAGCCGGCAGGAACCCCTGGGCGTGGCCTGGGATTTTGGCGACATCGACCAAACCAAGACCGGGACTTATCAGGCGGTGGGACGGATCGAGCTGCCCGCGGGCTACGTCCTCGCCGAGGGTGTGCCGGGGGCACTGTACATCCCGGTCACGGTGGAGGATCAGTCCCCGGAAGTCATCACCGCAGTGGAATCCTGGTACCCCTATACCGACGCATTTGCCCTGCCCCTGGGCAGTGCTTTGGAGGTTCTGGAGGAGAAATTTTGCTTCTCCCCCTATACCCTCCAATGCGAAACGGAGAGTGGGAAAACCGTGACCGCCGCCATCGAGTGGGACTTCTCCGGCGTGGAATTCCAGACCGTGGGGGTCTATCTGGCGGTGGGCACGGTGCTCCTGCCGGAAAACACGGTCTTTGGGGATGGGCTTGTTCTGCCCCAGATCACCGTTCCCGTCTCCGTCCAGCAGCAGGGCAGGCCGGAACTCAACTGCCTTCTGGCCGCACGGGGGGCACTGGTCTTTCCCTGGGTGGCCCCACCCGGTGATCTGGCTGCTGTGCGCGTATGGCTGTCGGAGGATGGCGGGCCGTGGGAGGAGATTACGGACGGAGCCTACTGGGATGAAACCCAGCTGTCCCTGTTCACCGATCTTCTGAATACGGGGTGCCATTACCGCATCCAGGCCGACTACGATGGAGGACAGACGGGAATCTTATCCTTTCTCTACGCCGACGAGATCGTGCTGGAGGGCTACCACGACGGGGACCGGGACGGCGGGGACACCGGCGGAAATCCGCCCCAGGACATCGTCCAGCCTCCCGCTGACACTGGGGATGACCGGACCGACGCCGCCCCGGAGCCATGGGAGCCGGAGGAGGATGACCCGCCCCGCCACCCGGAGCCGCCAGAGGAAGATCCGGAGGTTTCAAAACCGGAGCCCTTTCAGGAGCGGGTGACGGAGACCGAAAGCCTGCTGTCCGGGGCCCGGGTGCTGACCATGGCCCAGGTGGGGCCGGTGCGCTTTTCCAAGCAGGGGGTGACCCTCACCCTGTCTGACGCCGCCTTAGACGCTCTTTCCCTCCATGCTGACAGCGTCTTTTACATTGAGTTGTTTCCCACGGAGGACGGCTTTTCCCTCACTGTGGAGGTGGACGGGCGGGGAATATCCGATTTTCCGGACTGTGAGGTGATGCTGCCAGTCACGCTGGAACAGGATGGAGCTGTCCTCGTGCTGACGAGGGAAGATGGTACGGCCGCTGCCGGAACGCTGGATGCCGAGCGGGGCATCGCGGTCTTTCCTATCCGGCATACGGGCCGGTACACCCTGTCAGAGATGCTGACCGAGCAGTCGGAGACGGAACCCGTGCCGGATGCACTCCCCGCCGCCCAGTCGGAGGAACCAGTCACAGCAGAGGAAGAAGCAGGGGCCGCCGTTCCCGCGCAGACGAAGTCCTGTGCCGTGTCCACACAGCCGTCTGACTCGTCGGAGCAGACCGCCAGGGAGCCTGCCGCCCCTTCGGACAGCCCGGAGCCCGAACTCCCGGAGCAGACTTCTGCATCTCAGGAACCTGAAGAACTGTCAGAGCCGTCTATGCCTAAACGGGAGGCAGCCCCCGCCGCCGCTCTGATTCTTCTGGGCGGGGCAGTGCTGGTTGGCCTTGGAGTCCTTCTCTGGAGGAGGTGGCGGCGATGAAACCTGTCTACCGTCAGCTGCTGGCCCTGCTTCTGGCCGTGGTGCTGGGCTCCGCCCTGTGCCTGAGCCTGTATGTCTGGGACAACAAATATACCCGCCCCGGCGCCCAGCCTATGGATGGCCTGCTGACCCTGACGGATGAGGAACTGGGGCAGACCGACCTCCACTTTCTCATCCACGGCTGGGCCTTCTACCCCGGCGTACTTCTCACCCCGGAGGAGTGGACGGCACACGGCACGGAGCACTACATGATCTATACCTCCATCGGGGAACGCACCCGCTTTGACCAGCCGGACGGGGTGACGCCCCACGGCTGCGGGACCTATGTGCTGACCCTGGAGCTTCCGGAGGATCCCGCCCAATACGGCCTGGAGCTGCCGGAGATCTACTCCGCCTATCGGCTCTACCTCAACGGAAATCTGGAATTGCAGGTGGGGGAACCGGACTTGGAGCACTACCTACCCCGCACCCAAAACCGCATGGTCACCTTTACTGGGAGCGGCCTCACCACCATCCTGCTGGCAGTGAGGGATGACTCCCACTTTTACAGCGGGCTGGTCTATCCCCCGGCCCTGGGCACACCCCTGGCAGTCAACCTCAGCCGGGGGCTGCGGTTGGGACTGGCGGTATGCGTAACGCTGTGCGGGGTATTGGGGGCGGCGCTGGCCGCCTATTTCGGTGTGCGGATGCGCCACAAAAACGCCCTGCTTTTCGCCCTTTTGTGCCTGGCAGGATCGCTGTTCACTGCCTACCCCATTCTGCACAGCGCCGCCGCCCTGCCGCCCCGGCCCTGGTATGCCTTGGAGATCTCCGTGGGTTATGCCATGGTGGTGCTGGTGGTAACGCTACAAAACCGGCTCTGTCAGACCCGACGCCCAGTTGCCCTGACGGTGGAAATCGCGGGCTGGCTGTTTTGCCTGGCAGCCCTCTGCTACGGACTGCTGTCTCCATACCTGACGATCCCGGTGATGAAAGTATTCTCCCTGCTGATTTTCTGCTTCAAGATTGGTTCCGCGGTCTATCTGTTGGGAGCGGCCCTCCGGGCGGTCCGGCAGCAGGTCCCCCAGGCTGCGCCGCTGTTTTTCGCCGCCGCCTTCTATGCAACGCTTCTTCTCTGGGACAGACTGCTGCCGGCCTTTGAGCCGGTGGTCACCGGCTGGTTCGGTGAGTGGGGCAGCTTTGCCATGACGCTGACCATTGGGTATGTCCTCTGGCGGGACATCGTCAGCGCCTACCGCTTCAATCTGGCCTTCGCGGCGGAGTACCGGCAGATGGAGCGGCAACTGGCCATGCAGGTGGAGTACGCCGACCAACTTGCCCAGCGCTCTGACGAAAACCGACGGCTCATCCACGACTTCCGCCAGCACCTGCGTACCATCACGGAGCTGGCGGGACAGATTGAGAGCCGTCCGGAGACCGAGGAACACCGCCGGGAGCTGCTGCGCTATCTGGAGGATTTCCCTTCCGTTTTGGCACGGCGGCCCGGGGTGTCCCCCGGCAGTTTCTGCAACCGGGCGCCGGTGGACGCCCTGCTACAATATTATAGCGCCGCCACCCAGCGGCAGGAGATCCGGGCGGACCTGGCTCTGACCATTCCGGCGGGGGTCCCTCTGGGGGACGTGGAGTGGTGTACTGTTCTGGGCAACCTGCTGGAAAACGCCCTGGAGGCCTGCCAGCGCCAGAGCCGGGGGGAGCGGCGGCTGTCCCTCACAAGCCGGGCCACGGAGGGGACCCTGTTCCTTCTGGTGGAGAACACCTACGACGGCCGGTTTGACCGGTCGGAAGGACATATCCTCTCCCGCAAGGCAGGAGGTGTCCGCTGTGGCATCGGCCTGAGCTCGGTGCAGGAGACGGTGGAGCGCCACGGCGGGACGATGGATCTCTACCCCGGAGAGGATGTCTTTCAGGTGGGGATCACCCTGCCGATTCACAACAGATGATGAACACTCAAATTGGTAAAGAGAAGATTACTGTAACACACCCACAAACTTATAGTAGATTGTATGATTTTCTCCTTGCCGATGCGGTTGATGAGTTCGTTGAGCATACTATATTGTTTCAGGCCTTTCCGGTTTTCTACATTCAATTTCCGCATGGCCTCGGAAATGTGAATTTTGACCGTATTTACTGATACATTCAGATGTTTTGCAATCTCCTGTGTTGTCCAGTCACGGGCGGCGAGCATGGCGATCGCCAACTCCGTAGTGGTCAAATCGTCAGCCACATCATGGCCTGTCAGGGGGTTGTGAACTCTACGCCAGCCCGAAGAGAAACGATAGGTGATGTCAATGATCCGCTTAAAATCTTTCGGCCACTTTGGCTTAATGACCGCTTCCAGCATGGCGCCCAAAAGTCCGTGATGCTCTCCGAACCCTTCTATCAAATCATCGGGGTGGGCAATCTCCCACGCCGCCAGAAGATGGGCCTTTGCCTGTTCAGACTGCTTCATACTCATATGATCCATAACCGCCACCAGGTGCAGGTAGACAGCGGGGATCGGGTAGCTGGCCGCACCCATAGCGAGGGCAGCCGCCACGATCCCTGCGCTGCGGGCATATTCTCCCTGCAAATAGAGATAGTGCGCCTGTACATACAGAGCAAACGCGCGAACCCCCAGCGGCAGCAAAGGCAGGAAACTGTCGGACTCCGGCATTCCCTCCGGCAGCGGCAGATGCAGAAGCACCGCCCCCAGCGACGCGCTGAAAGCCGCCGACGCCTTCAGCTGGGGCGACTGTTCTCCTGCGGCGGCAAGAGAAGCGTTTAACGCCCCCAAAGCAAACCGCGCCCGCTGTATCTGCCCCATAGGGAGATTGGCGTAGGCATAGAGCAGGCAGGCGGACAGCCGCGCTCCCATGTCGGGACTGGTGAGATAGACTTCCGCCTCTTTTGCCGCCGCTTCCGGCTGGCCGCTGAAATAGTGATACTCCGCCATGGCAATATCCCGCCGTGGGCCTGCCGCCATAGCTTCTGCCGCTTCCCGGCAATGTCCCGGTACAAAGGCCGTATTCATCAGCGGCATGAGGTTTGTGCAGTCAAATCCGTCTGCGGCTGTCGCTTTTGCGGCGGGCTTTGTCTGCCGCCGCGTCCGGCGCGGGTCTTTGGGCTTTTCCGCGTCAGCGGGCACTGCCCACGCATTTCCGATTTTCTGCGCGCCCGGAATACGCCCCTCCGCGCAGTATTGATTGATCCTCCGTTCCGACACGCCCCATTTTTCCGCTGTTTCCCGGAGAGAAAGATACTGGTTCATTTGACCGCCGCCTTTATTTCTACGGATCGTTTTCTGCTCATCCGTATTATCTGTCATATACGAAAACGCGCAGGCCTTCCATCCCGCCAGATCGCGGACAATGAGACCCCAAAGGATGTTTTATTCGCTGTCATTATAGGCGAATATCCCCATCGTTTCAAGTAGAAATGAAAGCCGGGGCGCCGGCAGAGCCGATCCCCGCCGTGGACGGGCAGAGGCGCTTTGGCACGGATCCGGGCCTGACGGCATGGCTACGCGCCCTGCAAATCCTTGACCGGCACGGCGACCTGCGTGATGTAGTCGCCGCTGCGTTCGCCCCGGTTGGGCGGCCCCTCCAGATAGACGGCGCGGAACGGCCCTGTGGTTTCAATACCCTTTTCCCGAATATGCTCCATCAGTGCACGGATCGCTGTCGCCGTTCCCTCATAGGGCCCGCGGTAATAGATGCACAGGGCGGGCGCTTCCGCGAATTCCATCCGCTCAGGACCATCAAAGTCGCTGTCCACAGGGATGCAGCACATGAGATCCAGTATGCCCGGCTCCGGCGTCATCCGCATGGTAAACATCCGCCCGACCATAGACATTTTTCCGGTGCGGGCAGCGGCAATATAGGTGTCCCGCAGCTTATTTGCGGCCTCGGCCACGTCGGCGCAGGAATAGCGGCGGACAAAGCACACCTGCCGGGGGAGGACGGTTTTATGGACGGTCAGATCGCCCTGTCTGGCGGAGCGCACCTGCAGCATTTGAATATTTCGATCCAGCATATCGCGCAGTTCAAGCAGACGGTGCAGATGCTTGTCCATATTCTTGGTATCGTAATAATATTCCGCTACCTCTTTCAGAGAGAGGCCGAGAGCTTGCAGAGATTTGATAGAGCGGATCTGTGTCATATTATCCGCCGTATAGTAGCGAAAGCCGCTTTTCTCATCCTTGACCGCTGGGGTCAGCAGCCCCATATCCTCATAGAGCAGGATCGCCTTGCGGGTCACACCGAGGATCTTTGCCACTTCCCCGATTTTGAACAGGTTATCCCCATGCTTTTTCACAATAACCACCTGTTTTTATGAAAAAAGTCTCTTGACTCGTCCCTTTAGGGGCGAATTATAATGACAGTGTAGCAGAATATATCCATCTCCGCAAGACCAGCTTCCTCAAAAACCAGACCGCTTTTTTTGGGGGGGCGTCCTGCCGGAGTGCTGCAAAAAGGGGGGGAGAGATACGGTGACAAAGGTGGCATTTTGCGATGATGACAGCGCCGTACTGCGTGAGCTCCGGTTGCTGCTGGAGCAATACTGCGCGGATCGGGACGAAGAGCTCGACTGCGCCATGTTTCACAGCCCCCTGGAACTGATCCACTCGATGGAACGCGGCGCCGGGTTTGACATTCTGTTCCTGGATGTCCTGATGCCGGGGATCAACGGGATTGACACGGCGTCAGAGATCCGAGCGTTTGACAAAGCAGTCAAGATCATTTTTCTGACCTCCTCGGCGGAGTTCGCGGTACAGTCCTATGCGGTGGGGGCCTACTTTTACCAGCTCAAGCCCATCTGGAAGGAGAGCTTTTTCCGGCTGATGGACTCCGTCCTTGCGGCGTGTGAAAAAGAGCATCTGGACAGCATTGTCCTGCGGTGCAAAACCGGTGTTGCCCGAATCGGGCTGAAGGAGCTGGAATACTGCGAAGTCATCCACCGGACGCTGTTTTTCCACCTGACCTCCGGCAAGGTGCTGGAGAGCATCGGAAGTCTGGACGATTTGAGCGCCCAGCTGGAGCCATACCGGTGCTTCCTGCGGCCCCACCGCTCTTATCTGGTCAATCTGGAATATGTCCGGAATATCTCCGCTCGGGCGGTCACCATGTCCTGTCTGACAGAGATCCCGCTCCCACGGGGGAAGTATAATGAGGTCAAGGACACATATCTGGAATACGCCTTCCGGAACAGGCGGGTGATGGTATGAGCACGGTTGTTTCCCTGCTGAACGATGTTGCGGTGAGTCTGTTCGGGAGCATTCTGGCCGCCAGCTTCTGCGGCGCGCTGGACTCCCGCCGGAACCGGGTGGTGTTCTGGTGCTGCATGGCGGTGATCCCCCTTGCGTCGGGCTGGATCTATGCCACATGGGATGGGGAATTTCTCCGGATGATCTACCCGCTGATCATCCACCTGCCCCTGATCCTGCTCATGTCCTCACTCACCGAAAGGCCATGGTGGTCGGCGGTTTCCGTCCTGACCGCCTACCTCTGCTGCCAGCTCCGGCGCTGGCTTGCGCTGTTTGTGGTGACGCTGGCCTCCGGCGGCCATGTGATGCAGGATGTGGTGGAGCTTGTCGTCACGCTGCCGCTGCTTGCCCTGCTGCTGCGGTTTGCCGCGCCGTCCATCCGGAGGCTGGCGGATCACTCCATCAAACTGAAGCTGGTATTCGGCGTGATCCCAACGGTGTACTATGTGTTTGACTACGCAACCGTCGTCTACACAGACATTCTCACCAGCGGCAGACCTGTGGTGGTGGAGTTTATGCCCTTTGTCTGCTGTGGAGCATATCTGGCATTTCTTCTGTATTATGTGGCTGAGGAGGAGCAGCGGAACCGGCTCCAGCAGCTTCAAAACGGCCTGGGAATGCAGGTGACCCAAGCGGTCCGGGAGATCGACGCGCTGCGCCAGTCCCAAAAGCAGGCCAGCGCCTATCGCCATGACCTGCGTCACCACCTGCAATATCTGGCGGGCTGTATCGAAGAGGGGCAGACAGAGCGGGCACAGGCCTATATCTCCGGCATCTGCGCGGAGATTGAGGCACAGAAGGTACAATGGTACTGTGAAAACGATACGGCAAGTCTCATCCTCTCCGCCTTTGCGCAGCGCGCCAGCAGGGACGGCATTTCCCTGAACGCGGCGGTGACGCTCCCACCCTTTCTCCTGATCTCCGACAGCGATCTGTGCGTGCTGCTGTCCAACGCGTTGGAAAACGCCCTTCACGCCTGTCAGAATCTGCCCGCTGCGGAAACACCCCCCGTCATTTCGGTGGGGGGCTATGAGCAGGACAGCAGGCTCTTTTTGCAGGTGGCCAATCCCTGCGCCGGACCAGTCCGGTTTGAAAACGGCGTTCCCATCTCCAACCGGCCCGGTCACGGTCTGGGCGTTCAGAGCATCTGCGCCATCGTGAAGAAATACGGCGGTGTCTGCTCGTTCTCGGCGAACAACGGAATATTTCTCCTGCGGCTGTCCCTTTGAAGGTGGGCGCGCGGTCGATTCAGTACATTCTGCGTACGATTCAGGCCGTGCGCCCCCTTTTTTGTTCATGGGGCTTATGATACAGATAAGCCAAACGGCTGTATGAAATACAGGAGGAATACGAACATGAGAAAACTACTTACCATTTTGCTGGCAGCGGTGCTGTGCCTCTCCCTGGCGGCCTGCGGCGGCAGCGGCCCGGATAAGCAGCCCGCCATCGACGCCTACAACGAACTTGCCGAAAATTACAACAAGTTTGTGGA
>ENA-UEQK01001300-UEQK01001300.1-human-gut-metagenome-genome-assembly--contig:-NODE-1300-length-15645-cov-5.750771_pt1 | contig 15645 bp, 16 predicted proteins | sample MGYA00242939_ERZ507942 | MGnify/ENA primary metagenome ERZ507942 (study PRJEB26167, sample SAMN06115485) | human gut metagenome | host: Homo sapiens | place: China:Chongqing | collected 2015-03-30... | reverse complement strand
CACCGCGGAAGACGTTTCTTTTTGATGGAACGAACCGCGTTTGACACGGAGCCCTCCCGGCTTCTTCTTACCCCGATTTCGGTCCCGGGATTTGCCGCGATACGCTGAGCAGCACGCCCATTTCAAAAAGCTGAATCATCAGCGCCGTACCGCCGTAGCTGAAAAAGGGCAGTGAGATACCCGTGTTGGGCACAAAATTGGTCACCACCGCCACATTAAGGAAAGTCTGCACGGCGATCATGGTAGTAATTCCCACCGCCAGCAAGCCGCCGAAACGGTCCCTCGCATGCAGGGCAATCCAATAGCCCCGCAGCACCAGAAAACAGAACAGCGCCAAAATCAGCGCCGCGCCGATAAAGCCCAGTTCCTCACACACGATGGAAAAAATCATATCATTGTGCTCTTCAGGCAGATACAGCAGCTTCTGCCGCAACAGTGGTGTGCGTGCGCTGTACGCCTTTGGCGAGCACGACGCCACTGAAGGATCCGGCTTTGTCCATAGGGCAGCACACCGGAAATCAGCACCAGGATGCCCCCCACGCCTAGGCTGACGCCTAGCGCCACCATTTTTCGAGAGATGCCTCCCACAAACATCATACATGCACCGATACACAAAATCAGCACGGAACCAGACAGATGCGGTTCTTTCATCATCAGGATCACGATCACGCCCAGGATCAGGAAATAGGGGAAGATGCCATCCTGCAGCGTTTCCATTTTATCCTTTTTCACACTGATGGTCGCGGCAAAATACAGGATAACCGCAAACTTTGCCACTTCGGACGGCTGGAACGTGGTAAAGCCCACATTCAGCCAGCGGGTAGCACCGTTGGATGTGATGGCGATGGGATAGGGCAGCACAATGACCGCCAGAAGCAGCAGAATCGTCAGCCCCAGCAACGGCACCGCCCAGCGGCGCCACCAGTGATAGTCAATCTTCGAAGTGATAAACATCACCACGACACCCGCCGCAGCAAAGACCGCTTGACGGAGAAAAACGCTCAGCGCCGCCATGGCCGAAGGGTCTTCCGCTTCATAAAACGCCCGGGCAAAAGACGCCGAAAACACCATCAGCACACCGATGGCTGTCAGCAGCAGTACCAGCAGGGCAAAAGGCAGGTCAATGGGGCCTTTGGCCATCAGGCGGTTGATTTGCGCTTTCTGCCGTTTTTCTTCACTTGTCACCGCCATCCCCTCCTTTCCAAAGCCAGTCGGGTCCACAACACCACAGCGCAGAACACTGCCCGGCTCAAACCGCAAAGCGGTCCATCACACCCAACAGCGCCAGGGCACAAAACACAGTGCTGACCGCCGTAAATACCAAAACGATTTTCACTTCGCTCCAGCCGCACATTTCAAAATGATGGTGCAGCGGCGCCATTTTGAACAGACGCTTGCCGTGAGTGGCCTTGAAATAAGTTACCTGAATGATGTCGGACAGCGTCTCCACTACATAAATAATGCCCACCAACAGCAAAATCAGCGGCATATCGTAGGCAAAGGCCATGGCCGCTACGCAGCCGCCCAGGAAAAGGGAACCCGTATCGCCCATAAAGACTTTGGCCGGGTGGAAATTGTAAAAGAGAAACGCCACCAGGCCGCCCAGCATCGCCGCAGCAAAGATGCCCAACTGCGTATAGCCCCACCAGAATGCACAGCATACGAAAAAATTAAAAATCTTATTTTCACGCGAAACCGGCGGTTTCCAGAATTGCAATATATTGGTAACAAACGCATTACCGCCGACCTTCCACCCTCTATGAACGAACCGGAACCGTCCGCCGTCGCAAACGGCTCTCCGCCGCAAGCCTCTCCCTTCCCGTTCGGCCCCGCTGCGGACCCGACCCCGACCGACGATGCCGGCAATCCACTCCGCCGTATGCGGCGGGACACCCTTTTCTGCCGGAGCTCGTACGATTCCTGTCGGAGGCGGGCAACGGGACACTCTCCAAAACGCGAACTTCACGCATCAACACCGGTGCAACCCGTCCGGCCGAATGCAAAGAGACGAAAATCCCCTCCGAAGAGGGGCTTCACGATGGAAATGCGAGGTTCGTTTTGCTGCCCGACCCGTTTCGCCTTCGCCCGCCAACCGCGAAAAACGCAGGAATCGGATACGAACCGGTTACAAAAAGCCTCGAATTTCATTCGTCGGGCGTCGCGGCGGCAGGTTCGGCCGCCGGAACGTCCCCCGTCCCGTCGGGACTCTGCGGCGCCGCAGCCTCCGGATTCTCTTCGAGCAGATCGGCCGCCGTCAGCGTCTCGCGCATCAGAAAGGCTTTGGGGAACTTCGCGCGCACACGTTCGAGCAGCATGATCGCCTCCTCGGAGGTGACGCATCGGCCCGCCGAAACCTTGAAATAGGGAATATCGTAAACCATGTCGACGCTCACGCCCGGAAACGACTCCTCGAAGCTCTTCTTCACCTCCTCGGCTTCGAAGCGGGCATTCTGCCCGTTGCTGGTGTAGAGATTGATGCGCCAGCCGCTATGCCGTTTTTCGGCGGCGCTGCGCGAGGCTGCCGAGAATGCCGCCGCCGCGTCGGGCGCCTCGTGAATCTCGACGCGGGCGCCGCTGTCCGGCTCGACAAGCCGCTGTTTGAACGCTTCGAGCGACTGGGCCTCTGCGGCCGTCGCCGCCGCCAGCGAAAGAAGCAAGATCGAAAAAATTGTTTTCATCATTCGGAATCCGTTAGTAAATCTTCGGGCCTCAGGCCAAAGGTATTCAAAAAATCCGACAACGGCATCCGGCGCCGGCCGATTTTTTTCACGGCGTCGCCCACGCGCAGCCGCAGCGCGAAGGAGACCGTCATGCGCTGCGTCTCGGCACGCTGCAACTTCCGCTGCACGGCATAGAGCGCCGCACGGTCGGGAACACGCAGCCGGCAACGCATCCGCACGTCGCCCTCCCAGCCGGACGCCACCGTCACCGTATCGCGCAACGTGGCGCGCAACACTTCGCCGCCGTCGTAGGCGAGCGACAGCGCCGCCGCTTCGAACCGCAGCGGACGGCTGCCTCGATTGGCGACATGCAGCGTCACGTCCGCACCGGCCGAACCGTAGGTCTCGACATCCTTCGGCACGATTCTGACCTCGCGCGCCAGATAACGATGGCAGCCGCCGAGCGTCGCGGCGGCCAGCAGCGCCAGGCAGAGGATATGCAGCCGCTTCAACACTTCTCGGCGGTATAAATCTGTGCGATGCCGAAACTCTGGCTCCGGGCACGGCAATTGCGGAACCCCGCTGCGGCGAGAATCGTCAGGAACTCCTCCGGCTGCGGAAATTCGTCCACCGAACGGGGCAGGTAGTCGTAAGCCTGCCGGTCGTGCGACAGCCAGCCCCCGATACGGGGCAGCACCCGATGCGAATACCAGTCGTAGAGCCGTCCGAAAACCGGCATCGTGGGCGTCGAAAACTCCAGAATGACGATCCGCCCGCCCGGCCGCAGCGCCCGCGACAGCTCGGCGAGCCCCCGCCCGAGATCCCCGAAGTTGCGCACGCCGAAGGCCACGGTCACCACATCGACCGATCCGGCCGCCGCCACCGCCGTCTCGGCGTCGCCCGCTTCGAGCGTCACGCGCTCTTCCAATCCCCGCGCGGCGACCTTGCGGCGCGCCACGTCGAGCATCCCCTCCGACAGGTCGACGCCCTTGATATGGGCCTCCGGAATGCTGCGCGCCATCATCACCGCCAGATCGCCCGTGCCGGTGGCCATGTCGAGCACGCGGCGCGGATGCAGCCGCCCGACGATGCGCACCACGCGCCGCCGCCAGATGCGGTCGACGCTCAGCGAAAGGGTATGGTTCAGGCGGTCGTAGGCCGGTGCGATGTTGTCGAACATCGCCCGCACCTCCTCCTTTTTACTCAGTTCGGTATCGTACGGTTTCATAATCAATCGGTTTTGATCGCTTCGTCGGGGCGGATACGGGCCACGAACGCAGCGGGGACGAGCAACAGCGCGAGAATCGCTCCCGCCGCCGCGACGTCGACTGCCAGCCACCATCCCGCGCTCACCGCCACGGGAACCTCCGAGAGCATGTATCCCGCCGGGTCGAGCCGGAGCAGGTGGAAACGCGCCTGGAGCCAGCACAGCAAACCCGCCGCCAGATTGCCCCACAACAGGCCGCGCCCCACGATGAAGGCCGCGCGGTAGAGGAAAATGCGGCGGATGCGGCGGTTCTCCATCCCCATGGCCTTCAACAGCCCGATCATCCGCGTGCGCTCCAGCACCAGGATCAGCAGCGCCGAAGCCATGTTGAAAAACGCCACGGCCACCATCACTGCGATGACGACCGCCGCATTGACGTCGTGCGCCTTCAACCAGTCGAAGACCGCCGGATAGCGCTCGCCGACGCTCACGGCCACGACGCCGTCGGTCTCCGGCAGATCCGAACGCAGCAGGGCGTCGTTGACCGCTTCGGCCAGCCGGTCTGCCTGCCGCACGTCGCCGAGGAAGAGGTCGTATCCCGAAACCTCGCCGGACGACCACCCCGACAACCGCTGCACGTTGCGCAGGTCGGTCAGCGCCGTGCGCTCCAACTCCTCCATCCCCGTCGAATAGAGTCCCGACACCTTGAACCGGTCGCGGCGAGGCCTCTCGTCGCCGGCGACGAAGAGCATCTCCACCTTGTCGCCCGCATGTACGCCCAGCAGGCGCGCCGTGCGTGCGGAGAGCAGCAGCTCCTTCGTACGCAGCGAATCGCCTACGCGCGGCAGCCTCCCTTCGGTGAGCCGGCCGGCGAAAAACGACCAGTCGTAGGAGCCGTCCACCCCTTTGAGCGCCACGCCCTCCATGGCATCGCGCGTGCGCACGATCCCGCTCTTGACGGCATAGGGCGTCGCCCGCTGCACGCCGTAGACGGCGCGCAGCAACGCCTCGAACCGTGCAGTCGCCGCGACGGGCCGCGACTCCGCGGCGTAGATCCCGGCGCCGTCGATCACCTCGACCGGCGCCGAAAAGCCCACCATGCGGGCCGTCACCTCGCGTTTGAAACCGAGGATCACGGCCAGCGCCACGAGCATCACGGCCACCGATACGGCCACCGAAACCACGGCGATGCGCGACATCACCCCGGGCCGGTTCTCCGGCGAGGTGCGGGCGGTGCGGCGCGCTATGAAAAATTCGAGGTTCAAACGACAGCGATCTTCACGGTTAAATTTCATGCAAAGTAACACAATTTTTCCTATTTTTGCAGCAACATACCGCGTTATATGAAAAAACAGGCACTCATCACGGGCGCGACTTCGGGCATCGGACGCGCCACGGCCCTGCGGCTTTCGGCCGACGGGTGGGACGTCGCGGCCACCGGCCGCCGCGCCGAACGGCTCGACGCGCTGCGCCGCGAAATCGAGGCGGCGGGCGGCGGGTGCCGCACGCTCGCGTTCGACATCCGCGACGAAGCGGCGTGCCATGCGGCGCTCGACGGGTTGGAGCGGATCGACCTGCTGGTCAACAACGCCGGTCTGGCCGCCGGATTCGAGCACCTCGACCGCGGGTCGACGGCCGACTGGAACGCCATGATCGACACCAACGTCAAGGGGCTGCTCTACGTCTCGCAGATCGTCGCGCGCAAGATGATCGCCGCGGGCGGCGGGCACATCGTCAACATCGGCTCGATCGCCGGCACCGAACCCTACGAGAACGGCGCCGTCTACTGCGCCACCAAGCACGCCGTGCACGCCATTTCGCAGTCGATGCGCGCCGACCTGCTCTCGCACGGCATCAAGGTGAGCGAAGTGCGTCCCGGCATGGTCGAGACCGAATTCTCGGTGGTGCGCTTCCACGGCGACCGCACGGCTGCCGACAACGTCTATCGGGGCGTCGAGCCCCTCACGGGCGACGACATAGCCGAAGCGATCGCATGGATCGCACAATTACCGGCGCATATGAACGTTAATGAAATCGTACTGATGCCCTCGCAGCAGGCGTGCCAGTACTACGTTCATCGCAAATCCTAAAAAACCGAAAAAAATGTTACTCGCACACCTTATCCAGGCCGGATACTACGGCCACCCGAGCGGATTCTTCTACGGCATGTCGGCCGGAACGATGGGTTCGTGGATTCTCATTATCGTGATCGGCATCGTGGGCTGGATCGTACAGGCCCGTTTGCAGTCGGTCTTCGCCAAATACGCCCGGGTGCCCTTCCCGGGCGGGCTGACGGGCGCCGAGGTAGCCGAAAAGATGTTGCGCGACAACGGTATCCGCAACGTGAAGGTCACCCATGTGGCGGGTCACCTGACCGACCATTTCAATCCGCAGACGATGACCGTCAATCTGAGCGACTCGGTCTACGCCTCGCGCAGCGTCGCGGCGGCGGCCGTCGCGGCCCACGAATGCGGCCACGCCGTGCAGCATGCGCGGGGATACGCTCCGCTCGAACTGCGTTCGCAACTGGTTCCGATCGTCAACTTCTCGGCCCGCGCCGCGACGTTCGTCCTCATCGCGGGCATGATCCTGCTCGCCACGACCGACAATGCGTGGGTCTGCTGGATCGGCGTGGGACTGATCGCCGTATCGGCGCTCTTCTCGATCGTGACGCTTCCGGTCGAGTACAACGCTTCGGAGCGTGCGCTGGCATGGCTCGAATCGAGCCGCACGATGCAGGGCGCGGAACTGGCGCAGGCGCGCGAAGCGCTGACGTGGGCGGCACGCACCTATCTCGTCGCCGCGCTGAGCGCCATCGCCACGGTGCTCTACTACGCCATGCTGATTCTCGGACGAGGCAACAACCGCGACTGAATGGCCCCGCAGGATTACACCCGACGCAGTTTCCAGGCGGCCGCCGCACTGATCGCAGTGCTCGTCTGCGTCGCCTTCATCCCGCCGCAGACGATCTGCGGCATTCCGCTCCGCCGGGCCAACATCCTCTCGGACGTCCTCCGTTTCGACGACAAGGAAGCAGTGGACGAGACGTTGCCGGAGCTCGACGACGAGTTCTCGGGCGACTTCCACCGCTTCGCGGGGCAGCTCGACGCCGGCGAAGCGCCCCTGCCGGCCGATTCGATCGCAGCGGAGCCGCCTGCCGCCGACACGCTGTCCGCCGCACCGCAGCTCGCTTTCGAATGGACGCCCGCCGACAGCGAACCGCCGACGGAGCCTCCTACGGGCGATACCGCACGGTTATTGACGACGCTCACCCCGATCGAAGATTTCGATACGCTCGCCGACGGCCCCCTGTACCGCTTCTGCGCGCGACTGGCCGACACCGCCCGCCGCACACCCGTGCGCATCGCCGTACTGGGCGATTCGTTCATCGAGGGCGACATCCTCACGGCCGACCTGCGCGAACAGCTGCAACTGCGCTACGGCGGCCGCGGCTGCGGTTTCGCGCCGATGTCCTCGCCCCTGACAGGCTACCGCCGCACGGTAGGCACCCGTTCGGCGGGATGGAACTCCTACAACATCATGCAGCGCCGCACTACGCCCGAGGCGCTGCGCGGCGACTACTCCGTTTCGGGCTGGCTCTGCCGCCCCGCCGACGGTGCGACGGTGCGCTGGACGGGCAGCGACTTCCGCCGCCGCCTCGACCGTTGCGGCGTGGCGCGGCTGCTCTTCATCAGCCGAGAGCCGAGCCGGCTGGAACTCACGCTCAACGATTCGCTGCACCGCACCTTCGACATACCGGCGTCGGAAGCCCTCCGTCAGATCGTCGTACGGGCGCCGGTCGCATCGCTCGCCCTCCGCGTCGTACGGGGCGGAGCTGGATTCACCGGTTACGGCGTACAGTTCGAGGACGCGGCGGGCGTGACGGTCGACAACTACTCGATCCGCAGCAACAACGGACAGGCGCTCTTCGGCACAAACCCCTCGGTCAACGCCCAGATCGACGCCTTCGCGGAGTACGATCTGGTCATCCTGCAATACGGACTGAACATCATGCAGGAGGGGGTCACCAACTACTCGGCCTACGCCGCCCGCGTGGAGAAGATGATCGCCTTCGTGCGCAGCTGTTTCCCCGAGGCGGCGGTGCTGGTGCTCTCGACCAGCGACCGTTCGGTGAAGTCCGACACGGGATTCGCCCCGATGTCGTCGGCGCCGGCGATGGTCGACTGGCAACGCCGCGCAGCCCGTGCCACAGGCGCCGCTTTCTGGTCGGTCTACGACGCCATGCGGGCGCAGGGCGGCATGGAACGTTTCGTCGCCAACGGCTGGGCGGGCAAGGACTATACCCATATCAACTACGCCGGCGGCCGTCAGGTGGCCTATGCGCTGGTCGATGCGCTGGATGCCCGCGTAGCCGCGATCCTGCGCCAGCGGCAACAGGCCGCACTGCCCGAACCGGTGCTCGACAGCTCGAAAATCGCAGCGCTCGACGAGACGATGAACCTCCGTCCGCAACCGATCGAACCCCGTTGAACCGATGGAGAGCCTCCGCGAGATAATCGACCGCGTCCTGCCGCTGCTGAGCTACGATCCGCAGGCTCCGATGCTTTTCAGCAGCGGGCTCTTCCTCTTTCTTTTCGCCGCGTTCGCCTTCTTCTACGGCTTCATGCGGCGTACGCCGGCGCTGCGCATCTGGTACGTCATCGCCTTCTCGCTCTACTTCTACTACAAGTCGAGCGGCATCTATCTGCTGCTGCTCGTCGGGGTCTCCGTCAGCGATTTCTGGATCGGGCGGGCTATCGCGCACGTGGGCTCGCGGCGCGCCCAACGGGCGCTCGTGGCGCTGAGCATCGCGGCCGATCTGGCCGTGCTGGGTTACTTCAAGTACACCAATTTCTTCATCGAGATCGCCCGCGACCTCTTCGGCGCGGGATTCCTCGAATTCCAGAACATCTTCCTGCCCGTCGGCATCTCGTTCTTCCTGTTCCAGTCGCTCAGCTACACGATCGACATCTACCGCGGTTCGCTCAAACCCGTCGACCGCTGGGGCGACTACCTCTTCTACCTCTCGTTCTTTCCGCAGCTGGTCGCAGGCCCAATCGTCCGCGCCCGCGACTTTCTGGTGCAGATCCGTCAGAACCCGATCGCCGTCTCGCGCGAGATGTTCGGCACGGGCATCTATCTCATCGCCATCGGTCTGTTCAAGAAGGCCGTCATCTCGGACTATATCTCGCTCAACTTCGTCGACCGCATTTTCGACGACCCTGCGCTCTATTCGGGCATGGAGTGTCTGGCAGCCGTCTACGGCTATGCCCTTCAAATCTACTGCGACTTCTCGGGTTATTCGGACATGGCCATCGGCCTGGCACTGCTGCTGGGCTTCCGCTTCCCGAAGAACTTCGACGCCCCCTACCACTCGGCCACGATCACCGAATTCTGGCGGCGGTGGCACATCTCGCTCTCGATGTGGCTCCGCGACTATCTCTACATCTCGCTGGGCGGCAACCGCAAGGGGCGCCTGCGCACCTATTTCAACCTGCTCGTCACCATGGTTCTCGGCGGGCTGTGGCACGGCGCGGCGATCCGTTTCGTACTGTGGGGGACGCTGCACGGCGTAGCGCTGGCGCTGCACAAGCTCTGGCTCTCGGTCGTCCCCGGCGCCAAAGTCTCGGGATACCAGATGCACCCGCTCAGCCGGCTGGCCGGTATCCTCGTGACTTTCCACCTGGTCTGCTTCGGCTGGCTGCTCTTCCGCGCCGATTCGATGCGCACCGTGCAGTTGATGCTGCATCAGATCACCGACAATTTCCACTTGCAGCTGCTGCCCCAGATGCTCGCCGGTTACGGCGGCGTCTTCGCCCTCGTGGGGCTGGGTTATCTGCTGCACATGCTCCCCGGCCGCGCCGACGCCGCGGCACGCCGCGCGGTGGTCGCCTCGCCCTTCTGGGTGCAGGTGTTGCTGCTCGCCTCCGTGGCATGGGGCGTCATGCAGATCCAGTCGAGCAGCATCCAACCCTTCATCTACTTCCAATTCTGATCCTGCGATGATTCCGCTCTACACCTTCGACCACGCGCTCTTCCTGGCGCTCAATTTCGACGGCGGCCCCGTGATGGACCGTCTGATGACCCTCGTTTCGGGCACCGCGATGTGGCTGCCGCTCTATGCGTTGATTCTCTGGCTCGTCTGGCGGCGGGAAGGGTGGCGCCGCACGCTGCTCTTCGCCGCGGCGATCGTGCTGGCGATCGTGCTGGCGGACATGGCGGCCGGCATCTTCAAGCATTCCGGCCCGCTCAAAGGGCTGTGGGCCGATTTCCCGCCCCGCTGGCGGCCGATGTTCACCCCCTCGCTCGAAGGGTTGGAGATCGCACCCGACACACTGATGCGCTGGCGTTTCGAAGGCCATGCGACGCCCGGCATCGTCCACGTCCCCGAAGGGGCGCTGGGCGGGAAATTCGGCACCGTGTCGTCGCACGCCGCCACCGTCGTGGCACTGCTGGTGCTTTCGGCAGCGGAGATCCGCCGGCGCTGGTTCACGTTCCTGATGGTCGCGGCGACGCTGCTGATCTGTTATTCGCGCATCTATCTGGCCAAGCACTTCCCCGTCGACCTGCTGCTGGGAGCGGCCGTAGGGGCGCTCACCGGCTGGGCGATGCTGCGGGCATACCGCTGCATCGGGCGGATCCGCCGGCCGCCCCTCCCGGAAAAGAGGCGGAGGCGGGCATAAAAGCCGCCGCACGGAACCGAGGACCGAAACCCCTGCGACGCGGAACGGAACAATTCCGAATATTTTTCGTAACTTTGTAGGGTACTTAATACAGGTAAAACAAAATCGAAACAGAATATGGCAATCGAACTCAGCGAACAGGAACAACTGCGCCGCCAGTCGCTGGCCGCACTGCGGGAACTGGGCATCGACCCCTACCCCGCCGCACGCTTCGACGTCACGGCCACGGCACGGGAAATTCTCGACGGATACGACGAGGCGAAGGGGAATTTCGCCGACGTGCGCATCGCCGGCCGCATCATGTCGCGCCGCATCATGGGCAGCGTCTCGTTCTTCGAATTGCAGGATCACACGGGCCGCATCCAGGTCTACATCCGCCGCGACGACATCTGCCCCGAGGGTGACCCGACGCTCTACAACACCGTCTTCAAGAAACTGCTCGACATCGGCGATTTCGTGGGGATCGAGGGCTTCGCCTTCGTCACCAAGACGGGCGAAACGTCGGTACACTGCCGGCGGCTGACCGTCATCTCCAAGTCGCTGCGGCCGCTGCCGGTAGTCAAGGAGAAGGACGGGCAGACGTTCGACGCCTTCACCGACCCCGAAGTGCGCTACCGCCAGCGTTATGTCGATCTGGCAGTCAACCCGCAGGTGCGCGAAGTCTTCGTCAAGCGCTCGAAGATCATGGCGGCCATGCGCGAGTTCTTCAACGCGAAGGGGTATCTCGAAGTCGAAACGCCGATTCTGCAACCCATTCCGGGCGGTGCCTCGGCACGGCCGTTCATCACGCACCACAACTCGCTCGACGTCGACCTCTACCTTCGCATCGCCACGGAGCTCTACCTCAAAAAACTCATCGTAGGCGGTTTCGAAGGGGTCTACGAGTTCGGCAAGAACTTCCGCAACGAGGGCATGGACCGCACGCACAACCCCGAATTCACCTGCATGGAGATCTACGTCGCCTACAAGGACTACCTGTGGATGATGGAGTTCACCGAGCAGATGCTCGAACATGTGGCGCTGGCCGCCAACGGGACGACCGACCTTACGATCGACGGCAAGGCCGTCTCGTTCAAGGCGCCGTTCCGCCGCGTGACGATGACCGAAGCCATCCGCGAAAAGACCGGCTACGACATCACCGGCCAGTCCGAGGAGCAACTGCGCGAAGCGTGCAGGCGGCTGGGCGTCGAAGTCGACGAGACGATGGGCAAAGGCAAGCTCATCGACGCCATCTTCGGCCAGTACTGCGAGGAGGAGCTCATCCAGCCGACGTTCGTCTGCGACTATCCGATCGAGATGTCGCCCCTGTGCAAGCGCCACCGCGACAACCCCGATCTGACGGAGCGGTTCGAACTCTTCGTCAACGGCAAGGAGCTGTGCAACGCCTACTCGGAGCTGAACGATCCGATCGACCAGCTGGAACGTTTTCAGGAACAGCTGCGGCTGTTGGAGAAGGGCGACGACGAGGCGATGTTCATCGACATGGATTTCGTGCGCGCTCTGGAATACGGTATGCCGTCGTGTTCGGGCATGGGCATCGGAATCGATCGCCTGACGATGTTCCTCACCGGACAGTCGTCGATTCAGGACGTGCTCTTCTTCCCGCAGATGCGCCCCGAAAAGAAGGTGCAGCGCGACCCCGACGAAGCCTACGCCGCCATCGGCGTGCCGGCCGAGTGGATTCCCGTCATTCAGAAGATGGGCTACCTGACCGTCGACGCGCTGCGCAAGCTGCCGGCAGGGAAGTTTTTCAACGATCTGTGCGGCTTCAACAAAAAGAACAAACTGGGACTGAAAGCCCCCTCGATCGAGGAGGTGAAGGCTTGGTGCGCCCCCGCCGCAGAATAACCGCGCGAGCCGACGATGGACCGTACACGCAAACTCCTGCTCGCACTGGCCGCCGCGGCGGTCGCCGCCACGCTGCTGGCCCTGCGGGGCTGGATCGCACCGGCGACGGCACGCTGGGTGCTGCTGGCACTGCTGGGGTGGTACTGGGTCCGCTTCATCGTCCTGCCCGTCGACGTCATCAAGCGCACGAAGGTGCTCAACGCCTTCGCCGTGACGTGGTGGGTCAACAGCTTCCCGATCCTGCCGGCCGTGACCGGCGCCGTCCTGCTCTGGTACGGCGCGCCGTTCGAACGGCGGGTGTGGGGATCGCTGCTGCTCTTCATCGTCGTCTCGGCGCTGGCGGGATACCTGACAATCATCCGTTACAATCATAAACTTAAAAAATCACAGCAATGAGAAAGAAGATCGTAGCAGGCAACTGGAAAATGAATACCCTGCCTGCCGAAGGCGTAGAACTGGCCAAGCAGGTCGCAGCAGGCAAGCACACCGTATGCGACTGCGTGTCGTTCATCGTATGTCCTCCCTTCACGCACCTGTCGGAGGTGAGCAAGACGCTCGAAGGGACGGGAATCGCCGTCGGCGCCCAGAACTGCGCCGCCGAGGCCAAAGGGGCCTACACGGGCGAAGTAGCCGCGTCGATGATCGCGGCGCTGGGCTGCAAGTACGTGATCCTGGGCCACTCGGAGCGCCGCCAGTACTACGGCGAGACCTCCGAGACGCTCAACCGCAAGATGGAGCAGGCCTATGCCAACGACCTCGTTCCGATCTACTGCGTAGGCGAGAACCTCGACGAACGCGAGGCCGGCAAACATTTCGACGTGGTGAAGGCGCAGATCGAAGAGGTGGTTTACAACCTCACGCCGGAACAGTTCGGCAAGCTGGTCATCGCCTACGAACCCGTATGGGCCATCGGCACGGGCAAGACCGCGACGGCCGAGCAGGCGCAGGAGATCCACGCCTACATCCGCAAGGTGCTGGCCGCCAAGTTCGGCGCAGCGGCCGAGGAGTGCCCGATCCTCTACGGCGGGTCGTGCAAACCGTCCAACGCAGCCGAGATCTTCGCCAAAGAGGACGTCGACGGCGGTCTGATCGGCGGCGCAGCGCTCAAAGCCGAAGATTTTCTGGCCATCGGCAAGGGCTTCGCGAAGTAGTTCCGAGCCCCGAATACGCAAAAACAGGGGAGTATCCGCAACGCGGATACTCCCTTGTTTCATGAATCCCACCGGAGACGAATATCCTTGAATTTCTTTCTTCCATTTCTCGCCTCGGCATAGCCCGAACTGCGTTCGGCTCTGCACTCGGCTTAACGAAATGGTTCCAACGATTCGCTCCTGTCCGCGACCCGCCGCCGGCCGGAGCCGCCGTACACGTCTCGAAGAGATGCGTTCCGCCGTACACGGCGATGAACCGCCGCCCTGCGGAAAGGGGACGAAAAGGCGGAAATCGCAGAGAGACCTTTCTCATTCCCATTCGAAACGATCCGGAATCCGGATCGTTTCGAATTTTTTCTTATCTTTGCAAAGAACAACCCATAACTACTATGCCATGAAAAAACTTCTCTTCTTCTGCGCTGCCCTGACGGCGACGTTCACCGCGACCGGACAACACTACTACACCGACTCCGCCAATCCCGACATCACGCGCCACTCGCTGCGCATCGCCCCGCAGCGCGTCGAGTTCGTACTGCCCGAAGTGGGCGGCTACACCGTCTACAAGGCCGACCTGCACACCCATTCGATCTACTCGGACGGCGACTGCACGCCCGAATTCCGCGTCCGCGAAGCGTGGTACGACGGTCTGGACGTGCTGGCCATCACCGAACACGTGGAGTACCGCCGCCACGAGGGCAAGATGCTCAACTTCCTCAAAGGTTACGTTCCGGAAGGCACCGAACCTGTCAATTACAACATCATCGCCAAACCGGCCGACGAGCAGGGAATCCGGTCCGACCTGAACTTCCCGGTAAAGCTGGCGCAGGAGACGGCCGCGAAGTACGGCATCACGATCATTCCGGGCGCGGAAATCACCCGCGAACCGATTGCCTACGGTCACTACAACGCGCTTTTCACCACCGACAACAATGCGATCTACGCCGCCGACGCCCTGCAATCGTTGCGCAACGCCAAGGCGCAGGGAGCGCTGGTGATGCACAACCACCCGGGCTGGCGCCGCAAAAGCCTCGAACACCCCGAATTCGAGGTCGCGGCCTACGGCGAAGGGCTGATCGACGGCATCGAAATCATGAACGGCGGCGAGTTCTACCCCAAGGCCATTTCGCGGGCGCACACCAAAAACCTCTTCGTCTCGGCCAACACCGACATCCACGACTCGGCGACCGAAACCTATCGCGCACAGGGACACCGCCGCAACATGACGCTGATCTTCGCCAAGGAGAACACGCTCGAAGCGCTGCGCGAAGCCATCGAGGCGCGCCGCACGCTGGCCTACTCGTTCGGTACGATCGCCGGTGACGAACAACTGCTGAAAGACCTCTTCACGGCATCGGTGCGCACGAGCGTGCTCCACACCGATGCGAAGGGACGCCGCACGGTGAGCCTGACGAACAACAGCTCGGTGCAGTACGTTCTGCGGCTTCCGGGCCAGAATCCGTTTATCCTCAACCCCTTCTCGACCGTCACGACCACCGTTGCGCAGAACAGGCCGCTGCGCCTGACCGTCGAGAACATGTGGTACTCCGAACAAGACCATCCGCAGATCGAGCTGATGCTATAACGCCATCCGACCGACGGCGGCAAAGCGGGCGGCGCGGCGACACCTCGCCGCCCGTGTTCTTTCCGGCTGCACGCAACCCTGATTTCATTATTCATTTTTCCGCATTTCCCGCCACGGCTCGTGCCGCTCCGGACGAATTCCGTTTCCGATCGAAACCAAATACCCGACTCCGAAAAAGATAGAAAATGATCTTTTTCTTTCGATAAGTGTTGCAACAAACAAATTCTTTATTTATTTTTGTTAACATTAACAACGTTTTCGTTAAGCCGAACGCAAAACCAAGTGAAATTCGGGCTATGCCGAGGCGGAAAAACGGCCGTAGACAACCAAACCTAAAACTTTCAAAAAAAACGAAACCCGACGAATGAACCACCGCATGAATCTCTGATCCGAGGGTCGGGCAGCCCGGCCGGATCGCTTCTCGACCCACTTGTTCGAACGACAACCCAACCATTTCGTTAAGCCGAGTGCAATCGAGCCTGCTCGAATTGCCGAGGCGAGAAATGGACGAAAG
>ENA-UEQK01001295-UEQK01001295.1-human-gut-metagenome-genome-assembly--contig:-NODE-1295-length-15704-cov-9.572343_pt1 | contig 15704 bp, 15 predicted proteins | sample MGYA00242939_ERZ507942 | MGnify/ENA primary metagenome ERZ507942 (study PRJEB26167, sample SAMN06115485) | human gut metagenome | host: Homo sapiens | place: China:Chongqing | collected 2015-03-30... | reverse complement strand
TCGAGATAACAACCGACAAGAGCAACGGCCACATAACAATAAAGGCGAAAAACAGCTGCGGACTGCTCTACGGAGCCCTCCTTCTTGGCCTTGCTGGCATAGTAGTCGTACTTGTTCCGGGCCTGAGATTCCCCGGCAAAGGCGATCCACAGATTGGCCTCCGTTTTGCTCCCCTTCAGTTCCATTGCGCACTCCTTTCAAAATTTCACTAACAGTAGCGATTCCTGATAAAAAGATTATACTGCCGCGTCAGGAAAAGCGCAAGCGCGATTTTGCGTGAATTCCGAAAATTCGGACACACTATGCCATGGGTATCGCAATGACGCTATCAATTAAGGAGGGATTCCATGTGAACAGGCGCATTTCTGCGCTTCTGACGGTGCTGGCGATGGTGCTGGCCCTCAGTGCCTGCGGTGACGGCAAGAAAGAGAACGGCCAGACTCCGCAGGAGCAGCCGAAGCAGGAGGACTCCATGCTGGGGGAGGGCGGTGCCGACAGCGGTACGGCGGCCCCCGGACAGGATGACCATACCGTGACCGCCCCCGACACCACGCCGGGGAAGAACCCGGCAGCAGCGGATGACACCCGCCCCTCCGCCGGTACGGACTTGGAGGACATGGCGGAGCAGGCCAGAGTTCACGACCGGGACGGCGACCTGACGGACGGGGAAAATCCCGTTGCGCCCGGCGCTGACCGGTGGTAACGATCGTTTCAGGAAAACAGGGCGCCCAACGGCGTTCTGTTTTCTGCTTTTCAGAAGGGAATATTTCTGGTATAATCCATGTGCCGTGTTTTACAGACAGCGCTGCGGCGGCTTCGGCGACGTTTGCCGGGAGCCGCCGGGCCTGTCTGAACTTTATGGAGCAGGAGGCCCTCTTATGTCCCAGTCTCAGAAATTTGCCATGCAGCCCATTGCCCGGATCCGCAGCGAATTTGCCGAAAAGTTCGGCGTTCCCCGTCAGAGCGGGTTAGTGGAGGAATTGGAGGCGGAGATCGTTTTTGAACCGGCCTATCGGAATCCGGACGCGCTGCGGGGATTGGAGGAGTTTTCCCATGTCTGGCTGATCTGGGTGTTTGACCGGGCGATCCGGGAAACCTGGTCTCCCATGGTGCGGCCGCCCCGGCTGGGCGGCAACGCCCGGATGGGAGTTTTTGCCACCCGCTCACCATTCCGCCCCAACCCCATCGCCCTGTCCTGCGTGAAGCTTGCGGGTATCCGGCAGACGGCGGACGGGCCTGTGATCCGGGTTCTGGGCGCCGATCTGGTGGACGGGACGCCCATTCTGGATATCAAGCCCTACATCCCGTATGCGGACAGCCACCCGGACGCTATGGGCGGCTTTGCGTCTGTCCCGGCGGGGGAGACGCTGGAGGTCATCATTCCGCCGGAACTGCTGGCGCAGATCCCGGAAGCGCACCGGGAGGCGCTTCGGGGCGTGCTGGCGCAGGATCCCCGCCCCCATTACCAGAAAGACCCGGAACGGATCTACGGGTTCCCCTTTGCGGGAATGGAAGTCCGCTTTTCCGTGGACGGAACCCGGCTGACCGTCCGGGATATCCAGAAAATCCGCTAACAACGCATCTTCCAGCAGGCTGTTTTTTTGAAAAAACAGCCTGCTTTTGCATATTTTCCTTGACTTTGATAAACATAGTGATAAGATGGGTTTAAGCGCGGCTGCCTGCCGCCCTGTGAAAAGCTGGAACAGGAGGTGCCTGTATGCTGGTGTCAACGCGGGGGCGTTACGCCCTGCGAATTATGATGGAACTGGCGAAATATGACCGAAGCCGCTATATCCCCCTGCCGCTTATTGCGGAAAATCAGGAGGTTTCCGAAAAATATCTGGAGAGCATCATTTCCGTTCTGGCCAAGGCGGGACTGGTGGAAGGGCTCCGGGGCAAGGGCGGTGGATACCGCCTGAGCCGGGAGCTGAAGGACTACTCCGTGGGCGAGATCCTGCGGCTGTCCGAGGGGTCTCTGGCCCCGGTGGCCTGTCTGGACAGAAACAAAAGCGGCTGCCCACGGGCCGGAAAATGCCAGACCCTGCCCATGTGGGAAAAGCTGGACAGCCTCATCAACGGCTATCTGGACAGCGTTTCTCTGGCGGATCTGATCCACCCGGACGCTGAAAATGAGAACGAATTTTGAATTTTTTATAAACATATTGACAAAGTATGTTTATGGGTATATCTTGAGTGTACGAAGAACTGACCGGTTTCAGCCCCAACGCCTGAAACGGTTTGCATTTGGAAGAATTGGTATGAGAGAGGAAACGAGACATGACGAATTACACGCATCTGCGGTCCCAGATGGTCCATCTGCTGGAGCTGCTCCGCTCCATCCTGTATCCCGACGTGTTTGATGAACTGGAGGAAGAACACACGGCGGCGGATCTGGAAGCCATGGCCCGGCAGCAGCTTCTGGAAGTTCTCCGGCGGGTCTATCAGGAACCGCCGAAATATGAGGACGTGGCGGACGCTCTGTTTGCCAGACTGCCCGCCATCCGGGAGACGCTGGAAACCGACATTCAGGCCGGTTACGAGGGCGACCCCGCCGCCACCTGCCCGGAGGAGGTCATGCTGGCCTACCCGGCCTTTGAAGCCATCAGCATTTTTCGCATCGCCCATGAGCTGTATCTCCTGAAGGTTCCCATGCTGCCCCGGATGATGACGGAATACGCCCATTCCCTCACCGGCATCGACATCCATCCCGGTGCTACCATCGGACGCTCCTTCTTCATTGACCACGGCACCGGCGTGGTCATCGGCGAGACCACCGTGATCGGCGAGCACGTGAAGCTCTATCAGGGCGTGACGCTGGGCGCCAAGAGCTTTGCCGTTCAGGCGGACGGCACGCTGGTAAAGGGCAACAAGCGCCATCCCAACATCGGCAACGACGTGGTCATCTACGCCGGCGCTACCATTCTGGGCGGCGACACCTACATCGGCGACAACTGCGTCATCGGCGGCAACGTGTGGCTGACCCACTCCGTGGAACCCGGCAAGCGGGTACTGACCGCACGGGAGCAGACGGAGTTTGTAACCTCGGATATCTGAAAATCTGGATAGATCATATCGCATTTCAAAGGAGGAACCCGCTATGGTATATGCGGATAACGCTGCAACGACAAAAATGAGCCGCACGGCCATCGATGCCATGCTGCCCTACATGGAGACCCATTACGGCAACCCCTCCAGCCTGTACCGGCTGGGGCAGGAGGCCGCCGAAGCCCTGCAAAGCGCACGGGAGACCGTGGCTGAATGTCTGGGCTGTACGCCCCGTGAGATCACCTTTACCTCCGGCGGCAGCGAGGCGGACAATCAGGCTCTGATCTCCGCCGCACGCTTCGGCGAGCGCAAGGGCAAAAAGCACATCATCTCCACCGCTTTTGAACACCACGCCATTCTCCACACCCTGAAGAAGCTGGAAAAGGAAGGCTTCGAGGTGGAACTGCTGCCGGTCGGCCCCATCGGCACCATCACCGCCCAGCAGGTGGCGGACGCCATCCGGCCGGACACCTGCCTGGTGACCATCATGTACGCCAACAACGAAATCGGCTCCATCCTGCCCATCGCGGAGATCGGCGCGGTCTGCCATGAAAAGGGCGTCCTGTTCCACACCGACGCCGTGCAGGCCGTGGGCCATCTGCACATCAACGTGAAGGAGCAGAACATCGATATGCTGTCCCTCTCCGGCCACAAGTTCCACGGCCCCAAGGGTACCGGCGTTCTCTTCACCCGGCAGGGCATCCCTCTGACCAACGTCATTGAGGGCGGCGCTCAGGAGCGGGGCAAGCGGGCCGGTACGGAGAATGTCCCCGGCATCATGGGTCTGGCCGCCGCGCTGAAGGAGGCCTGCGGCCATATCGACGAAAACGCCGCAAAGGTCTCCGCCCTGCGGGATCAGCTGATCGCCGGACTTTCCCAGATCCCCCACAGCGCCCTGAACGGCGACCCCGTCCACCGGCTCCCCGGCAATGTAAACTTCTGCTTTGAGGGCATTGAGGGCGAAAGCCTGCTGCTGCTTCTGGATCAGGCGGGGATCTGCGCCTCCTCCGGCAGTGCCTGCACCTCTGGCTCTCTGGATCCCAGCCATGTGCTGCTGGCCATCGGCCGGCCTCACGAGGTGGCCCACGGCTCCCTGCGTCTGAGCCTCTGCGAGTGGAACACCCAGGAGGATGTGGATCATATCCTCAAGGAAGTCCCCCGGATCGTGGAATATCTGCGGAGCATCTCTCCCGTGTGGAAAGAGCTGGTTCGCGGCGAGAAGCAGTTCATGCTGTAACGGCGCGTTTCGTTTCCCAATATTCAAATCTTTACTTCTGATGAACCCAAGGAGGTTTTCAATATGGCACTCTATACAGAAACAGTCATGGATCATTTTACCCATCCCCGGAACGTGGGCGAGATCCCCGATGCCAGCGGCGTCGGCGAAGTGGGCAATGCCAAGTGCGGCGATATTATGAAGATGTACCTGAAGATCAAGGACGACCGCATTGAGGATGCAAAGTTTGAGACTTTCGGCTGCGGCAGCGCCATCGCTTCGTCCTCTATGGCCACGGAGCTGATTAAGGGCAAGACCGTGGACGAGGCGCTGGCCGTGACCAACAAGCAGGTAGTGGACGCGCTGGGCGGTCTGCCCGCCTATAAGCTGCACTGCTCCGTGCTGGCGGAGGAGTCCATCAAGGCGGCTGTGAAGGATTACTACGACCGCAACAACATCCCTTACGATCATAGCAAGTTCCCCGACTGTGAGCACTGTGAGGGCGGCTGTCCCATGGTCTGATGAAAAAGGTATTGATTGCAATGAGCGGCGGCGTTGATTCCAGCGTCGCCGCTTCCCTCATGCAGCAGCAGGGGTGGGACTGCATCGGCGCTACCATGACGCTGTACCGCAACGAGGACATCGGCATCTCCCGCAGCCGCACCTGCTGCTCGCTGGAGGATGTGGAGGACGCCCGCAGCGTGGCGCACAAGCTGAATATGCCCTACTATGTGTTCAATTTCTCCGACGAATTCCGCTGTCAGGTCATGGACCGCTTTGCAGACGCTTATGAGCGGGGGCAGACCCCTAACCCCTGCATTGACTGCAACCGCTATCTGAAGTTCCGGCGGCTCTATGACCGGGCGGCGCTGATGGACTGCGACGCCATCGCCACCGGCCACTATGCCCGGATCGAGCAGAAAAACGGCCGGTATTTTCTGAAAAAAGCGGTGGATCTCAGCAAGGATCAGAGCTATGTCCTCTATATGCTGACCCAGGAGCAGCTGGCCCACACCCAATTTCCTCTGGGCGCTCTGCATAAGACGGAAGCGCGGGCGCTGGCAGACCGGCAGGGTTTTTTCAACGCCCGGAAGCCGGACAGTCAGGACATCTGCTTCGTCCCCGGCGGGGACTATGCGGCCTTCATCCGGCGGCACACGGGGAAGAAGGACGTCCCCGGCGACTTTGTGGATGAAACCGGCAGGGTGCTGGGCCGTCACAAAGGCATCACCCACTATACCATCGGCCAGCGGAAGGGACTGGGGGTGCCGTCCAACGAACCGCTGTATGTAAAGGCCATTGACCCGGAGAAAAATCAGGTGATCCTCAGCGGGAACGAGGCGCTGTTTTCCCGGCAGCTGACCGCCGGAGCGTTCAACTGGATCACGTGGGATGTGCCGCCCCGGCAGTTCCGGTGCAGCGCCAAGGCCCGCTACCGGCACCCGGAGCAGCCCTGTCAGGCGGCGGTCCGGGAGGACGGCGCTGTGGAGGTTCTCTTTGACCAGCCCCAGCGGGCCATTACGCCGGGACAGGCGGTGGTACTCTATGACGGGGACACCGTTCTCGGCGGCGGAACCATTCTATAACCTGCGTTTGTGCAGAGACGCGCGGAAGAAGCTTCGGTATTACCGGGGCTTCTTCCTTTTATTACAAACCGGAAAAGTGAGAACTTTTTCTTACTTGTTCGGGTGACATAATGATGTGGAGAATTCTGTGGAAAATGTGAAAAACCCTTTGACAGCCCCGGAAAACGCTGTTGACAACTCTTTACAGGAAATATTACGCAACAACCTTTTCCGATGAAACGGGGGACTTTCGGCCAAACGGCGTCGGAACATGGGGGAACCCTTGCACTTACGGCGGGAATATGCTATAATCCCCACAGATTGAAACTGGCAGAGTATGCCCTGATGACAGGGAAAAATGCCCCCTTGGAGGAACTATGGCAACAAAAAAGCAGGATTACGGCAACGACAGTATCTCATCCCTGAAAGGCGCAGACCGGGTTCGGAAACGGCCCGGCGTCATTTTTGGTTCAGACGGGCTGGACGGCTGCGAACACGCCGTCTTTGAGATCCTCTCCAACTCCATTGACGAGGCGCGGGAGGGACACGGACGGGTCATCACCGTCACCCGGTTCAACGACCGCTCCATCGAGGTGGAGGATATGGGCCGGGGCTGCCCGGTGGACTGGAACGAGAAGGAGCAGCGCTACAACTGGGAGCTGGTGTACTGCGAACTGTACGCCGGCGGCAAATACGACAACCTCACCGGCGACAACTACGAATATTCGCTGGGACTCAACGGCCTGGGCGCCTGCGCCACCCAGTACGCCTCCCACTATATGGATGTCACCGTTTGGCGGGACGGTCACAAATATTCCCTGCACTTTGAGCGGGGTGAGATCGTAGGCGAGATGAAGGTGGAGCCTACGGACCGGGGCAAAAAGACCGGCACCCGCACCCACTGGCTGCCGGATCTGGACGTGTTCACCGACATTGCCATCCCGGCGGAATACTTTACGGATGTGCTGCGCCGTCAGGCGGTGGTCAACGAGGGAATCACCTTCAAATTCCGCAATCAGCAGGAAAACGGAAAATTTGAAGAGCAGGAATTCGTCTATGAGCACGGGATTCAGGACTATGTGGCTGAGCTGGCCGGAGAGGGCGCCCTGACGGCGCCGGTGTTCTGGCAGGCGGAAAAGCGGGGCCGGGACCGGGCGGACAAGCCGGAATACAAGGTGAAGCTTTCTGCCGCCTGCTGCTTTTCCAACAAGGTGCAGATCATTGAGCATTACCACAACTCCTCCTGGCTGGAACACGGCGGCGCGCCGGAAAAGGCCGCGAAGAGCGCCTTTGTCTCCGCAGTGGACAAGTATCTGCGGGATCAGAACAAATATCAGAAGAACGAGAGCAAGATCACATGGCAGGACATCGAGGACTGCCTGATTTTTGTGTCCAACAACTTCTCTACCCAGACCAGCTACGAAAACCAGACGAAAAAATCCATTACCAACAAGTTCGTGCAGGAGGCCATGACGGAGTTCCTGCGGACGAATCTGGAGATCTACTTCATCGAAAACCATTTTGACGCGGAGAAGATCGCCGAGCAGGTGCTGGTGAACAAGCGCAGCCGGGAAAGCGCGGAAAAGCAGCGGCTGAATATCAAGAAAAAGCTCTCCGGCAATATCGACATCTCCAACCGGGTGCAGAAATTCGTGGACTGCCGCTCCAAGGACGTGGAAAAGCGGGAGATCTACATCGTGGAGGGCGACTCTGCATTGGGCAGCGTCAAGCTCAGCCGGGACGCGGAGTATCAGGGCATCATGCCCGTCCGGGGCAAGATCCTCAACTGCCTGAAGGCGGACTATGCCCGGATCTTCAAAAGCGAGATCATCACGGATCTCATCCGGGTGCTGGGCTGCGGCGTGGAGATCCAGAACAGGCACGTCAAGGATCTGGCGGCCTTCGACCTGAACAATCTCCGCTGGAGCAAGGTGGTCATCTGCACCGATGGCGACGTGGACGGCTTCCAGATCCGGACGCTGATCCTCACCATGCTCTACCGCCTGACCCCCACCCTGATCCAGAAGGGGTATGTGTATATCGCGGAGACACCGCTCTTTGAGATCAACTGCGGCGACAAGACGTGGTTCGCCTATTCCGACAAGGAAAAGGCGGATATCGTCAAGTCGCTGGAGGGGAAGAAATACAAAATCGACCGCTCCAAGGGCCTGGGCGAGAACGACCCGGACATGATGTGGCTGACCACTATGAACCCGGAGACCCGGCGGCTGATCCGGGTCATGCCGGAGGACGTGGAGCGCACGGCGCAGGTCTTTGACCTCCTGCTGGGCGATAATTTGCAGGGAAGAAAAGACCATATTGCGGAAAACGGAGCAAGATTTTTGGACTTGGCGGATATTTCGTAATGTATCGGAGCGGCACAGTTCTCCGTCTCAATCAGGAGGGAATGCGGTCATGAAGATTGCCATGATTCTCTTTTGCTGTCTTGGCCTTCTGATTCTCGTCCCTCTGGACATTGCTCTGTTCCGCACGGACTTGGGAGCCGGTATGTTCTGCATGTATCAGGGTGGCTACATCTGGACAGCCGGCGGCTGGCGGCTGCTGCCTGATACGCCCCAGAACCGCCGGAGGGTATCCCGCTGGATAGGCACAGCTTTCCTGATTCCGGTCTGTATCTTTGCGTTTATGCTTTTCAAAGCCATTACAAGCTCGGGCATCTGAGCCATCAAGATAAGGAACGTTTACTATGCCGAAAAAGAAGCAGCCGGGGGAATCCCGGCACCCAGCCAATAACCCCAACGTTATGGGACTCCATGCGGCGGTGGTGGAACAGCCCATCACCGACACGCTGGAGACCAACTATATGCCCTACGCCATGAGCGTCATCGTCTCCCGCGCCATCCCGGAGATCGACGGCTTCAAGCCCTCCCACCGCAAGCTCCTCTACACCATGTACAAAATGGGGCTGCTGACAGGGGCGCGGACGAAGTCCGCCAACATCGTGGGTCAGACCATGCGCCTGAACCCCCACGGCGACGCCGCCATCTACGACACGATGGTGCGTCTCTCCAAGGGCTACGGCGCTTTGCTGACCCCCTTTGTGGACTCCAAGGGCAACTTCGGTAAATCCTATTCCCGCGATATGTCCTGGGCCGCTCCCCGGTATACGGAGGCAAAGCTCTCCGCCATCTGCGGGGAGATTTTCAAGGACATCGACAGCGACACGGTGGACTTCGTGGACAACTACGACAACACCATGAAGGAACCGGCCCTGCTGCCCACCACCTTCCCCAACATTCTGGTCAGCGCCAACAGCGGCATCGCCGTGGGCATGGCGTCCCAGTTCTGCGGCTTCAATCTGAAAGAAGTCTGCGACACCACAGTGGCCTACCTGAAAAACCCGGACTGCGACCTGACGGAGACTCTGCTGGCCCCGGATTTTCCCACCGGCGGCGAGCTGATCTTTGACGCCAGAGCCATTGAGGACATCTACAATACCGGCCGGGGCAGCGTCCGGGTGCGGGCGAAGTACCGCTATGTGAAGGATCAGAACCTGCTGGAGATCTATGAGATCCCCTATTCCACCACGGTGGAGGCCATTCTGGACAAGGTGGCGGAGCTGATCAAGGCAGGCAAGGCGAAGGAGATCGCCGATATGCGGGACGAGACCGACCTCTCCGGCCTGAAGCTGACCATCGACCTGAAGCGGGGCGTGGACCCGGACAAGCTGATGACCAAGCTCTATAAGCTGACGCCGCTGGAGGACGCTTTCGCCTGCAACTTCAATGTGCTGATCGCAGGCAGTCCCAAGGTGCTGGGCGTCCGGCAGATTCTGGAGGAGTGGACGGCGTGGCGCACGGACAGCGTAAAGCGGCGGATCTACTTCGTGCTGGGCAAGAAGAAGGATAAGCTGCATCTGCTGAAGGGCCTCAAGCGCATCCTGCTGGACATTGACAAGGCCATCCGCATCATCCGGGAGACGGAGGAGGAAGCCGAGGTCATCCCCAATCTGATGATCGGCTTCGGCATCGACCAGATTCAGGCGGAGTATGTAGCGGAGATCAAGCTGCGGAACATCAACAAGGAATATATCCTCAAGCGCACGCAGGAGACAGACGCCCTGCGGGATGAGATCGACGATCTGGAGGATCTGCTGGCCAATCCCCAGCGGGTGAAGAAGGTCATTGTGGAGGAGCTGAACGCCGCCGCCAAAAAATACGGCGAGCCGCGGCGGACATCCATCGTCTATGCCCATGAGATCGCCCAGTATGCCCCGGAGGAGGAGCAGAAAGAGGAGTACCCCGTTTCCATTTTCCTGTCCCGCGAGGGCTATTTCAAGAAGATCACGCCTGCGTCCCTGCGGATGAACAGCGAGCAGAAGTTCAAGGAGGGGGATGCCCTCCGCCAGAGCTTTGAAACCACATCCAACGCCGAGGTCATGTTCTTCACCGACCGCTGTCAGGTCTATAAGACCCGTCTGGGCGAGTTTGACGATGCCAAGGCCAGCGTGCTGGGCGAGTATCTGCCCACCAAGCTGAAAATGGACGCCGGGGAAAACGTGGTGTTCATGGTGCTGCCGGGGCCGGACTATGCGGGAAGCCTCCTGTTCTTCTTTGAAAACGGCAAGGCGGCGCGGGTGGACATCAAGGCCTATCAGACCACGTCCAACCGCCGCAAGCTCACCGGCGCTTACTCCGACAAGTCGCCGCTGGCCTGCATCCGCCGTCTGGACGAGGACTGCGAGCTGGCGGTCTATTCCAACGAACCCCGCTGCCTGATCTTCCACACGGCGCTGTTGGCTCCCAAAACCACCCGCTCCACGCAGGGCGTGGCGGTCATGAACCTGAAGCCCAAATACCATCTGGAAACGGTGCGGCTGTCCGAAGAGACGTCCATCACCAACCGTACCCGCTACCGGGTGCGGGCCATCCCCGCCGCCGGCGCGCTGGTGAAGGCGGAGGATTCCGAGGATCAGCAGATCAGCCTGCTGTGACCGATTCTGACAAAGCAGACGCCATGGAAAAACGGGCGAATACAGGAAGGACGATAAGGAGAGCATACCATGACCGACTTTTCCACTGTAAAGAAAAATCTGGAAACCCGCGGGTTTCAGGTCAGCACCTTTCAAACTGCCGCAGAGGCGGCGGATTATCTCAACGCGGCCATGGACGGCGTGTCTGTAGGCTTCGGCGGTTCCATCACGCTGGATCAGATGGGGCTTTATGAAAAGCTTCGCACCCATAACGACGTGGTCTGGCACTGGAAAACCGACGACAAGCTTCCTGCCCGCTACCGGGCCATGACGACGGATCTGTATGTCACCTCCGTCAACGGTCTGGCGGAGACCGGCGAGCTGATCAATATTGACGGCATCGGCAACCGGGTGGCCGGCACGCTGTTCGGCCACAGAAAAGTCTGGTTCGTTGTGGGACGCAACAAGCTGGCACCGACCTATGAGGAGGCGCTCTGGCGGGCGCGGAATATTGCCGCGCCGAAAAACGCCCAGAAGCTCCAAAAAAAGACCCCCTGCGCCGTCAGGGCGGATCGCTGCTATGACTGCAAAAGCCCGGACCGCATCTGCCGGGGACTGGTCGTCCTCTGGGAAGCCATTTCCGGCATGGAGATGGAGGTCGTCCTCATCGACGAAGAACTGGGATTCTAAACGGGAAGGGAGGCGTACAGACGATGAAACGCTGGATCGCTGCCGCAGCGGCGCTGTGCCTGCTGACAGGCTGTGCGCCCCTTCTGGAACGCTCCTACAGCACGGCGGAGCCCCACAGCAGCAAATACTGGGAAAGCGAAGCGGCCGACACGCTGCGGGCGGAGAACGATCAGGATATTGTCAATGACCTGCTGATCCTCATCGGCCAGCATACGGGCAGCGCGACCCTGCGCCTGTATAACTTTCCGGACGATCAGGCGGCTGCGGAGGCCATGGAGCGCGCCGCGCTGGAAGTGCAGCAGGAAACGGCGCTGGGTGCTTACGCGGCGGAGTACATCACCTATGTCAGTCAGCCCCAGCGGAGCTGTTACGAGGTGGATGTACAAATCGGCTACCGCCGGAGCGAGGAGCAGATCCAGACCATTGTCAACGCTACAAGCTTCACGGCGCTGAAGGACCTGCTGGAAGCTGCGCTGGACGGCGGCCGGGCGGAACTGGTGGTGCGGATCGGCTACTGGCAGGCGGATGGCAGGGAAAGAGTGGCGCAGACGCTGGCAGCCCTGCGCCAGAGCCGGGGAATCCCGGAGGAAACGGTCTGGATCGTTCGGTATTATCCCCAGACCGACCCGGTGGGCATCATCGAATTCCGCCTGAAGCCGACGGAGGAGGAAATTGCGGAGGAACAGGCGGCGCAGTCTGCCGCAGAGCCGGAGCAGAACCTTGCGGAAGAAGCGCCTGCGGCGTTGGATGCCGGTTCCGAGACCGGCGGCAAGTGAACGCGTGCAGGACGCCAGAGAGCATCGCGAAGCCTGTGTTGATCTATGTGCAAAAGTATGAGACAAGCCGGGGTTGGGGGAGAGAATCTATTGGATGAGTTTTTCGATGCAATGGATCATTTCTTTTGCTTTGTCCGTAAGCACTGCGGAATATTTTACTGGATATGTTGGGCATATATTATAGTCTTGCTTGTCTTACAGACAGAATTTGAATTTAACGAGATAGCTGCTGTTGCAGCCCTGATTCCAATAAATCTACTGACATGGCCGGTCTTTTTGGAGGCACGAAAGCTCAGAATGATTCCGCTGCCCGTTCGCCGAACTGTATGGGCATTGCCCGTAATATCGACAGTACTTCCACTGCACTTGTTTTTTAACTATTTATGACGAGAAAAACCTGTGAGCGGCGCGTATGTGCATCTTATCAGCATCGATTGCCTGCTTCCCAATTTGCCAAAATGACAAATCCCTGAAAAAATCCTCCGTATGATGGCAGTCATACGGAGGATTCCCTGCTTTATAAACGCTGCCCGGTATCCGGGGCGTGCTTTATGTGGGGGGATCTGCGTCGGGATCCCGCCTGCCGCGAAGCCGCCGGATGGTCTCCGGCAGGTTTTCCTGATGCAGCAGGGCGGGATTGAACCGCAGGAGAAAGAAGTTCAGGTTGAACAGGGAGCCGACGCCTACGGCAGCGAGCACGGTGCCGATGCCCACCTGACCGCCCAGCCGCCAGCCGATGAACACAATGACCACCTCAACGGCGGCGCGGCAGACGCCCACCGACCGGCGGGTTTTGCGGGCCAGCACCACCATCAGGGCGTCCCGCGGGCCGGAGCCAAGGGCGCTTTTCATATACAGCCATGTGCCGAGGGCCAGCAGCTCCATGCCGGCCAGCAGCGCGGCCAATTCGCTCCAAAGCCCTGTAAACAGGGGAATCCAGTTCAGATACAGTAGCAGATCGATCATCATGGGGCAGATGAAAATGTTGGCCAGCGTTCCCAGCCCGAAGCTTTCGCCGCAGAAAAATGCGATGGCGATGACCGCCGCGCCCACGATACTGGCGGCGGTGCCGTAAGTAATGCCGAAGGTTTTGGACATCCCCTGCTGGAGAACGCTCCACGGTTCCAGACCGATGTTGGCCTGAAGCATCAGGGTGATGCCCACGGCGCTGACTGCCAGACCGCTCAGCAGCAGTCCCAGTCTGCGGCAATATTCCCGGAACATGAGGATGCCTCCTTGTGCGGGCGGCGCCCGTTATGAGATGAAACCGGCGGCAGGGGAGACCCTCTGCCGGATTGCCAGCCGCGGAACGATCAGGTCTGTCCGTGATCCGGGTTCTTGACCTGCGCGAGATAGCGGTAGATGCTGGCCTGCGAGCAGTGCAGGCTGGCGGCGGCGCTTTTGACCGCGCCTTTCAGTAGGAACGTGCCGCTGGCCTCCAGCGCCGTGATGACCTTCAGCCGCTCTTCGGAGGTGAGCCGCTCCGGGACGACGCCCATGCGGTCCAGCTCCCGGTTGATGGCGTCCACCGTTACTGCATCGGAGGAATTGCGGAATTTCTCCGGAGCGGGGCGATCCTCCGGCGGTCTGGACACGCTGGGCTGCATCAGAACGTTGGTGACGAACGGATCCGGATGGCACAGTCCTAAAATGCGCTCGCTGACGTCCCGGTAGCGGCTGTCATCAAAATTGATGCAGAGCATACCGATCAGGCGGCCGTCCTGCTTGATGAAGAACGTATTGGATCGCAGATCCTTGCCGTTGACGGAGATCCCGTGATATTGCAGACAGTAGTCGTTTGTCTCATAACTCCGATCCCGCAGGATCCCCAGCGCCATGTTGGTCAGGGGTGCGCCGATCTCCCGGCCGCTGATATGATTGTTGGCGATGGCGATGATGGAACGGTCCTTGTTGGTCAGGTCATGAAGCGCAACTTCATAATCCGGGCCAAGAGCAAGGCCTAAGAACTCCGTCAGCTTCATATACTGTTGGAGCAGGGGGTTGGGTACAGCCGGCATGGATCCACCTCACTTGTTCCTTCTTCCGGCAGCCGCAGCGCGGCGGGCTTCCGGGTGTTGAAAATGCCTCTGATTTCATTATATGAAAGATTGGAAAATTGTCAAACGAAAAATGAACAGTGTGAGAATAATTTATCAATTTAAAGGACGCATGACTGGAGGATGTTATAAAAACTGCACAATAAAACTGTAAATAACTACAATAATGTATCAAAATCACATAAAAGCGTTGACAAAAAATTCTCATGATGATAAAATTATCTCAACCTGAAAGCGAAAGGAATGTGATGAAGTGAAAACCATCATCAGCACAGAAAAGGCCCCCGCCGCCATTGGCCCCTATTCTCAGGCGATGGAAGTAAACGGCCTGATCATTACTTCCGGCCAGCTGCCCATTGATCCCGCCACCGGCGCGTTCCCTGAAGGGATTCAGGCTCAGACCCGGCAGTCCCTGACCAATGTGAAAGCCGTTCTGGAAAAGGCTGGCGTTACCATGGATCAGGTCCTCAAGACCACCGTGTTCCTCAGCGACATGAACAACTTCGGCGCCATGAACGAGGTGTATGCCACCTTCTTTACGGAAGGCCAGTATCCCTCCCGCAGCGCCGTGGAAGTTGCCCGTCTGCCCAAGGACGCTCTGGTGGAGATCGAGGTCATCGCCGCAAAGTAAGTCCCGCAGATCCCGGATGTTCCAGCAGAAGCTTGTAGCCAAGTGAATAGATACTGTCCGCCAGGCGCAGAGCGGGAAATGGGAAGCCCGCCCTTCGACGACCGGGGTATCTCCAAAAAAACAGGCGGAAAACGCCAAATTATGGAGGTAAACAAAATGGACAAGAATGTGAAGCACTATCCTCTGGCCCAGACCGTTGAGATGCCCCAGCACTGCGCGTATGTGGTGCGCGATCTTCCTCAGGCTACCGTTGAGCAGCGCGAGCGCGCTCTGAACGCTACCCACTGGAATGAGTTCTCTTTCCCCTCTGGACTGTTGACCGTCGACATGCTGTCCGACTCCGGCACCACCGCTATGACCAACCAGCAGTGGGCTACCATGATGCTGGGTGACGAGGCCTACGGCCGCAACACCGGCTACTATGTCCTGCTGGACACCTTCCGCGACATTTTCGAGCGCGGCGGCGAGAAGAACTGGAAGAAGAGCATCGACCTGGTCCGCACCGACTGCCGCGATCTGGAGAAGATGATGGATGAGCTGTTCCTCTGCGAGTACGAGGGCGGCCTGTTCAACGGCGGCGCCAAGCAGATGGAGCGCCCCAACGCCTTCATCATCCAGCAGGGCCGTGCCGCTGAGTCCGTCCTGATGGAGATCGTGAAGAAGATCCTGACTGCCCGTCATCCCGGCAAGGTCTTCACCATCCCCTCCAACGGCCACTTCGACACCACCGAGGGCAACATCAAGCAGATGGGCTCCATCCCCCGCAACCTGTACAACAAGGAGCTGCTGTA
>ENA-UEQK01001294-UEQK01001294.1-human-gut-metagenome-genome-assembly--contig:-NODE-1294-length-15712-cov-5.075983_pt1 | contig 15712 bp, 11 predicted proteins | sample MGYA00242939_ERZ507942 | MGnify/ENA primary metagenome ERZ507942 (study PRJEB26167, sample SAMN06115485) | human gut metagenome | host: Homo sapiens | place: China:Chongqing | collected 2015-03-30... | reverse complement strand
ATTTTTAAATTTGTAATTATTACAATACAAAGGTACGCTTCTCTTACCGTACGGGCAATACCTACTTTTAGGTATATTTCTTTGTTGAAAAATCTTGGTTGTGACTGTTATAATTCTGCTATTTGCTTCTTTACCATACTTTTTTGTAATTTTGCAGCATTAATGACTAACCGATATAGATAAAAAGAAAATGGTACAGATAGATGATGTAATAGTCAGTTTGGATGTATTTCGTGAGAAGTTTGTTTGTAATCTCGATGCCTGTAAGGGAGAGTGCTGCATTGAAGGAGATGCTGGTGCTCCTGTAGAGCTGGAAGAAGTAGAAAAGCTGGAAGAGGTACTTCCTGTTATATGGGACGAACTTTCTCCGGAAGCTCGTGCGGTAATCGATAAGCAGGGAGTCGTCTATACCGATTCGGAGGGAGATCTGGTTACTTCTATCGTGAATGGCAAAGACTGTGTGTTTACTTGTTACGATGATAAAGGCTATTGTTATTGTGCAATAGAGAAAGCCTATCGTGAAGGCCGCTGTAATTTTTACAAGCCAGTATCGTGTCATTTATATCCTATTCGTGTAGGCGATTACGGACCTTATAAGGCAGTGAATTATCATCGCTGGGATGTATGCAAGGCTGCGGTTTTATTGGGAAAGAAAGAAAATGTACCGGTTTACAAGTTCTTGAAAGAACCATTGATAAGAAAATTTGGCGAAGCATGGTATGCCGAATTGGAGAATGTCGCTGAAGAATTGGAAAACCAGCTGCGCCTTGGTACGAGTGGCGATGCCGGCGCGCGAACGGTCGCGCGGGTCGGTGGCCTGCGTCCAGCTGGTCACGTCGACGGGCGGATTGGCGGATGGGGTGAGATGATCTTCGCTCATAGTCACTACCATAGTGCCGTGCCGGCATGGGCCTGAACCATGCCTGACATGCGGACCGGGGCATGTTGATGAAATCTCGCGACTCGCAGGTGACGAACAGTGAGATGTTAACGCCCTTCGTAACACGGTTATGGAACGATAGGCGACTATGGATAAACAGCAGGAGTTTGCGCTGCGCACGGTCGAAGAACGCGACGTGCGCTTTATTCGTCTGTGGTTCACGGACGTGTTGGGAACACTGAAGTCCGTGGCGATTGCTCCGGCCGAACTGGAAGCCGCGTTTGAGGAGGGTCTCGGCTTCGACGGTTCCGCCATCGAGGGCATGACCCGCGTGTCCGAAGACGATATGATCGTTCAACCCGATCCCTCGACGTTCCAGATCCTGCCGTGGCGCGGTGGCCCGCAAGGTACCGCCCGCATGTTCTGCGACATTCTGACCCCGGACGGCGAGCCTTCGCTCGGCGATCCACGTCACGTGTTGAAGCGCACGCTCGCCAAAGCCAAGGACAAGGGCTTCACGTTCTACGTGCATCCGGAAATCGAGTTCTACCTGTTCGAAAGCCAGGACGACTGGTCCAAGGCCCCGACCCCGATCGACGAGGGCGGCTACTTCGACCACGTGCCGCGCAGCCCAGGCATGGACTTCCGCCGCGCCACCGTGAACATGCTCGAGCAAATGGGCATCTCGGTGGAATACTCGCACCATGAGGCGGGGCCAGGCCAGAACGAGATCGATCTGCGATACGCGGACGCGCTCACCATGGCCGACAACATCATGACATTCCGTACGGTGGTCAAGGAGATTTCCTTGGAGCGTGGCATTCACGCCAGCTTCATGCCCAAGCCCCTGGCCGACGCGCCCGGTTCCGGCATGCACACGCACCTGAGCCTGTTCGAAGGCGATTCCAACGCCTTCTACGAGGCCGGTCAGGAGTTCAACATGTCCCTGACCGCCCGACAGTTCGCCGCGGGCATCCTGCATCATGCGGCGGAGATCTGCGCGGTCACCGACCAGTTCGTGAACTCGTATAAGCGACTGTGGGGTGGTGCTGAGGCGCCGAGCTACATCTGCTGGGGGCACAACAACCGGTCCGCGTTGCTGCGCATCCCGCAGTACAAGCCCGGCAAGGGCAACTCCGCGCGTATGGAGTTCCGTGGACTCGACCCGGTGGCGAACCCGTATCTGGCGTATTCGGTGCTGCTCGCCGCCGGTCTGGACGGCATCGAACAGCAGATGACGCTGGGAGAGCCGACCAGCGACGACGTGTGGGAGCTGACCGACGCCGAACGTCAGGCGATGGGCATCGAGCCGCTGCCGGATTCGCTGGACGCCGCACTGAAGATCATGGAGAAGTCCGATTTCGTCGCGGACGTGCTCGGCGAGCATGCGTTCGAGTATTTCCTGCGCAACAAGCATCAGGAATGGGACGAATACCGTGGCCAGGTCACGCCGTACGAGTTGAAGAAGTACCTGCCCAAGCTCTGACGTGACGTGAAACCGGCCGACTACCGGCAAACAAGAAACGGTGTGGGGATGATGGCTGCTGATCCGGCCATCATCCCCACACCGTTTTTGCTTGCCGAACCGACCTTCGCAGGATGCCGCTGCGGTCACTCGACCTTGCGCGGCGTCATCTTCTTGGTGACCATGTCGTTGCTCCCGTAGGTGCTGGACAGGCGAACCTTGACCGGCTGGCCCGGGTCTTCGACCACATAGGAGACCGTCGCCTTGGCCAGGACCCCCGGCTGGACGGAGCGGCTGAAACTCATGTTCTCGTACCCTTGTGGGAGCGGCGGCTTGGTGTAGTAGTTCATTTCCAGCTGGGAGCCGTCCTGCGTGACGGTGAGCTTCGCGGCGTTGGCCAATGGCTCATTGGCCTCGGATTGGTTCACCCATGTGATGGTGACGATGATGGTGTGACGGCCCTGATAGTCGTCGGGGCCCGTCGTCACGTCGTCGATGGAGACGAGGGCGTCCCCGCTGTAGCTGCTGATCCGCTTCATCTTGCGCTTCTCCGCCTCGGCGGCTTTCGGGGCGGGAGCGATGTCGTCAGGCTGGACCTGCTCGTATTGCGTGCCGCTGGTCGGTGCCTTGAACGCGGACACGATGCCCTCATGGTAGCGGGTCGCCTGATTGGCTACGACGTACAGGTCGCCCGTCGCGTCGTTCAGCTGGTACGCGATGGTCGCGTCGCTTTCCTCGTCCTTGGCGATCTTGATGTCGTCCGACTGCGTCTTGTACCCTTCGATGGATGAGCCGCCGCGGCTGTGCAGGTAGGTTTTGTTCAGGCCGATGCCGCTCTGATATACCTGCAGGTCCATGGCGAGTTCCCCGAAGGTCGTATTGGCATCGCCGGTGTTCTTCCAATGGTAGGTGATGATCACCGTCTTGTGCCCGTCGTGATCCGTGGGGCCGGTGGTCGCCTTGGCTATGGTGACCATGGCCTTCCGGTTGCCGAACGATGTCGTCTCGCCGGTTTTCACGCGGGTCGGCTTGTTGTCTTGGGAGGGCGACTTGAATGAGTACGATGAGTCGTCCGAGTCGCTGCTGCCGCCTGTGCTGATGATATGACTCACCAGGTTTGATCCCAGCGCGAACACGATTATGGCGATGACGGCAACCCAGGATCGGCGCTGGCGCTTCGTGGCTCCGCCGGGTGTGCGGTCGCTCTTGGACTGCACGTGTCCGTAGCCGCCGCGATATGGATGGCCGTTGTAGGACGGATTGAGGGGAGCGTCGCCCGCTCCGGTCCGTGCCGGCCCGCCTGGTTTGTCTGCGGGGCTCGGGGCGGCCGGCTTGCCTGCCGGTCGGCGACGATCGGCATCGGGGCTGATGCGGCCGCTTTTGGGCTGCTGATACGCCGGCTCGTCGACCTGCGAGGTCTGGGAATCGATGCTGATGTACGCCGGCGAATCGTCCACATCGAACGGCGATACATAATCGTCGTCATGATGCCTGCTGAACAATCCCATGCCTGTTCCCTTGTCTCTCGGCCGCGCACGGTGATGCATGTCTTCTCCCATTGTAGGCGGCGTGCCGGTGCAGCGCGAGCGCCGGAAGGTGAAGACCGTCGAAATCGCCGGTGAATGATGGGCCGTGCGTCTTCGGCGCGTCTCGGGGGCCTTGCGCGGCAGGAGGTGCCGCTAATGTATGTTCCGTCTGGAAGAAGAGAAAAACAGCAGGGGTACGGTCATGTCCGGTTCCGCCATCCGTGGGCGGCAGGGGAGCGAACGCTTCTTCACGCTGCCGGCCGTCACGCTGATCGCGTCCAGTTTCGTGCTGGGCATGAGCGATTTCGTGGTCGTGGGCATCCTGCCCGACATCGCCCACGGGTTGCGGGTCTTAGAGGTCACGGTCGGCAATCTGGTGTCGCGGTTCGCCACCCATCTGACGTTGATCGGCGTGTTCCTCGCCGGCAACATCCTGTGCGCGCTCGCGCCGAATTATGCGGTGCTGCCGCATTACAGACACATGGCGAAGGTCGGTTTTCTGCCGCAGTTCCGCATGCGGGCCGGCAATGGCCGTCTCAGTGCCTTGCGTCTCCGAACCATCCCCGGTAGATGATCGAGAAGTTCCTGTTGCCGTAGCTGGAGCAGGAGTCTCCTTCCCCGGCTCCAGCGGCGAGCGCGGCCTCGTTCGGCTGGTAGGGCGTGTAGATGTACAGCAGTGCGGTCGCCTTGTTGCCGATGACCACGTTGGCGCCGCCGCAGCTCGTGTTCGGATGGAACCTGACGAAGTTGAGCTTGCCGACATGGTAACCGTATGATGCCTCATGCCGCACGTAATACCTGTATCGATGCGCCGCGCCGTAGACCTGCCGGAAAAAGCCTGCGTACTGCGGGTCGCAGTCGTTGTCGTCGGGGCAGCTCAGACCCATGGCCGCCTTGAACTGGAAGTCGGTCGGCTTGCTCGCGGTGACGAGCTGCTGTTCCTTCTGCAGTACGGTGAGCAGCACTTTCTGGCTGATGCCGCATGATCGCGACGATTTGTCGATGATCGTCGCCGCAGTCTCTCCCTTGGCGCCGTCGTATCCGTCGCAGTACCGGTCATCGGGCTGGTCCGTGGTGTCGAACGTGCGGTTTTTCAGGCATCCCGTCCCGGTGCAGTCGCTGCCGTGCTCATCGAGGAACGATTGCACTTCGGTGCGGCTCATCGCATAGCCGTTGAAGAACTGGCCGTCGGAGATGATGTTGCCCGGGTCGAAACCGTATCGGTCGCCCAGATCCTGCTGTCGTTCCTCGGCCGTCACGAGCGCGATGCGCTGTCCGACGAACGAGGTGGTGCCCCACGCCAGCGCCACGGCGCACACCGCCGCCAGCGCGGTGCCCGCCGTGGCGAGGATGCGCCTGCGCCATCCAGCCCGCTTCCACCAGCGGCGCAGCGTGTTGCGTCGGGCCTTCGGCTTCGGGCGGTGGATCGCGGACCGTGCCGCTGTGCCGTGCCTGGTGTTTTTGGTGTTGTTTCCCCTGATGTTTTTCTTGGCGGGCGTACCGGGCCGGCGGTTGCGTTGCTTGCCGCCGTTCCGTCCTCCGGTCCGCCCGGTGTTGTTCACCTGCTTCTTACGTGTTGTCATCGTCCGTCATTGTAGCGCGGGGATATGTTGGATGCGCGGACTGGCCGTGCGCGGCGACGGGGGAGAGGCCGCGCACAGCGCTATTTGCCGAGCGTTTTCTTGATTCGCTGCAAGCTGACCGGCTTCGCGGTGCCAAGCTCCTGGGCCCACAGAGAGACGTAGAACTCCTCCAGCATCCAGCGCGCGTCGTCGGCCTGTTTCGTCAGTGCCTCATGGCGTGGGCCCGCGGGTTCCGTCTTGGCACGCTGAACGGCCTTGTCGACCAGCTGTCGCGCCTCGTCGGCCTCCCAGGCCCATCGCACGTCGCGGTTCTTGTCGTTCTTCGCCTTGGTGAGACGGATCAGGTCGGCCTCCAGATACTTCGGTATGCGCGGCAGGGCGGCGGGCGGCGTCGCGCCGATGAACCCGGGGAACACCAGCGTGGCGATATGCTCGCGCACCGATTGCAGCACCGACAGCATCGGCAGGTCGGCCTTGCCGGAGGTCGCCTTGTCGACATTCGCGTACGCGCGCAGGATGGCGATGACATCATGGGCGAGGGCGTAGACGGTGTCCTCGTAGACCTCGGTCACCCCCATCACCGCATCGGCGAGCGCATCGTCGTCGGGGAGCGTGTCGATGTTCGGCAGCAGACGTTTGACGGTGGCCAGCTGCAGGTCCTCCACCAGCGCCTTGGTGGAGGGGTATGGCGCCGACGCGAGCATCAGCGCCTCGGCGCCGAGCCACCGAGACGAGATACGCTCCGAAGGCATGCGCAGCGCGTCCAGGGCGCCCCGCCACAGCATCACCGCGCGCGACTCGCTCGTCGCCCCGGCCTTGTGCAGCAGGTTGGCCTGTTCGACCAGTTTGCCCTGGCTGGCGGCCTGTTCCGCCTTGTGTTCGACCATGCGCCGGGCGGATGCCTCCGCCTGTTCGGCGAACTGCCGTTGCAACGCGGTCAGGGATTTGCCTGAACCCAGTACCTTCACCGGGCCACGTGCATGCCGCCGCCCGCGTGCGTTGCGCGGCGCGGGGAGTTGCTGCTCGATGGAGAACGTCATCCGCAGATAGGCGGGCAGCTTCTCCCATAGTTCGCCGGTCAGCACCTCCGGGTGGATCTGAGCGCCCACGGTGTCGATCGCCGCCTGGGTGAACACGTGCGGCAGGTCGGGCCATGCGTGGCCCTGGCCGTCGGACGTGCCGGTGCCGGGCAGGGCCGGATACCGGTCGTCTATCCATGCGCGGATCTTGCGCGCGGTGTCCGGTGCGGGCACGAACTGCACGCGCAGTGATTTCGGCAGGGACTTGATCAGCCCCACGATCAGCTCGTCGAGCAGTCCGGGAACGTTCCATGTGAACTGTTCCGGTGTCAGACGGGACAGCGCCTTGAGCGGCACGTGCACGGTCACGCCGTCGGCGGGGTCGTGCGGGTCGTAGATGTAGCTGAGCCGCAGGTCGATCGGCTGGCCGTCCGTGCCGAGCGCATGCCAATGGTCCGGATAGTCGGCGAGGCTCACCGACTCCGCCGATGACAGGCGTTCGACCTTGTCCGGGTCGAAATCGAGCAGATGCGGGTGTTCGCCGTGCTCGCGCTTCCACCATTTCGCCAGGTCGGCGACGCAGGTCACGTCATTGGGGATGACCGACTGGTAGAAGTCGTAGAGGTCCTCGTCGCTGACGGACTGCGAGACCTGCCTGGTGCGACTGGCGTCCTCGGCCGCCTCGTCCAGGATGTCGCGGTTTCGGGCCAAAAAATCGTCATAGCTGAACCGCTGCTGGACGTCCCCCTCGACAAGGCCCTGCCGGATCAGGAAGTCGCGGGCCTCCATGGGGTTGATGCGCCCCCATTGCACGGTGCGGTCCGAGATGATCGGCAGACCGTACAGCAGCACCTTCGCCGTGGCGACGGCGGAGCCGCGCGAACCAGACCAGTGCGGCTCCGCATACGTGGTGCGGGTCAGCTGCCCGGCCAGCGGCTCGGCCCACGCCGGGTCGATGGCGGCGCTGTACCTCGCCCACAGGCGGCTCGTCTCCACCAGTTCCGTGCTCATCACCCACTGCGGGGTGGATTTGGCCACGGCCGAGGCCGGGAACAATGCGAAATGAGTGCCTCGCGCGCCCTGATAGTCGTTCTTCGCCATCTTCTGAGCCCGCTTGATGGCCTTGGCCTTCGCCGCGCCCTTGAGACCGGCGAAATCGGAGGCCTTCGGCTCGCGCACGATCTGCATGCCCATCATCGACAGCAGGCCGGAGAGCATCGACGTGTGAATGCCGCGGTCGTCCCACGAGCAGCACAGCGAATGGGCCGCCTGCTGGTTGATCGGCAGCTGGCGTACCGCCAGATCGGGGCGGGAGGCCGGCTGCGGGGAGCCGACCTTGAACTTGAGTTCGCGGCACATCTCCGTCAGCTGATTGACCAGGTCCTTCCACTGGCGTACGCGCAGCCAGCTGAAATACTCGCTCTTGCAGATACGGCGCAGCGCATTGTTGCTCGGCTCGCCATCGGCCTGGAAGATACGGTCCCAGATGTTCAGCGCGGTCAGATAGTCGCTGGACGGATCCGCATACCGGTTGTGGATGCGGTCGGCCTCATCCCGGGCCTCGTCCGGGCGTTCACGCGGATCCTGAAGGCTCAGGAACGCCACGATCACCAGCACGGCAGCCAACGTGTCGGGCGTGCTGGATTTCGCGGCCTCGATCACCATGCGGCCGAGACGGACATCGATGGGGATGCGGGCGAGCTGCCGTCCGACATGCGTCAGCGTCACCTCGCCGCGCTTGCGGCCGATCGCCTTGAGCTCCGTCAGCTCGTTGAAGCCGTCGGAGACCGCCTTCATGTCCGGTGGGTCGATGAACCCGAAATTCGTCACATCCTCGGCCGTACGGGCGACGCCCACCGACAGCATGTGCAGCACCACGGCACCCAGCGATGTGCGCAGGATCTCCGGCTCGGTGAACCGAGGACGGTTCTCGTAGTCCTCACGCGAATACAGGCGGATGGCGATGCCGTCCGCGATACGGCCGCACCGGCCGGACCGCTGGTCGGCGCTCGCCTGGCTGATCGGCTCGATGGGCAGCCGCTGCACCTTGGCGGTCTTCGAATACCGGCTGATGCGGGCCGTGCCCGGGTCGACCACGTAGCGGATGCCCGGCACGGTCAGTGACGTTTCGGCCACGTTCGTGGCGATGACGATGCGCTGGTGCGTGTGCGGCTCGAAGACGCGGTGCTGCTCCTTGGACGACAGGCGGGCGAACAGCGGCATGATCTCGATGGCGTCGGGGTGGCGCATGTCGTCGGCGCGCGGGCCGTAATGGCGGCGCAGCGCGTTCTCGAACTCGTGGATGTCGCGCTCGCCGGAGGCGAACACGAGGATGTCGCGGGCGCCGCGCTCATGGCTGGAATGGATGATGAGCTCCGCGCACGCCCTGGCGACCGCCGTGGGCATGTCCATGTCGGGTTCGCGAGATGAGCCACGGTCCCGGCCGCCGTCGGAGGGCGCCGCCGACAGTTCGGCATACGATTCCTCGCCGGGCATCGCGCCGGTCTCGAATCCGGGCACGTGCCGCATCAGCGCGGGCGCGGTGCCCAGCGGCTCGTAGACGACCTGCACGGGGTAGGTGCGGCCGGAGACCTCGATGACTGGAACCTTCTCGTGCAGCGCATGCTCGAAATGCTCCTGAAACTTCACCGAATCGATGGTCGCCGAGGTGATGATCAGCTTCAGGTCGCGACGTTTCGGCAGCAGCGCGGTGAGGTATCCGAGCAGGAAGTCGATGTTCAGGCTGCGCTCATGCGCCTCGTCGATGACGATCGTGTCGTATTGCCGCAGCTGGGGGTCGCGCTGGATCTGCGCCAGCAGGATGCCGTCGGTGACGACGCGCAGCCGGGTCTTCGGCGACGTCTCGTCGGTGAACCGCACCTGATAGCCGATCTCGTCGCCCAGATGGACGCCCATTTCGGAGGCGATGCGTTCGGCGACGGTTCGCGCGGCGAGCCTGCGCGGCTGCGTGTGCACAATCTGCCGGCCGTGCGTACCGCGGCCGAGCTCCAGCAGGATCTTCGGCAGCTGTGTGGTCTTGCCCGAACCGGTCTGGCCCGAGACGATGACGACCTGGCTTGATGACACCGCCTTGGCGATGTCATCGCGAGCCGCCGAGACCGGCAGCTCGGAAGGATATGTGAATTTCATCCGTTTACTTGTTCCTCAACACTTCAATGACGCGATATCCCTTCGCGGAATGATACTTCGACACCTCATAATCGTCGCCCAGCGCGGTGGCGAGCCAGGGGATCAGCGAGTCGGCGCCCAAGTTTTTCTGCACCACCAGGTACGCGGCGCCTGCGGGGTTGAGCCGCGGCAGCCACGTCATCAGCAGGTCGTGCAGCGCGTCCTTGCCGATGCGGATCGGCGGGTTCGACCAGATCGCGTCGAACGTCAGATCGGCCGGCACCTGCTCCGGCGACGCGGCATGGATGTGCTCGCAGCCGTTGGACTTGGCGTTGGCGCGGGTCAGGTCGAGCGCGCGTTCGTTCACGTCCACGGCCCAGACGTCGGCCTTGGGCGAGGCGAACGCCAGCGCAAGCGACACGGGTCCCCATCCGCAGCCCAGATCCAGCAGCGTCCCCATCTCCGGCGGCTCCGGCACCTCGCGCAGCAGCACCGACGTGCCCAGATCCAGGCGCGAGCCGGAGAACACGCCGTTCGACACCTCGACCACGGCATCCTGCCCGCGCAGCGTCACCTTCATGCGACGGCGAACGTCCTCGGAGGACGGTTCGGCGGCGAAATACTGTTCGGTGGCGTTCCCGTCCCGCTTCGAGGCGTCCGAGGCATGCTGCGTTTTCATTCGTTCTCCCGCATATAGATGAGTGATGGCTTCCGACTTGGAACCATGATAGTCAAAGGCATGGTTAGCGGGGGAGGGCTGCGGATTCCTATGCCTTCGAGAGCGCTGCGCCTCTTCGAGAATGCTTTCTGGCGCAATTATCCGGTAGATATCTACCGCAGTGACATTGCGTGGTGCACAATGCAATTGTCGGGCGGATGGATTCCGCCATCAATGGCGAAAGGATGGGATCATGAGTGGTGCGGATAAACTGGGATACCTGATTCGTGCGCTTTCGAGGACGAAGCGCAAGGATTACGAGAATTACGTCGTCAATGCCATATGGAACCGGTTGGCGATGGGCGATGTCAAGCCGGTCACGCAACAGCTGGTGTTGTGGCCTGACGGGCGTCGGTCTTTCGTGGACCTGTATTTTCCTCAGGCGATGATCGGGGTGGAATGCGATGAGGCCTATCATCAGGGGCAACGGGAACGTGACCGCGAGCGCGAGATAACCATCACGGATGTGCTGCGTCAGATTCGCGGCGAGGACTATCGGGCGTTGCATGTGGATGTTTCCGGATCGTATGAGCAGGTGGAGCGATCCATCGACGACTGCGTGCGGCGGATACGTGCAGAGATCGAACGGCGCAGGCAGGCGAACGAGTTCACGCCGTGGACGGAAGCCTATGTCGATTACAAGGAGTTCTACAAGACGAGGGACGCCGTCAGTGTTGCGGATGACGTCGGATTTCCCCGAATCGCCGACGCGGTCAACACGCTGTGCGGTTCCGAGTACAAGATATTTCAGAAATCCTGGTTCGCCCCCAGCGTGATGCGCCAATGGTACGGCGACCGATATCGAGTCTGGTTCCCGAAGCTCGCCATAGGCGGGAAGGCCGTGGCAAACGGTTGGAACAACCGGCTGTCCGATGACGGCACCTATATCTACGAATACAACGAGGACGCCGATCTGGTGGATCCGGTCGGCGACGACGGCGACCCCAATGACATCCGTATAACGTTCGCCAAGTCCGCCGACCCGGTGACGCGGATTCAGGCGTATCGATTCGTTGGCGTGTTCCGCCGGATCTCGAACAGCGAGGACGGAACACGGAAGCGGTACCAGCGCATCGAAACCGTCTTCCCGATTCATCGCACGCCTTGTCTGCCAATCCACAGATAATGGCAAGCGTTTGGAGAACGTCGTTCCGTACTCACCATCGTGCATGCGATGCGGATCACCTGCGATGCGGACCACCGTGGTGTGGTTCATGCCTGCAGGGGCGTTTCGTGTCGGATGCCGAGTGACAGATGTCGAGTGACGGATACCGAGTGGCGGATGACGAGCAGAGAGCATGAGTGACAGCAGAGGTGCCATTGAGCCAACAGAATACCGTTGATGCGAATCAGGCCGGTCAGCCGGGCGAACAGGAAGAGCCGGTGCTGACCGGTGTGCTGGCCGACCAGTCGGACGTCCTGCTGGACGAGAACGGCGATGGGCACGTCGGGCAACGGGACGCCGAGGAGTGGGAGGAGCGCGAATCCCGCAACCAGCTCAAGCATGTCGCGGGTCTCGGGGAGCTGCAGGACGTCACCGAAGTCGAATACCGCAAGGTCCGCCTTGAGCGTGTGGTGCTGGTGGGCGTGTGGTCCAGCATGACCACCACCGCGGCTCAGGCCGAGGAGTCGCTTCGCGAGCTCGCCGCACTGGCCGAGACCGCCGGAGCGGTGGTGTGCGATGGTCTGCTGCAGCATCGGTACAAGCCCGACTCCGCCACATACGTGGGTTCGGGCAAGGCCCGCGAGCTGGCCGACATCGTCGCCGTGAACGAGGCTGACACCATCGTCGTCGACGATGATCTGCCGCCCAGCCAGCGGCGTGCGCTGGAGGATGCCACCAAGGTCAAGGTGGTGGATCGCACCGCGGTGATACTCGACATCTTCGCCCAGCACGCCACCAGCCGTGAAGGCAAGGCACAGGTGGAGCTCGCGCAGCTTGAATACATGCTGCCGCGTCTGCGCGGTTGGGGCGGGTCGCTGTCGCGTCAGGCGGGCGGCCGTGCGGCCGGGGCCGACGCGGGCATCGGATCGCGAGGCCCGGGCGAGACGAAGATCGAGATGGACCGTCGCGTCATCCGGAGCCGGATAGCCAGATTGCGGCGCCAGATCGCGCAGATGGCCCCGGCCCGTGAGGTCAAGCGCGGTTCGCGTCGACGGTACGGGCTGCCGACCATCGCCGTTGTCGGATATACGAACGCCGGCAAATCCTCGCTGACGAATCGTCTCACCGGTTCCGCGGAGCTGGTCGAGAACGCCCTGTTCGCCACGCTCGACACTGCGGTGCGTCGAGCCCGGGCCAAGGACGGGCGACTGTACGCCTACGTCGACACCGTCGGCTTCGTGCGAAACCTGCCGACCCAGCTGATCGAGGCGTTCAAATCCACGTTGGAGGAGGTCGCCGAAGCCGACATCATCCTACATGTGGTCGACGGTTCGCACCCCGACCCGTTCTCGCAGATTGACGCCGTCAACGACGTGCTCGCCGACATCGAAGGGGCCGAGGAGATACCGCGCGTCGTCGTGTTCAACAAGATTGACCGAATCGATGCGGCCACACGCGAGCGGCTGGCGGCGCTCGAACCGGAGGCGAGTCTGGTGTCCGCCGCCACGGGAGAGGGTCTTGACGACCTGCTGCGGCGCATCGAATCTATGCTGCCCGTTCCGGGCGTGCACGTGTCTGCGCTGCTGCCCTACGACGCCGGTTCGCTGCTGTCGCACGTGCGCGAATACGGCAACGTCGATTCCGTCGACTATCGCGCCGATGGCATATGGATCGAGGCGGATGTGGACCGCCGACTCGCCGCCCAGATCGTCGATAGGGCGATCGATGAGACGGACGGTGATGGCAGCGATCACATCGATGCCGAGCATGATGTCGATTGAGTGTTCTACCCATTGCCGCTGACGCAATGTCTGTGAGCGTTCACAACAATGTGACGCAAATCACCTTGCCTTCGGGGCGATAATGACTACGGCAATCAGCGCAAACGTCATCATGTGTAGATACAGTAAGTGTGTTGTCAAAATGAACCCCGCCAAACACGGGGCACTGTGCTAAGAGAGGTCTAGCAAACATGGTGGATTCACCCATTAAGCCCACAAAGCTCGCCATCGTCGGTGCCGGCGCAGTCGGTTCCACGCTCGCCTTCGCCGCCGCCCAGCGCGGTGTCGCCCGTCAGATCGTCCTCGAAGACATCGCCAAGGAGCACGTCGAAGCCGAAGTCCTCGACATGCAGCACGGCTCCAGCTTCTACCCCACCGTCTCCATCGACGGTTCCGATGACCCTGAGATCTGCCGTGACGCCGACATGGTCGTCATCACCGCAGGTGCCCGTCAGAAGCCCGGCCAGTCCCGCCTCGACCTCGCCGGCGCGACCATCAACATCATGAAGTCCATCATCCCGAACATGATGAAGGTCGCCCCGAACGCCATCTACATGCTCATCACCAACCCGGTGGACGTCGTCACGCACGTGTGCCAGAAGCTGTCCGACCTGCCGACCAACCAGATCTTCGGTTCCGGCACCAACCTGGACTCCGCTCGTCTGCGCTTCCTGATCGCCCAGCAGACCGGCGTCAACGTCAAGAACGTGCACGCCTACATCGCCGGCGAGCACGGTGACTCCGAAGTCCCGCTGTGGGCCTCCGCCACCATCGGTGGCGTCCCCATGTGCGACTGGACCCCGCTGCCCGGCCACGATCCGCTCGACGCCGACAAGCGCGAGGAGATCCACCAGGAAGTCAAGAACGCTGCCTACAAGATCATCAACGGCAAGGGCGCCACCAACTACGCCATCGCCATGTCCGGCGTCGACATCATCGAGGCCATCCTGCGCGACTCCAACCGTATCCTGCCCGTCAGCTCCATGCTGAAGGACTTCCACGGCATTTCCGACGTGTGCATGTCCGTGCCGACGCTGCTCAACCGTAAGGGCGTCAACACCGCCATCAACACCCCTGTCTCCGACCGCGAGCTTGCCGCCCTGAAGCGCTCCGCTGAGACGCTGAAGGAAACCGCTGCCCAGTTCGGCTTCTGATATCGGATTGATTGACGGGGCGCCGGTGCAGATCGGCGCATGAACCGCCCTCAGTCTTGCTTCGCGCCTTGCCATGCTGGCGCGGCTGTCGGTCAGGAGCCGGCGGTGCTCTCATCTTGCCCTCCCCGGTGGGAAGGCCATCGAGTGAAGCGAGACTGGGGGTGGTTTTGTTTATCGGCAGGGGTCCTCCTCGTCCTGGTATTCGCCCGCATCTGCTCACAGAGAACGTCGGCGCGCCGTTCGATTCGGTGTATAGTGAACCCTGTTGTTTGAAAACCTCGGCTTCGGCCGAGGTTTTCGTCGTTCTAGGGCTATTGAAAATGATTGTAGGAAACAGTTTCACATAGCAGGCAGAAGGAGAGGTACACTATGCCGCACATGCATGGAACGGTGAACGAGGTGACGCGCGGCAGCAAGGCGCACCAGCGACGGCTTATGATGACGCTGACCTTGACCGGCACGGTGTTCGTGGCGGAGATCGTCGGCGCCATCATCACCGGATCACTGGCATTGCTGGTGGATGCCGGGCATATGCTCACGGACATGTCGGTGTTGATTGCATCGACGGTGACGGCGGTGCTTATGCGTCGAAAGCCCAACAGCTCCCGCACCTGGGGTTGGGCCCGGCTTGAGGTGCTGACCGCGGAGGCGGGAGCGATGATCCTGCTGTTCGTCGGATTGTATGCGCTGATCGAGGCGGGGATGCGACTGTTCGGAGGATCCGCCGAACATGTGGCGGACAGTGGGCTGCTGCTGTTCTTCGGCATTCTGGGTCTGGCTGCCAATGTCGGCTCGATCATCATCCTTGCCGGGCAGCATAACGACAACATGAACATGAAAGCCGCGTTCCTCGAAGTGGTGAATGATGCCCTGGGCTCGGTGGCGGTCATAGCGTCGGCCGTGGTCATGATGCTCACCGGGTGGGATGGCTTCGATGCCATCGCCGGCGGCCTGATCGCGCTGCTGATGATTCCACGTGCGGTGAAGCTGTTGCGCGATGCGCTGAAAGTGCTGCTGGAGGAGACCCCGGACGGATTGAATCTCGACGAAGTACGTACGCATCTGGAGAATATCCCCCACGTCGTGGCCGTCCATGATCTGCATGCGAGCACCGTGTCCACCGGCATGCCCATGCTCATGGCGCATGTCGTGGTGGAACCCGGCATGAGCATGGATCAGGCGGCGAATGTGCTCAGCCAACTGCAGGACTGCCTGCGCGAGCATTTCCCCGTCTCGATTCCCCACACCACGTTCCAGCTCGAACCGCAGGATGGCGTGCAGGCTGTAGGTCACTTCATCTGCAGAAATCCGCCGGGGAGAAGGTTTGACCCGATTGACAGCCCGATAGAAAG